>OFRM01000241.1_pt1 | contig 24588 bp, 26 predicted proteins | sample 1543101 | NCBI WGS metagenome assembly OFRM01 (sample SAMN07774223, study PRJEB24372) | wastewater metagenome | isolation source: Exp Tend VB 0WW | collected 2016-02
CACCAAGGAGTCTAAAGACGCGATCAAAGAATTGACGGCAGAAATCCGCAAGGACCGAATCGGCCGCCGGGACAGGGGTAACACCGCTTGCAGAAGAAATTGATAAACTACCGCCTATTCGTAGTTTGCCTACATTTTGGGACGTTATGCGAAACCCTTCGCTATCCGTTGTTCCTGCACCGTTGTCAATTACGGATATATTAGTGCCTCTGGATTTATCAAAACTTGCGGTAAATTGGAACCTACCACTTGTCGTATTATTTCCAACTCCAGCATTTGGCGAATAATAATAGTCATCGTTCTTTCTTTTGCCGATACCGTAAGCGATAGTTTCCAAAATATCAGTTCCATCAAAATACAAAACTCCGATTATTCTTTTAGTCGTATTAACCGTTGAATAATATCCATTAGCCGATGTATTGAAAACAGGTGAAGGAGTATACTGAGTAGTATCTGCCGTGATTTCGGCTACAGGGATTGTTTCTACTGTTATTACTCCTAGTGAGCTAACAACGATATAACGCCACCCCGCTACACCTGTGACTGTCAACGTGCTACTAGGTATTGATACAACATGTTCATTCACATGTGCAACGCTATACACAGTTAAAACATCACCTGTAAAAGTAAGCCTTGACTGTAAATATCCTATAGTAGTTAATTCGATTTCACTCAAATAATCACTGACTGGAATCATCTTATAGAGAGTAACACTTGTTCCACTTACTTCAAAAGGAATATACAAAATAAATTGATTGTCACTTGTAACCGATTGAACTTGACTTGCTAACCCTGACGATGTGAACACTACTTCATTTGCTCGTAACTCATCGCCTGTCAATAAATCGCCACCAGTTCCATTTATGGAAGTGTTGTTTGCAGCAAATGTCCATGAGCCTGTTAATGCAACTTTTTTGTAAACAGGGTTAGTTGAACGTCTAGAACCACTAGCGCCTAACGCTAACATAACACCACTCGAAAAACCTAATGCCTTTGCGAGCGTTCGTCTTTTGTCTGTATTGCCAAGTCCAGTTGTAATATTCAGTGATGTTAATAGGTTGTTACTATCTTCATACGATATTAACTCGATAGGCATATCATTTAAAAACGGATTGACCTCTCTACTTTGAGCGCTTACCGTTTCGTTTATTTTCACATAGCTATTTAGATTTGAAGGCATTTAATTTACTCCTAGATGATTTGTCGCAATGGCTCAAAGTATTCGTCAAGTCCTTCAGTAATAACTTCACCGATAAAACATACAAACATCATTTGATTAATCCCTGCTAATAATAATTCCAATTTATCAAGCATAACACTCGTTATCCCTACTCCGTTTAAGTCTATCAATATATACCCATTCCTGACAGGCGTCAAATCTGCTGAATCGTATGATTGTATTGTATCTACTTGCATTGAGACTTGTTCAATAGGGCTTTCTTCTATTATGAATCCTGTATTCGGGTCTATCGCCAAATTAATGTAATCCGCTACCATATAGTCTTTCCACTCAATAAGACTTTTTTCGATTTGGAAATAACGTTGTAATATATTGCCGTGCCAAATTCTAGAATCGCCACCTGTAGTATCATCTATCAAAGGTTTCCACATTGAGAATACAAGCGGTTTACGTTGAATAGCCGGCATTGACTTTAGAACCTTTCTGAGTTCTACAACGTCACCATGATATTTATAAATAGCACCTGTAGAATCTGCTAATTGTGTAGGGAAATTAGTAATGTCAGGTCTTAATGAATAACGTAAAGTTTTTATCTTTAACGCATAATCATTATAATACGCTTTAAGCTTAGTCATTAAGTTAAGCCAATCATTATCATCATTCAAAGGCTTAGGTAATAATAAATCAGTATCTCTAAGCAAGTGAGAACCCCACAGATACAGGCTGTATAACTCCACCAAAAGAAACGGTAGGCGCACTACCAAAGCTTGTAATTGTCACGTATTGAATCCCATCTACATACGACATACAAGCACTCGTTATGTCATTCGGTCGAATAGTTTCACCCATATTTATAAAAGGAACGTTGTCTAATATCTTTTTTATTTGAACGCCGTCTGTAGCGTATGAATACGAATACCCTAAAAGAGTAGACATGAGAGAATTGATAATTGTAATCGTTGACTCTATCCCATTAGATTTGTAATACTGATAAATATAAAACGATAATTCATAAGAACGATAATAAGCACAAAAAGTAAGAAACTTATAAACGTCAGTCGCAACATATCCAGTTTTAATCTCATAAGACCCTGAAATAATAAGGCTTACATAATTAGGGTCATATACATTAATAGTTACTTGCTCAAATGATGAGCGGCTAATAAGGAAATTCTTAACATTCTGTTTTAGCGTGTTACTAGGATAACCACCACCATTAGGTATAATAAATACATCGGATTTCAAAATACCAGTAGACGCGCATTGTGCTTGTAATACTCCACTTACTTCTAAGGCTAATAACCTTCCACTTACAGCGTCCCAAAACATATCATGTGTTCTGCTCATTAAAGGGACTTTGACTTTTGCCTGTTCTAACAATTCAGGCTCAGCCCCACCTGTAGCGCCTAACGCATTTGAACACGTTAAAACATTCGAGTCTCCACCTGTGTAAATGGTAATTGTATTTGCATCAACATTCGATACATCACCGCCGCCTGTTGCATAATTAGCAGTAATCGCAATTCCTACAGGCTCTATTAATCCATACTGCTCACCACTAATTGAGTCAATAAAAGGCATAGTAATATAAGAAGTTCTATCACTTCTAAATGAGTGAATAAATACTTTGGCTAAGGGGTCATTGTAGAAAGCAAATGAATCGACCGCCGTAAATAAATCACTGCCTATCGTTAGCACAATAGTCTCAGTTAAAATATCTTTATCGGGTAAATCAATTATTTGTAACGATTGACCTGTAGTTAATCCAAGCGATACGTTAGTCACTGTCTTTTGTTGATAAGTTTGAACTATACCGCTTGTTTGCCCCATTGGAATTGTTATAGATGTTCTAGACTCAAATTGTAATTGTGGTCTATCTTGACTTGCCGCTGTCATAAATACTAATGAACTAGCTGGTAGAGTATAACTGCTAGTAGCCGTCGCAGTGGGGTTAATTGTAAAATCTTCAAATACACTAGATGTAATATTCCCTTTAAGCGTGTAATCATTGAGTTTAAATAATTCAGTCCCTATATCCAAAGCTTGAACAGTAGAAATAAAAAACTGATTCACTAAAATATTAATCATAGTGGATAACGCTGCAAATACACCCGCGAACATACTCTTAATAAAAAACGGTTTATCACTTGTTAATGAGTCACTGTTCAAGTCATTAATAATATCTGTGTATGTTCTAGATATGTATCTAATCGGGTTGTTCATATATTTTGAGTCACCATTGTATTATCTAAAATTCTAATATACGAAAAACTAGCGTCCATGTTTCGTTTCTTCTTGTTCTCATCGTAACCGACTTCAATTAAATCAAAATCGCTTGCAACTTGCCTTTCCGGTAAACTGTTTAGTGAATAATTGTTAATAGCCAACAGGATTGACAAAGTGGATTGCACTTGGGTATTTAATGTCATTGGATTAGCTTGTAACTGTTCAAGTATAGTTCCGCTTTCTCTTAAAAAAGGAATCGAATTAAATGGAGTCATAACGTCAAGCATGACACCTGCATCGGTTTCTCTTGCGTAATCGCTACCCCAATTATTTAATAGTGACATTGGAAAAATACTCACTCGTAAAATTTAGTATATCGCCTAACGTTGTCAAGCTATTTTTCATTCTATAGAACCCGTATTAGTGTTCTGAGAATTAACCGGCGCTCCCATATTACCTGTTCCTGTAGATGATAAAGTTCCTGCTTTAACACCCGCATTGTCTTGAATCTCTTTAACAATTTCCTTTGCAATAGCTGTCCACACTACCACATCATTTGCCTTTAGCGGTTTAGGTAAAGCGGCTAACGTTGTAGCTATTGCACTTCCAAGTCTTGTAAAATCTAATGCCATATTTAAGCCCCTGTATTTGGTTTCGGAGTAGGGGTTACTGTATCGAATCCCGTTACCGTTGTTATATGAGTGTGAGTCACTAGCTCGTAAGTTATCGAACCGTTAGAAACAAATATACCACTAGCATTTATATCTATATAGTAACTACCCCGTTTTAGTTTAATCCTATCTTTGTTATATTCGATTTTTACATCGTTATTCTCTATTTTAATATCATCTTTGTCTATTGTAATTTTACTATCGCCTACCTCATGAGTAAACATTTTTTTAGATGTATCGTATGAGATAGCCGCCAATTTATCACTTGTCTCTTTTTGATACTCGAATAATACCTTGTTATTATCCCCACTCTTTTTAGGCTTATAGTATATAGCGTCTAACGTATCGTAAATCATGATAGACGGGTCTCCATTGAAATATCTTACTAGAACGTAATCGCCTTTGTCAGGTGGATATTGAGAATAAAATATATTAGCCGGTCGAACAGGTAACCAACTACTAGAATCTGTTTCGTCCGAGGGATTAATTTGATTACTCCATACTTGGATAAATCCTTTTGTATCGGTATCAGTAGAAACGCTTTTAACTTTTGCTGAATACGTTTTGTAGTATTTCAATTCATCATTTACGACATACTTAATTTGATTGTAAAGGTCATCGGGTAGATTTTCGTAACTCATCGTTTAAGGGTCAACTTTTGAGTAACCCCGCCTCCTGAATGTTCCCATGATATTTTACTTATTCGATAGTAAGACGTTTTATTTTTATTTACTCTTGTGGAAAAAGTTTGAGGTATTAGACTTTGAGTAGTTTCATCTTTAGCGCCTAACCAGCATAAGTCGCCAATTTGATATAACGGGTTAGGAACTACTGTAATGCTATACTCTTGACCTCCACCTTCGGGTGCAGTCTGAAAAGTTTTTAATTCAAAGAATTGTTTCAAATCATACTTCTTTCCGTTTACAGTTATTGATTTAAAGTTTCCCGTTGTTTCATCTTTAAAGTCCTCATAGTTTAAAGCTACAATTGCTTTTGTTACGTCAGTCTGGTCTTTAGTATTTAAACTTTTTACTTTTGCCTTTACAGTGGTGTCATTCAATACCCATTCTTGTGTAGTCTCTACACCTTGAGGGCTAAAGGCTAATCCTTGTTTGCCATCGGGTTGTGTTACTGGAAATGCAATACTTCCACTTGTTCCTTGATTTTGTGTTCCACTTCCATCGAGTATATTAGAAAATTTATTTCCTGAATCGAAGTAGTGGTAAACACCTTTTAGCCCTCGCTTATCCGATGTATTAATTTTACCTTCGTCTTCCCACCCTACGAATAAAACCTTTTGTTGAAAACCTGCATAGAATATTGTAAATTTACAATTATACAGAATAGCTAATCGTCTTAAAAATTCCATAGGAGTTTCAAAGTTTTGCAAGATTGGATTTTTCTTAGAAGCGGTTAATGGTAAACGGTTAGTTTGATTAACTTGGAAAAACAAATCTTTTTCAGGATTAAAATTATTACCTAGTAAATCAGTGCAAGTATTTGATACAATTGTTTTCAATGGCTCATCGTTGTTATACGTTACTGAGTTTTTTCCTTTGCCATTAGGGTAACCACCACGTAAAGATACATTCCACACTAACCCGTTATTATTTACTGAGTGACTTGAACTTGTTATAAAGCATTGTAATCCATTAGCCCCACCTCTATAAAATTCAGTATTGCTATCATATCCTATTTCGTTCTTATCTGCAAATGACAAAACTTTTTGAAGGTATTTCATGTCTTTATGAACACCCCACTTAATAGTCATCTTTTGCCCGTTACGAAATGATAAAGCATACATATTAAATAAATCTAATATACTCAATGTAGCGGTTAACGTTCCAAACTCTTCCTCTTCAATAGACAATGATAATACAGCTTGATTAGTAAATCCTGTAGCACTAAATGAACTTTTGATATTAGCCATTAAGTCACTACCAAAAGTTAAAATAGGAGTCTGTGTCGGTTTACCGCTTGCATCTAATACAGCTTTCTTAACCTCAAAAAAATATGTATCTAACTCTGGTTGAACTATCATACAGGTATGTTAAGAAAATTAATTTTAGAAATATCCATTTGATATTCTACGAATGTGCCTGCGTTTTGCTCGCACAATTTAAGAACCTCTTCATAATCGCCTAGCTCATCACGTGCAATTAAATCTACATCTCTGAGGTTAACATTGACTTGCCTATCAATTATACCCTGTGCGATAAAGTGAATTGACTTAGTAGATACAATACTTCCATCGGTTGTATCCAAAAAAGATTCAGTAGGAACATTGATAAATTCAAACATTATGGTAAAGGTTTCCTTGTAGAGTTTCTAACCATAGCATATTGACTACCGGCTAATTGCACGTATTTCCACATTTGGTATAATGAATTATTCTCAATGTATTGCAGTGTCAAATCGACATACGAAAAAGAAGCCGTTCCATATTTTGGAATAAAGTGGTCTCTTACATTTGTAATATCACAAGATTTTACTAGACATGGAAGTGGAGGTCTATTCGTATATCCATACCAAATCACTACAGGGTTTCGGCTAAAAGTATTTTTGGTTTGACCTATCGGAGTTTGTTGAGTTCTCAATCTTTCAAAAGCCATTATTTCAGGAGTGTTACCAAATTGTTTATCTGTTTTATTTACTACGGGTAATCGAACGCTAAACGTTGTATTTCCGTTCAATACATAATTAGTAGGCACATAGTCTAAACCTGCGACTTGATAATCTGTGTAGTTAATCGCCTTGCTTGTTTTTATATCACCTTCTGGCAAGAATCGACTACTAATCAAAGTAGTATTAAGAACGTTAAGCGCTCCCACGTCAACGTTAGCGGGTAATATCATTATCCACCAATTAGTCTTTTTAGGAAATTTCATTATTGAAACCTCGCATAACTCTCTCTAAGTCCTTGTTTGAAATCGGGTTTAGTGTTTAACAGTGATTTAACTTTGTTCACTATTTCTTCCACATTACCGCCGTTCACAGTAAAATTAAATTGTCTACTATCGACATACTGACTGCTAGACGAACCGTTAGCCGCGCTACCTACAGTTTGAATTTTGTTTAATGCTTTAGGTTGTATTTGGTTGTTAGGAATTATTTCACCGTCTTGTTTAGGCGTAAATATTTCAGCCCCTTTTTCTCCGACTATATATGATTTGCCTCTAAGAACTTCACCACCCTCTGCTTTAGCGCCGTCGATTACATTTGAAACATATCCCGTAGCCGCTTGACCTTGTTCCATTAACCATGCAATCGCTTTACCACCTTTGGATTCTTTTAAATAAGACCATGCATCATTGACACCATTAGAAATTGCATCAGATATTTGTTTTTTTAAATTCTTGCCGATGTTAAAAGCATTTTCAAAAGTATTTCCAATGCTACTCTTTAATTCGTTTATTGATTCTTTTACTGATTTGCCAAATTCTTTTATTTTAAAAACCATTCTATCAATTTTGTTAGGAATATCCATGAACCATCCAGCTAAATCTTTTACTGCAACTATTGACCAATTTATAGCCATTGCCAATAGCTCTACTGTTTTTATCACTGCTCTAAATGGGGCTAATATAAATTCGCCTATAAACTTTCCAGTTTCCTTAAAACCTTTCTGAATGGTTTTGTTTTCTTTGCCACCTGTTAATCCAAGATTTTTAAATATATCACCTATCTCAGTCAATGCATATCCAAATTCATCGAATAATGTAAACAACCCTTCACTACCAAGTAACCCCTCTTTAAATCCGTCAAGAAATGGGCTTATCGAATTTTTCCAAATAGTGCCAAACATATCACCTAAGAATTCCATAACACCTTCGAGTTTAACTTCCAAGAATGCAATTATAAATGCAATCTTAAGAGAGAATAATTGAACGTAGCCTAAAAACTTTTGCATAGTCATTTGACCGCCGCCTATCACTTTTTGGAAAGAACCGTAAAATTTTTTAAATAGATTTAATACAGCACTCGCAGCCATAGACATTAATCTAAATGCTTGAACAAAAGTAGTCCCTAACTGAACAAAAACAATTCTATTTTTGCTCACCCATTGAAATATGTTCATTATGATAGGATATACTTCTTGCGCAAGAGGCATAAATAAATTTCGAGTGATAGTATCGCCCATTGATTCTATTGCTTGACCTATTGCTGGTAATGCTTTTTGTATACCGGCTAATGCACCGTATGCCACACCTACAGCCGCGCCGACTCCAATCATTGCTTTACTTGCTAATCCCATACCACCACTATCTTCTTTAGGCTTAGGTTGTTCTTTGGCAGGCTTACCGGCTTTCTTATCTAATACTGCTCTTTGTTTTTCTAATTCAATTAATCTTTTTTGAGTAGCGAAATATTCTTTACTTCCTACTACTTGTTTGTTTAAAAGTTTTGTATAAGCGTCAACGCGTGAATTTAGTTTGTCGTATGTTAGAACTTGTGTTTTTAAATTGTTTGCAAAAATAGAACTTTGTGCTTGAGACTTTTTAGAGCTATCGCCAATGTTAAAAAATCCCTTAGCCAAATCTAATTGTGCCTTGATAGATTTACTTACATTAAATACCGACTCAACTGCTACCTGTTCCATTTTCTTTTAATCTCTCTTGATGTTGCCTAACGTCTTCAATAAAACTTTCATACTCTAACCATTCCATTTGTAAGAGTTCTTGTCTTGATATACTACCATGTGTAATTTCACATATCGCAAGATACTCTTTGTTAAACGCTTCTAAATCAAAATCAAGGCATTGAACATATTTACAAATCCAATCCCATTTAAAACCCTCAGTATCAAATACAATTAAACGCCCGCCCTCACTGAGGATGGAAGCAGACCTGAGGCGAAAAAACTTGCGAAAGAATAAATTTGGTCATACTCATTTTTACAATTACTACACGTATGAGAAAAGTATGGTTTCAATCCATAAGTATGTAAACCGATTTGAATTCTCTCAAAATACTTATCCCATGCAAACGACAATAAACCACCTTCGACAAATCGGTATTTTGCGATAAACTGCTTCATATCTTCTATGTCATCGGTTTCACCAGATTCTAAAATAATTTCACTTGGCGAATAATCGACGTTATCTATTAGCGAGTAGTAAAGCTTATTGTTAAAATCATCATCATCTTTTGCCTTAGCCGCCGCTTTTAGCATATCGTCTAACGTAGGATGTCTAAATGTAATCGCATTGATTTGTAATTTAATGGCAGTATACTTTTTTAAATACTTTGTCCATTCTGTATACTCATCTAAATACTCTTCGTCAATGTCTCGAATCTCATCTAACAGTTGTTTTTGCGTATACGGTCTTAGAGTAAAATAGCTTTCTTCATACTCACTATAAGAACGTTTTAACTCAATGCTTTTCAGGTTGATTCGCGTATCGCCGTCTTTTGTATCTGCAAATTGATGAACACTTTTACAAATAGGGCATAGCCCGTTCATTGTCATAAAGGGGCTAATAGCATTCATTCGCATTAATTCAAATACGATATACTCACAATCGACGTAAGGAAGTTTTTTTACATCCTCATACCCGATTGCTTGACCGTCAATTTTTTCAATTCCATTTTTCAATAGCTCATACATCGCATGAAATATACGAGCGCCTTTCACTTCTTTTTTAGCTTCAATTATTCCAAGTGGATTTAATTTAATATCCACTTGTTTATTCGATAATGGTAATGTAAAAGTTTTCATGCTCTTCTAAATGTAGCAGGCTTATGATTAATCGCTACTGTAATTTTTGCAGCATTAGGGCTTTCTTTTGTTCCTGCAGGTTCTTTGCAAGTGGTTACACCGCATAAACCGTAATCCCAATTTCCAACTACTGAACTTGGATTAAACGGGTCGCCTAACGCATCGGTTTCAATAACGTTGACTTGATGGTATTCGTTTTTGTCTCGCCAAGGATACAAGAAAGTATCCGCACTTGTGGCAATGTCTTTCGTTTTGTTAAACGTAAATTCACTAACACCCGCTCTTATCATTCCTGTTCGAATTGGGAAAATATATTTATCATCATTGGCTATGTCAGTAGTCAACATTTCTTGACTCACCTCAGGCCACTCAATTAAATCGGATAACACAATATTACCGTCAACTACAAAGAACTTATGCACTGCATAATAATTTGACATTTTTGTAGACATTTATAAACTCCTTATTGTAGGCTAATGCCTATTCGACTCGTGATTAAAATTTCATCCAATAGTGAATATGTAGCGTATTGAATAATTACATCGGCTTTACCAGTTGCTAATTTTGGTAGGCTATTCAATGTTATGTCATCGCTTATCACTTTGGTAACGTCAAAAAATTTTGCAGGGTCTCCATTATCTAGAACGTCAATGAACGCCCCGTCACCTTGACTCTGTGCAATCACAAAAGGGTCAAGAGTTCCATCGAACATTGGTTTTAAAATACCGTATTCAATTTGGTTTCTCATAAACTTTAATTCTCTGAATTTAGCAGGTTTGTTTTCCGATGTTCTTAGATTATCTTCAGCAGTGAATTTGATAATTTGGTCTAAAACAAATCTATGTAAGTCTCTTGTTCGAACATCATCGCTAGGACTTCTAAAGTTTCTTAGGATTATTCCATACCCACTTACAAAGTTCATGATATTAATACCAGCATTGAACAGTGTAGTTCTTACAGTATCATTCCAAGAATCTTCATAGATAGTTTCACTACCTGTAAAGTAAGTGAAAGGATAAGCATACTCACTTACAGCGTGATGAGCTTGACCGTTGTAAATTACGTTAATCCATTTCCCGATTACACCACCATAAGTAGGAATCTTTTTAAGATTACCAATCGGGTCAGCTACGTAACGATAGCCATAAAACAATCCAATTCGTTTCCAACCTACACGGATAACATAGTCTTGACCGTATGCTTTTAAAGATTGCCAATCATCGGCAAAGTCTGGTAGTTGTCCTGTATACAATGGAAAGTCTAAACGACCAGCTACCCAACCCGCAAAAGATTGATGAACAGCGGTTAACGTTGTATCAGTAGTGATAAAAAAACAAAGTCTATCTGCTTCGTCAAAATCGGCTTGCATGTTTGTCCAATCGCTTGTAGTGGAAGGCGCTGCACCGTCTAAACCGCCTGCTAAAAATACAGGGGTTGTAATATCAGCCGGATTTCTTTTGTAAAAAGTAGTTGCACTATTTGTTGACGCACCTGCAAAAAGTGGATGAGCCGCTAAAACGTTATTCACATAATAGTCAGTAGCCTCACTTTCCATAGACAGATACTTGTCATTCATAGCAGTGTTTACTTTTGTAATTTGACCTCGATAGTCTTTAAACCATGTAGTGATTTTAAAATTCATAACATTCACAGCGTCACTAACTGCCAAAGCTGGCAAAGTTCCTTGTGGTGTTCCTGTTAAAGTGTTTGTAGCCTCATTGATAGCAGTGACCTTAAATCCGTAGTCTACACTTGAATGAGTGATTTTAAGTTGGTCACCTACTACAATTCCAATCACACTATTAAGGATAATAGAAGTTGGCGCCGCACCTGTAATAGTCGTAATCGAATACGTTAGTCGCGATACATTAGTAATTGTGTAACCAATCTTATTATCATAAACACCGAATGAAGGTTGACCTCTATAAGCCGCTGATAAAGTCAAAGTAGAAAGAGCAGTTCCAGCTTGGTCAAGTAGAGTAGAACTAGCAGTAGCCGCACCCGAACCCTTGAACGATTTGAACTTGAATTTAATAGATTTAGGATTTGCTTTTTCGATTGCATCATTTAAGATATACCAACCTAGCTTTCCAGCTTGCGGCTCTGCACCGATTAAATAATCTCTATCAGTTTCCCCGTCAAGAATCATGACCTTGTCAAAGATTCGATTGAATCGACCGACCGCACCGACAATGTTCATCGGGCTTGCGACTATTGCAGTGTTTCCAATTGGTTGTCCTGTTTGCGAATGAACGCCTAGAAAATCAGCCATTATAATACCACCTTGTATTTACCACTAGCTACACGAGACTTAAACAAACTATTCTCTTGTATCTCAAATGGGATATTTTTATTTTCACCTATAAATAAATGCGTTATGCGCTCTCCTAATAGATAATCATGAGTATCCTGTGAGCTATTAAATACAGTGATTGTCTTTACTGTATTTGTGTTGTTATCGTTGTCTGTAAGTTGTTCTTTACTGTCTTTATTTGCCATTCATAAACTCCTGTTTCAACCTCTAAGGTTAATCCTAATTCGCCTGTTTCATCGCCGAAATCAGAATCTTGTTTTTGATTTCGGGCTGTATATATCACATAACGTCTACCATTCCAAAACATGTATTCGTTATTACCCGCTACACTTTGAAAAATTCTAGCAATCAATTCTTTTGTTTCTAATGACCTATACAATCCGTGAAGCATAGGTTTAAACAAATATTGACCTGAAAATATCCGATAATAATAATTCTGTGGACTTGAATTGTCAACACAAATTAAGTCACAACGTTTAAAAGTTTGACTTGGAATTGTAGTCGCATCGAATCCACCTTCTAATGACAAAGCAGGTGTAACCCCTTCTCTTTGTTTAGGATTTACTAATATAGGTATTTCAAGATAAACATTTTCATTTGTCCAGTTATTCAGTATAGTCGCCCCGTCAAACATTTGTCCGAATTGATATGAAACTGTATTGTCTTTATTGATTGTATGTCCTAAGATTTGATGAACTTCGCTACCTATTCGAATGCAAGATTGACGCTCTGCAAATTTAGGCACTTGATTTACAGTCAATGTTTTACTGCCTGAAATCACTGTAGATGTCCCTAATAGAATAGATGTAGGAACCAACGTCTTTACATACTCACCTATACCAATATTAATGTCATACGGTAATTCGTCTTTACATGCTACGAGGTCATTTAGTATAAGAGTGCAAGCGGTTAACGTTCTTATTTCCACTTTGTCAATAGTCGTATATGGATTGTAAAACAAATACTCATCGGGCTTGTCACTTGTGATCGTTAAAAAGTATTCTACTGAGTTTACACCTGAATAGAACTTTATAAATAGTGAATCACTTGGATAGGTTGACAGGTTATTATAATTTACTGTAATATAAAATGTATCACTGCCAGTCACGTCGATAGGCGAAACGGGAATAAAAGTCATTTTACCATTAGCCATAAAGTCAACTTGCACTTGACCTTTAAAAGTATATCTATCAAATTTATCATACTCTATGTCGGTTAACGTTCCATTTACAATAGTCCAGTTAGCAGAAAGATTAAGTTTATCTATTTGGTATTTCATTTCGATAACCCTGTCTTAATTGCTTTCTCGAAATTCTGATTTGTAGATTTAAACTTGTCGCTTTTGATGTAACGTGTATATGCCATTTTTAATGGGTGTCTATCGGGTATTCTTAGTATTCCATGACCTAATGCAATTTTCCACCATGCGTTAAACGCTGTTCGCATTCTTTGAGTAACCGAAATCTTAGCCCCTGTTAATTCGTGAATCGTCCAAAGTCGTTTCCAACTTATACGAGACACCTTACCACTAGGAGAGCGGTTAATAGCCATTGCACTATCGGGCTGTAATTTAAACTTACCACCTTCTTTTACAATCTCTAAGTGTGCGATTAATCCACCTTTGCCTACAAGAGGACTTGACGGTAAAGATTGACCTCTTGCCTTACGAATCTTTTTAGTCAATTCGCTTAAAGGTTGCAAACTAAAATTATTCTTTCTAAGCCCAGTGTTAAGAGTCTCTTTTATATTGACTAGATGATACTTAGCCGCTTTTATACTTGCATCATTCCATAATTGCTTGTTAGATGAATAACGTTTCCCTAATGCCTCGAAGGTCATATAACCTCCGTGCAAGCAATCACCACATAACGATAGAATTCTTTTGTTGCTACGTTTCCGTAATAATTAGCAGTATCAATATTGTAAAATCTATACGTATTTGCATCAATAACTACTGCTATTCGATAACGATTAATGTCTACAGGTATATCGCCTATCTTATTTGCGAAGTCTCTTTTGCTCACATAAAAGATTGCATTTATATTTTCTTTGACACCTGCCTTATCTTTTTGTTTAGAGCTAGGATTTAATTGAACAGGAAAAGCATTTAGTTGAACAAATTTATTTCCATACCCTGCAATGTCTTTCATTCTATCTCTATAAATATCTACTTCACTTCCATCAAAGAAAAGAATATTCTTTTGAATGTCTAATCGGTTAATCGTCTGAGTAGTTTTTGAAATAGCTCTTTCACTAACGTTCATCGGACACCTGTTTTATATTTGGTAAGCATTGACCATGCCATAGAGCGGTAACTCTTGACTAATCCTGCAAAGCGTCCTTCTGTATCTGTATAAGATTCAGAATAAGCATCAATGGAAAATGTAGATAATCCACCGTCTTCGCTACCGTCTTGCATTAACATGAAAGCGGCTAATAGTAAACTAAGTGCTTCCTTAACATCGGTAGGACATTCGATTTCATCATAACCATACGTTCCTTTAACCTGTAAAGGCAATCTAGGGAAATATTTTACTGAATAGAAATCAGGAACGAATTTAGGAACTATTCTAAGTATTCCTTTATTCTGATATTCACTAACGTCTAAGTCTACAACGTTAATATTAAGTTGCTGAAAATAATTATTATATACGAGTTTTGAAATTACGATTGAATCTATTGTTTGAACTTTCTTTCTTCCAAGCAGTAAACGGTCATTGCCTGAACCGTCAAGGTATTCAGTGAAAGATTGCCTACCATGGAATGATTGACCTGTGAAAGTTTCTACTTGCGATAATACAGAATCGAATAAAGCTGAAAACATCGAATAGCTTGCATTGTAAAAATTTAAAATGCCTTGTGTTACTTGTGGTTTTAGAATTCCATCGACCGTAATTAAATCAGTATCTACAGTCTCGACAAAATTAAAACCTGTATTGACATTTGATTTTATATAGAAGAGTTGTTCTTCATATGCGATTGACAAATCACTAGAAGCTGGAAAGTCAATTTGATAATTTGGATTCAGAAAAGAAACTGCATTTACAGGATAATCACCGTCTATCTTTTCAAGGATAGTCATCTTATTCCTGTAAACTTTATTCAGTGACTTGATTACAATTTCTTTTCGTAAATCCATTTCATTTTAATACTCTTTTGCTACGAGCGCAAAACCTTCATTAGTCAGTGCAAATGCAATGTCTTCTTTGTCGATTTTGATTCTATTGGCTTTGTATTTTAATTGAACATCGCCGCCGTTTACTCTTATTCCAATATGTCCATCTTGCAAATTTTCATCACTAGAAAATGGAATACGGAAAATCCAAGCTTTGATTGGTTTAACCTCTGCATGGATTGTCTTTGTAGGGTTATACTCATTAACCACTACGAAGCCTTCTTTTTCAATTAAATATTGAATCATTTCAAAGTTGTTTTCTTTATTGATAGAAACTTTTCCCTCAATTAAATCAAGGCTTTTAGTTTCACCACCGAAAACAAATCCTAGCTTGCAAGAATGTTGAATGAAGTTATGTTTAAGGATAACATCATTTTTTTTATTCTCGTTTTTTTGAGCTATGATTTTTTGCTCTTTTGTTTCTTCAACCGGACTTTCATCCGGTTTTGTTTCAATTTTTTCTTTTGCCATTTGGCTATTCCTTAGTATGCGCTCACGCCTCTAACTAGAACCGAAGAGCTTGTGTATCTCATAATAGGAGTTCCGTAAGAAATCAATTGGAATTGGTCACTATCGGAAGTCTTAGCTAATGGGATAACGCTCATAAACCCAGCATCTTGGTCAGGTGTAGAATTTTGAACATACACGTAACCACCAGCACCCTGAACAGCATCCAAGTCAATGAGTGCAAAACATTCACCGTTAGCCCCACCACTTGAAAGGGTAAGAGGTAAATCGTTTTTCATTGAACCGTAAACACCTTGAGTCAATAACTGAGCATCAGTAGCAGTTGTATCGTAGTTTACATCAAGAGTGATTGTGTAACCACTTGCATTTGAAGTAACGCCACCTTGTGTTGCACTTGCTACGATGTTACCAGCAGAGTCTAAAGTCTTTCCACGATATACACCGACTAATCGGTAGTTAGCCGCTACGTCAGTTGCACTTGTGGACATGTAAACTTTGTAGTAATACGCGTTCGCATCTGGACTTGCAATTGTTACTCTAAGAGTATTAGTAGCAGTAACCGCAGTTACAGTAGCTGCACCGCACATTGTTTCCCCGATGCTATTGTTACTAACGTTAGGGTCAGTAGTTGCAACAACTTTAGAAACTTTGATATAGTAGTTTTGAGAAGAAAGTCCACTAGAACCAGCTACACTAGAAGTAGTAATTGCACCCATAGTTCCGGCAGTCTCACCACCAAAGCCTTGACACTCAACGATAGGAACACCTTTGTAATTCGAAATGTATGTCCCAGCATCAATACGATAAGGATTATCTTGAGTAGGCGCTACAGTAGGAGCGGGAAGGTTAAACCTGATTAGCCCCAAAGAACCAACAGTTTGTAAATCGTTTAGCTTAATTGCTAAAGCAGGAGACATTAAAAGAACACGTTGTTTAGGTGTGTTCAATCCACCTTGTGCAATATTACTTAGTCTGATTGCTTCGTCTACCATAGCAGTAGTCAATGCAGTAGGTAAACCAGATGTAAACTTTTGAAGTCTACGCTCTTGTAGGCTAACATCGAATGACCTCTCCCATGCACCGATTGACAAATCACTTGCATCATATAACGCGTATGAGTTGTCATAGATTGCACGAATTAAGAAATCTAATCCCCACGCTCTAGACTCTTGCAAGATTGCAAATGAAATCGCATCAAGGTAACCAGCAGTCACATCTTTGTAGAAATCATAGATTTGCATTTTAGTTTTAGAAACTTTGAGGTTTACACTTTTTTGAATTACAGTAGGTGTATTAGGAGAAGGGTTTGATTTTTCCCCACCGTAGTTTCCAGATTGTCTCAATGCAGAGACTAATGGATAACGGTAAACGTTAGAAGCGTTTTCACCTGTCTTTCTCATCGGTTCCATTTGGAATAGATTCATGATAGGGTTAATATAACGAATTCCATTTACGATTGCATTGGAAAGGTGATAAGGTATTGCACCCGCACCTGAACCGGAGTCACTCGCTAGACCAGCTTTATTAACAGACATTAAAGCAGACTTTAAGTTTGTTTTAATTCTATCGCCAAAATTTGTAATAGTAGACATTATCTACCTCCTTTGAAAGGGCTTAATGATTTCTTGATAAAATCAAAATCGTTTTGAGCTTTGCCATTGATAGCAGATTCATTAGATTTATTGATTCTAGAAGCGAATGCCGGATTCTTAGCAAGTTCATCTAATAGTCTTTCGTCTAACGATTTATTTACTCTAACATCTACAGCTTTCATAATTTGTTGACCGCTTACTTCTTCGATAGCTTCAACCAATGATTTATTGATTGTAACTGCTTCTGTAAGTTGCTTTCTCATAGCTGCCATTTCTGATTTCATTGTAGATAATTCAGATTTGATTGCAGGGGAAAGTTTTTTAGCTAGAATTTTTTGCTTTAGCTCAGAGCGCATAACAGCACTTAGTTGAATTCCACCTAGTTTCTTTTCCATTACGTCAAGAATTGCATCGGGGTCATCCATATCGGTTGTATCGCCTAACGTTTCTGCATCTGATTCAGAATCTTTAGCAACGTCTTCTGACTCTTCTTCTTTAGAAACTTCATCACCTTCTTTCTTCTCAACTTCGCCTTCTTCTTTACTCATTGCAACGTCACCTGTGCCGGTAAGCATAGAAGAAACTTCATTAAGGTCATCAATCAAATCAGCAAGTCTACCAACTAATTCAGGATTGACTTCTTGTTTTTTAATTTTTGATTTATTGATAGAATCTTTAATCAGATTAATTTCTTTTTTGATAGATTTGATTTTTCTTTTGGATTTTTCAAGTCTAGCTTTTTCTACTTCTTCGCCTTCAGCTTTAGAAACTTCGTCCTCTTCTTTTTCGGTTTCAGTCTCTTCTTTCTTTTTTGATTTAGTAGCTCCACCTGAAAGCAGTTCAAGAATTTGCGCTTTTTCTTCGTCACTCATTTCTGATAGAGGTTTCATTAAAAGTTCATCTTTGACTACATCGGTTTCTGCTTTAGAAACTTCGTCCTCACCCTTTGATTTCATTTCATCGGATTGAGTTTCGTCTTTGGTTTTTAGTGCCATATCGTCCTCACTTAATTTGTATTGTATAATACCGAGTAGCTTCTTATATTCAGTAGCGTATTCGTTGACAAGATTATCAGCATTAGCTTTTGACATAGCAGGGTCTAACGTTTCATCAGTTAGAATCTCATGCATTTTCATATTGAACTTGTCTTCAAGTCTTGCTAACTGGTTTCTAAAATCTTCTTCCATGTTTTCTTCCTTGATTAGTTTACCAAGAAGAGTATCTTTCTTTTGAATCTTGCCTGAATCGTATAATTGCTTAAATACTTTTTCTACAGGAGTGATATTCTCTTGTGGATAAGCGCCTTTTTCAACCAATGAAACACAGGATAATTCTATCCAGTCTAGGTTTCGTCCGCCACTTCCATCGGTTGCTTGTATAATATCTTTGTTCTCATCAATCAATCCTTGAATGGATAATTGACGTAACGCGCTTGGCTTACCGTCATAAACCCCTTGACCTGTGATTGAATTCCATGCGTCTTTAGCTCTTGCAACTAACGCACTAGGAATATCATGTTTCAAGTCTTCATCATCCCAAAATCTAAATACAGTTTTCCATTCTCCATTTTCGTCAATGTAAGATTGGTCTCCTTCGAGCTTGCCGATGTGGTTTGCTAGAATGTTTTCATCATGTGGATGTAATAGATAAATAGTTTTAGTTTGTGCTTGCTCTTGGAATCCTTTAATACAACGTTCAGTCATTTTTTCATTATGAGCGTCACGGTATAGAGAACCGCTTGAAGTAGCGTAAAGGTATTTTCTTTCTTTGCCGTTAGAATCTTTTTTTAGAACAGTAGAATATTTATTGTTTTGTTTGCCTATCGGCTTATGTGTATTGTGAAAAGCTGTCTGTATTTCAAAGTTTACTTTAATCATATGTATCGCCTAACGCATAAAAAAGACATGCAATTTATATTAAATCTAGTATCTATGTCAATCATTTTTTTATAGAAATTAGTAATCCTTATAATTAATAGCAGTGCAAGGGAAAAAAACATCGTTTGAATATGCGTTAGTTACTATACCAGCATCCCAATCCATAACTTTAGAAGCTATGTCATTCTTAATGTCAATCAATGAATCAGAGGAAACTTGTATTTTGCCACTACCTAGTGTAGCGTCTAACGTTATAGCTACGGATTGAACGCCTGTAGGAATAAGAATCCATTGCCCGTTACCTGTAGCGCCTAACGTTTCATGGGCTTCAAAACTGCTTAGAGTTTCTTCTCCACCTATTGAATCGCTGTTTATAGAGTTCATTAGAATATAGCTCATTTTAATCTCTTAAAGAAATAGTATACATCACAATTACAGGAAATTACTTCACTAGCAGGTAACATTGAATCATGTGGATTGTTTATACTTAGTGTGGATTTTCCGTCAAGTCTTTTTAATAAGAAAGGCTCATTGATTGAAATTGCTTTTCCTCTTGCCATGTCGATGTGATTTTTTCGAGGCTTATTAGATAGCGTTCCATTGTGTCTCCATTTCTTATATATCGCATAACCTTCCTTAGCCGATACTTTGCTTGACTCTTGCATGTAGACATGTCGCATATTATTAATTGCGCCTTTCGTCTCCGTGACTGCTATTGCATGTAAGTTTTTAGGCACTCCATATGGTGGTGAGTTCTTAGTATAGTTTACAAAATATTGATTTAGTTCTTTCTTGACCTTCAAGTGGATGTTCTTTGAGACAGTGCCTCCTAACGTTTCGATTTGGTTATTTTTCAAGACTCGTTTAATCAAGTCATTCATTTCCAATCGTCTAGTCTTGCTCATTAGTTGCCCGTTATCTGCTGCCTTGCGTATAACGTTTGAACGTCGCATAACGTCCATTGGTAAAGGCATCTTGACGATTTTTTCTTTAGCTCTAACGGGTAACGCATTCTTTAAAGCTTTCTCTATTTTGTTCTTATCTAGATGACCGACTGCACTTACAATACGTTCTTGATTCTCTGTAATTATTTTACCCATAAGAGTAGAATACTTTTTGCCTTTGAATGAATACTTGTCTTGCAGTTTAGCCTTATCCATTATGCGAGAATTTGGATAGGTAGTTTTCTTTTGAATAGCTTCATGAACTTCGCTTGTATCATAATCGTATAAAGCTTCTAACTCAAATTGTAACCTAGAGACAGTCCACTTTTCGCGTAAAGCCCTATCAGTGATTTTATCCGATTCAGATTCTATAATTGTTTCGAGGGTTTTTAATTCGCTTACCATGTTTCTAGTAAGTCGCATAAAAGCAGAGTTTGAAATATTAGCAGTTAGCACGCATGAGATATTATTAAAAATGCGTTAGTTGTCAAGTCTTAAAACGTTAAGCGATATATGTTAGAAGTTGTCGATAGATTACGCGCTACCGACTCAACGCGAATAGGAAGTCCTCTTGCAATACTGCAAAGACTACCACAAGTTCAATTTGATTTATATAGCAGATTTGTCAAGTTCTATTAGTCTAGTTGACATTCTTACTAACGTCTCAGTTTTAAGTCCACCGATTCTACCATGTAGCAAGTCATTAATCGTTTTGACGTTGACGCCTGTTAAAGTAGCTAGCTTGGATTGACCTATCCCTTGACCATTATCGTTAAGCTTGGTTAGCTCTGACTTGATATAGCTAAATGTCAAGTCAGATAATGATTGTAGTTGTTGGATGTCGGCTAGTTGCATTATAATTCTAATCCTAACTTTTTTTCGACTCTCTTTCTGCTTTTTGCTCCATGAATCAATCCCTTGCAAGTATTCCCATTATTAGTATTATAGCTTCTTTTAAATGTAAAAAATTCGTTAGTAAACCAATACCATGTATTTTTAATTTTAATACCAATTTCGGACTCTGTTATTTCATAAGATACTTTTTTATTATTTAAAGCTGTTTTTAGTGTTTCTAGTGTTGTAGTTTTCATGGTCTTCTCCTTTATGCGTTTATTAGTCTGAATAGTATTTTGTCTGAACGTTCGCTTGATACCGATTCGATGTAAGCGATTAGTTTTGTGTAGGCTCTCGTGCAAGCTGCTTTTTTGCCTCTTTTTTCGTTGTGGTCAAGGTAGAGACATTCTTGAGTAAGTGCATTGTATTTGTCGAAAAGTCTTTTGATTTCTGCGGTTTCGGTTATTGTTGCTGTTTTCATGGCTTTTGTTTTCCTTTCCTTCTTTCTATACTATTAAATATAACATGTATACTGAGTTTAGTCAATACTAGTTTTCAATAGTAAAACAAGAAAAAGTGAAAGTGTTCTTATAACAGCTAGAAAGTTATGTTTTAAGGCATTATAGTAATTTGTTAAAATAAAATTAATAGCTAAAAATAATCGTTTTTTTGATAAAAAAATTAGCTCAAAAAAGGCATGGTCAAAATGGGTATTTTTATCTAGTTTTTAAACTATTAACAGCGTTCATAATTTGATTATTGTCTGGCATTGTTTGAGGCTGAGCGTCAATAGCCAACCTATTAGAACCTTCATTAGAGTCAGGGTCAAGCCCTAGAATAGTTGTTCGAATCTCATTCAGTGTCATCGGTAAGGTCATTGCTTTTTGTGCCTTGTCATATTTTTCCATGTCCGACTCATGCACTTGTAATTCAAATTGCCAGTATGGAAATTGATTAGGTAAGTATTTCGTTTTACACCCAAATTTATTTTTAATCACTTCATAGGTCATTTGATTTTCAAGTGCTTTCGCTACAGGGTTAATCGCTTGTGAATAGTAAAGAGTTCTCTGAGCTTCACTATTTCCTTTTGCTAATGCGCTACCATCTTGCTGACCTTGCTCATTAGGAGTGCTACCAAAAGCCCGATAGACAATTGATTCTATCTTTTCTAGTTGTGCTTGCAAAGTAGGTATGATTGCTTCTTTCCCGATATTGATAGGAGTAGCTTGTTTACCCATCGACTTTAAAACTTTTACAGCTTTGTCTTTCTTCTTTGCGTTTAACGCTTCCTCTGTTCTTTCGATTTCAGCCATGTCAACTTTTTCAAAAGCACCGATTGAATTAGGAACGTCAAACCCATCATCGACTACAAACACTACCCATTGAGGAGGCTTCTCGAAATTAGACTCTTCCATAATCATCAAGTCAGTATTTAACTCTGTAGTGACTAACGTTACAAGAGCGTCTAGCGGTGTCATGCCTTGACTGGTTGACGTGCTAGGTATGTATTGTCCGAACGATACAAAATCGCTTGTTAGAATTCTAGAATCTTGCTGTGATGACCACCCGTTCATAGCATAAGGCATTTGTATATAAAGACGTTTGTTTGTATCTGCCATATAGACTTGAGGAACTTCAAACACTGAACCGGCAGGGTATAATCTATACCCGTCAAATTGTTGCGATGGGGTCAAAATAGCATTAGCCCCGTGAATCTTCATTGCTTGTAAATATTCTTTTGCAAAGTCTTGGTATTGAGTCCCATCGTATGGATGATAAACCCAATCGGCTACTTGCTGACTTGACTCTATGACAGCTCTGCGAATGTCCTTTCTAAACCATAACAACGCTTCATCAAAGTTCAAGATTTTAAAATTGTCAGTATCGAATCTTAATGAATACGGTTTTAAATATTTGTTTATTTCTAAAGCGTATTTAATCCATTCACTTGTATTATTAGCCCATCTTAAATGGTGTTCTGCTTTTTTAATGTCCTCAACTATTTTGTCCTCTATTTTGTGGCTAGGATTAATTGTGTAGCTCATAGCACTGAATAATTGAGCTTGTTGAGTGACTGCTGTGAATACAGAATGGCATTTTCTGAAAATTTCCTCACGGTCCCACGGGCTTAATGTGTAGAATACAGCACCATAATCGAGCTTGACTTGTTGCTTATCACCTTCTCTATTACTGCCGGTCATGGGAATCATAGAGCCATAATTATATATCGAAAAACCGTCGCCTTGAAAAATTGGTTTAGTAGTATTAGGACTTGTAAGCATGATTAGCCTGTGAATATATTAAGATTGGTTTTATCTGTCAAGTAATATATCGCCTAACGTTTCGTTTCTAGTATCTTAATTTCATCGGGTGTCAATGGTAAGCCCTTAGACTTCTTTTCGAGTATCAATTCAATACTGGACTTGATAGAAGAGATTCCTTTGCTAATTTGTGATTTATTGGTTTGGTTGTATTGCATACTACTTTTGATAGTATACAATACGTTAGTTGTCAAGTGGTTTTTAAAAGATATAGATTATCTCTTCTTGCCGCCTTTTCTGCCTTTTTTCTTTTTACTCGCGCCTGCACTAGCCATAGGTTACACCTCCTTTTCGGTTATATAATAATTTTCAAATCCATTCTTATTGAATAAATAAATTGGCATATTGTTATCATCTAAAACTTTTTTATATTCAGTATCGGTTTCAGTTGCCAAAAAAGATAGCATGTCATTATCACCTATAAACTTAAAGCAGTTTTCCTCTTGCCAATATAATCTCAATACATCTTTTAAGCTTACTACTTTAGGTATTTTTTTAAACTTCTTAATTCTGAATCCGTCATTAAATAAATATCCTTGGAAAGAACTATGCGAAATGTCGGGCAGCTTGCTTATGATTAGCTTTTCGAATTCATCAAAATAAACTCTCCCATTATTTTTTTTAGTTTTAATTAAATGATTAAAAAAATCTTGATATGTAGGTAATGAGTTTTTGTAAATATTTTTGAAATTATCAAAGAACCTAGACTCCGTTGTTTTAGTATTAGAAAAAAAGTGAATTCCTATTTCCTTGCACATAGTCATTATTTCGGTATCAATTTTATTTGATATTTCAAAAAAGTATTTTTTAGACAACCCATTCTTTATATGAGAATCGAATGATGTTTTTTCTTTTTGATTCATAGCAGAAACTTGGTCACGGTTTAAATGTAAAGGTTGAAACCATAAACCATACACTCCTATCGACTTCATAATTTTTATAAAATCTTTTACATCACTAAACCATTCAGGTATATATGGATTAACCCCTACGGTTACACTATGACCATTATTGACAAGAGTTTCAATAAACTTAATTCTATCCAATATTTTAGGTGCATTTGGCTCATGCTTTTCGCTTTGCCCGTTATCACTTGTTATCGTAACATATACAGATGATTTAGAAACTTCATTAAGTATTTCCGAGCCTTTACCACCTTTAGTTTGGTATGCAATAGAAATTCCTTTTTCTTCCATTATTTCAATTAATGGTATCGACATTTTATAATTAGAACTAGCGAAAGGGTCAACTAGATTAGAGAATAACA
>OFRM01000244.1_pt1 | contig 24200 bp, 22 predicted proteins | sample 1543101 | NCBI WGS metagenome assembly OFRM01 (sample SAMN07774223, study PRJEB24372) | wastewater metagenome | isolation source: Exp Tend VB 0WW | collected 2016-02
CTTCAAAGCCAGATAATTCCTGACCAAATAACTCACCTTTTGCTAATGCCGGAAAAAACAGGCAGCAAGCCAATCCCAACATGCACATCTGCGCCCGAAAACCTGCGCTACGTCTGTCTGTCAGTAGGGCACGAAAGGAGGAGGTGAATCCGAATGAAGAGTGATACAGCACCAAGCCCAACGCCGCACCGACGGCAAATAAACCCGCCATGCGTGAACCTTGTTGGATATCGATAACAACACCTAGAAATATAATGACAGTCACACCTAGGAGCAAGGAAGGGCGAAAAATTTTTGGCGTTGCAGTTGGCGAAATTAACATGGTTTTCAGCGAAAGTGCAGAAGTGGATCTGCTTGAATGCACATTATCGCTTGATCGTTGTGCAGCACGTACTAAGCAATATTGATTGAACGCAATCGAGAATAGTTAAAACAGTCTATTTTTTATAGAAAATTGGAAATATTTACAGATGGAAATAGTGTAATATTTTTCATTAACACCGTTGTTATTCTATTTTTTTAAAAAAGGGAGATACATGTGAGAGCTTTTTCCCGTATCAGTATCGTAAATCGTCTTTATTTTGCTTCATTATTATTGATTATCACACTCATCGGAGTGGCAGGCGCCGCGTGGTGGTCGATGGGACAAGTCAGTTATCTTACCGACATGGTTGGTCACAGTCGTGCACCACAGTTGGTGAATGTATCGTCGTTGGAATTCGATGTCACGCGTTTGTCGGTACAAATTAGACAAACATTGACAAAAGACAATATTGACGATTTGCAAGGTGAATTAGACAAAATCATTAGTATCCGCAATCGCGCAGAAAAGAACTTCAATGCCTTTAAAGACGGCATTTTTACCGACGAAGGGCGTAGCGCGTTAATGAAATTACAGCCTGTTGTTAAAGAATTCTTGGGATATATTGACACCAATATACAAATGCTACGTGACGGTAAAAAAGAGGAGAGTAGTACCTATTTTAAGGAAAAAACAATTCCAGTACGTGATATGTTGTTAACAACCACTGATGAGGAAAAACATCGACAAAATCAACGATTGGTGGTGGAGTTGGATGAGGTTGAAGTGTATGCAACGGAAACCCGTGAACGACTTGTTGCTGTGTTTGTGGCAATCGCAATTGCACTAATGCTTCTTTCGGCTTACATTGGTCGGATATTGGTGCAGCGTATTCGTGTCGCGCAACAAGTTGCAGCGCGTGTGCGTGATGGGGATTTGACGGTACCTGTGGTGGATGATGCGCGTGACGAATTTAGTCCATTGTTAAGATCGTTAAAGGAAATGCAAGCTGGATTGGTCACAGTGGTTTACAGCGTGCGGCAGGGTTCTGAGCAAGTCGCAACAGCCAGCGCGGAAATAGAAAATGGCAATCATGATCTCTCATCAAGAACTGAACAACAAGCTGCAAATCTGGAAGAAACCGCAGGCTCGATGACAGAGTTGAGCACTACCGTCAAACAAAATGCCGAAGGGGCGAATGAAGCTAACCAGTTGGCCAAAAATGCATCGCTGATTGCCGTGGAAGGTGGTCAAGTAGTGGAGCAAGTGGTGGCAACCATGAAAGGCATCAATACCAGCTCGCAAAAAATTGCCGACATCATTCAAGTGATTGATGGCATCGCGTTTCAAACCAATATTCTGGCATTAAATGCGGCGGTGGAAGCGGCGCGTGCTGGTGAGATGGGGCGTGGGTTTGCGGTAGTTGCTTCCGAAGTGCGCAATTTGGCACAACGCTCTGCTAGTGCGGCGAAAGAAATTAAAACACTGATTGGTGAAAGTGTCGATCAAGTGAAGCAAGGCACCGCCTTGGTTGATCATGCGGGGGCGACGATGAGCGATGTGGTCGCAGCAATTCAACGTGTTACTGAAATTATGGGATCTATTAGTGAGGCTAGTCGTGAGCAAGCAATGGGCGTGTCACAAGTTGAAGTGGCGGTGCTCGGTTTGGATGATGTGACGCAACAAAACGCGGCCTTGGTGGAAGAAATGGCCGCTGCGGCCAGTAGTCTAAAAGGGCAGGCCGACGAATTGGTTAGTGTGGTGGCACGCTTTAAACTCGAGCAAAGGCATACCAGTACATCGATGCACACGATAACGCCGTTGGCAGCGCGTGCAGGGAGTGCAACGAGGGCAACGAGTGCAACAATGAGTGAGCCACAAGCAGCGCAGAAAAAACTCGAAAAACGCGGCACGCCACGTCTTTCCGCCTGATGTTGGTTGAGTTAGTAGATGTTTGTAAAGCAATGAATAGTGTCGATCTAGCTAATGTGTTTTAAAATGCGCCCGTATCGCACAGTGGCACTACCAGTTGGTAGGTCAACAGACTTCAGCTAACTTCATCAACCTTAAGGTATTTCATTGGATAACGTTTTATTGCTCATCGCGGCGCTGTTTTTGGTCGCTCTGAACGGTTTTTTTGTGGCGGCTGAATTTGGTTTGGTGAAGTTGCGTCAAACCAGGGTGCGCAGTATTGCCCGCAGTGGCGGCGTGCGCGGGCGTCTACTAGCAAAAGTGCATCAACATCTAGATGCGTATTTATCGGCTTGCCAGTTGGGTATTACCTTGGCCTCCTTGGGTTTAGGTTGGATTGGTGAGCCAGCTTTCGCACATTTAATGGAACCCGTATTGACAGGCCTTGGCGTGACCGCGCCAGAGGTAGTGCACGGCATTGCCTTTTTTTTGGCATTTTTTCTGATTTCATTTCTGCATATTGTCGTCGGTGAATTGGCGCCCAAGTCAATGGCGATTCGTCGCCCAGAAGGTGTTTCGTTGTGGGCGGCACCAGCCTTATATTTGTTTTACTGGTGTATGTATCCGGCAATCTGGGTGCTCAATATCAGTGCGAATAAAGTCTTGTCGTGGACTGGATTAGATAGCAGCCACGGCGTGGAAAGTCATTATTCGCCAGATGAATTGAAATTAATCTTGCGCGGCAGTCATGCCAGTAAAAAGCTGACACCAGATGAATGGAGCATCATGGCGCAGATGCTTGATTTTGGTGATCTTGAAATTTCTGATTTAATGCGGCCGATTAATGAAGTGGTCGCCATGTATAAAGATCTTAGCCTAGCCGAAAACATGCAAACTGCTGCCCGCAATCGGTTCAGCCGTTACCCGTATTTTGATAGCGATAGGGAAACCGTGCTGGGCATGTTGCATTTGAAAGATCTGTTTTTCGCCCAGCAGAACGGCAAATTATTGGGTGATCTCAGCAAGCATTTACGTCATGTTGAGTACGTGCCACCGAATATGCCAGCACTGGAATTGTTCCGCCGTTTTCGCAAAGGTGCACCGCATTTCGCCATGGTGGGCTATAAAGGCAGCAAGCCAGTCGGCTTTTTGACGCTCGATAATTTGCTGAGTGCACTGGTTGGGCAAATTCGTGATGAGTTCCGTCAAAACGATAATGACTGGACCTTGCTCGATGATGGTACCTTACTTGGCAAAGGCAGCTTGCCGCTTTTCACTTTGGGCATCGCCTTGGGGATTGATCTCGACAGCGAAGAGGTCGAATCAATCGGTGGCTTGATCATGCATACCTTGGGCGATATTCCCAGCGAAGGGCAAAAGCTGATATTTCCGCAGTTTGATGCGGTTGTCAAAAAAATGAATGGGCCGCGTATCGTGTTAGTGCGTATTTATCCAAAGCACAATCAAGATGATGAAGTGGACGGCTAGGTAAAAATGAGCAGCGACCAATTCTTAACGTAGTTTGACAAACACTTGTCAGCGTTCAATGCCGATTAGGATAAATAAGCCCTTGGGGTGTTACGTGCGAGTGTTGCTTGTTGTTGCATTGCCGACGCTGCGGGATAAGCAAGCTGTTGGGCGTGTTGATTTAATTTAAAAATGCTGACCACCTCAGACAATTTTGCGGCTTGATCTTGCAAGCTTTGTGCAGCGGCGGCCGCTTCTTCGACCAAGGCTGCATTTTGTTGCGTGACGTTGTCCATTTGAATGATCGCTTGGTTGATCTGGTTAATGCCGGTTGATTGTTCAGAGCTGGAGAGGTTGATTTCACTCATGATATCTGTAACCTGTTTAACGCGAGCGACAATTTCCGTCATCGACATGCCAGCTTGATCGACCAAGCGTGCACCTTCATTAACTTTTTCTACTGAGTCATCAATCAAGGTTTTGATTTCTTTTGCGGCGCTAGCAGAGCGTTGCGCAAGATTGCGTACTTCTGAAGCGACTACGGCAAAACCGCGACCTTGTTCCCCTGCGCGTGCAGCCTCAACGGCGGCGTTTAAAGCTAAAATATTGGTTTGAAACGCAATGCCATCAATCACGCCGATGATATCGACAATCTTTTTCGACGAGGTACTGATTGAACCCATGGTTGCCACCACCTGCGATACCACGGTGCCGCCTTTGATTGCCGCATCGGATGCGGCATGCACCAAGCGATCTGCTTGATTCACACTTTCAGCGTTGGTTTTCATTGCACTGGTGAGCTCCTCCATTGAGGACGCAGTTTCTTCCAATGAGCCGGCCTGACTCTCTGTGCGCGCGGATAAATCCATATTTCCGCTGGCAATTTCTGTAGAAGCGGTGACAATCGTGTCGGTACCGTCGCGCACTTGATGAACCACTTTTTGCAAACTGTCGTTCATGTCTTTCAGTGCTTGCGTTAATTGACCAGTTTCATCTTTTGACTGTACTTCAATCAGACTACTTAAATCACCACTGGCCACGCGGCGCGCTAGGCTAACGGCATTTTTTAATGGAGTGGTGATATTTTGAGTGAGATACCAAGCGCAGGTACTACCCACTATCAGAAACAGGACGATTAATGTACCAATCAATTTTTCGCTCTCAGCTGCGAGCACATCAACTTGCTGACTGAGCTGATCAACCGAGCGTTGTTGGTATAGTAAAAAATCCAGTTCACTTTTTTGATAAGCATCGGACTTTGGGCTAAATTGCTCAAACAGCCGAGCTACTTCCTCCTCACGATCATCTTTCTTGGCTTTGGCAATCAGGTCACGCATGGCGACATATTCTTTGCGCACGGCGATGATGTTGTCTAATAACTGTTTCTCTTCGGGTGTGCTGACGTGCTCAAGCATGTATGTTTGGATTTCATTATTTCTCACGTTGCCCGCCTTGGCATCCGCAGCGAAAAAATCCGCAAGTGATTTATCGCTACTTTTGACGATGCCCAAAGTGCGTTTTAAGCCCGATACGGTAATGCGATACCACTCTTCCGTCAGGCGTTCTTTTTTAAGTGGTTTTTGCATCATGGAGCGCGTGTTGTTGGCAACTTCATTCAATCGCCAAAACCCAATACCAGAAGCGATGGTCGCTAACAGAAGCACCAATCCAAAACCTAATGCAAGCCGTGTGCCGATAGCTAAATTATTCATTTTCATGCTCGTCTCCTAGCTTCATATTCACTTTGATATAGGTGTTTGCGAAACACAATTCCCACAAGAATCTTTTATTGATCAAGTATGCGTCTATGCGCATATAAATACTCTACACGCCTTCTAGTAAATAGGATCAGAAACAAAAAAATTTCATTTAAAATAACAAAATAATTGCATTATTTAATATATTATTAAATAATGCGTATGTTAAATAAAACAATAAATTTTCCTGAAATAGTCTATTGAAGCAAGTTCTTAGTTTGTTGAGCGCACTGGTTTTGCCGTACCTGACTTCGCATTGTGAGTTGGGACATCATCCACGTAGTACAAACCTTGAAGGATCTTGATAATGACTGCCTATTCACCATTGCGTGCGGCCGCCCCTAGCAACTTGAGTGCATCGCCATTGGGTCATCTTGCTGAGCTGGAAGGAACTTGGTCTGGCCATGGATTTAATTTAATTGCCGTACCGAATAAACAAAACAACACAGCATTTCGCCTGATGTTAAACGCCACAATCGAACGCTTGCAATTCAGCGCAATTGGTGGCGCAGTGCCGAATCGAGGTTCGGTGCAAGATGACATTAATATCTTCGGTCTGACTTATTTGCAGCAAGTCAATGATGCGGTGACCATGGAAGGATTACATATCGAGCCGGGCATCTGGCTGAATGTTCCTGCCACCACCGACCCCAAGGCTGAACCGAGCATCGTCCGCCAATCGACAATTCCGCATGGTGATTCCTTGCTGGCGCAGGGGCATGGTTTGGTGGTGCCCGGCGGACCGCGCATCGGTGCTGTTAGCTCGAAGCCGACCGGCCCCGGTATGGCGCATGTGGCGCTTGGTTATCTTGACCCCTATCTCCATTCCAATCTGCCACCGGGGATGAAGCAGTCGTATGTCGCTAATATGAATCAAGCACTGACCGATGCGATTGCTGGGCAAAAGATTGTCAGCACTACGGTGTTATCGGTCGCATCGATTCCTGTTGGCGGCATCGTGAATATTCCTTTTGTGACCGCCAACGCCAATGCCACCAAACTCGATGCTATTTTTTGGATCGAAACAGTTGAGCGCGCAGACGGCTCGCAGTTTATGCAATTGCAGTACACCCAAACCGTTATTCTGAATTTTCTTGACATCGATTGGCCACATATTTCGGTTGGCACCTTGATTCGCACTTAAGATTTTTCTCAGGTTCGTCTGAGGAAGATTGCAGATAACCCTGCTTTTCAGTCTCTATCTGTCGTGCTTATAGATTGGCTAATCTACGTGCCGTAGCACGACAGCTTCATCCTTTTAATCCGTTGTCTGTCATCACAATTGGAGCCTAGATGAACACAGAAAATCACTTTGATGTTGTTGTCATCGGCGGTGGGCCGATGGGTCTTTCCACGGCATTTCACCTGAGTAAAAGAAAAGTCAAAACTTTGGTGTTAGAGCAGTTCACTTTTATCAATCAGTTAGGTAGCTCTGCGGGCGTATCTCGTCAGTTTCGGATTCCTTATCCTGATGAATATATGGTGAAGCTGGTCAAGCAATCGATTCCTTATTGGGAAGAATTGCAAAGTTTGACACCGGTTTCTTTGATGGATGAAGTCGGTACGCTGTGGTTTGGTGACCCGGATGTGCACTCTACCGAAGGCAATATTCGGCAGGCAGAATTAGCCTTGCAAGCCGAGCACGTGCCGTATACCAAAGTCAGTGCGGCTGAGTTGGAAAGCAAGTATCACTTTAAAGATTTGCCATCCACCTATACCGGCTTGTTTCAACCGCAAGGTGCTAGCATCGATTTGAAAGCGACCCAGCAAACTTTGTTTAACTGGAACCGTGAATCAAGTTTCGTTACCTTAAAAGAAGAAGCGCCGGTCACCAAGATTGACTACCAACATCAGCAATTCACTATCACCACACCGATTGGCAATTTCACCGCGAAAAAATTGGTGTTGGTGCCAGGCCCGTATGCCGATGGCGTATTTAAGCTACTGAATTTTCAAATCGCGGCGACATATTGGAATATGGCGTCCGCCTTTTATAAAAAGATCGATCCGAAAATTCAATATCCAACTTGGTTCGTGTTTCAAAATCCGGTGGGTAATAACGGCAACCAGTTTTATGGTTTCCCCGAGGTGAGTTGGAATTATCCGGGTTACATCCGGGTTGCTTCTGATTTTGTCATCACACCACTGGACTCGCCGGAGCAGCGCACTTTGATCCCCAATCCTGAAGAGCTAGGGTATACCGCGCAATGGGTTAAAAATCACATGCGCGGGCTTGATCCGGTGCCGCATTACACTTCAACCTGCATGGTGGCTCTCAGTAAAATTCCAAATAAAGAATTGATTGTCGATTTTGCGCCCAGCTATGTGCCCGGCCATAAAGATATTGTGATCTACGCCACTGGTTGGGCAGGCAAATTTGTGCCCTTACTTGGTCAAATTTTGGCGGATCTTGCGATTGACGGTCATACGCCATTTGATATTTCACACTTTGCTACTGGCACTCAGTATTTCACGCGCTGGAAGTAACACGGTATTGCAGGCTGAAAAAACTTCCGTTCAAGATCGTTCAACCAAATAAAGAGTGAGCATAATCATGAAAGCAAAAACCTATTCCATCTTCGGTGCCGGCGCTGCTGGTTTATATACTGCGTGGCGTTTGTTAAATGGAGAAAGCCGAGACAAAAGTAGTAATAAATTATTAGAAAAAGGCGACACCTTAGAGTTATACGATTGGGGGCAATACGATTTCAGCAAAGAATATAGCGGCTCGCGCGCATCGGGCGCGCGGGTTTGCACTTGGCACTATCAAAATGATCCGAGCAAATCGTATGTGGAATTAGGTGGCATGCGTTATTCGGAATGGAATACCAAAGCCAAAAATCACAATGACGGCAGCGCGCCTGGGCATCGTTTGGTCACCACCGTCATCAGTCAATTAGGGTTGGATCAATTTGTTGTACCGTTCAACGAATCAGATAATCCACTGTATTATCTGCGTGGAAAAAATTTCTATCTGAATGACATCACATCATTTAACCCCGCGCCGTATAACGTCAATAATTTCGGCGCCAGCACCTCACCGAATCAAGGCTTTACGACCGTCGAAAATCTAGCCGTCACCGCTACCAGTGGGCCACAAACCCGCCGTGAGTGGGATCATTTTTATCAGCATGGAAAAATCACGGCAGAATTGCCAGCCTCATCGGTATTCCAAAAAGGCGACAAGTTGAAAGACATCGGCTACTGGGATTTAATGTTTGATCAGCTCGGCTCGGAAGGCTACAACTATGCGGCAGACGGGAATGGATATACCTCGAATGTGATTAATTGGAATGCCGCTGTCGCCTTTCAAGCCAACAATGAATTCACACCGGGCAATCAATACATGACGCTGACCACCGGTTATTCTGGCATGTTCAAAGCCTTGTTCGCCGCCATCGTCAAGCTTGCCAGCGATAAAGGCGTGTACTTCAATTATCAGCCCAATCGTCGCTTGCATTCGATTTTAGAAATCGATAAGGTCATTCACTACAGCATCGCCAATCGCGATAACCCCAACAAAAAAGCCAGTAGTGGCAAAACCGATGCAGCTTGGTTAGCAATGCCGCGTTATGCGTTAGAGCTGGTAGCACAAGCGACGCGTTATGAAAATCATCCGGGGTTGGATGTGCTCAATCATCAAAAAGTGCAGCTATACATGGAGGCCGCGATCATGCAGCCTTCCTACAAAATTGGCATGTTCTTCAAAGAACCGTGGTGGCTCACACAAGCACCGTATGCACCGCAGCTCACCAGTTATGAAGTCACCAAAGACGTCATCGTGCAGCTTGCTGCGCAGGGTTTTCCGAGCACCTATTTAGAAAAAATCAGCTTGCCCGCTGTCGGCAATCAACCAGAAATCATGAATACGCCATATTCCAGCACTACCAGTTTTCTGCAAGCGGTGGAGCAACGTATTCAAGAGCGACTCACAGTGCCACAAGAAGAACAAATCCTCGCCGCTGCCAGCCGCAATACGATTGGCCCCAGTGTTACGGATAATCCAGTGCGCATGGTGGTGTATTTTGGTAATAACGCGCTCGATAAAAAAGCAGAACCAGTATATGGTCTGCTGGCCGCCTACGATGACGAAGCCTTCACCAGTTTTTGGCAAGAATTAGAGTTGGGGCCAGATCAACAAAGGCACATACCCTTATCGGAAAACACAGAGCCATTGAAAGGCCCGCGCAAGGTGCCAGAGCGTATGTTGAAAATGGTACGTAAGCAATTAGCCAATATTCACTTCGGCCCCAACGCCGATTTCAGCGCCATCCCAGAGCCGTTGGATGCTGCTTTCATCGATTGGTCGTTGCCGCCTTTTAATGCGGGCTATCACGCTTGGGCAGCGCATTACGATATCGGCGACGTACAACAAAAAATCCGCAAACCATCGCAATTAATACCAGGCGCTGACGTCAATATTTTTATCGTCGGTGAAGCTTATTCAAACGATCAAGCGTGGGTGGAAGGCGCATACTGCACGGCGGAATCGGTACTGAACGATTTTTTTGATGTGAAGCCGCTGATTGATAATCGTGAATATCCGTTTATTTGTTCGGCAAAGTAAGGTCTCTCAATGTGAAATAAAGACAGCCACTCAATGACGCATATTCATCGAATCTGGCTGTCTTGATGGGCATGAAAGCCGACATCAATCAACAACATACACCGGCGCACCATCAAAATTTGCCTTCCCGATGCACGCGTCAGAAGTGGGCTGTAATGCATGAATCATCGTCGAGTGAAAGTAAGCATTCGACAGAAAAAAACAGGCGCAAATCTGAGCAAATTTGAATTGGAAAGGTACATCAATGCGCCTGTAGCGCCCAAGGACTAATCACAGTCAAGCCAGCAGCTTCAAAAGCGAATGTATCACGCGTGGCTGCTATGAACCGTGAGAGCACCGTGGAGTTAACTTTGATTTTTAATGCTCAGAGACGACGTTGGTATTGAGAAGATCATTTAAAATTCATCGGTTCGACCGGTGTTTTATCGCGCTCAGTTTCAAGATCAATACCATCCACTTCGCGACCAATTTCAGTTAATAGCGTGCCAAGCTTAATCTGCTCCTCAGAGTTGACAGTATTTTCAAAAATCGTCCGAATGTCAGTCTCGGTACTACGGTCATGCGCGGCGGCACCTACATGCAAGGCGCGGAGCGCTTCATCGGGTAAATTGAAGATAGTGACAGATGTCATTGCATTTACTCCTTAAACCCAGATGTCGGAAATAAATCGCCAAAGACACCTGCCGTGAAGGATGGTATTGGGTTTGGCGAGTCGCTTTTATAATTCAAAAGTCGTGTGAATCGGCAAACGCTTTACATCTCTCCAATCCCATGCGCTTGCTGATCCGCATGATAGCTGGAGCGCACCATTGCGCCGACTGCGGCGTGGGCGAAGCCCATTTTGTAGGCTTCTTCTTCAAACATTTTAAAGACATCGGGGTGCACGTAGCGGCGTACTGGTAGGTGGTGGCCGCTGGGGGCTAGGTATTGGCCGATGGTGAGCATATCGACCTTGTGGGCGCGCATGTCGCGCATGACTTGTAGGATTTCTTCGTCAGTTTCGCCCAAGCCGACCATGATGCCGGATTTGGTGGGGGTGTTGGGATGCAGTTCTTTGAAGCGTTTTAACAGGTTTAATGAGTATTCATAGTCGGAACCGGGGCGCGCTTCTTTGTAGAGGCGCGGTGCGGTTTCTAGGTTGTGGTTCATGACATCGGGTGGTGCCAGATTCAGGATTTCTAAGGCGCGATCCATGCGACCACGGAAATCTGGGGTCAGGATTTCGATGCGTGTCATGGGGGACAATTCGCGGATTTTGCGGATGCATTCGGCGAAATGCGCAGCGCCGCCATCGCGCAAGTCGTCGCGGTCAACCGAGGTGATCACCACGTAGCTCAAGCGCAGGGCGGCAATGGTGTTGGCGAGGTTTAGTGGTTCGTCCGGGTCGAGCGGATCGGGGCGGCCGTGGCCGACATCGCAGAATGGGCAGCGCCGGGTACATTTGTCACCCATGATCATGAAGGTGGCGGTGCCTTTGCCGAAGCATTCGCCGATATTTGGGCAAGAGGCTTCTTCGCAGACCGTGACCAATTTGTTGGCGCGCAGGATGTCTTTGATTTCGTAGAAACGGGTGGTCGGTGAACCCGCTTTGACGCGTATCCAGTCGGGTTTGGGCAAGCGCTCGGCAGGCACGATTTTGATGGGGATGCGTGCTGTTTTGCTGGCTCCCTTTTGTTTTTCGGTGGCGTCGTAAGCGTTGTTTGGTGTGCCGATGGCGGGGTTGGGGGTATGGATGTCAGAGCTCATGGAGAAATCTATTCTGCCGTCAGTAAAAGTTGTAAGCGGTGGGCGAGGGCGAGTTGTACTTCGCTCAAGCGCGCCTGTTGTCCTAGTGTGCGCATGTCGATGGTGGCGAGGCCGGCGTAGCCACACGGGTTGATCCATGAAAATGGTTGTAAATCCATCGCCACATTCAAAGAGACGCCGTGATAAGTGCAGCCATTGGCGCGGATTTTTAAACCCAGCGCGGCAATTTTTGCGCCGCGCCATGCCTGATCCAGCGCCGCATCGCTGTGCCTTGCCAGATAAATGCCCGGCGCGCCGGTTTTGCGTTCACCTTGCAGATTATACGCTGCCAGCGTGTCGATCACGGCTTGCTCGATGCGCTCTACAAATTCGCGGGCAAATAGGCGTTGTTGCGGCGCCGCGTGGCTGCGCTGGCGGCGTAAATCGATGAGTAGATAGATCACCGCTTGGCCGGGGCCGTGATAAGTGACTTCGCCACCGCGATCAGTCTGGATGATGGGAATATCGTGCGCCGCCAAAATGTGGCTGTGATCTGCCGCTAAGCCTAGTGTGAATACCGGTGGGTGTTCGACGATCCAAAGTTCATCTGCCGTGCTGGCGTCGCGTGCGGCGGTGAAGGCGCGCATGGCGTCGTAGCTGGTTTGGTAATCTTCCAGCCCGCGTTGTACGATGCGCAGCTTAGCCATGTGCCGCTGCATCCGCACGCTTGATGACGGTGATGCGTTGAATTAAAAATTCGCCATCGATGACTTTGCGAAACGGTACACCGACCAGCGTGAACTGTGGCGCGCCGTGCTCTGCCCAATGTTTGGCTAGAGTGTCGAAATGGTGGAGATCCATGCCTAGCAGCGGTGCTGAAATCACGCATTGCGCACCGGGTTTTTGTTTTTGCAGAAACTGATCCAACGCGCTGGCCTGGCTTTCGGTGAGGGTCGGCATGGCCATGATTTACATATACTCCCGTTTTTTTGAAAATTTTATGGCAATTCCCGCACAATTAACTTCCATCAAGCAAGCTTAAAATACCATCTTCACCATCGGGTGCGAAGTTAAGGCGATATACAGATTGTCGATCTGCTCGCGACTTACGGCGCGGATGGTGACAGTGACCGATAAATACGTGCCCTTGCTAGAAGGCCGCATTTCCATCTTACCGGCATGAAAGCTTGGGTCGTGCAACGTTACCAGCTCGGCAATGGTTTGGGCGAACGCATCCTGCATCACGCCCATGACTTTGATGGGGAAATCGCTGGGGTATTCGATTAAGCTGTATTCCGGTGGAATCTCTGGCAGATTATTCATGATGTCAGGTCTATAAAAATGTTGCCCCGGCATTATGCCTTGGCGGTAGTGGCTTTGTTGTTGTTTTTGTTGAGTTGGTAAGCCGCGTATAACTGTTGATAAATGGGGCCAGGTACGCCTTTTCCAATAGTCTGATCGTCAATCTGTACCACGGCCAGCACTTCCTTGGTGGCCGAGGTGAGCAGCACTTCATCGGCGGCAAACACTTCGGCACGGCTGATGCGGCGTGCTTCAAATGGGATCGATAGCGCAGCACATAGTTCTTCCATCAGGCCGTAACGAATGCCTTCTAAAATCAGATTGTCTTTGGGTGGCCCCAGCAAGACGCCGTTTTTCACGATCCACACATTCGAGGCCGAGGCTTCGGTCAGGTAACCATCACGGAACTGGATGCTTTCGGTGACCCCATGTTCGGCGGCATTTTGTGCGGCTAACACGTTGCCCAACAAAGAGATCGATTTGATTTCACAGCGCAGCCAGCGTTTGTCTTCCATCGATACACATTTCACGCCAGCCGCCCGCACTTCGTCGCTCGGTAGCACGATTGGGTTGGTCATGATGAAGACGGTTGGCACTACATCCGCCGGAAACGCATGCATACGTTTTGCCACGCCGCGTGTGACTTGCAGGTACACCATTTGATCATCGGCTGGGTGCGCATCCATCACCTGGGCGATCAGTTGCAACCATGCTTCTTTGCTGTGCGGATTGGGAATGCCAATCGCCGCCAAGCTGCGGAACAAACGCGCCAGATGCTGGTCGGCGCGAAACATCTTGCGCCCATACACGGGGATGACTTCGTAGATGCCGTCACCAAAGATAAAGCCACGATCCAGCACAGGCACATGCGCTTCAGAAATCGGGGTGAGTTTGCCGTTCAAATAGACGATAGGATCGTTCATGATGGATCTCGGTTCTAATAAAAAATTACAATGCAGATTGATCGGTAGCGTGCTTATTTAAACATCAAACGAATCGAATCCCAGGCGCGGCCAAAGATGCTGGCTTGCTCGACTTTTTCTAACGCCAGCACGGGGTATTCAGCAACCACTTTGCCATCCAACATCATCTTCATTGTGCCAACTTTAGCCGAGGCCATAATCGGTGCAACCAGTGGATCTTTTCTTTCCAGCGCTGGCTTTAAGCGTGAGGCCGAGCCCTTTGGCAAGGTGGCATACAAATCGCGGTCAAAGCCGATCTTGATTTGTGGTTGCGTGCCTTTCCAAATTTCGGGTGTGGCCACTGCTTGGCCTTTGGCGTATAGCTTGACGGTGTCAAAATTGAGGAAACCCCAGTTCAATAATTTCAGACTTTCTTGCGCACGCACTTGGTCACTCACGGTGCCGGTGACGACAGAAATCAAACGGCGCTGGCCGCTGCCATTGGGGCGAATCGCCGACGAAATCAAGCAATAGCCAGCCGCTTCGGTGTGGCCGGTTTTCATGCCATCAACGGTGGGGTCGAGCCACAATAAACGGTTGCGATTGGGTTGTGTGATCTTGTTATAGGTGAAGCTTTTGGTGGAGTAATAGGTTTTGTAAAAGTCGTAGTGATCGGTGATTAAGCGATGGGCTAAATTGGCCAAGTCTTGCGCGGTTGAATAGTTTTCGGGGCTGGGCAAACCGTGCGGATTGGCGAAGTGGCTGGATTTCAAACCCATGCGCTCGGCTTCGCGATTCATCTGCACCACAAACGCTTCTTCGCTGCCGGCCACGGCTTCGGCCAGTGCCACTGCCGCATCGTTACCTGATTGCACGATCAAACCATACAACAAGTCACCAATGCTAACCGGTGTGGCTGGGTCGATGAACATTTTGGAGCTGCTGGCATCGACTTTCCACGCGTGGGTGGAGACCGTGACTTGTTGATTGATGTCGAGCTTTTTTTCTTTCAGCGCTGAAAACACCAGATACGCCGTCATGATTTTGGTGAGCGAGGCGGGCTCGATGCGCAACTGTGGTTCTTGCGAGGCGATGATCTGATTGCTGGTGGCGTCGAGCAATAGCCATGAGCGGGCGGCGATGGTCGGCGCCGGTAACGATTGTGCTAGCGCGCTGTGCAGGGTGAGAGCAGAAACGATGAAGACAATAAGGTGGCTAAAAAATTTTTTCATTGTGTGATAACCGAGAAACAAAAACGAGGTAAAAATAAACGGCAAAAATGCTTAAAAATCGGCAAGACCGTGGCTTAAGTCGGCGCGATTCCCCAAGTAACGGCGTCCCATTGGTTGATGATGATTTGCTTTAATAAGTTCAGGCGGCGATGAAAAAAATGCTCGGCGCCGGGGATCACGGTGACCGGAATCTCTTGCGGACGCAGCCAATCTAGTACCGCTTGTAATGGAATGGTTTCATCTAGCTCACCATGAATCAGGATGGTGTTAGTCGGGATAGCGGGAATCGGCCATTTGCCCGCCGCTGTGCCCACCAGTACCAGCCGTTGTGCGGGCGCACCTGCGCTGCTTAAGCGTTCTTGCAGTCGCCCCATCACATACGTGCCAAACGAAAAACCCCCTAATACCAACGGCAGCGCAGGGAAACGTTCGCGCATGTAGGCCAGCAGAGCCGCCATGTCATCGGTTTCGCCGATGCCGGCATCATGCTCGCCTGCTGACCGGCCAACGCCGCGAAAATTCATGCGTGCGGTGGCGTAACCGAGGCTGACAAAAGTACGTGCCAGGGTTTGCGCGACTTTGTTGTCCATGCTGCCGCCAAATAAAGGGTGCGGATGCGCGACCAAGGCAACGCCGATTGGCTGCGGAAATTGCTCAGCGTCTGGCAGATCGAGCGCGCAATCGAGCGCACCGACTGGGCCGTCGAGGATGAAATGTTCGGTATGTGCGTTCATTCAATTTGTCAGCTAGATTTTTAGACGTTCAACCACACCGCCGCCGAGCAGATCAACATCAATGATTTCATCGATGTCGGATTGATCCACATAGGTGTACCAAGTACCCTGCGGATACACCACCAACACTGGGCCTTCTTCGCAGCGGTCAAGGCATGCCGCTTTATTGATGCGGATCTTGCCATGCCCATTCATGTCGAGCTGCTTGATGCGCCGTTTCGCATGTTCTTGCGCCGCTTGCGCGCCACGTTCAGCGCAGCAAGCGCGACCATCTTCGCGTTGATTTAAGCAAAAGAAGACGTGCTTTTTATAGTACAACGCGGTTTCGGCAGAGTCGGCGGAGTCGGTGAGAGCGGTAGTATTGGGAGCGATATTGGACATAAAATCGGACATAAAATCGGACATAAAATCGGACATAAAATCAGACAAATTCAGCGTTGGGGCGGGTGAGAATCGGTGCAGGCTGGTGGTGAGTCTGGCGCACTGGATGCATCTTGCGGTGGCACAACGCTAGCTGGTAGATCAAATTGCATTGCCGCGGATACATTAAATTCTCACGCAAAGATAGGGAACGTACAACCTGAAACATGCGCTGTATATGGTAGAACGTACATACAGGTTGACAACACAGCGACATCATACAACGAGACGCCTTCGCTCGCACAGGGCAAACCGACATGATTGCGTCATCAAATAATCGGTGCGCATTATTTTTTTGGATACTAATTAATACTATGCCCTGTATTTTTTCAATACGCTTATTAATTGTGCGGGAATGGCTAGATTATTTTTAAAAAATAGGGAGTATGCTGTTAACTTGTCGGCGTTTGACGTGAACGGTGCGTTACCAGGTAGCGCAGCGCGAGCAGCGGCCAGACCACCGCCAAAAATTGCGCCGCGCCGTAAAAATTCAAAAATTTGCCTTGCGGCCAAGATTGCATGGTTTCGACGAAGTAGGGGTTGTCTGGCACCAGATTGACCAGAATTAAGCTGATCAACAATAAACCAAATGCTAAGCGGCGTTGTACGTAATGGGGGGCGAATGAGAAACCGTACAACATGATGAAGCTGATCAATAAGCCGCCGATTGCACCGGGCGTGAGCCAGACAAATGCGTGCTCTGGTTGAAACATCAACGCGCTGGCTAGCGATTTCAGGCAAAACGCGGCGCACAGTAATAGCAGAGAGAGCCAGAATTTCGGTGCATATCGATTGAGTAACGCGAGGCAAATCAACAGCGCGCCAGCACAACTGCAGGCCGTAATCAGGGTTTCCGAGAGAAAGAACTGTTCGGCATTGAGCGCGATGCCGTGTCGTAAAAAATCACCCCAGTCGTTTTCTAGATCGAGAAAATCTTCTAGCCAGCCGGAAATGGTGGGCAAGATTTGCCCTAATCCAAAAAGCGAAGGTTGCGGGTAAATCTGCGCCAGCGGCCATAAACCAAGCACCACCAGTTGACGGCTCGATTCCTGACGCAGCCAACGTTGTCGCAACAAATCAAGTTTGTGGTTGGCTAAAATGGTATTGACTAGCAAACTGCCTTCGATTGCGCCAATGATGGTGCCGCCGGTATTGGTCGCAAAATCAAGTAGTGAAGTCACCCGATTGGGCAAGAAATATTGCCCTGTTTCCATGCTTGCTGAGATCAAAGCGCCTAGTAAAATCGCGCACAATAAAGCCCAGCCACCGCGCACCAAGGGATACATGGCAAACACCAGCAATAAGCCAAGTGGCATGTAGCCGACGATATTGATGCCAACATCAAAAGCACTCCAGTAATGTGGCAACTGACGAATCACATCACCGAACGTGATCAAGCTATTGATCTGCCAACCGGAAAAAGGAAACCAGCTGGCATACACGATCAAAAAAAGATACGCCACTAAGCAAGCGCGCGCTAGCGGCGAACTGGCGCGAGTTTGCTGGAGCGGAATGTGGCTACTCATGCTTAATGACCTCCGTGGGAGGATGGCTGCGCTGCCTTCACGCGCTGTTACTGCGGGCTATGCAGTTGATCAGTCTGCATTATTTAAAATCCAACGCTTGCATCCAGCGGATCAAATCAGTAATCGCTTCGTCGGTCAGCAATTGCATGGCTTTTGCGCCACCTGCAGCATCGGCTGTGCCAGACGCTTTGCTACCGTTGAAATGGTGTTGCCCTAGTAATTTGCCATTTCTGACCAAGGAAGCGCGAAACCGCAGTTGTGCTTGATTATCATGCGCATCGGTAAAGTATTGTGAGAATTCTTCTAGCTCGATTTTTAAGGTCGGTAAATTGGCTACACCATCGCTGACAGCTAACACGGTACCACCGGCTGCGGCGATCTGGGTTTTGATGCGGCTACTTAACAGCAGCGCTGGTGACATGCTCCAGTGTTGTTGCGCATAAGGCCGCAGTTGTTGTGGATTGTCATAACCCAGCCGATAAAACATGGCATCGCCTTCTAATATCGCTGGCGCATTGACATCGGCTACATTGATGGCGAATTGCACCGGCTTATCGCTGGTTGGCAGGCGATGGCTAGTCGCGTTGTAGGGGCCGAAATCGTAACTAAAACGATTCGCTGTGGGTGTACTGCTGCACGCTTGTAACGCACATATTGCGGCGCAGGAGCAGGCCAGTAATGTGTACCGTTTTAGCAGCGGGCGTAATAGATTTAAGTGAAGTGAAAACATGCAGATTTCCTTATTTGGGAGCGACAAAGCCCGCTTCGCCGGGGCCGGGTGGTGGTGTTTGGCCGCCAAATAGCAGGCTTTGTGGCCGTTCGCTCAGGTTTTCTGTGGTGCGGTTGATGGTGCGTAAAGTGGCTTGGGCTTCTTTGGTTAACCCATTAATGCCGGGCAGCGTTTCGGTGGTGACATGTGCGCTAACTTTATTGAGCGTGTCTTTCAATTGGCTAATTGCACCATCTTTGGCCAGTAATTCATCGCTGAGACGTAAGAAGTTGCGGCTAGTAGCGCGCGATTCTTCGGCGAAAATCTGGAAGGTAGTGGCGCTGTTGCTCATGGCATCCGCCATTTTGGAAAATTTATTAATCGCTGGATTGAGTTGGTCTGGCACAGTTCTCCAAGCTTGCGCTGCATCGTTGATGCTGTTGACCGTGCTGACAATCGATTGCTGATTTTTGGTATCAAGCAATTGATTTAAGCGCTTACCCAGCTCTTCGGTTTGCGCCAAAATTGCAATACCGCGCCTCTCCAGATTTTGAAATAGGCCGGGGCGCAAAGGAATGCGCGGTGCATGATCGCCACTTGCGGTAAGCAAGGTCGGTTGACTGCCATCATCATCCAGATCGACCGAGGCAATGCCGGTAACACCTTGATAGCCAAGGGTGGCGAAGCTGGATTGGGTGATCGGGGTTTCTTTCAGGACTTCTAAACCAATCAAAAGCTGACCAGGCACTTTAGGATCAAAATTGATGCTGGTGACGGTGCCGACCTTTAAGCCTTTATATCGGACAGCGCCCTGCAGATTTAAGCCGCTCACTGGCAAGTTGGTGCTAATCACATACGGTGTGCGCTGAATATCATCTTTACTGAGCCATAAGCCGACCGCGCTCGTGATGATCAGCAGAGCGATCGTGAAGAAGCCCGCGATTAGGGCATGTGAACGGCTTTCCATTGATTCTCCTCAATTCTTTTTTAGTACGCTTGGTGCTCCAGATGGCTTGAGGGCAGCACTTCCATCGCGCGCAAACCTCGTCCACCAAGGAAAAATGTATTAATGAAAGGGTGCTTGAATTTCACCACTTCGCTGGGGCTACCGACCACCACCACTTTCTTTTCGGCCAATACCGCAATCCGACTCGACAGTGCAAACAAGGTGTCTAGATCATGAGTGACCATCACCACGGTCAGCCCCAATTGCCGATGTAGCGATTGAATCAATTCGACAAAACTGTCTGAGCGATCTGGGTCGAGGCCAGCGGTTGGTTCATCTAAAAACAATAAATCTGGATCGAGTGCCAAGGCGCGTGCCAGCGCAATCCGCTTAATCATACCGCCGGACAAATCAGAAGGCATTTTGCGTGCATGTTCAAAACCGATGCCAGACATGTGCAATTTGAGGTACGCCATGTCGATGATTTGCTTTTCCGGCAAAGTACCTAGCTCGCGTAATGGTTGAGCGACGTTTTCCAGCACGGTGAGGGCGGAATACAACGCGCCATGCTGAAACAACATGCCAGAGCGGCGGCGTAGATACTGTAAATGGTTTTCTTTGGGCGCGTGCAAATCATCACCAAATACTTTGATGGTGCCGTGATTGGGTATTTCCAGCCCCAGCATTTGCCGCATGAGCACCGTTTTTCCCGCACCTGAGCCGCCGACGATTGACAAGATCTCGCCGCGCATGACTTGCAGATTTAGATGATCGTGAATCACGGTACGGCCAAATTTGGTGCGTAGATCGTTAATCTCGATGATCGCGGGATGTTGTGCCATGCTGGCGCTGTCCATTCTAAAAATAATGTATTTGTTAATGTATCTGTAGCGACAATATTCTTGCTAACGTTTAATGGACTGCTTAGTTGATTGTGATTGCTTAGTTTTGATTGATTAATTCAATGAGTAACTTATCAAGCAGTTTCGTCAATAAGCGCGTCAATCATTAATAACCAAGAGCGTTAAAGATAATCGCAAAAATCGCATCGGCAATAATCACAGTCGTAATTGAAATCACGACCGAACTGGTGGTGCCTTGCCCTAGGCTGTCCGTATTGGGCTGAATCCGCATGCCGTAATGGCAAGCGATGATCGAAATCAGCGCGCCAAATACGACCCCTTTGCCAAGGCCGATCCAATAATTCGCCATTGCCACTGCATCCGGTAGTTTATGCAAGAAAAACCGTGGCGACATATCGATTTCGATCTTGGCGGCAATCATACCGCCAATCAGCGCCATGACATCAGTCCAGATCACAATCAAAGGCATGGTAAACGCCAACGCCACGACTTTGGGCATGATTAAACGATAACTGACCGGAATTCCCATCACCGTCATCGCATCCAGCTCTTCTGTCACCCGCATTACGCCGAGCTGCGCCGTCATGGCAGAACCAGAGCGCCCAGCCACTAGAATCGCGGCCAGCATAGGGCCCAATTCGCGGATGATACTAATACCTAGAATATTAACCAAAAACAAATCACCGCCAAAAGTACGTAATTGCTGGGCGGAGAGATAAGATAGGACAATGCCAATCAATAAGCCAACCAAGGCGGTGATGCCTAATGCCTGAAAACCAGTGCGGTACACATTGGCAGATAGTTCTTTCCATGGTGCACGGATCGGGTGTCGCGCAACGCGCATCACATCCAGAATTAATTGCCCGAGTAGTAAGGTAATGCCTTTGCAATGCGCGAAAAAATCAAGCATGACATAACCCAGACGTGTCACCCGGGTTAGTTTTTGTTTGGCTTGCAGCGGAATTGGTAAATGGTTGACTTCATCGAGGCGCTGAAATAAGCCTTCATGTGCCGGACTGATCGTTAGCCTAGACGGGCGCTGCTTACCCCACGCTTGCCATAACAAATTGGCACCCAGATGATCGAGCGCTGTAATGCCACTCAAATCCCATAGCGGGTCTGCCATCTGCATGCCGGCGGTTAGTTGCTCACTGAGCGCGGCCAGCATTTTTTTATCAGTAATGCTATGGATTAACCATGCGCCGTTAACCTGGATGATGGGTGTGGGTTGTTGGGTTAGGGAAAGCGAAGGTGGTTGTTCTCGTTGCATGTCGGCAGTGTAAGGGAGAAAGCTTGTCGAATCAACGCGCTCGAAAGCGTTGGCGCTGATTTTCTGGTGTGTTGCCAGAGCGAATGTGATTTTACATTTAATTGACATCCTTGATTAATAAGGTGTATACTCGCGAGTTCTCGATTTTGGATAGGGTAATTTCTATTGCTGCCTAACGGTATCCCATGTAATACGGGGTTTGCAGTTTGCGCATCCAAGATTGTGATGATAAGAAATTAAGTTCCCGGGCAACCGTTTCCGGGTTTGTATAATGTTGTATTTTGTTGGATTAAAAACGATGCCAACCATCAATCAACTGATTCGCCAGCCACGTGTTTCTGTGCGTGTCAAGAGCAAATCGCCGGCGCTGGAAAACAGCCCGCAAAAACGTGGAGTTTGTACTCGCGTTTACACGACAACTCCAAAGAAGCCAAACTCGGCTTTGCGTAAAGTTGCCAAAGTACGCTTAACCAACGGTTTCGAAGTTATTTCGTATATCGGCGGTGAAGGCCATAACCTGCAAGAACATAGCGTAGTATTGCTGCGCGGTGGTCGTGTGAAGGATTTGCCGGGTGTGCGTTATCACATGGTTCGCGGTGCTTTGGATACTCAAGGCGTTAAAGACCGTAAGCAAGCTCGTTCTAAGTATGGTTCGAAGCGCGCTAAGGCAGTTAAGAAGTAATCGAGCTGTCAAATTAGTTTGTCAAGATAGTTAGTGTTTCCGAGTAATCGGAATTGGTTCGGCTCCAAATGGGCTGAGTAAGTGGTTGGCTATGATGGCTTGCCGCGAGTTTTGATAAGTTTGTTATCAGGGCTCAACTGAAGATTGAAAGGAATTGAAATGCCACGTCGTCGTGAAGTCCCCAAGCGGGACATTTTGCCGGATCCAAAATTCGGTAATGTAGAAGTTTCAAAGTTTGTGAATGTGCTGATGTTGTCAGGCAAGAAGTCTGTTGCTGAAGGCATTATCTACGGTGCGTTTGACTATATCCAGCAAAAGAGTGGTAAAGATCCGCTGGAAGTATTTGCATTGGCGATCAATAATGCGAAGCCATTGGTTGAGGTAAAATCGCGCCGTGTTGGTGGTGCAAACTACCAAGTGCCTGTCGAAGTACGCCCAGTGCGCCGTTTGGCTTTGTCAATGCGTTGGTTGCGTGAAGCAGCGAATAAGCGCAGTGAAAAATCCATGCCGCAGCGTTTAGGTGGTGAATTGATGGAAGCCGCAGAAGGTCGCGGTGGTGCGATGAAAAAGCGCGATGAAGTGCACCGTATGGCAGAAGCAAACAAAGCATTCTCTCATTTCCGCTTCTAAGCGTAAGTTGAAATGCCGTTGTATTGAAGTGATACGATGGTTTTTGTAAGTATTTTTGAATCAGGCCGAGCGAAATTTTGTTGGAAAATTTCGCTCGGTTTTGTCCATTAAAAGATTTAGGAAAAGCTATGGCCCGTAAGACCCCCATTGAGCGCTACCGTAATATTGGTATTTCGGCTCACATTGATGCTGGTAAAACCACCACTACCGAACGCGTATTGTTCTATACAGGTGTAAATCACAAGATTGGTGAAGTGCATGATGGCGCGGCTACCATGGACTGGATGGAACAAGAGCAGGAGCGCGGTATCACGATTACATCCGCTGCGACCACTTGCTACTGGAAGGGAATGGCGAATAATTTCCCTGAGCATCACATCAATATCATTGACACCCCAGGTCACGTTGACTTCACGATTGAAGTTGAGCGTTCAATGCGTGTGTTGGATGGCGCTTGCATGGTTTACTGTGCAGTGGGCGGCGTGCAGCCACAATCTGAAACTGTATGGCGTCAGGCTAACAAGTACAAAGTGCCACGTTTGGCCTTTGTTAACAAGATGGATCGTACTGGGGCAAACTTCTTCAAAGTGTACGAGCAAATGCGCACACGTTTGAAGGCTAATCCAATTTTGATGCAAATCCCTATCGGCGCAGAAGAAAACTTCTTGGGCGTGGTGGATCTGGTCAAGATGAAGGCCATCTACTGGGATGACGCAAGTCAAGGGATGAAGTTTGACTACCGCGATATTCCTGCTGAATTGCAAGCGCAAGCGCAAGAGTGGCGCGAAAAGATGCTGGATGCTGCTGCTGAATCCAGTGAAGATCTGATGAATAAATACCTAGAAGAAGGTGATTTATCAGAAGCTGAAATTAAAGCGGCGATTCGTGCACGTACTATCGCAGGCGAAGTTGTGCCTATGATGTGCGGTACTGCGTTTAAAAACAAGGGCGTGCAAGCGATGTTGGATGGCGTGATCGAATACTTGCCATCGCCAGTGGATATTCCACCTGTTAGCGGTACTGATGAGCACGAGGAAGTGGTAACGCGTAGAGCAGCGGATGATGAAAAATTCTCCGCGTTGGCGTTTAAGATCATGACGGATCCTTTTGTTGGTCAATTGATTTTCTTCCGCGTTTATTCGGGCATGATCAAGTCTGGTGACACAGTCTACAACCCAAATAAAAACAAGAAAGAGCGTTTGGGCCGTATTCTGCAAATGCATGCGAATCAGCGTGAAGAAATTAAAGAAGTGCAC
>OFRM01000246.1_pt1 | contig 24052 bp, 43 predicted proteins | sample 1543101 | NCBI WGS metagenome assembly OFRM01 (sample SAMN07774223, study PRJEB24372) | wastewater metagenome | isolation source: Exp Tend VB 0WW | collected 2016-02
TCAATAATAGGGGATACTATCGGATTATGGGTGCGCAACGTTTACGACCTGAGCAATCCACCTGCACCCCTTATGTACTTTCCGCGTAGACCACCTGTTATTAATCTACAATGTTATTTAAGGCAGATACCATGAAAACACTATTCTCCCAACTCCCCAAAAACGCTTGGTTCAAAAAACCGACTACCGGCGACCAAATCTTTATCAAAGGGGCGAAGAATGGTAAAGACTATTGCGGCATAATGAATGTGTACGGTGGCGGGCGAAAGGCTGAAAAGGATTTTGAGGTTATTAAGGTTGATAAAAAGAAATTAAAATGGACAGAATCGAGCAACTAAACATCATGCTTATCGACCACGAGGTGTTGTGCCGTGATAATGAGATTGACACAACGCCGGTTGAGGAAAGCCACGACAATATTATCAAGTACGTCAAAGATAATTTCACCGAAAAGCAGGCGTAATGACCGAGTTCGACAAAAAGGAAATACGGGGCGTTTCTTGGCGGTTGGCGGCTGTTGTGGCGTTTGGTAGCCTGTCTGTATGCAGCACGGTAATTTGGGGTGTAGCTGACATTAAGAGCACCATAAAAACGCTTGACTACAGAATGACGGAGGTGGAGAAAGGCATCGCAGCCCATGAAGAGGGAGATAAACAAATGCACGGCGCTTTGTGGAATAAACTGACAGAATTTGACAATCGCATTTACCAACTTGCTCAACGTAAAAACTAACGTGATGAAAAAATTAGGTGACTGGCAATTCAAGGACTGGCTGGCAATGGTGACCACGTTAGGCGTAATATCCCTGCTCGGAGTGCTGCAACTAAAACCTATACCCGAAACAAATAAGGACATAGTGAACATCGCATTGGGCGCATTGCTTGGCGGTATGATAGCTCGGATAGCAGGGCACTACTTCCCTTCAACGCAAGACCCGAAGGCTAAAACAGACCCGAAGGCTAAAACAGACCCGACAAAACCCGAATAACATGGATTGGTTCACCGAATCGGCTATTTACATTTTCATTGCGATATTCTCATTCGGTGTGATCGGGGTAATTATAAAGCACCGTGACGGGCATAAGTAGCTTACTTCTATTTTTAACAAATAAAAACAAAATACCATGTTCAAAAACTGGCAAATAAGCGTTAAGCATTTCAAAAATTCAGAAATCGAAGCGCAAAAGAAAGCATTGGGTATTACTACGCAGATCAAAACGCTGCTGCAATCCAAAGAGGCTATTACGATCGAAAAGCTGACAGGTATTCAGGATCTCGGCTCCGGTGCCCTGGCTATCATCGATAAATTTATAAAGGGGCTTGAATCTCCGGTTATAGCCGAAGATATAGACCTCGCAAATGCTTTGCTCGGTCGCCTTGGCGGTCAGCTTACCGGATTCATACACGAGGGGTGCGAGATAGTCGAAGACATACAAGACTGGATAATTCTGTTTGAGCGACTTTTTCAGGCAGGGAAATAACAGCCGTACTTACCGAATTGTCGGAGTTGCCATTGAGCGATATTCAGCGGATTGTGGTGGAGCATTTGAAGTAAGTTTTTCGGCAAAAATATTTTTGTTTAGTAGGTTGATTATTCTTAACTTACAGGCTATTGTAAAGCGGTCTTAAATTGTTTCCCTCCGCACCTTTAGAGGCACTATCGGTAAATGAAAGTTTAGCTTTGACATCAAGAAACCTTTTGCATTTGAACTACCTTAAAAGTAGTTGGTTGAGTAAAAGGAAAGCATTACAGGGGGCAAAGTATTGGCAATGTTTTAAAGGGGACAACCAATGACCAGCAACTACGCAAGTAAAACCTCTGTACCCGCATGGGAGGCGGAACCGTTGATTAAGAGCAGGAAACCATGAGCCAAAGGGTTAATTCTCTTTTAAGTGGTGGAAATCTTAGCAAACTAACTTGGTTGCTGGGGAGTAACCCTTCATTTGCTTGGTAAGAATAAAACGCTATATTTGCACTATAAAGTCATTGGGAAACTCCCATTTCCTGATTCAAAACCTCGATTGTGCCTCAGTCGGGGTTTACTTTTTTAAGTAGGTGTAATAAATGACCTGTTCGGAAAAACCGAACAACTCAATGGCCGAAAAACCGATTTAAGGCCATGAGCCACCAGCAAGGGTTTCGGGGCGTAAAATCTAAAGACCCCGCCGTTTGAGCATTGTTAAGAGGCTTGCGGGGTCAATATAAGCGAGTATCGGAGTTTAACCGCGTTTCAGTCCTTGCCGGACTGCGTATGACTTGCCGAAGCAAACGACCTCTACTAATCTCACTTGCTGCAAAGATATTTAACCTTTCTCATACTCCCTTATTTTTGAATGTGGTGGTGTAGTATTGCTTATATCCCATTGTTTTACTCATGCACCCATCGCTAAAAGCCTGTTCTATCTGCTCCCTCTCGACCTCTAAAAGCCCATTAAGTAAAGCCCTGACTTTCGCCAAATGATCGTTACTTATTTCGAGTGTGCCGACTTGCTCAATTGCTATTTCTATCGCTGTTTTCATGGTTCGGGGGTTGGTTGAGGTGGTGAAGGCAAAGGCATCCAGTGAGTAATATCAAGACCGACAATAGTGCCGTCAAGCCTGTCTATATCCCTTGCATTGTCAGTGCATTCAGTTGATATATGCCATGTGTTTTCTTTGTCCCAAAACCACGCCATTAAAGGCTGTTCTAACCCATACTTAGCCCATACCAACACCTCCCTATGGGGAGGTGGCATTTCATCTTTTACATTTATCCATTCCATACTATAATTTTATCGTTAGTTCTTGTGAGCAAAGAGAGTGGTTTAACTTATTACCGTTTGTTCTTCATTATTCAAAAATGTTACGTTGCATTTCGGGCATAGGTAATCTATTACTTTATCTTCATACCAGCCAATAGTTGACGGTGTGCCGCACGCTTTATGTATAATCGTTTCCGGCTGCTGATTAACGGGGTCTAATTTTACTTTCCCTTCGCTCTTCATTGTTTTGGGTGGGGTGTTTTAAGCTGCTTTTTGCGTAAGCAATGTATTTAATTGAATTGATAAATCAGCAAACATTTTATCTCTTAACGATTCTCTTACCTTTTTACCTATTTTCACTTTTTTATATCGCTTAGTGATTTTCTTAAACGACATAGCTTCCCCTGTCATTTTCTTGTTGGCAAATAAAAAATCTTTGTGTTTAAGTATCGCCTCTTCCTCCTTGCGCTTTGCCTCGTCTGTCGGTACGTAGTCGAGTATTTTACAGATGGGGGCAATGCCATCGCAAATCATTTTATGCATGAAGTTATAAAGATTCCCGTTATCACCGGATAGGTTTACTGCATTTGAGTAATGTATGCCAGCCCTCATTATTATATTCTTAGTGCGCCCTACATAAATTATCCTTTTTCCGAAATAAAGACCGTATATAAATACCATATTGGCGTGTTTTAATTAGTACACACAAATGTACAATCTTATCTTTTACCAACCAAATATATTTTGTACACTCGTAAGTATTTTTTACTTTCGCTCTATGAAAATGACATTAACTAAGTTTTTAGAGGATAAAGATTTTAACCGAAGAGTGCTACAGCGAACCATTACAGCGTCTTTGAGTGGCGACAAAAGGGCTAAGAAAAAGATATCTGAAAAGTACGGTATTACATCGGTAGAGGTCATTAATTCGCGCATGTATCTTGTAAACGCAAAATGATAATACATTATAAAAACAAATACCTGTTTAATTATTTGTTTATTAATACACACAAGTGTACTTTTACATACCACTTCAATACCGAAGCGGTACAAACTGAAAGATTATGACACGGGTTAAAAAAATGGCATCAATCGCAAATAAGATAAATAAGCTGAAAGTTTTACTAAACGAATATGCTTATGAAATCAGGAAAGATAAGCCGTCATTTTTAAGTCAAGCCGAAATAGATGCTTTGGTTTGTGAGGAATCAGCCATGATGCTAAACGAGGCTTGCAAGCACCTTACATCAACAGGTACTAAATTTTAATTCATGGGACAACCGGATAAAAGAGAAAAAGACCTGATTAGTCAGATAATGGAATCAGGCAACTTTGCGATAATCAGCGAAAGTAACGGGAAAATGATACGCGACGTGGGCGAAGGAATAGAAATTTATGAAAGAGCTACCGATAGTTTCCCATTTAAAGTATATAGCGATTTGGACAAGGCAATAAATTATTTTCTAAAATAACACATTACTCACCCGCCTCACTTCCGAGCGGTTAAAAATAGAAAGATGAAAACTTACACAGCAAACACCGCCGTTCAGATGCCCGATTGTTGGTCATGCGACATTTACGTAGACAATGCTAATCAAAAGCCATTTGAGCTATATTTAACGGTATATGCAACCTCTAAAGACGATGCATATGTAAGGGCTATGGCTCTTTGCAATCTACTAAAAGCAGTTGACCGATTTCCTGCATAACACACTAACCCCCATTCCCCACCTCGCATTAGCGAACAAAAAGAGATTATGAAAAGTCAATTAGCATTATCGAATAACATACCAGCCATGACATTAACACAAGATCGGTTTAATAGACTATTTCCCGATGCCGCCGGTAAGTGTGTATGTGCTGTGCTAAATAAAGACTGGAACACATCTGGCGTGGCTGTTGTATATCCTAATGGCTATGTATGCCAAACATGGAAAGAGCCAGCCGAAGCGGATAGATTTGTACATCATTCAGCTATTACATTTGACATTTCTTATTAACCCCCAAACCAGGCATTGAAATGAAAAAGACAGACCACGCAAGGAATCACCCAAAACTACCGAGGGCGTATAGGCTACATGATATAATATGTCAAGTGTGGAAATATCAGGTAATGGTATGCAGGCTCAGGCTCAGAACACTAACAAGAAACGAAGCACTCAAAAAGTATCTTACAACCAATTAAACCCACACCCATGACACCAAAACAAATAAAGCTGAATAGGGAGAGTATGGAGTTGGTAGGGGCTGTGAAGTTAACGACTAAACAAAAGCAGGTAATAAGGGACTTGCAGGGAGGCAGTATTTTAATTACAGACAGCGAAATGACAGGGGCGGATGTAGCCGCGCCAAGCGGGGTTTACCACATTACCAATAGGGTATTTTGGAGATTGGTTGACTTAGATTTAATATTTCAAAACCCAAGGGAGCGACATTACTACACCCTCACAATCCTCGGCAAGAATTTAAAAATAGATTAAACAAACTTAAACTTGAAAGATGTGCGACTACATGAAGCATCCCTGTAAACATTGTCCGTTCAGGAACGATGTTAAGCCCTATTTGCACCCTGATAGGGCGGCGGATATAGCATATGCGGCACAGAATAAATACGCTTCATTTTCTTGCCATAAAACAACCATGCATGATGAAGGGGATAGCGGCGAAATGCTTGTTACTGAAGATTCAAAAGAGTGTGCCGGATTCCTGACATTACGGGCGCAATCAGGCGAAGAAATACCCGAAGGGTTTGAGCCTGCATGGGAATTGTGCTATACCGACGCATACGATATGATAAGTGCGTATGAAGATGAATGGTTAGCCCTTAAACACCCACAACCCGCCCAATCCCATAACCAAAAAATAAATACTTGAAAAAAGATACAAGGTATTGAAAAGTGGATTAGCTTTGTGAAAACGTTTTAAAAACGAAAAAATAATGAAAAAGAAAGCGTATAAATTAACCGAAGCACAAAAAGTATTTGCCGACTTAATGAAGGTTGAAGTTAAGCAGGCTATGTCAACCGATGCGGGTTGTATCGCAAAAATTATCGGTAAAAATGAAGCTACCGTAAGGCTTTACATGAGGGGCAGAATTATGGATTTAACAGTAGCCTCTGTTATACTTACCGAACTAAGAAAGCTAATTGCAGACCGTGAACAGTTCGCAATGGAATACGCAGCATAATCCCAAATATTCCTAACAATAAAAATAAATCAACTGAACAAATGGAAAAGACTACAACTGAACAAGAACAAATTACACTCGGCTACAAAGGCTTTGATAAAGACTTTAAATGCCTTAACATGCAGTACAAAGTTGGCGAGACAGCCACAAGTAAAGGCGAATTAGAGGTATGCGCAAACGGTCTGCATTTCTGCACAAATCCATTTCACGTACTTCGCTATTACTCAGCCGCCAATAAGTCGAGATATGCAAAGGTGAAAGGCATAGGCGAGGCAAAGACACATAAAGATGATAGCAAAGTTGCTGTTTCAAAACTTCATGTTGAATGTGAAATATCTATCCATGCGCTTGTAAAAGCCGGATTAAAATTTGTTTTTGACCGTATAAAGAAAGAAAAGCCTGCGCAAACTGCAAGCGGTAACTATTCGACCGGGGCTGCAAGCGGTGACTCTTCGACCGGGGCTGCAAGCGGTTACTCTTCGACCGCAAAAGTTACAGGCAAAAACTCAATAGCAATAGCATGGGGGCGCGAATCTAAGGCAAGCGGGATAAAGGGTTGCTTCATTGTGCTGAATGAGTGGAAAGAGGTAAAAGGCGAATGGACACCCACGGTAAAGGTTTTCAAAGTTGACGGTAATAAAATAAAGGAAAATACATTTTATAAACTAAAAGACGGGAAAGCAGTAGAGGTCTAACATCGTTCAGTTGACAGCCCGAAAGCGAAAGCCGGTAGGGTTGTTAATAAAACCTCTAAACAATAACCAATCACGATTACAAAAACCACCAATGAAAAACGATCACAGTAAAGCAGTTGAAATTAAAGTAAGACGCAGTTACGGTTACGGTAGCATGGAGAACGCACTACCGCTGTACATCGCCTGCGCAATAGCTGACAGCGCACTACTCTTTTGCAGCTACTTGATGTACTTGATAAGATAAGCATTTTTTAACCTTAAAATAATAGAAATGAGAATTCCTTGGGAAACACCACGCCAGCACAAAGAAACTAAATGCCAACTATCTGACGGGAGCATCCACGTATATGATGCGTGCGGGGACAATGTAGACGATTACGACCCTAAAAATTTTGAGTTAATAGGTAAGGGTGTTTTTTATTCTTATGGCGACACTTTGCAAAACATACCGCTTGCTGACTCAACAAAACATGAATATTTCTTTAGAAAACTATTTTAACCATGAGCCTCATAATCGCCATATTCGGAACACTTGAAAAAGATGCTATTGAGCATTTAGAGATACCAACACAATCCGAACTATCAGCAGCATTAATAGTACTTGAGTCGAATCTTATTTGTAATAGTAAAAATTGTAACGATGAAACTGAGTGAAGCGATAGAAACCAAAAGCGAGTTTGCATTTTACTGCGAAACAGTTGACGCATTGCAGAATGTGGCAGACGCTATGAAAGATATGGGATTTAGAACCCCGACTTTTTTACCTGCCAGTTATGCTTCATTTCCTTTCATGGTTGTATTCCCAACTATAAAAGAATTTACGAATCAGAGTTACGGGTTCTTGGTTAAAAACTCCATTGAGCTAATCGCAATAGATGGCACGTATGACCTCGCCAACACTACGACAAACCTCAATTCACCCGCCGAACATTCATCCAACGTCCTATGAAAACTCCCATCCTAATCATATTAGTAGCCATTTCAGCGGTAGTAATGACCTGCATAGCCTCTTTGCTCTATATCGTTTATATCGGCTGGAAACTGGCAAAGGAGCATGAGAATGATGGGATGCCCGAAAGTACCAGCGACAGCCTTACCGACCCGAACAAACCTTATCGCGATTCTATAAAGGGATTAAAAAATTAAAGAGATATGAAATTCCACAGCCCAATTGTTACGTTATGGTCGAAAGAAGACAGCCCCGCGTTTATTCAGCGCACAGATACGGTATATGCAAAAGTGCCACACTCAGCATTAACCGAAAGGGGTCTTACTAATAGAATGTTTGATAGCCTTATTGCGGGTTTGCCAGATGGGTGCGTAATAGCCGGAGGCTTTATGACAAACTTAATGCTTGATGAAAAGAACGCAAAGGATATTGATATTTTTTGCACCTCAGAAAAGGCATTTATTAATGTTTGCAACCTTATAAGCAACCCACCCGAAAAGAAAGAAGGTGAAGAAGATGCAATATGGGCTTACCGAAATTACACAACGGCATTAGATTTTGATGCTTTTTACAAAGCAAATAAAGAACATCGTTTTGTGAAGTTTACGAGCGACAAAAAAGAACTATCAATACAGGTAATGAAAATGTATTGGTATGATTCACCTGAGCATGTAATTGATACTTTCGATTTAACCATTGCGCAGGTAGCATCTGATAAGGAATTTATTTACATGAATCCTTTAACGCAATTGGACTTAGCAAAAAAGCGGCTTGTATTGCACCGTATGCAGTTTCCCGCCTCGACTATTCGCAGGATAATAAAGTATGCAAGTAAAGGCTTTTACGCCTGCCCCGGTAGCCTTGTAAATATCAGCAAAGCAATACAGGCGCACACCGCAATAAATGACCCTGACGAACTTCAATTTGTTTACTTAGACTAAACCATAAAAACTAATGTTCTACACACTCGCTCACTTCGCCCTGCACTACCCGAACATAGCCGGAATGGCATTATTCTTAGCAGTAGCAATCGGTTTTTATTCACCAAAAAAAGTATAGCCACCATGAGAAAGCGCCCAACAATAACCGTCATCTTTTCGCCCTACCGTAAGCGGGTAAAGTACAAAGATTTATTTGTGAGGTTCTACGATAATTTAATCCGATTGTCTAATAATAAAAATTGAGAGTATGAATGAAATACAACCGTGGAAGCCGCCAACAATTACGGAGCTATCCAATGACCTTGAAAACGCAGCGCAAAACGATGTGCTTAATATGGCTTTAAGTATGGAGCCGCCTGCATCATGGATTAAGAAGCACCCAACAATCAGTATAAAGATTGGAGAGGATGAGCAAGGGAGGGCTATAAAAGCCCCTTTAGAGTATATCCCTGTTGACCGGCAAAGGCTTTTAGGTAAGCGAATTTTCGGCATAGTAAAGCGGGAAATAATAAGCGTACAGCAGCTATTTAATGCGGTATGTGTAACAGTACGATTGAATTACAAGCACCCTATTACTGGTGAAGATTTATTTGCGGACGGGGTGGGCGCGGTGGGCGTTCAAACCGATGCGGGCGCGGTGGCAAGCGATATGAGTAAAATAAAGTTTGACGGAGTAATGAAAGCCGCGCCCGCAGCAGCAGCATACGCAGAAAAAAACGCCTACGATACCATAGGCAGGGTCTTTGGTGGCGAAATTCAAAAGAACGCTATCCAGTTCACAGAAAATGTGGCTATGTATGCAAAGGCTTTTTATGATATTCCGACTTATGAAGATTTAAAGGAGTTGTACGACATGAAAAAAGAAGTACTTACCCCCGATGAAATTACCAATGCAGAAAGGATACTGAATAACAAAGAATCAAACTCATATAAAAAATTGTTCACGCTTTTACAAACTAAATAACTATGTCAAAGATTCAAACGATCAAAATTAGCAACTTCAAAGCCATAGGCGAATTTGAAGCAGATTTTAAAGGATGCACAGCAATTATAACCGCTGGTAACAACATGGGTAAAACATCGTTCTTACGGGGTATCCCTGACCGTGTGCGCTTTATCCGACCCGATGTAATGGTAAAGAAAGGCGCAACCGTAGGCAAAGGGGAAATGACCTTAAACACTGGCGAAAAGTTTGTATGGGAGTTTGACGAAAAAGGGAAAGATAAACTTACCTACATATCTACCGATAACATAAAGCAGAATGTCACAAAGGATTTAGGCAGCAGGTTTTTCCCTACAACTTTCGACATAGATAAGTTCCTGCAAAGCACTCCAAAAGAGCAGGCAAAGCAACTACAAAAGATAGTAGGCATTGATTTTACCGATATAGATGCCCGATACCTGAAAGCCTACAATGAGCGCACCGCCCGCAATGCAGAATCAGAGCGTTACCATGTGAAACTTACAGCCATGTTAAAAGTTGATAAGGTTGAGCCGGTAGATATTACCGCCTTATCAGAACAAAGGCTAAAAGAGAAAGGCAGGTTGAATCAATTGTACCTGCAAAACAAAAAGGCGAATGAAGATGCGCTGAAAATATGGGATAACGAATGTGAGGTTATCAGGGTAGAGGTGCAGAAATTTAATGAAGAGCAGGCGCTACTTACCCAACACTACAACAAAGCCACCGATTGCGAATATGCGCTAAAGCAATGCGGGTACATAGGCATGGAGGTTAATGGATTTATTGAATCATTGAAAGGTAAAATGCAGAAACAAAAAACCGCAGCCGACCTTTTCCCACCAAAGCCAGCGCAGCCCGACCCGATGCCAGCCGGTAAGGAAGTTGAGTTATTGGAATCAATAGAAAAACAGATCGAGACAGCCAACGAAACAAACGTAAAGGCTGGTGAGTACAAAAAATACATTGACCATAAAAATGCTACCGAGGCGGCGGCAGATGAAGCATTAGAGGCAGATGAAAATGTAAAAGCTATTGAACTGGAAAGAAACGAAATGATAGCCGGCGCAAAATTCCCTAAAGGAATATCAATTACAGCCGATGGAATTACCATTGATGGGCTACCGCTCAACCGTGACCAAATCAGTACATCTAAACTTTATTGCACCGCCTTACGGATTGCCTCAATGAATTTAGGAGAGGTGAAAACATTATACTTTGACGCCTCTTTTCTTGACCGCAATAGCCTATCTGAAATTGAAGCGTGGGCAAATGAAAACGATTTGCAGCTACTTATTGAACGCCCGGACTTTGAAGGTGGTGAGATAAAGTATGAGCTTATCGAAAATGCACCGATAACTATTCCGATGGATGGGGTAAAAAAAGAACTTTTCGACAATGCAGCATAATAAATTCAGAAAGCAACTAAATATGAATTGGCTGTATTATTTATGGTCTTGGTTGCTCAATCCCGAAACAATGAAATACTGTTACTCACTTTTCAACAACGACAAATGATACACAACACTCACAGGAACGGAAACTTTACCAGCAGCGAAATTGTAAAGCTCACAAAGATGGATAGGAGCGGTAAAAAGTTTGGTGAAGCCGCTAACACCTACATGGCGGAAACCAATTTTGAAAGGTATTTAGGGCAGTCTATTGATTGCGAAACTAACGCCCGCGCTTTAGGATGGGGCAAGTTATTGGAGCCACGCGTACATGAATTGCTACCTATAAGCTATTCTTATTCGTCTGACATTACAGACGTTCACCCAACTATCCCATATTGGGCCGGTAGTAAAGATTGCGTAAATACAGCAGGCGAAAAAGCCATAGGGGATATAAAATGTCCGATAACAAAAAAATCCTTTGTTCAACTGGTATTGCCTATGTATTTGGGCTACGCAGGATTAGAAATAATGTACGCAATTCGTGACGGTTTTAACCATGAAGGGTTTGAGTACCCCGCACATAAAGACGGGCCGAAATACTACTGGCAAATCGTAAGTAATGCCATTATAAACGGTGCGGACTTCGGAGAGCTTATAGTTTATATGCCTTACGATAGTGAATTGCTTGAAATAGTAAATTCCGCACAGGATAACCCCGCTTTGAACTGGATAAAATATGCAAGTGCTGACGAAATCCCATCTATTAAAGACGGTGGCTTTTTTAAGAATCTGAATGTTATCCGCTTTAAGATACCACAGGCTGATAAAGACTTTTTAACAGAAAGGGTATTGAAAGCAGGGGAATCACTCATACAACCTACTAACGCTAATAATATCGCTGCATAATGGAACTGAATTTTCTACCCCAACCCGTGCCGTATTTCAACCATGATTTATACATGAAGGATAAAGAAATGATAGTTGAAATAAGTATCGAAACGGGCGAGCAAAGCATAGCATTAATTCACCACAAAAAATAAGAAAATGATAAACATATCAATAGATGTAACGAAGATTGACAAAAGCCGCATTAAGGAACATAAGAACGGCAGCAAGTATTATAGCCTAACCGTGGATGAAAAAAAGGAACCTGACCAGTTCGGCAATACCCATACGGTTTATCAGACCCCGACAAAAGAGGAACGCGAGGCGAAAGCTCCAAAAGTGTACATCGGTAGCGGCAAGGAATTTAAGTTCAACAATCAGCAGACCGCACCGGCGCAACAAGCGCAACCGAGCAATTTTAACAACGCGCCAGCTTTTACCCCGAACCCTAACGATGTGAGTGATCTGCCGTTTTAAAATGGTAAAATAAATTCCCCGTTTTAGTTTATTTATCGTATCTTTGCTTATGAAAATTTGTATAAAAGGCGCCGGCTGCGTTGTAGGGAACATAAATCAGCCGTTAAGCGAATTCTATAAACAAAATGGTAATTTAGATGGTCGCGCTGGTAGGTGTAAGTTGTGCTGTAAGGCAGATGCTAAAAAAAGGCATGACGAACTTATAAAAAATCCTGATTTTGTTGAAAGTGAAAAAAAAAGAGCAAGGGAAAAGTATCATCGTTTATACAGCGATGGTAGACATTACCCATCGCCAGAAAAGAAACGGGAGGTGATGAAACGATATAACGAAAAGTACCCTGAAAAGCTATTAGCAAAAAACAAGGCGGTGTATCTAAAGCCAAAAATAAAAGGCAATCAGTTACACCATTGGAGCTATAATGAGGAGCACTACAAAGATGTTATTGAGCTTTCTAATTCAGAACATGCAAAAATACATAGGTATATGAAGTATTCGCAGCCAGATAAGATGTATAGAACTCTTAGCGGGTTGCTATTAAACACAAGGGAATTGCACGAAAGGTATATTTCAATAATCGCAGACATTTTTTAGCCGCATAATTATTAACAATAATCAATTCACCCCGCGAGGGATAAAAGGAGAGGTATGGAATACGCAATAGTATTTACACAAACAATACAAACATCGGAGGATAGTTGGGATGCCGTGAAGCGGGTTATCCATGTATCTAAAGATACTACTATCGGGCAAATTGAAGATGCTTATAAGAAAGCTGTTGGTAGTCAGAAAGCGGAATTAATAGCCTCTATAAGCCCTGTAATAAATGTAATACATATAACTCCGATTGCGGAGTTGAGCAACACAAGATTAACCCCAACCCCATGAGCCAAACACTACTATTCACACAAAATTGCCGAATAAGACCGATAGTGCGGAACTACTCAGATATGGGAGTGTATGAACTGGCGGGGCGACACGATCAGGCAAGGAGGATGGGGTATTATGATACGTGCAGGGAGATACAGGCGGTTGTTGAGGGGTTGCCGCTACGTGATAGGGTTTTGATTAAGAAACTTAATTTCTATCAGCCGGTTTAAAATAAATTTTATGCGAAATATTTTAAAGAAAGTTTTGGCAATACAGAATTTACGTAGTATATTCGCATTACGCAAAGAAACCAATACTATACAATGTTTAATTCAATTATTCAATATACTGCCGCCCCTACCTTCAATGGTATTAGTTTCTTTGCGGATTCTACGGGGCGGCATCTTTTTATTTACCCCCATCTTTTCACAGCAAAAATCCGCAAACAATGGCTAAAGATACTTATTACTTTCCACACGATTATACCCCTACTGACGATCCGAAAATAATGGGGTTGCTTGCTGAGTATGGAGCCGTTGGATACGGTTTATATTGGCGTATTGTTGAATTACTACACAATGACCCAAACCACCAGTTAGAAAAACATGCTTATTTGATAGCGGCAATTGCTAAGCAAATGAATAGCAGCCCTGATTTTTTGCTACAATTCATAGAGGATTGTGTATCAAAATTCGTGCTTTTTACGCAAGAAAATAACACTATCTCATGCCAGCGCGTAAATCGCAATATTGCTGATAGGCAAAGAAAAACTAATATAGCCAAAGCTAATGGCAGTAAGGGCGGAGAAGCAAGAGCTAAGCAAATTGTAGCAACTGCTAAGCAAAATGTAGCTATTAAAGGAAAGGAAAGTAAAGGAAATAAAAAGAAAGAAACAGTATTTGTTGCGCCTACGGCTAATGAGGTTCAAAATTACTTTTTTGAAAACGGGTACACTCCTGATTCCGGCTTAAAGGCTTTTTACTACTATGATTCCGCAAACTGGAAAGATAGCCAAGGTAAACAGGTAAAGAACTGGAAACAGAAAATGCAAGGGGTTTGGTTTAAACCTGAAAATAAATTTGTGTCCCCGCCTAAAAAGGAAATGGTTTTATGATAGATCAATCGTGCATAATTCAGGTAAAGGAAACAGCCGACATTGTAGAGGTTGTAGGCCGGTATATCACGCTGAAAAAAGACGGGGTGAATTTGGTTGCCTGCTGTCCTTTTCACAATGAAAAAAACCCATCATTCAAAGTTAGCAGGTCTAAGCAGATTTATAAATGTTTCGGTTGTGGTGCATCTGGCGACAGTATCGAGTTTGTAATGAAAACACAGAAACAAACCTACATAGAGGCTATTACAACAATAGCAGGTATGTACAATATCCCGATTGTTGAAGAAAAGAACGAGCCAATAAAGAAAGTTTACACTAAGCCAACATTACCAGCCGGGGCAATATCTTCAAAGTGGTTGAATTGGTTTTCAGGCCGTGGGATAAATCCAAATACCCTCACTGAATTTAAAGTTACTCAGGTTAACCAATGGATGCCGAAAGCTAAAAAAGAGGTTGAAACAATTTGCTTTAACTACTTCAAAGAATCGGAATTAATTAATATAAAGTACCGGTCCGCAGATAAAGATTTTATGCTGGCAAAAGATGCTGAATTAATATTCTATAACCTTAATAGTATCCGGATGGCAGATAGCATCGTAATTACGGAGGGTGAAATGGATTGCTTATCAGTTAGTCAATCAGGATTTAAGGCGGTTATTTCCGTCCCTAATGGGGCGGCAAAAGGCAATCAAAAGCTGGATTACCTAAACAACTGCTTTGAATTATTCGCCGGAGTAAAAAAAATAATCCTTTTTGTAGATAATGATGAGCCGGGGCTACTACTCCGTGGTGAGCTTGCAAGGCGGTTTGGTTACGATAAATGCTATAAGGTAGAATATCCGACTGGGTGTAAAGACGCAAACGATATTCTTTTGAAGTTCGGCCCGCAAATACTTTTAGATACAATTACTTATGCTACTGAATTTCCGATTGAAGGGGTTTTTTCAATGCAGGAAATGTATGAAGATGTGAAAAGTTATTATCACAACGGATACCCGGTTGGGGTGAAAGTAGGCATACCAAATTTTGACGATCACATTTCTTTTATGTTGGGCCAGTACACCACAGTAACAGGAATACCCGGTAGCGGTAAAAGTGAATTTGTTGATTACATAATGACGGAGAGCGCAACAAATCACGATTGGAGTTGGGGTGTATGTTCATTTGAGAATCAACCATCAAGCCTGCATGTGACTAAGATTATGGAAAAGCATGTAGGCAAGTCATTTATGAAGCGGTTTAATGATGCCGACAGGATAAGCCCGGCGGAGTTTGACGGTGCGGTAAATTTCGTTAACCAGCATTTTTACTTTATCAATATCAACAAAGTAGATGTTACTCTGCAAGGGATTTTGGATAAAGCTAAAGAGCTTGTATTGCGCAAAGGAATAAAAGGCTTGTTAATTGATCCGTGGAACTACATAGAGCATAAAGGCGGTAAGGGGCAAACAGAAACGCAGTATGTGAGCGATTGCCTGACTAAAATAAAGGCTTTTGCAGCTACGCACAACATTCACATATTCTTAGTGGCCCACCCGCTTAAGATGCCAAAGGTTAACGGTAAATATGAAGTGCCGACTATGTACAGTATTTCAGGTAGCGCACACTTTTTCAATAAAACAGATAATGGGATAACAGTTTACAGGAATTACGATACCAACATAGTAGACATATACATTCAAAAAGTACGGTTTCATTGGTTGGGTAAAATTGGCTTTGTGAGTTTCAATTATGATTTGGAGCGTAGGAGATACACGCCAGTTGGTGAGGTGAAATTTGAAGCAGTAGCCGAACCGCCACCACCGGCCCCGCCCGATAACCCCCGCGCTGGATTCAGCAACTACACAAAACCGCCCGCAACATTTTGGAACGAAACAGACAATTAACCCCCTTCAACCCCCTCACGCATCGCATGGTGAAGGTAGATAGCAGAACTTTTAAACAAGTGAAAATATGAATGACTTAGTGTACTTAGATGGATTTTCGGGCTACGGTGGTTTTCATTTGGCTTTAGAGCAAGCTGGATTTAAATTCAAAAAGGTCTATTTCTCTGAAATGGATAAACACGCAATTGCAAATTATAAATACAACTACCCAAATTCAATATATGCAGGACTTATTCAGCACATCGACAGAACCACAATACCCGAAGGAATCGACCTCTTTACTTTCGGATGGCCTTGCCAGGATAACTCTATTGCTGGAAAACGCAAAGGACAAAGCGGAGGTACACGAAGCGGTTTACTTAGCGAAGCGGTTAGGATTATCAATGAATTTAAACCTCGACATTTCATTGCTGAAAACGTCCCCGGATTGCTCTCTGTCAATGAAGGTATTGACTACATCGAAGCAATTAAACTTCTCTGTGTATTTAATGAGAGTTGCCCACAATACGACATTGAAATGCAGCTTTGTAATACTAAGTGGTTTTTACCCCAAAATAGAGAGCGGTTATTCTTTGTTGGACATCTTAGAGGAACAGGTAGCAGAAAAATATTTCCTGTCGGAAGCGATACAGAATCGCCTAATGGGTTACAGGGACAAGGAATTTCATCAAATACCCTCACCGCAAGATACGCCGGCGCAACATCGGGGGGGGCGTACATTATTGAAGATAAACAGTTTCAAATTTCTGCCCAAAGAGGGCGCAAAAACGGACAGGAATTAGAGTTAAGTAAAGGCGATTACTCCAACACATTAACAAGTGTGCAGAAAGATAATTTAGTTATCACCGCAAATACGGCAAAAGGATTTGAGGAAGTAAGCGAGGGGGATAGTATTAATTTCTCCGTACCAAATAGCAAAACAAGACGCGGGCGGGTTGGTAAAGGTGTGGCGCAAACATTGGACACGGCTTGCAATCAAGGCATTATAGCGCACTATGGGCATAAGGATAAAGAGCCTACCCATCACGATATATGCCCAACCCTCAAAGCGCAATCGCACGGGCATGAGCCAATGGTTGTGGATTATTCGCCTATGCAATGGGTTAGGTCAGAAAAGGGCAAAGAAAGCAGAAAAGAATCCATGAAAAACGGAATAGATAAAACTCCATTTTCTGACGGAAACAGGGAATTAGTATTATCAGAAAAAGACCACATAGGGACAATTACATCATCGGCAATAAATAAAGATTCTTTGATAGGGAATGAAAAGAAAATACGGAGGTTAACCGAAATAGAATGTGAAAGATTACAGGGCTTACCCGATAACGATAAATGTTGTATATTTACGGTATGGAAAAATCACTACATAGAGCCGCAAAAGAACCATGTAAATGCGGGAATAAAAAATCTCAGGTTGCTAAAATTTGTTGGGAGTGCAGAAAAAACCAACTCGAAAGAAAATGTATTATTTGTGAAAAATCATTTCAATACAAATCTTCCACAAACAAAAAAACCTGCTCAACAGAGTGTGCATATATATTGCGAGGGAGAGAAAGTGGAAATACGCAATCAGCAGGGAGAGTTGTTACTATTTGTGAATATTGCGGAAAAGAAAGAAAGCGCAGCTTATCCCAATCTGACCGCAGATTTTGTTCTTCAACTTGTTTCTATAAACATAATAGCGGATCAAATAGCCCGCAATGGAGAGGTGGACTATCCTCAGAAAGAGAGCTTTCAGATACAAGTAAAGAATGGAAACACGCACGTAAATCTGTTTGGAAACGAGATAACGCAACCTGTCAACTTTGCTCAACAAGATATACCCACGATCAAAAAACATACGAAGTCCACCACATCAAGCCTTTTAGAGAAAAAGAATTTAGATACGCAGTTTCAAACCTTGTTTTACTCTGTTATGGGTGCCATACGTTCGTTCATTCCCGAAGAAATATTGAGCGCAGATTCATTGACCGTTGAGATTAAAACAAAACAGGGATGGACGAAGCATGGCAACTATGACGGAGAGATAAAAGAAATTTCATCAACACAACGTTACAAACTATGCGGCAACGGTGTTTCCGTTCCAATAGTAAAAATGATTGCTGAAAAATTATTTAAACTGAATTACACCACCCAATAACAACCAACAGCAGAACTTTTAAAATGGTAAGGATATGAAATATACAGAACTTTTACAATCAAAAATTAAAACGCTCACAGATAGCGGATTTGACTGCAATAACGAATGGTCGCACTTATACCCATTTCAGCAGTATTGCGTAAAGATAGCCATAAAGAAAGGCCGCTATGCAATGTTTGAGGATTGCGGATTAGGCAAGACCCGGCAGCAGCTTACATGGGCGCATGAGGTGGTAAACTTTACCAGCAGGCCCGTTATTATCCTTGCTCCTTTGGCGGTGGTAGCTCAAACCATACAAGAGGGCGAAAGGATAGGTATTGAGCCAATAGAATACCATGAGGGCTTTTACTCCATACCTGATTTACCGGCGGCGGTTTACATAACCAATTACGAGCAGCTTGACCATATAGATGCCAACGACTTTGCCGGCATTGTCTTAGATGAAAGTAGCATACTAAAGAACTTTGAAGGGGCGTATCGCAACCTGATAATAGAAAACTTTGCAGCTACGCCGTATAAACTTTGCTGCACCGCCACCCCATCACCTAACGACCCGATGGAATTAGGCAACCATGCCGAATTTCTAAACGTAATGAGCCGTAATGAAATGCTTGCAATGTACTTTGTTCATGATGGCGGCGAAACCTCGAAATGGAGATTAAAGGGGCATTGTGAGCAGCTATTTTGGGACTTTGTAGGTAGTTGGGCTATCATGCTATCAAAACCGTCTGATATTGGTTTTTCAGATGAAGGGTACAACCTGCCACCACTTAACTACTTTGAAAAAGTAATTGTAACCGACAAAAAAGATAATGGCGAATTGTTTAATGAAACAGCCATATCCGCCACAAACCATAATGCAGAATTACGGTTGACGCTTATAAAGAGGCTCGATGAAGTAGCCGACATTGTAAATAAATCCGATGAAAGTTTTATCATTTGGGTAAAGCAAAATGAAGAAGGTGACACACTCCGCAAGATGCTACCCGGCGCAATCGAGGTGAAAGGCGCTGATTCCCCAACATACAAAAAGGAAAAGTTATTAGGATTTGCAAATAATGAATTTCGCATACTGATAACCAAAACAAAGATCGGGGCAATGGGTTTGAATTTTCAGAACTGCCACAACATGATATTTGCGGCCCCCGATTTTTCATTTGAAGCACTATATCAGGCTATACGCAGAGAATGGCGTTTCGGGCAGCAAAAGCCGGTAAATGTATGGCTTATTACTACCGATACGATGGGTAACATCTTAACAGCCCTACGCAGGAAAGAGGCGCAATTTAATGAGATGCAAGCCGCAATGCAATTATCAATGAACAGATCATTTAAACATAAGCAAAAACAAAAACGCATGGACAAAGTTTATAAATCAGAAATGGCAGATTTGCGATTAGGGGACAGCCTGCAACTTATTGACACGCTACCTGACGAAAGCATAGGATTTTCGATATGGTCGCCACCATTCCCGGAGCTGTACGTTTATTCCGATGAGGTTGAAGATTTAGGTAACTGTAAAAACTACGATGAGTTTATGCAGTTTTTTAACTACATACCTGCAAAGTTATTCCCTAAAATGTGGGCCGGGCGAAATGTGGCTATTCATTGCATGGATACACCAATACAGAAAGGTAAAGAGGGCTTTATCGGGTTGCGGGATTTTTCAGGCAAGATAATCGAGGCTATGACCGCCGCCGGTTTTATCTATCATAGCCGGGTAACGATATGGAAAGATCCCGTAGTGGAAATGCAACGCACAAAAGCATTAGGATTATTGCATAAGCAAGTAAAGAAAGATGCTGCAATGTCGAGAGTTGGCATACCTGATTATCTGTTAGTATTTCGTAAGCCGGGCGAACATGCGCACCCTGTAAAATGCAATATACCCGTTGACCTTTGGCAGCAGTACGCATCGCCGGTATGGATGGATATTGATTATGGTGACACATTGAACCGAACAGAGGCAAGAGGCGAAAAAGACGAAAAGCATATTTGCCCGCTACAACTGCCAACGATTGAAAGGGCTACGCACCTATGGAGCAACGAGGGTGACACCTGTTTATCTATGTTTGGCGGTATCGGTAGTGAGCCGTTTAAGTTTATACAGATGAACCGCAAAGCCGTAGCATTTGAACTGAAAACAAGCTACTACGATGTTATGGTAAAGAATGTAAAAAGTGCCGAGATCGAAAAACAACAGGCCCAATTATTCGCCCCCTAACCAAATTTAAAAGGAGTTTTAAAAGGATGATATGAAAAATGAACTACCGTTAGTTGACTTTGAAACGGCAAAGTTGTTGAAAGAGAAAGGGTTTAAGGCAGATACGAACACGTATTTCCACGTACACTTAAATCAGGGCGTAATTGAGGAATGGGATTTTGAACAGAGCGACTATAATAGTTCGTATTCGTGGCATTATTCCCGCCCTACCGTGTCGCTTGCTATTCGTTGGCTACTATTATCCAAAGGCTATTACATATCCATCTACCCAAGTTCAACAATGAGCGTATGGCATGTAAGACTGCATAATAACGAGGGGTATGAAAACTTGCTGATAACAGAAACTACTTATGATTTAGCCGAATCAGCCGCATTACTCCACGCTTTAAAACTTATTCAATGAAACAGATAGAACTAAAAGACGTGCTGCTTATTGATTCCAAACAAGCTGAAATTTTACAACCATGACACATACACACCACATATCCCCCTACGCCTACGTTGGCATGGTTGACTGTAATATACGAACCGGCAAAGCTAAGATTAAGATTATGCAGCCGCATGAAACATGCAGGCGTATTGCGCAAAGTATATGCGATTTCTATTCGCTGCCTATGGATAAGCTACTAAGCGTATCAAGGCGCAGGAATATTGTCGAGCCGAGGCAAATAGCCATGTTCCTAATGCGGGAAAAGAAAGTGCCATTATTTGAGGTTGGTAAATTCTTTGGCAAAGACCATACAACGGTTATTCATTCATCTACAACCGTTAAGGATATACTCGGCAATGATATTGAATTTAGAGCGAAGCTGACCGAAATAAGGCTGTTTATGCAAGAGAATAATACACCCAACTTTTGATTAAATAACTTTTAAACTAAGGGTATGAAAATAGATTATAAATCTGAGGTTAAGCGGGTATACCCTGATGCCCACATGTCGTGCATTAGCGATTTGATTTTTATGATATGGACAGATGATTCAGATTCGCACATAGGGCTTAGTTCTATATCAGAATGGAAAGCGTGGGAAGATGCATATTATGAATTGGTATCACAAAACAAACTAACCCATAAAAACGAAGAGGTATGAAAATTTCGGAATTGGATACGCTCGTTAAGGCTGGTAAAATTAGGTCGTATAAGGTAAGTGCAGGTAAGACGGGAGAAAATGCCCCAAATCAAAAGAAAGCGGGCAATACGTCAATTTCTGAACCTATCGGACTGGCTCACATTAAATGGGTGTTGCAAAAGAGGGGGGTAATCTTTCATGAGGAACATCGCTTTTTAACCAAAAGGCGTTTCCGTTTCGATGTGGCCTTACTGCAATATCGTATTGGGATTGAATATGAAGGTCTTGTAAGTACGGGTAAAAAGGGTGGACACCAAACCAAAAAGGGTTATACCGATAACTGTGTTAAGTACAATCTTGCCGCAATTGATGGGTGGCGTATGTTGAGATATACAAGCCTGAATTACAAGTATTTTGAAACCGATTTAGTGAATTTTTTAATGAATGTAAAATAACCACAATTAACAACTATTTAAACTAAAAGATTATGAAAAATGCAAACTTAATATTGACAATTGCGGCTCCACTACTTGCCGTGTGTTTTGCGATAAGCGCCTATAATGGGCTTAATACGCAAAAGAAATATTACAAACTACTTAAGACGCACATTGAACTGCAAGACAAACACATTGCCCTGCAAATAAATGCACTTAGGCACATGGATAGGGAGGCGAATGCAATCAGGCTGGTATTAGAAAGCAGAAAGGCAATTGAATTACTTTCGGATATGCTTAGAAATGGGAAAACAACCGATAAAGTAAATTCGTTTTATGCCTGCCAAGGAGAAATAAATAAATTAACCGCATTGGTAAAATCAAAATAACTTTTAACACAAAACAGATTATGAGTAACGATACAAACATGAGCGAGAAAGACAAAGTAAGGGTAGTGAGTGCAGCCGAATGGCTCAAAGAAAAGAATAAAGATAAAATGTATCCGACTGAGTACTATTGGTTCGAGGAAGACATTGAAAAATATGCCGAGTATGTGAGTAAGGCGTTCGCTGAGTGGGTGCATGTAACCGACTGGCGATACAATGAAGATAAAAAATACTGGGTAGATGAAGATATGATTAAGAAAACAACAGCCGAACTTTACAGCGAGTTTATAGGCGAAAGATATAGGCGCGAACGTTGAGATTCAGGCGAATTTATGGAGAGGGGAAAATAAATTTGGTGGAGTGCATCAAGTTAATATAACTTTGGCATTATGAAAATCAATATGCCTATTGCACATACCAACATCTGACATATCCCTTTCCAGTTGCCCGGAGCAGCAGAGTGAACCAAAAGATGAAAGTATTGATAGGTCGACCCCCAAAGGGTGATTTCGCCTACTCAAGACGGCGTAATGAAATAAAAATCTATTGATCGACACAACAACAAAACAAAAATCCGGTGCATTCGGTATTCTTACCAACATAATGCCTCACAGTCTCGCCCGCTAAAGGGTACGTTAATCGTTTAAGTTTCTCAAGGATTCTTAGGGGCGTTAGCCCTGACATTGATATAATACTTAACTTTGAACACATGAACATGCTTACCTACATACGGGCAATACGGAGAGTGAAGCGGATAAACGCTATCAGGCTGCGTAGACTATATAAAGAGCAGCTACACAGGGACATGGTGCGCACACGCGAGGCGATTGGCTTATGGAGAGCAATACAGATGCCGCCATATATTGACTTGCAATAGCACTAAATGAACTACCAACACATGACCACAGAACAAAGATTCGACAAGGTAAAAGCTGAATTGGCGAAGTTTCCACCAATTACCGATAACAAAGAGTTGATCGCCGTAATTATACAGCTTGTGAACATCTGCCAAAATCAGCAGCAGGAGATCAACAGACTAAATGCTCACATAAAAGATGAAGCACATGACTAAGCCGCGCAAACTAATGGTAACGCAGCATTTCTACGATGTGTGGAAATCAACACACCCTAAAGATGATATGAGTATGTTTGAAGTAATACCGGAGTATGATACATATCCAGCATACCGCGTAAGACTAAATGAGGCTACGCAGAAAGCAAAAGCTGAGTTTTGGCGAACGGTTACGCCTGTATTACAGCCTATTATTAATTGGTTGAATAAACTACTTACACATGACTAAGCGCACACGGGAGTATATGTTTGTAAAGAAAGCCGTAAGGACTATGTGTTCATTCACTCGCGCTAACGGTAATGTAAAGATAGTGGTTGACTATGGCAGGCTAACTATCAATATGTCCGCGCCACGAATGATAGTAGCAAAGGCAGGCTTTAACTTCGTTGAATAGTATTTAAGACGCGATGCTGATTACGTGCAAATCGTAGTGATACATGGTATCATTGGTGTAATTAACATAGCATCAACACAGGGGCGGGTAGCTGCATAAGTTTCGATGTAGTGTATGCCCCTTATTTATTATCGCTCTGTTAAATACACTATAAATCAATGCATAACACATCTATTTATTTTTAAAAGGTACTGTGGAAAAAAAGTTTTAGCCCTGCAATAGATGGCACACA
>OFRM01000248.1_pt1 | contig 24023 bp, 28 predicted proteins | sample 1543101 | NCBI WGS metagenome assembly OFRM01 (sample SAMN07774223, study PRJEB24372) | wastewater metagenome | isolation source: Exp Tend VB 0WW | collected 2016-02
TGGGTGCTGAGATTCATATTGAAGCCGGCTACATTCATGCCAAGGCTAAAAAGCTAAAGGGTACGCGTGTGGTGACCGATATGATCACGGTCACTGGCACAGAAAATCTGTTGATGGCAGCGACCTTGGCGGAAGGTGAAACCGTACTGGAAAACGCCGCACGCGAACCTGAAGTTACTGATTTGGCGAATCTGCTGGTCGCGATGGGTGCGCAAATTACTGGCATCGGCACTGATCGTTTGGTGATTCAGGGTGTGCCTCGTTTGCATGGTGCGACGCATACCGTGATTGCCGACCGGATCGAAACTGCGACTTTCCTGTGCGCCGTCGCTGCTGCTGGCGGTGATGTGACTTTGAAAAATACCCGTAGCGATATTCTCGATGTGGCGCTGGATAAATTACGCGAAGCGGGTGTGGTGTTGACCAGTGGCTCTGACTGGATTCGTGCGCGAATGGGTGCGCGTCCCAAGGCTGTGAGTTTCCGTACCACTGAATACCCTGGCTTTCCGACCGATATGCAAGCCCAATTTATGGCGCTCGATTGCATAGCACAAGGGTCAAGCCGAGTGACAGAAACTATTTTTGAAAATCGTTTCATGCACGTGCAAGAGATGAATCGTCTGGGTGCGCAGATCGAAATTGATGGTCATACCGCGATTGTGAATGGGGTTGAGAAATTGCTTGGTGCGCCAGTTATGGCAACTGATTTGCGTGCCTCCGCATCACTGGTGATTGCGGCATTGGCGGCAGAAGGCGAGACCTTGATCGACCGAATTTATCATCTAGATCGTGGTTACGACAAAATGGAAGTTAAATTATCAGGTGTCGGTGCGCAAATTCAGCGCGTCAAATAAAGTGAAGATGATGAATGCAGAGGCACAGCAAGCAATCTCAGGTGCAGCGCAGCTTACTTTAGCGCTCTCCAAAGGACGAATTTTTGAAGAAACCCTGCCCCTGTTGGAGGCAGCGGGTATTCGTGTCAATGAAGACCCGGAAAAATCACGCAAGTTGATTATCGGCACCAATGATCCTGATGTGCGCGTCATCATCGTGCGCGCCTCTGATGTGCCAACCTATGTGCAGTATGGTGCTGCCGATTTTGGCGTGGCCGGTAAAGATATTTTGCAAGAACATGGCGGCAGCGGCGTGTACCAACCGATCGATTTGCAGATCGCCAAATGTCGCATGTCGGTGGCGGTGTCGGAAGGCTTTGATTATGCAAAAGCAGTGCGCCAAGGCGCACGTTTGCGAGTGGCGACCAAGTACACTGAGATCGCACGTCAACACTTTGCCAATAAAGGCATGCATATTGATCTGATCAAGTTATACGGTTCGATGGAGTTAGCACCATTGGTGGGTTTGTCGGATGTGATTGTCGATTTGGTGAGTACCGGCAATACGCTGCGCGCCAATCATCTGGTGGAAGTGGAACACATCATGGACATTTCATCGCGCTTGATTGTGAATCAAGCTGCTTTGAAATTGAAACGCGAACGTTTGCAACCGATCTTGGAGGCGTTTCGCCTCGCTGCCACGGGGAAATGAATCATGTCTACTGGATTGCCCGCCAACAATGCACAAGCATCCACCGCATTGGCGATAACGCGGCTTGATTCTACGCAAGCCGACTTCGCCCAACGTTTAACGGCTTTGTTGGCGTTTGAAGCTAGCGAAGATGAAGCCATTGAGCGCGCTGCGGCGCAGATTATTGCGGAGGTGAAGCAGCATGGCGATGCTGCGCTTTTGGCACTCAGCAATCGCTTTGATCGTTTAAGTGTCAGCGCAATGGCCGAGCTGGAAATTCCCGCTGCTGAATTGCAAGCTGCCTTAGATGGTTTAACGCCAACTCGTCGGCAAGCTTTGGAGATTGCCGCACAGCGTGTACGCGCTTATCACGAGCAGCAAAAAATCGCTTGTGGTTCGGCTGGGTTTAGTTATACCGAAGCCGATGGCACCGTGCTCGGCCAGAAAGTCACGCCATTAGATCGCGTTGGCATCTATGTGCCGGGCGGTAAGGCGGCGTATCCTTCTTCAGTGTTGATGAATGCGATTCCAGCCAAGGTGGCCGGTGTTGCAGAAATCATCATGGTGGTGCCAACCCCGGATGGTGTGAAAAATCAATTGGTTCTAGCGGCAGCGGCGCTGGCTGGTGTTGATCGTGTTTTTACCATCGGCGGCGCACAGGCAGTGGCCGCATTGGCGTATGGCACTGCCAGTATCCCGCAAGTCGATAAAATCGTCGGCCCCGGCAATGCGTATGTCGCCGCCGCTAAGCGCCGTGTGTTTGGCGTGGTGGGGATTGATATGATTGCCGGCCCTTCCGAAATTTTAGTGATCTGTGACGGTAGTACCGAACCTGACTGGATTGCGATGGATTTATTTTCACAAGCCGAACACGATGAATTAGCGCAATCGATTTTGCTGTGCCCCGATGCGGCCTATTTAGACGCGGTGCAGGCTAGTATCGATAAGCTGCTTGATGACATGCCGCGTAAAGACATCATCCGTACTTCGCTGGTGAATCGCGGTGCCTTGATCAAGGTGCGCGACATGCAAGAAGCCTGTGTGATTGCCAATCAAATCGCTCCCGAACACTTGGAAATTTCGGCGCACAATCCACAACATTGGGCAGATCAGATTCGCCATGCTGGTGCGATGTTTTTGGGGCGATTTTCATCGGAATCATTGGGCGATTACTGCGCTGGTCCAAACCATGTGCTGCCCACTTCACGTACTGCACGTTTTTCTTCGCCCTTAGGTGTGTACGATTTTCAAAAGCGCTCTTCCATGATTCAGGTAAGCGAAGCGGGCGCGCAAACTTTGGGCAAGGTGGCCGCCGAGTTAGCGTATGGCGAAGGCTTGCAAGCCCATGCGCGTAGCGCCGAACTGAGATTGAAAGAATGACGACAAGCCAGGAAGCGTGGCGTAACACGGTTTTTTGTGAAGACGCGTTACTTGGTTTGCAGCGCATCCCAAACGCCAGCATTGATTTGATTTTGGCTGATCCGCCCTACGGCTTGGGCAAGGATTACGGCAATGATTCCGACAAGCTCGATACTGACGCCTATCTGCAATGGATGCAACAATGGTTAGCGCTGGCGCTGCCCAAGTTAAAAGCCAATGGCAGCCTGTATATTTTTCTGACTTGGCGTTACTCGCCTGAAGTGTTCGTTATGCTGAAACAGCAAATGACGATGGTGAACGAAATCATTTGGGATCGGCGCGTGCCATCAATGGGTGGCAGTGTGCGCAAGTATTCCTCGGTGCATGACACCATTGGTTTTTTCGTCAATGCCAAAGATTATTATTTTGATCTGGATGCGATCCGTATCCCGTATGATGCAGAAACCAAGAAGGCGCGCAGCCGCAAGCAGTTTGAAGGCGCGAAATGGCTGGAATTAGGTTTTAACCCGAAAGATGTATGGAGTGTTTCGCGCCTACATCGTGAGCACCGGGAACGCGAAGAACATCCCACCCAAAAGCCGCTCGAAATCATCGAGCGCATGATCAAGGCCTCCTGCCCACTCGGCGGGATCGTGCTCGATCCATTCATGGGCAGTGGCACCACTGCCGTCGCTGCACAACGTTGTGGGCGTGATTATGTGGGGTTTGAGTTAAACCCGACCTATTATGCGATGATTGCAGAAAGGCTGGCGCTCAGTGCGCATACGCATGGCGCGAGCAACAGCGCAAACTGTGGTTGATCCTAGTTGATTATTCTTGGTTTATGTAAAAAATGGGGAGTATCGTCATTTTAAAACTAAAAGCGCACTATTGATCTGCGCATTATGGTTTTAAAATTGCATACACCTAGATGTATATTGAATTGCTTAGCCTGCATACTCGTTTGGAAATAGTGATGAGCGATGCGAAATGGCAATCGCCGAATGGAGTCGAAGACTGGAATGGAATCTACCTTGAAACAGCTTGAAAGTAAGGATGAGCAGACAATTAAGCGTCTAGTTGAGCATGTAATTCGCCCTGAGATTCGCGCGCTATCGGCTTATCATGTACCAGATGCGAGCGGTTTCGTGAAACTGGAGGCGATGGAAAATCCATTTCCTCTACCAGTTGAGTTAAAGCAAGCCCTGGCCGCGCATTTGACGCAGGTGGCGTTGAACCGTTATCCGGTACCAAGTTATACCAGCTTGAAAAGCAAGATCCAACAACACTTTGGCGTGCCTGATGGTTTTCCGATTGTGTTGGGCAATGGTTCTGATGAGTTAATCGCCATGCTCTCCACCGCCTGTGCGCAGCCGGGTGCGGTTGTGTTGGCGCCGATTCCGACTTTTGTGATGTATGCCATGTCGGCACAATTTGCTGGCCTACGCTTTGTCGGCGTGCCATTGCGCGCCGATTTCAGCTTGGATTTAGCCGCTATGCTGGCAGCGATTGCCGAACACAAGCCAGCGATTACCTATCTGTCGTATCCGAATAACCCGACTGGTACCTTGTTTCAAGTCGTTGAGATTGAAGCGATTTTAAATGCAGTAGGCGATACAGGTTTGGTGGTGGTGGATGAAGCCTATGAAGCTTTTGCTGGGGTCAGTTTCATGCCGCGTTTGGCAGAGTTTGATAATCTGTTGGTGATGCGCACCGTCTCGAAACTTGGTTTGGCTGGCATTCGGCTGGGTTATATGTCTGGCAATCCAGCGCTCTTGCAAGAAATCGAAAAAGTACGGCCACCCTACAATATCAACGTATTGACCGAAGCAGCGGCTGATTTCATGCTCGATCATGTCGATGTCTTGCTGCAACAGGCGGCGCAACTGCGTGAGCAAAGAGCAATATTGATGACGGCTTTGCAGGCATTGAAGAATGTGGAAGTGTTTCCTTCTGCCGCCAATTTTTTGTTGATTCGGCTTGCCGACGGTGACGCCGTACACAGAAAGTTGCTTGAGCAAAAAATTTTGGTGAAAAATGTGGGTAAAATGCACCCATCCTTACGCAATTGCCTCAGAATCACGGTCAGCACTGCTGAAGAAAACCGTTTGTTTCTTGATGCACTGTCAGCCGCTTTGACGGCATTGTAAAACTACTCAACCAGACAATCTTATGCAAGCCCAACGCACCGCAGTCGTGACCCGTAACACCAACGAAACCCAAATTCGTGTCGCGCTCAATCTGGATGGTACCGGCCAGCAAAAACTTCACACTGGCGTGCCGTTTCTCGATCACATGCTCGATCAAATTGCGCGGCATGGTTTGATCGATTTGGAAATCGAAGCCAAGGGGGATTTGCATATTGATGCGCATCATACGGTGGAAGACGTTGGCATTACCTTAGGGCAAGCCGTGGCGCTGGCGATTGGTGATAAAAAAGGCATTCGTCGTTATGGTCATTCGTATGTGCCGTTGGATGAAGCCTTGTCGCGCGTCGTGTTGGATTTTTCGGGGCGGCCTGGGCTGGAATTTCACGTGCCATTTAAGCGCGCCATGATCGGCTCGTTTGATGTCGATTTGACGCATGAGTTTTTCCAAGGCTTCGTGAATCACGCGCTGGTCAGTTTGCATATCGATAATCTGCGTGGCGACAACGCCCATCATCAGTGTGAAACCGTATTTAAAGCTTTTGGCCGCGCCTTGCGCATGGCGAGCGAATTCGACCAGCGTGCGCTGGAGATGATACCGTCCACTAAAGGTAGTTTGGTTGGCTAAGTGTGATTCCCCTGCGATAGTCGTTAATATAAATACTCTGCCATGTATATAAATGAGGCGCTTATTTTTAATACGGGTAAGGCACTATTTTTATATATACTCCCTATTTTTTATAATTTATCGAGTTTAGTCCAAGCGGCCTTATGTGGTTGCACGATGCTGGGTCAATCAAAGTCTTATGAATAAAATTGTCGTTGTCGATTATGGGATGGGCAATCTGCGCTCGGTCGCGCAAGCGCTGCGTGCGGTTGCGCCAGAAGCTGAGGTATTGATTTCAGGTGAAGTCGCCGATATTCAATCTGCTGATCGGATTGTCTTGCCTGGTCAAGGTGCGATGCCCGATTGCATGCGTTGTCTGCGCGAATCTGGTGTGCAAGAAGCATTGATGGTGGCAGCGCAGCAGAAGCCTTTGTTTGGTGTGTGTGTGGGTGAGCAAATGTTGTTTGATATCAGCGAAGAGGGCGATACGCCGGGCTTGGGGCTGCTACCGGGGCGCGTGGTACGCTTTGATTTGCAGGGTCGCGTGCAAGCCGATGGCTCACGTTTTAAAGTGCCGCAAATGGGCTGGAATCGGGTACGCCAAGTGGAGCCACATGCATTGTGGGCTGGTATTACTGATAACGATTATTTTTATTTTGTGCATAGTTACTATGCACAACCAAGCAATACCACGCACGCGGTCGGCGTCACCGATTACGGCGCGCCATTTGCCAGCGCCGTGGCGCGCGATAATATTTTCGCAACGCAGTTTCATCCTGAAAAGAGCGCAAAAGCGGGCTTACAATTGTATAAAAATTTTGTACACTGGAAGCCATAGGGAGGGCGTGGCGCATGTCGGATGGTAACCGCCCAAACCGCATCATTCAGTGACGATTCGTGAAACTCAGTCAAACATTGCTAGGCGCAGTCAAATTCTGCCAATTCAATCATAATTAGCGCATCATCTATTCTCAATTAGTTCTGATCTTTTTTATCAATCCTGTCCTACGACATTTTATTTTTTTATATTCTCTCTGACATTATGCTGCTCATTCCTGCTATCGACCTGAAAGATGGTCAGTGCGTCCGCCTGAAGCAAGGCGACATGGATCAAGCCACTGTTTTTTCTGAAGATCCCGCGGCCATGGCACGTCATTGGCTAGAGCAAGGTGCGCGTCGCCTGCATCTGGTGGATCTCAATGGTGCCTTTGCTGGCAAACCAAAAAACGAAGCAGCAGTCAAATCAATTATTCAGGCGGTGCGCGATTACGCGGAAGAAACGGATACCGATGAAGTACCCGTGCAACTCGGTGGCGGCATCCGTGATCTCGATACCATTGAGCGTTATCTGAATAGCGGCGTGTCTTATATCATCATCGGCACCGCCGCAGTGAAAAGCCCCGGCTTTCTTGCTGATGCCTGTAGCGCATTCCCCGGACAAATTATCGTCGGTATCGATGCCAAGGATGGCAAAGTAGCGACCGATGGCTGGAGTAAATTATCTGGCCACGATGTGGTCGATCTGGCGCAAAAATTTGAAGGGTATGGGGTTGAAGCCATTATTTACACCGACATCGGACGTGATGGCATGATGGGCGGCATCAATATTGAAGCCACGGTGGCGTTGGCGCGGGCGGTGACGGTTCCAGTCATTGCCTCCGGTGGCGTACATAATCTAGCCGATGTAGAAGCCTTGTGCGCAGTCGAAGATGAAGGTGTGGAAGGCGTGATTTGTGGTCGTTCCATTTATGAAGGCACGCTGGATTTGTTTTCAGCCCAAGAACGTGCCGACGAACTCAGCGGTGATTTTGGTTACCAGCAAGAAGCAACATGAGCTTAGCGAAACGTATTATTCCTTGTTTGGATGTAACGGCCGGTCGGGTCGTGAAAGGCATTAACTTTCAAGAGTTGCGCGATGCGGGCGATCCGGTTGAGATTGCCCGTCGTTACGATCAGCAAGGCGCAGATGAAATAACGTTTCTCGACATTACCGCTTCGTCGGACGGACGCGATTTGATTTTACCGATCATCGAAGCGGTGGCCTCGCAAGTGTTTATTCCATTAACCGTGGGCGGTGGTGTGCGCAGCGTAGCCGATGTGCGGCGTTTGTTAAATGCGGGGGCAGACAAGGTGGGCATCAATACGTCCGCAGTGACCAATCCGCAATTGGTGGCAGATGCGGCGCATAAGTACGGCTCGCAATGCATCGTGGTGGCGATTGATGCGAAACAAGTTGCACCCGGCAAGTGGCAAGTATTTACCCACGGTGGCCGTAATGCCACCGGTTTGGATGCCGTCGAATGGGCGCAACACATGGCTAAGCTGGGTGCGGGTGAAATTTTACTGACCAGCATGGATAAAGACGGTACCCGCTCTGGTTTTGATTTGGCCTTAACCCGTGCCGTGGCCGAAGCAGTGAGCATTCCGGTGGTGGCTTCTGGTGGCGTCGGTGGCCTGCAAGATTTAGCCGATGGCATCAAGCTCGGTGGTGCCGATGCTGTGCTAGCCGCTAGTATTTTTCACTATGGTCATCACACCGTACAGGAAGCCAAGCAATTCATGGCTGCGCAACAGATTCCGATGAGGCTGATATGAGTGCCGCACGCTGGTTAAATAAGGTCAAGTGGGATGAGCAGGGCTTGGTGCCTGTGATTGCGCAGGAAGCCAGTAGTGGCGATGTCTTAATGTTTGCCTGGATGAATCGGGAAGCGCTTAGCAAAACCGTTGAATTAGGGCAGGCCGTGTACTGGAGTCGTTCGCGTAAAAAGCTTTGGCATAAGGGCGAAGAGTCAGGGCATTTTCAAAAGGTGATTGAGATGCGCTTAGACTGTGATGAAGACGTGATTCTGCTCAAGATTGAGCAAATTGAAGGGATTGCCTGTCATACCGGACGACATAGCTGTTTTTTTCAGAAATTTGTTGGCGGTGTTAACGATGGTGGCTGGGAAAGTGTGGACGAGGTACTAAAAAATCCTGAGGCAATCTACTCATGAACGCTGGCAATTTATCTGAACAGGACATTTTAAAACGCGTCGCAGCCGTGATCGAATCGCGCAAGCCTGAACATGGCGGCGATCCACAATCCTCGTATGTCGCCAAATTGTTCACCAAAGGGGATGATGCCATCCTGAAAAAAATTGGCGAAGAAGCGACTGAAACGGTGCTCGCCGCCAAAGACGCGCGCGTCAGCGGTGAGACAGAGCATTTGTTATATGAGTGCGCTGATTTGTGGTTTCACTCGATGGTACTGCTGGCGCATTTTGGTTTAAGCGCCGACGATGTCGTGCAAGAACTGGGGCGGCGTGAAGGGCTTTCAGGTTTACAGGAAAAGGCAAATCGTCAGGCGTCTTAATGCGCCTGATGTTGTCTGCACATAACATAAAATTATTTAAAGAACGCTATGGATAATTGTATTTTTTGTAAAATCGTCGCCAAACAAATTCCTGCCAGCCTGGTGTACGAAGATGATGAGTTGTTGGCTTTTAACGATATTCGTCCGGCGGCACCGGTGCATTTTTTGATTATCCCTAAGCTGCATGTCGCGAGTTTGTCGCACACCATAGAGCAGCATGTTGCATTGCTAGGCAAAATGCTGGCTTTGGCACCGAAGCTAGCGGCTGAAAAGGGCTGTGGTTTAACGCAAAATGACGCGGGTGAATTCCGTGGCGGCTATAAGACTTTGATCAACACCGGACCGAACGGTGGGCAAGAGGTGTATCATCTGCACCTACATGTGATCGGTGGGCAAGGGAATAAATAGTGACAGCAATCAGTCTTGGCTTGGGCACTGCGGAATTTCATTGAGAAGTCCTAAGTTGAAGATAAATAATGGTAATTTGTAATGAGAGCACGACTCTCAAGAGGAGAATGTGATGGGATCGTTGAGTATTTGGCACTGGTTGGTTGTACTAATCGTGGTGGTGTTGGTGTTCGGCACCAAGAAATTGGGTAATGTTGGTAGTGATCTTGGTAAGGCTGTCAAAGGTTTTAAGGATGGCATGAAAGGTGAAGAAGAGCATCCAGTACAAACTGTGCAGGCCAAAACTCTGGCCGATAAAGCTACAGTGGATGTTGATGCAAAGGAAACGACTAAGCAGTAATTACTGCTAGTCATCGACGCTTATGTTAGATCTCGGTCTGAGTAAAATGGCGCTGATCGGTGTAGTAGCGCTACTCGTGATTGGCCCCAAAGATTTACCGAAGGTGGCACGCATGGCAGGTTCACTGCTAGGGCGGGCGCAACGTTATATCAATGACGTCAAATCGGAAGTCAGCCGTGAGATGGAATTGGAAGAACTGCGCAAGATGCAAGGTGAAGTGCAAACCGCTGCGCAAGAGGTTGAACAATCCATCAAGCAAGAAATTTCGCGCACACAATCAGAATTGATCTCTTCTTGGCAAAGTAAAGACGAAGTGGTCGATTCGCCTTATATGACTGAACAATACATCGCTAAAGTCAAATCGTTCCGGCGCAAGAGATTGGTGCGTCAGTCGGCTTTGCCTGCGTGGTACAAAAGTCGGCATGGCCACGCACAGCGCGTGGTGTCGGGCGCTGCCAGAATGTCGCGGCATCGGGTTGCCAGCAAAACGCCTGCAAGCTTTTTCTGATTTTCTTTCCGTATTTTTTCACACTGTTTCGGGCACCGCATGAGCGACGCAAATTCTTCGGAATCTTTAGATGGTTTTATTTCACATTTAGTGGAATTGCGGGATCGCTTGGTCAAAGCGTGTATCGGTATTGCGGTGATTTGTGCGATTCTATTTATCTGGCCAGGTCCCGCTAAAATTTATGATTTTTTAGCACAACCGATGGTGGCCTCGTTACCGGCTGGCGCAAAAATGATCGCGACAGGTGTGGTGTCGCCATTTTTAGTGCCGATGAAAGTAACTTTGCTAGCGGCATTTATGTTGGCTTTGCCTTGGGTGTTATACCAAGCTTGGGCTTTCATTGCGCCAGGTTTGTATGCGCATGAAAAACGCTTGATTGCACCGTTGGTCATTTCATCCTCGATTTTGTTCGTGTCGGGAGTCGCCTTTTGTTATTTCTTGGTATTTGGTCGGGTTTTTAAATTTATTGGTGAATTTGCGCCGACTTCGATCACGGTTTCTCCTGATATTGAAAACTATCTCGATTTCATCATGTCGATGTGCTTGGCGTTTGGGTTAACGTTTGAGGTGCCGATTGTGGTGGTGGTGCTAGTCAGAATGGGCTTGGTATCGCTCGAAAAATTAAAATCGGTGCGTCCTTACGTGATCGTCGGCGCCTTCGTGATTGCCGCTGTTGTCACGCCACCGGACATGGTTAGCCAGTTTTCGTTGGCGCTGCCGATGTGTTTGCTGTTTGAATTGGGTCTACTGGTTGCACCGATTTTTGTACGTGCCACCCAAGCGCCAAACACAGCAGAAACCTCAGAATCGTCAGAATTGAAATAAATCCAGTCTGAGTTTTAGTTTCAGCAAGTGCACGGACTGTATTGAATTCTCTATGCCGCAGCGCGCAGCCACGCTACAAGCGGAAACCCATCTTTAAAACCTTTGCTTAATATAGCTAGTACTTGATCAGAATCGAGATTGGCAGTTGGTTGCTCGCTCCAGATCATGAAACTTTTGAGCTTGATTTGTTCGATCAAAGGATGTTCGGGGTCGTAACCTTTCGGCGGTCGTGCTAATTTCGCTTCGACTTGTAGCTCATCGCCAAAGGTTGCCTTCAAAGCCTTATTTTTGAAAACTTTGATAAAGCCGTCGGTATCATTCACCATGTGATTGCGTATCTGCTTCACCCGATCTGCGGGCGGAATATATTCACCCGGCGCAAAAAAGACCCGTCCCTTGGCATCCAATTGAAAGTAATACGCAGGGCCACCACCTTCGCTGGGTTTCTTTTTGCCGTTGGGAATCAAGGCTGCGGAAAATGTGGTCTTGTAAGGCGATTTGTCATTGGAAAAACGCACATCACGATTAATGCGGAAGATCGCTTTTTTCGGGTCACAGGCCGCAATCGCCGGATCGAATTTGCTAACCCTTACAATCAAATCACTCACAAATTGCACAAACTCTGCCCGTAAAATATCGTAGCGTGGTTTGTTCATCACAAACCATGCGCGATTATTGTTTTCAGACAGTTCAAATAAGTAACGGCTTAAATCTTTAATGTGCATATACAAGCTCAATAACGAATGGAAAATATAGAACTTACGCAAAATAGAGGTTGGCGTTGTTGCTTCGCCTTACTGATTATTTTGTACATTTGTACTGTCTGCGGCTTTGCGTCTAGCCAATGCAATTTTGCGTAAGTCCTAAAATAAAAGATTAAGAGTAGACCAGTGGGCAGGGCAACGACTTTATTTACTGTTCTTCTCGCTGTTCTTCACGTTTTAAGGGCGGGCGTTTGCCGACCACGACCTCGACATTCGATTCGGTGGTGCGTCGTAAAATTTTAAATTTGACCTTACTGTTTGGTTTTAGCTGCGCGATTGCATTTAAAATCTCAGTGCGATTGACGACAGCTCTGCCGTCCACTGCCATCACAATGTCGCCCGGGCGAATGCCGGCATTGTCAGCCGGTCCACCGCGCACCACTCCGGCGATAATCGTGCCAGTGGTTTGTTTGATGTTAAAACTCTCCGCCATTTCAGGCGTGATGTCTTGCGGCTCCACACCGATCCAACCGCGCACCACTTTGCCGTTGGTAATGATTGCTTCCAGTACCGATTTGATAGTCGAAACCGGAATCGCAAAGCCGATACCTAATGAACCACCACTGCGCGAATAAATTGCCGAATTAATGCCCAATAGATTGCCATTGGTATCAACCAAGGCGCCACCCGAATTGCCAGGGTTGACCGCTGCATCAGTCTGAATAAAATTTTCATAGGTGTTAATTCCAACGTCATTGCGCCCCAACGCGGAAATGATACCCATCGTCACCGTTTGCCCCACGCCGAAAGGATTGCCGATTGCCAGCACCACATCGCCCACGCTGGCTTGTTCTGTCTGGCCAAGGGTTATTGCAGGTAAATTCGGCAAATCAATTTTGATAACAGCGAGGTCGGTATCCGGGTCAGCGCCAACGATTTTGGCCAAGGCTTTGCGGCCATCCGGTAATGACACATCAATTTCATCGGCTTCTTCGATCACATGGTTATTGGTGAGAATATAGCCTTGCGAATTGACGATCACACCAGATCCTAAGCTAAACTGACGTTCGGTTTGTGGTGCAATCTGATCGCCAAAAAAACGTCTGAACAAGGGATCATTTAAGAGCGGATTTTGCGCGCTACGCGATTCTTTTGAGGTATTAATATTCACTACCGAAGCCATCGCCTTTTGTGCCGCCACCCGATACGAGGTTTGCGCGGGCGCAATGCCAGTGGTATTTTGAATACCGCTACCGGCACTACTCAAGCTCGGCGCGGAATGATAAATTGGCGTAACCCACTGTGGTTTTAAGGTGATTACAATGAACCACAAAGCCAAACCGACGGTTGCGGTTTGTGAAAACAAAAGCCATAAGCGACGCATAGCGAGAATTTGAAGATGAAAAATAATTGGGTTAAACGAACGGAGTTAGAGCAATTTATCGCGCAAGAATTACAGACCACCCGATTCAAGGATTATTGTCCAAACGGCCTGCAAGTTGAGGGGCGCACAGACATTCAGCATATTGTAACGGGCGTTACGGCAAGTCTAGCACTAATTGAGCGCGCAATCGATGCCAAGGCTGATGCAATTCTGGTACATCACGGTTATTTCTGGCGCGGTGAAGATGCTAGAGTGATCGGTCAAAAACATCAACGCCTGAAATTATTGTTGGCACACGATATTTCCTTATTTGCTTACCATTTGCCGTTGGATTCACATCCGCAGTTAGGTAACAACGCGCAACTAGCGATAAAACTTGGTCTTACCCCGGGCAGCCGGTTTGCCGAGGGCGATTTGGGTTGGATCGGTGAGTTAGCAGATCCTAGAGTAAATACCTTGGGTAAGTTGGCAAAGCAGGTTGAATCTCGCCTAGGTAGAGCGCCGATGATGATCGGCGACCCCCAGCAACAGATTACATCAGTCGCTTGGTGTACTGGCGCCGCACAAAACTTGCTAGGAGAAGCGATTCAGGCTGGCGCTTCGGTTTTTCTAAGTGGTGAAATTTCGGAGCCCACCGTACATCTAGCACGCGAAGCAGGGGTTGGCTATCTGGCTTGTGGGCATCACGCCACCGAGCGCTACGGGGTGCAAGCGTTGGGCGATTTTCTGGCTAAACAGTTTGGTATCAGCCACCAGTTTATCGATATTGATAATCCCGTGTAATCGCCCTGCGAACAGGAGGCTTACAGCGACTTATTTTTGCTGACGTAATGCATCACGAATTTCGCGCAGTAATAAAACATCTTCTGGCGGCGGTGGTTCTACTGGTGCTGGCGGTGCAGGTTCGCTTTTCTTCATTTTGTTGAATAACCTCACCATTTGAAAAATAATGAATGCCAGAATTAGAAAATTTAATGTCACGGTGATGAAATTACCGTAAGCCAGTACTGCGCCGAGTTTCTTCGCTTCGACCAAAGTTAAGCCGCTAGGTTGACCGCTTAAACTCCAATAATAATTCGAAAAATCCAAACCGCCCAAAATGCGGCTGATGACAGGCATCACTACATCGCCGACCAACGATTCGACAATTTTGCCAAACGCCGCGCCGATAATCACACCTACGGCCAAATCCACCACATTGCCTTTCGAGGCAAATTCCTTGAATTCTTTCATCATGCTCATATTTTTTCCTTTCCCAAAAACCTGATAACGATGCCCGCGCTTTCAGTGTAAAGCAGAAACTGTGGCTTAATGGCTCTTATATTGTGTTAAATGACGCTATAGTAACTGGCTTGATCAATTCGGCAAATAAATTTGTTGGCTTGTGTCAGATGCCGATAAAGGGCTGATAAAGAATCAAAAATGTGTATTTGCCGCCCTAAATCCTTGGTAAATCGATGAAAAAACCTATTTGAAACAAGTGAAATGCATCTTTCTCTTTAAAACCACACTCAGCTCCTTTATAATTTAAGGTTGTGAGAATTAACGTTTCGCTTCATTAAGTTTGATTTTTGACAGATTGGGGTTTTGGTATGAGTATCGAAAAGCAGGTCGACTCAGGCCGTCGTGGTTTGCTGGTTGCCACGTGTGCGGCAGGTGGCGTGGCGGGAGTTGCGATGACTGGTGCGCTAGTCAGCACTTTTCAGCCATCAGAGCGGGCAAAGGCCGCAGGTGCGCCGGTAGAAGCCGATATTTCGGATCTGAAACCGGGTGAAATGAAAGTATTTGAGTGGCGCGGTAAGCCAGTCTGGATTCTGAAACGGACGCCAGAAATGTTGGCAAGCCTAGCGCAAACAGACGCCTTGGTCGCTGATCCTGAATCCGAAAAGCCTTACACACTGGAGATGCCTGACTATTGCAAGAATCAGGCGCGTTCACGTGTCGAGCATAAAGAAATTCTGGTGACAGTTGGCATTTGCTCGCATTTGGGTTGCTCGCCAAGTAAGAAATTTGAACCGGGTGCACAGGCTTCTTTGCCTGATGATTGGCACGGTGGTTTTCTATGCCCATGTCATGGTTCAACGTTTGATCTTGCTGGCCGGGTTTATAAAAATAAGCCAGCGCCGCAAAACTTGGATGTACCACCTTACATGTTCCTGTCAGATACTAAAATCCTCATTGGTAAAGATGAGAAAGGTGAGGCTTAATCATGGCATTTGTTGAGAAAAAACTCCCGGCGGATGCGCCTATCGTGGACAAAGCCTTGAATTGGGTGGATTCCCGTTTCCCCTTGACCAAACTGTGGAATGATCAGTGGGGTCAATACTACGCACCAAAGAATTTTAACTTCTGGTATATCTTCGGCTCGCTCGCCATGTTGGTGTTGGTGATCCAGATTGTGACTGGTATTTTCTTGGTCATGCATTACAAACCAGATGCAGCGACAGCGTTTTTATCTGTTGAATACATCATGCGTGAGGTGCCTTGGGGTTGGTTAGTGCGTTACATGCATTCGACTGGCGCCTCAGCTTTCTTCATCGTAGTGTATTTGCACATGGCGCGTGCCTTGATGTACGGCTCTTACCGCAAGCCACGTGAATTGATTTGGTTGTTCGGTTTTGCGATTTTCTTGTGCTTGATGGCAGAAGGTTTCTTTGGTTACTTGCTGCCTTGGGGGCAAACTTCGTATTGGGGTGCGCAAGTGATTGTTAACTTGTTTGGTGCCATTCCATTTATTGGCCCAGACTTATCTTTATGGATTCGTGGTGACTACGTGGTTAGTGATGCCACTTTGAACCGGTTCTTCTCCTTCCATGTAATTGCAATTCCATTGGTATTGTTAGGCTTGGTTGCTGCACATTTAATTGCCTTACATGAAGTGGGCTCGAATAACCCAGATGGAATCGAGATTAAAGACAATCTGGATGCCGATGGTCATCCAGTGGATGGTATTCCATCGCATCCGTACTATACATTTCACGATATTTTTGGTGTCACTATTTTCTTGACGATTTTTAGCGCTATCGTATTTTTTGCGCCGGAAATGGGTGGTTACTTCTTGGAATACAATAATTTTATTCCTGCAGATTCCTTGAAGACACCGCCACATATTGCACCGACTTGGTATTTCACACCGTTTTACTCAATCTTGCGCGCAACTACTAGCGAGTTTTTGTATGTGGTTATCCTCGGAGTGGTCGCTTATGTCAGCCTCATTTTCGTTAAGTCAAAATTATCCTCTTTGATTAAGTTTGTGATTGCGGGTATCGCATTGCTTGCGATTATTGGCATGTTGCCAGGCGCACTGGATGCTAAATTTTGGGGCGTGGTGCTGTTTGGTTCTTCTGTTGTTATTTTGGGTGCTTTGCCTTGGCTCGACGTTTCGCCTGCTAAATCGATTCGTTATCGTCCAACTTGGCATAAATACGTGTACATCATTTTTGCCATTAGCTTCATTATTTTAGGCTATCTCGGTGTGCAACCACCTTCACCAATTGGCGAACGTATTTCACAGGTATGTACAGTGATTTACTTTAGCTTCTTCTTGTTGATGCCATGGTGGAGTGCGATGGGTACATTTAAACCTGTACCGAAGCGCGTTACGTTTTCGGCGCACTGATCGCCCAGAGGATATTCACAATGAAATTATCAAGATTATTTTTCGCGGCAATCACTCTGGTACCAGCATTGGTGTTTGCTAATTCGGACTCGATTCCATTGGATCATGTGGAAGATCGTAGTAATAACAAAGCGGCTTTGCAAAATGGCGCTAAACTGTTCGTCAATTATTGCCTGAACTGCCATTCTGCAACTTCAATGCGCTATAACCGTTTACGTGATATCGGTTTGACCGATGAGCAGATCAAGAACAATCTTTTGTTCACTGGTGAAAAAGTCGGCGATTTGATGAAAACCGTTTTGTCTGCCAAAGATGCAAAAGAATGGTTTGGTGCAGTTCCTCCTGATTTATCGGTGATTGCTCGCGCAAAAGCATCGCCCGCAGGTTCAGGTGCTGACTGGATTTACACCTATTTGAGAACCTATTACAAAGACGATACACGTCCAACTGGCTGGAACAATATGTTGTTTCCAAATGTTGGTATGCCTCATGCTTTGTGGGAATTACAGGGTGTACGCACTGCCGAGTTTGTAGAAGAAACCGATCCACATGACCCAAGCAAAAAAATACACAAATTTGAAAAATTTGAAAAAGTCACTGACGGCAAACTAACACCAATTGAATACGACAACGCGGTTGCAGATTTGGTAGCCTACCTGCAATGGATGGGTGAGCCAGCGCAGAATACCCGTAAACGCTTAGGTGTTTGGGTCTTATTATTTTTGGCTGGTTTGAGTGTATTGGCTTGGCGTTTGAATGCCTCTTACTGGAAAGAAGTGAAGTAATTTAGTCGTCTGCTCGTTATTGGGCAGATGTGTCATCCCAGGGTGAGGTGTGCAAAACGGCGCCTCGCCCTAATCGTTTTTAAGGAACTATAAAAATGATGGTTCTCTATTCAGGTACAACCTGCCCATTTTCCCAACGTTGTCGCCTTGTGCTGTTTGAAAAAGGCATGGATTTTGAAATCCGCGACGTTGATATGTTCAACAAGCCAGAAGATATCTCGACCATGAACCCGTATGGTCAGGTACCGATTCTGGTCGAACGTGAATTGATTTTGTATGAATCAAACATCATCAACGAATACATCGACGAGCGTTTCCCGCATCCGCAGTTGATGCCGGCTGATCCATTGCAACGCGCACGTGCTCGTTTGATGCTGTTCAATTTTGAAAAAGAATTGTTCGTCCACGTGCACACACTGGAAAATGAAAAAGCCACTGCCTCAGCCAAGACACAAGAAAAAGCACGCGTGGAAATTCGTGATCGTCTGACACAACTGGCACCTTTATTCGTCAAAAATAAATATATGCTGGGCGAAGAGTTTTCGATGCTAGACGTGGCGGTAGCACCCTTGTTATGGCGCTTGGATCACTACGGCATCGAGTTATCAAAAACTGCAGCACCGCTGATGAAATACGCTGAGCGCATCTTCTCACGCCCAGCCTATATCGAAGCGCTCACACCATCTGAAAAAGTCATGCGTCGTTAATGAGCGTTGCGGAATCATTAAGCAACATTAAGCAACATTAAGCGATATTTGGCATCATTACGCGTGAATATCGACAACACAGTTGCAGACATCAAACTGGTCTAGTGTAAGTTTGATGTCTGCAAAAAAACCACGACAATCGTCATCAAGGCCGTCAAAATTATCTGCTTGTCTTGCAGTAAAATGAGACATCGTTGCAATTCCCATTGCTGAACTGGATGTAAAAATGTCTGAAATCTCCACTAAACCTTACTTCCTGCGTGCATTGTACGAATGGTGTACCGACAACGGCTACACGCCGTATATTGCAGTTAAAGTGTTTGGCGCAGCACGCGTGCCAATGGAATTTGTGCGTAACGGCGACATTGTTTTAAATATCAGTTTTGGTGCCACCAGTGGATTAAAAATAGATAACGATGCGATTAGCTTCAAAGCCCGTTTTGGTGGTGTCTCGCGTGATATTTATGTGCCGGTCGATAATGTGCAAGCAATCTACGCCAGCGAAAATGGACAAGGCATGGCATTTGAAGTTCATCCGCTAGAATCTACGGTTAGCACAGATGCCGTCATTGAACCAAACGACAAGCCAATTCTAGGTCTTGCAAGCAGCACCGATGAAATCGCAGCGAGCGGCGTAGAAGCGAAGAGCGAAACACCAAAAAAATCACAAAAACCCTCGCTAAAAATAATAAAGTAGTCTATAATCTTGTTCTCTTCAGTTGACTCAAGTTAGTTGAAGAAAAGTTTCGCCGGCTTAGCTCACTTGGTAGAGCAGTTGACTTGTAATCATCAGGTAGCCAGTTCGATTCCGGCAGCCGGCACCAAAATAAAAAACCCACGTGATTTTCACGTGGGTTTTTTATTTTTAAATTCCCAAAAATACCAATAGCGAGCATATAAAGCTAACTATTCCTCAGTGGGGAGGTTCTTCCAATGAATTCTTCGCCCATTGAAACGAATTGGTCGACCAATAAAAGGTTGATCAATTAAACTTTTTCCAATTTCAAATATTTCCGCATCTTTGGTGACAAGAGGATCTTGCCAAGTTTTCCCGCCGTCAAACGACTTGCTTTTAATAACTGCTACCACAGATTTGCCATCTGTCGCAGGATGTTCAAAAACCAGATATTTTTGAGTTGGCACAGCGAATGCGTAATTCAATTCGGCTGTGGCGCTTAATTGAATAAGCTGCATACGAATTGAGGATGGCACTTCTGACAGGGTAGACGAAAAATAAAGCTCTGGATTGGACTGAGTATTTATTCTTAACCAAACACCAGACTGGAAGTATTGATATGTTACGACCGGATGATTATGGGAAAGTCCAACATTTGAACAAATTTTACGAAAACGTGAATTATCATCACTAAAATCAAAATAGGCTCCTGCTTTTAACGGTAAAAACAATGACGTGTTTTTATGATAAAAAATTTTTAAAGTTTGATTTTCTTTGCTAGAAGAATGTCGGGCAAAAATAGCAAGTGGCCACCATTCATATCTTGATTCAAATGTAAAACGATGACCGTTCGGTGCCTCACATTCTAAGACATCGCGGCGTGGGATGAACCCGATATATCTCATCGCAATTAGTAGTGCTATGACCAATACAATAATAAATAACAAAGATACGCCTATATTTTTTTTCATTGAATAATTTATATTCGTTTAGTCTACATCGATGACATGCAAAAGATTGATCGTATTCTCACAGAATTTGCGCTAATTTAATTGACGAAGATTAGGTAGTCAGAGTTCAAAAAAAGTCTATGTGATTTTCACGTGGAATTTTTATTCGTATTAAATGCAGTTGGCCGTGATAGTTTTTATTGTATAGAGAAGCAGTTAGTTTTCGTTGTTTTGAAAAATAGGACGACCATTGAAGCGTACTGGGTGTCCAATAAAGGACTGATCAAATAGCAATTTTCCAACTTCAAACATTTCGGATTTTTCAGTGACAACGGGTTCCCGCCATTTTTTTCCATCGTCAAAAGATAATGGCATTCTTACCGCTGCGCAAATTTCAGCACATCATAATGTCACACTGGCGAACATTGGTAGTTACGGTGTGCGGGTAGAGGTGATTTCCGCAGCAGAGATGCGGGTTTAGGCAAGATTTCAGAATTTAAGAATGCGCCAATGTATTAATTGGTTCGCTCGAATATTCAAAGATAAAAATTTTTTCAAATAGCAGAAAGATTAAGATGAGGGTAGCCGTATCGCACTATTACTCATCCTAATCCCAAATGTTTAATCTCCAGAGCCAGCAGGCTCTTTCGATTTAATGCGAACCCTTCACATAGGTTTTTGATTGTCCTGCATTGTTTGTGACAGTCGCCGTACCTTGGCTGGCGGTAACGCTGCCTGAGTGTGTTGTGCCATTGGCGCTGGTGACTGTGGCGCTGCCGCTTGCGCCGCTACCTGGCGTATAGGAGCCGCTGCCGGAGGCGCTGGCTGTGCCGCCGTTGGCGGAGGTGCCGCTGATGCTGCCGGTGGCGCCGACTGCGCCTGTGCTTGGGTTGTAAGTGCCGCTGCCATTGGCAGTTGCCGTGCCGCCGTTTGCTGTGGTGCCTGTGGCTGTGCCTGATGCGCTGGCAGTGCCGCTTCTGACGTTATAGGTGGCACTGCCTTCGCCACTGGCGCTTCCGCCTCGGCTGCCATTGATACTTGCCTGACCGTTGATGGTGTTGCCTTTTACGCTGCTGCTGGCATTCACTGAGCCGTGTTGACCGCTGCGGCTGAAAGATCTTTGCGCATGGGCGGGTAGGGCAATCATTGCGCTGCATACGACAGCGGCGGTCAGCAGCGTGGCGAAGCTGGTTATGGATGAATGACGAGCGGCGGTGCTGGTTTGAGTAGCGGACATTTGGTTTCTCCAATCAGTAGAGTGAATCTATTCAGTGGGCACCGTATGGTAGGCGGTGGACAGGTGTTAGATTAATGCAGTGCCCACTGAAAAGCTGTTTCAGGTGAATCTGATTGATTGCAAGTGATTACCGACTGCCGGTTTTGTAACGGATTGAAATACTTTTATTGCGTTAAGATCGGGATAAGTTGTATTTGAGGCAATTTAAGTTTCTTTTAAACCGTCCCAGCGGGGCGTGAGTTGATGTGGCAAATTGTATAAATCGAGCACGCGGCCAACGGTGTGATCGACCATTTCCGCAATCGTGCTTGGGCGATGATAAAAGCCCGGCAGGGGTGGGAAGATGATGCCACCCATTTCGGTGACCGCGGTCATGTTGCGCAGATGGGCGAGGTTGAAGGGTGTTTCACGCACCATCAAGACCAAGCGGCGGCGCTCTTTCAGCACCACGTCGGCAGCGCGGGTGATGAGGTTGTCAGATAAGCCGTGCGCGACCGCCGCCAAGGTCTTCATCGAGCATGGGGCGATGATCATGCCATCTGACTGAAATGAGCCGCTGGCGATGCTGGCACCGACGTCGCGCACATTGTGAATCACATCAGCATACGCTTCGACTTGTTTGCGCTTTAAATCCATTTCTTGATGCAGGTTTAGCACGCCGGCTTCTGAAATCAACAAATGGGTTTCGATCTCTGGCAGCGCCGCTAATACCTGCAATAGGCGCACACCATACACAACGCCAGTTGCGCCAGTGATGGCGACAATCAGCTTGCGTTTCGTCGTAATGAGATCCGGTGATGGTGTATTCAGAATAAACTTTCGATGCGCTGTCCTTGAGGCAAAGTGCTTACCTTAATCTGCGACAGCGCTGCACTAGTTGAAAAGTTCGTTGAAAAGTTCGCTGAAAAATCAGCTGAAATTTTAGCGTTTAAGGTTTCAACAAAGTCTGCAATTCACCGCTGGTAAACATTTCATTCATGATGTCAGAGCCACCGATGAATTCGCCATTCACATATAACTGTGGAATTGTCGGCCAGTTAGAAAAATCCTTGATGCCTTGGCGCACAACTGGGTCTTCCAAAACATTGATGGTGACCAGATCAGATACGCCACAAGTTTTTAGTAGCTGAATCGCGCGACCAGAAAAGCCGCACTGTGGAAACTGTGCTGTGCCTTTCATAAACAGCACAACAGGATGTTGGGTGACGGTTTCTTTCAACCATTCTTGAACGTCGCTCATGATTGCTCCTTAAAAATTAGATGCGCCATTATAAAGGAAAGCCGCGCAGCCTTCAGCGACACGCGCGTTTATGGTTTGCCTTTGATGATCGGTTTTAACCAAATGAAATGATTTACTTTAATATACTATGTGGTGTATTTTTTCAAGACACTTTAAATTAGTGCAGGAATGGCATGAAAAAATATCATAATTGGGGAGTATATGATGTGCGGGATAATTAAACATTGGCTAACGCCGATGCTTGCCTAGTCAATGACAGGCAAGATCGTATTAGCCAATGTTCTTTATTTTTCTCTATTACTTCGTCTTGTAAATTACCCCTTCAATTTGGCAAAAGCCGATGCCATTGCGCTATTGATTGGTGACGCCGGAGCGCTGGCCGGGGTGCGCGCGCGATGTTGTTGTAGGCGCTTGGCGTCGTTGCGATCGGCTTTTTGCTCTGGTTGACTACCCGGCTGCGGAGCGCTGTCGGTGAGGCGCATGGTGAGGGCAATCCGTTTGCGTTTTTCATCTACTTCCAACACTTTCACTTTGACCACCTGGCCGGCTTTGACCACACTGTGCGGGTCTTTTACGAAGGTGTTGGAGAGCGCCGAAATATGCACCAACCCATCTTGATGCACACCGATATCGACAAAGGCACCAAACGCCGCCACATTGGTAACCACGCCTTCCAAAATCATATCTGGGCGCAGATCGCGGATTTCTTCGATGCCGTCTTTAAAGGTAGCAGTGGTAAATTCGGGGCGTGGGTCACGTCCCGGTTTTTCTAGCTCTTTTAAAATATCGCTGATAGTTGGTACCCCGAATTGCGCGTCAGCATACTTAGCGGGGTTCAACGATTTCAGCAAGCGCTCGTCACCGATCACGTCTTGCACGCCCTTGTTTAAATCGCGCAAAATCTTTTCCACCAAAGGATAAGATTCAGGATGCACTGCCGAACTATCAAGCGGATTTTCCCCAGCCATTACACGTAAAAATCCGGCGGCCTGCTCGAAGGTTTTATCACCTAAACGCGGCACGGCGCGCAATTCGGCGCGTGATTTGAAAGGGCCCTTGGCATCACGCACATTCACAATGCTTTGTGCAACACTGCTCGATAAGCCAGACACGCGCGCCAGCAAAGGCGCAGATGCGGTGTTCACATCGACGCCCACGGCATTCACGCAATCTTCTACCACCGCATCGAGCGAGCGTGCCAGTTGTGCTTGGCTAACATCATGTTGATATTGACCAACACCGATGGATTTGGGATCAATCTTTACCAATTCCGCCAACGGATCTTGCAGACGGCGTGCAATCGACACCGCACCACGAATCGAGACATCTAAATCCGGCAATTCTTTAGAGGCAAATTCCGAAGCGGAATACACCGAGGCACCAGCTTCAGACACCACAATTTTGGTCAATTTCAATTCGGGATGCTGCTTGATCAAATCCTGTGCCAGCTTGTCGGTTTCGCGCGAGGCAGTGCCATTGCCAATCGAGATCAAGGACACTTGATGTTTGGCAGCCAGTTGCGCCAACGTGTGTAACGAGCCATCCCAATCATTACGTGGTTGATGCGGATAAATAGTGCTGTGCTCCAGCACCTTACCGGTCGCATCGACCACCGCCACTTTAACCCCAGTGCGTAAGCCGGGGTCTAAGC
>OFRM01000249.1_pt1 | contig 23978 bp, 39 predicted proteins | sample 1543101 | NCBI WGS metagenome assembly OFRM01 (sample SAMN07774223, study PRJEB24372) | wastewater metagenome | isolation source: Exp Tend VB 0WW | collected 2016-02
TGCCCGCTCCCAGAATCGGGACGGGGCGCGGTAGTGGTTTAGGTCGAGCATGGATCACCCATCAGGTGGTGGCGGAGTTCGATCATCTCCGCGTTGCGGTCGAGCGACTCGACGTACACAAATGGCTTGCGGAGTCGGTGCAAGTTGCGATCGATGAACTGCTTGGCTGCCTTGCGGGTCAGACAGCAGGTTATAAAGCGGTCCACATCCACATAGCCAATCCTGGTGTACTCGACGCCGGCGATTTTGGGCTCTTTACCTAGCGACTCCAAATGGTTGAGCCGAGCCACCATCCTGGAGTCTGCAACCTCGAACCGTCCGTCACCTCGGTCGGGATACAGCCAGCAGTAGTGCTCCGCATGGTCGCTATCGAGTCCGTAAATACGTTGCTTGTCGTACACCACGAACATCGGCTCCGCAGTGCATGCGTTGTCCTGAGTTCGTAGCTCTGTGCTGAGCGCGGAAAGTTCGTCGGTGGTCATGGTACACGCTCCCCTTCCTGGCTCTGCTGGTAGTGGCGCAGAGCTTCGGCGATCTGCTCTGCGCGCTTTCGAGTGGCCGCGATGTCGGTGCAAAGGTATTGGTGACGGGTGCCTACATGTTCCTGCTTGACGATGTCACGGACATCGCAAAGCACGGTATCTCCGTCGATGACACTGTGCTTACCAATCCGTCTGTCAAACTTTGCGTCGATCATGGGCGGGGCTCCTTCTGCACCTTCTCGTGGACCTTCAGGACACGATCGCGCCCGTAGTGCATGAGCGCGTCGACAACCTGTCCCTGGGACAGGTCGCAACGGGCGGCAAGGTCGTTTAGGTCAACAAAGGTGCGCTCTAGGACGGTCGCGGAAAACTTCCGCTTACTGAGTTTTGACATGCCATCCATATAATGGCGGCACGGAATACAGTCAATATAAAAAACACAGCGAAAAGATGTTGACACCGCGTAAGGAGTCGGGCACAAGGGAGGCATGAGACTCGCTAAACTTGCGGAGCTGGCGCTGGAAGAATGCGACCGCAACGAATGGTCGCGGACATGGTCGGGCGGTGGCTGTTACCTACACCTGGAAGTGTCCGAGTTTATCGAGGCACTGCGCGGCAAGGGCGATCCCGAGGCGGAGGCAGCCGACGTTTTGTTTGTGCTGCTAAGCACGATGGCCGCGAACGGAGTCGATGTTGACCGCGTTATCGAGAGACTAGAGATGAGGCTGGCCAAGAATGTCTCGGCAACGCGCTGATCAAAGCAGCGCAGTCGAAACAGAAGAAGGATGCGCCCACCGAGGCGCAGAAGGAGAACGGACAATGCGACGAGTGATGATGAGTTTTTTTTGATGCTGGCCATGGGCTGCGCAACCGTGGGAACCGTGGGAGTCAACACGTCGAGCCGTTTACCGAGGGACTGAAACTGGTCGTGCGTATTCGTGCGCTGCGGGATGCACAGAACGCTGGGAAGTGAAGAATGCGAGAACATCCACTCCTCATGAAAGGTCCGCTTGTGCGGGCGACCCTGGAAGGCCGGAAGACGCAGACGCGGAGGCCGATCAAGTGCGGCTGCAATCACCTGCACAAAGGTGGGAACCCAGTCAAGCTGTTCGGAGACTGGTCGCTATCCAAGCCGCCTCATCAGTACGCAGGCGGCGATCTGTACTATTGGCGCGGCAAGAGGCCAGAGCTTGGCGACTGGATCGAGACAGTACAGACCGACGTGGACGACTGCTTAACGTCGCTGGTTCCGTGTACGCTGGGCCAGACCGGCGACCGGCTGTGGGTGCGGGAGACGTGGACCGAAGCGACGCACGGACCCAAGGGGCCTGCCGATTGTCTCTATCGAGCTGATGACAATCGGGGAGTTGAGGATCTTGCGGAGGCCAAATGGACTCCATCGATCCACATGCCGCGCTGGGCGTGTCGTCTGGTCCTACCGCTGGTGTCTGTGCGCGTCGAGCGCGTGCAGGACATCACGGAAGAGGATGCCAAAGCGGAGGGAGTCGAGCCGGTATTGATGCGTGGCATTGGGAGCTATCCAGAGTGGATGCGCCCGACGATGCGAGAAGTTGGCGGACACCAGAAGGCATTTGAACTGCTCTGGAAACAGATATACGGCGACGCATTGTGGGACGCAAACCCCTGGGTATGGGTCGCGGAGTGGAAAGAGATTGAGGTGAGCAAGTGAAAACGATCAAGCTGACGATCGCGGCGACGGAAACGCACTGTGAACACAACGGCGCGTTGTGCGGGTTTCTAAAGTTTACATGGCCTAGACCGCGTTGTTTGGCCTTCACCGAAGGGCAGGGAGAGCCGAAAAAAGACATGGATCATGCCGGATACAAGCGTCTGCCCGAGTGCATCGCGGCAGAGGAGGCGGAATAAGTGAAGCTCACAACCAAGCAGAACGACGATCTGGCTGTCCGTAGGGGCAAGGACAAAGAGGGGCAGTTTGTTGAGCTACAGACAGAAGACAGTCAGTACATTCTGACCCCTTGGGAGGCGGACCGACTCGGCGAGGCGTTGATCAAAGCAGCACAACCAAAACAGAAGAAGGAGGGGAAGTGAGCAAGCAGAGGGTCGAGATTAAGCCGGGGGATGTGTGTATCTCCTCGGAACGGTGTCGGAATGGATGGGAGGATAGGCTAAGCCTGACCAGGGACGCGGCGCTGCGTCTAATCAAAGAGGCGTCAGACAAAGCAGACCCAAGCGCACAAGCACGAATCAACAAAGGTCTGACTAATGCACAGGCGTTTCAGATCCTGGGGGGCGGAGTGCTGCGCGATCCTGTTGGATACCTCTTCAGCAGGAACATCCTGAAGCAGTGCGGTATCCCACTAAATCAAATGCAATTGAACGCGCCCACCGAGGCGCAGAAGGAGCGACGTGGGACGGAAGGCTGACAAGAGAGCGGCGCGTCTCGAAGCGGCACTAGAACGCGAATGGTGGGCGTCGGCTTCGCAATGCTGGGTGCATGTCGGGGAGGCCATCCGATGGCAGACCGACCCGGTGTACCGCGCAGAGGTCAGAGCGGAGAGAGCGCAGAGAACCAAGATGAGTGCAATGATGGGGGCGATGTTCGCTCTCGGTTCGGGCGCGATGGACGAATGGACTTACCGGCAGACACTGGCCGGACTACAGGAGCAAGAACGATGAGCTGGTCTGAGTAGGTGAGGATGGGGGGGAGGAGACGGCAATGAAAGTCGCATGCTTGGTTGTGGCGAACGTGCTTGTCTGGGCGCTAGCGCTGCTAGCCACCGCGCCAGAAGGTGACTGCACGCGGTCGGGTGACTGCGCACAGGGGCATTACTGCAAAGCGGGAACTTGTGTCCCGAAGGAGGCGAAGTGAACCGAGTACAGTTAGAAGGATTCACCGGGGCAGATGCCGAGCTCAAATACCTACCATCAGGTCAGCTTGTCGCTAACCTGAGCGTCGCGACGAGCGAGCGCTATAAGGACAGCAAAGGGAATGACCAGGAAAAGACCGAGTGGCATCGCATCGTGGTCTTTGGGAAGGCAGCCGAGCGAGCGAGCAAGATTCGAAAGGGTCAGCTTGTCACACTGGAGGGCAAGCTTCAGACCCGGTCGTGGGAAGGCAAGGATGGCAAAAAGCAGTACAGCACCGAGGTCGTGGCGCATCGGGTGCATCTGATCCAACTTGGCGAACAGCAGGCAGCGGAACCACGGCGGGAGACTGCAAAGGCCGTAGAAGGATCGCAGGAGGTCGCGGAGGATGACATTCCGTTCTAGGGTGGTGTATGGATTGCCCGTGGCGTAGCCGTCGGGCAGGGTAGCGTGCTGTAAGCCAGCGTAGCGGTGCTTACAGAGAACCCGGTTGCTAGAGAGCTGCCCTCTGGGCTACTAAAGAATCGATTGTGGGTCAAGACCTAATAAGTAGCCTCGTCGGGTTATTGTGGAAATGTGGTTTTCGTGGTATGGGTGCCACAATATGCGGACGGCCAAGCTCAACCCAAGCCAGACAGCCGAAGTCCTACAGCGGCTACAGGAAGGGGCGACTGCGCTTGAGATAGCCAAGCAGTTCATGTGCTCAGACCAGACGATCTACCGCATCCGTGACCGGGCCAAAGAGCGGGCGATGGAGGTCGGAGTGGATCGGCCTGCGGCTGTTGTGGGTGGGCCACCGATCAACAGCGCGAGCGAGACACCGCAGGCTGACCCACTGACGGGCGTCACGATGCCAGTCGAGAGCGACGTTGCTATCTGCCGCAACGTGACGCGGGATCTGTACCGAGCCTTTCGAGCAGCCGGGAAGGAAGGCGACAGGCGATCCCAGGTGGACATCGGCAAGACCATCGCCGCAGTAGTCCGAGCCCGACACCAGATCGCGCCACCTAAGATCAACCGGGGTCCGCTGAAAACGTACACGGTCGAGGCATCGCCGGACGTTTGGCCGGACCCACCGAAGGAAGCGAAGCAATGAGCCAGATAACCGAGACGACCGCTTGGCTTGATGTGACGAAGAGCGACGAGGGTTTGTGTGTCGCCTGGAATAGTGCGCGGTATCTCCTGACTACGGAACAGGCGCGGCGGATGGTGGAAACACTTTCCAGTCTATTAGCGGACCTACCGAAGAAGGAAGCAACCAAGTGAAGTCCAGGGAAATGGAGCAGATCATGAGCACGATCGACATCTCGACCATGACCAAGGGAGAGCTAGTCGAGGAGATCGACCGGCAGTTAGCATGCAGGAAGTGTAGAAGTTTGGGCATGCTGGCAAGTCCACTTGGCGTAGATGGAGGGGTCAAGTATTGCTCATGCCTCTTCGGGGAAAGGCAGTATCAGCACGACCTGACCCGCACCGACGCGATCACCGGTCCAATCACCAGGGAGTGGCACCTGTTTCCAAAGTCGCAGTACGGGACGCCTGAGTTCTTGCGGCTGTGCACGGACCAGGCAGTGGAGGCACGGAAGGCCGGGCGGCTGGCATGTGCCAACGCACTGGATCGATACGTGAGCCGAGAGCCAGCCAAGGACTAGCTCGTGCCCTACGCTGCCCGCTTCGCGCCGATACCTTGGCAGGTCGAGCCCTGGCGCAGCCAGACGCGCACGCACCTTTTCCACGGTGGGGCGGGCAGCGGCAAGTCCATATTCTGCGCTGAGAAGATCCACGCGCTCATGCAGCGCTACCCGAACTCGACCGGGTTGGTGGTTCGCAAGTTCTTCTCATCGCTGCGCAACTCGGTGATTCCGCTGCTCGACGAGACAGTGATAGGCCCGTCGGCGGTCCATGCCATCGCGAACCACCGCTTCGAGTACGGCAACGGTTCAATGCTATGCTATGCCGGTGTAAGCGACGAGAAACAGCGCGAAGCTTTGAAGTCGATAGGGCGCGGTGATGGCGTTGACTTCCTTTGGATCGAGGAGGCGAACGCGCTCAGCTTCGACGACTACCAAGTGCTGATGACGCGCCTTCGTGGTAAGGCGGCGGGCTGGCGTCAGTGCCTGATGTCGTGCAACCCCGACCATGAGAACCACTGGATCAACCGGCGCATCATCGAGGCTGAGTCAGCGGACATCACAAGCACCTGGATCAGTCCGTACGACAACCCCTACGCGGACCGAGACTACCTCAGCACGTTGGAGGCCCTGACCGGGGTACAGCGCGACAGGCTACTTCTCGGCAAGTGGATCAGCGCGGAGGGCATGGTGTGGCCGTACGACCCGAACATCCACCCGTGCGACCCGTTCGTGATACCGGACCACTGGCGACGGATCAAGGTCGTGGACTTCGGCTGGCTGACGACGACTGTGCAGTATCAGGCGCTTGACCCGAGCACTGAGGACGTGCATGTGTACCGGCAGATCTACCGGACTCAGCAGCTTGTCTCAGACCTGGCGCAGATCGCGCGCGACATCGAAAAGTCCAGGGACTCGCGGGTGGTCAGGTATGAGGCAGTAGTCGCGGACCACGACGCAGAGGGCAGGGCGCAGCTTGAGCGCGTGTGGCGATGCGCAACGCTACCTGCTCACAAGGCAATCAGGGAGGGTGTGGAAGCGGTCACAGTTCGGTTTGCAGCGCGGTCGAGCCGCAGGATCTGGATACACCGGGGCAGTCTTGCTCATGCACCTGACAGCATCCTAGCTAAAGCAGGGCGACCGACAGAGCTAGTTGAGGAGCTGCTCGGATACCGCTTTGACACATCGACGGCTTCGACAGGGGAGGCCAAAAAGGACGGCTACCCAATCAAGGTCAATGACCATGCATGCGACGCGCTGAGGTACGGGATCTGCTATTGGGATGGGGTCAGCAAGGACGGGGCGGCGCGGGCTAACACAATCTCCCTGATGAGCGCTAGCCTGTAGCCTTGACAAAATGTCGGCACTGGCGTAGCGCTTTGACTAAATGGCAAAACCTCGCAGGAAAGCCGCAGTAGCTCCGAAGCCTGTCCCGGTCGCTCGACACGACGGCTGGCAGTTTGTCATGACGGGGATCGGAACCTCGCGTGACAAATCGACATATGCAGAGGTGATGCCGACGCTGCTGACACAACAGCAGTGCGAGGATTTGTGGCGCGGCGACGACATGGCAGACATGATCGTGACCGCACTGCCAAATGATGCGCTCCGGGAAACTCCGACCGTCACTATTGCATCGATCGAGGACGCAACCAAGCGAGCCGAAGCCGTCGACGTGATCATGGCGGCGCTGTCAGACCTCGGTGTCAAACAGGCCGTGCAAAAGGCACTGAGGTACGAGCGGGCATATGGTGGCGCTGCGATCTATGTCGGTGCGGTGGATGGCTCAGACCCATCGCAACCGCTACAGCCGCAGAACATCCGAGCAATCAAGCACCTGACCGTATTCGAGCGGCGACAACTCAACGCGGTAGAGTGGCGCGAAGATCCGATGGCTGCGGACTACGGCAAGCCCACGCTATACGAAGTGCAGTCGTTTTCCGGGGTGGGCACTGGTCAGCGAGTACACGCATCGCGGCTCGTCGTGTTTCGTGGCCGCCGAGTGACCGACCGAAACCCCACTGCGGAAAATGGATGGGGTGACTCAGTGCTGTCTCTAGTCTGGGATGCACTCAGGTTGTTCAATCAGTCATGGCTGGGCGTCGGTTACACCATGACCGATTTCAGCGTCGCGATTCTCAAGATCAAGGGGTTGGCGTCGATTCTTGCGGCCAATGATCCGGCGGCAGTCGCGACCAGAATGCAGGCCATTGAGATGGGCCGGTCCATTGCTAAGACCATCCCGCTCGACTCCGAGGAAGACTACGAGCGCAAGACGACGAGCTTGACCGGCGTGCCCGATGTGCTGTCTCAACTATCGACGAGGCTTGCTGCTGCGGCTCGGATGCCCATCAGTAAGCTGTTCGGTCAGTCGGCAAGCGGGCTCAATGCCACGGGCGAGGGCGATGCTCGCAACTGGTACGATGCGGTCGCCGTGTATCAAGCCAGTGACGTGCGCCCGGCATACGAGCAGATCCTAAAGCTGCTCTTTGCCAGCAAGTCAGGACCGACGCGGGGGATTGAGCCTGCAAACTGGGCTCTCAAGTTCCCGCCGCTGTGGCAACCGACGGCCAAGGAGCAAGCTGAGACGCGCAAGGTTGTCGCGGAGACTGACCAGATCAACTACGACATGGGCCTGGTCACGTCGGATGAGCTTCGCAATTCGCGTTTCGGTAACGAAGAGTACAGTGCCGAGACAGAGATCGATATCGCGCCTGACCTGTCCGAGTCATTGGCCTTGGAGTACCAGGCTCGAAACTCGTCAGTTATTGCCAAAGCACAAGAGGCGACGAGTGGCGCAGCGCCGACTACCTAGAGCAGCTCGACCCGACCGAATCGCGGCAGAGTACCGGGCCGCGCTGGGTCCGACTGTACAAGTGCTGCTCGATTTGCTCGCTGAGCTTGTGCTCGACCTTGAACGCGAGTGGCCGCAACCCGATCCGGTACGCACGGACAATGATCGGGACGTGGCGCGAGCGGTCAAGCGGACGGCTGACAAACTAGCAAGGGCCATCAGGGCCGAATCCATCCTTCCAATCGCGGCAAAGTACGGCGCGGCGACCTCGGACTTTCAGCGGGCGCAGCTGGCCAAGCAAGCGCGGGCTGCTGTCTCGATTGACGTGCGCAAGCTCTCGGGCTTGGATCGCAATGTCCCCCGGCAGATCGCACAGTTTGCCGAGACAAACGCGCAGCTCATCACTGGCCTCGGTCAGCGCATGGCGGAGGACATTGCCGAGATCGTCGAGGAGGGCGTGGTGTCCGGCTCGCGCTGGGAAACGATCGCGGGCAGGCTGGCAAGGGCTGGGCAAGTCACCGAGAGCCGCGCCGCGTTGATTGCTCGCGATCAGGTGGGCAAGCTGTTCGGGGATATCAACCGGCAGCGACAGACGAATCTAGGTGTCACAAACTACGTGTGGCGAACGGTCCGTGACAACCGAGTACGCGAGGAACATGAAGCCCTGGATGGCGACTCAATAGCATGGGACTCGCCACCGGCTGACGGCCATCCAGGCGAGGCTGTCAACTGCCGCTGCTACGCTGACCCTGATTTCTCCGAACTGATCGGCTGACAAATTGTCATTTGAAGTGCTTGACACTTTGTCCAAAGCGTTGCCAAAGTGTCACGCATGTCAGCCTTTGTCCCGATTGGCAGCACTGCGGCGATCCCTGCAAACAATGCCGAGCCCGTCATGGTTTCCGGGGTTGTGGTCACTCTCGATGGGCAGGGTAACGTGCTGGAGATTGAAGGCCAGACGGACGGCAGTGGGACCAATCAGGTTTTTGTGCTGCGCAAGAGGACGCTCGACGACGGCACGTTTCGGTATGTGCCATTCGCACCCGATAAGCCGATAGTTGGCGAGTTGACAGGAGCCGGAATCTACCGCTTTTGGGACCGCTTGATCCTGGGAGAGGTGGCACCGGGCGAAAAGGTCTGCCTGTACAACCCGGCGGGCGGGCCAGTGCTGAGCAACTGCAATGTTCGACTGGTGAGGGCGTAGGCATGGGCGACCGGCTACCACAGGAGCGCTTTCCGAAACCTAGTGTGGTCCAGGCAAGCCAGGTACCTACACCGGGCTTGGTTGGACCATGGTCTCCTGTGCCTGTGACGGTCGAGGAAGCGCTTAATCAGCTCATTCTCGTTCCGCAGCCAGTGCTGCTAGGCCAGTTAGGGCCCGACATAGTAGGCGGTGGCTTCGGTTCAGCGAACTGGATCAATGGGGCGTTTGTCGGCACGTATACGGCTGGGTTTGGGTCAGCGCTTGGCAGCGCGGTGCTGTGTGGTGGGTACGTTGCTCAGACTGACGAGGTCATTGAGCAGATCACAATCAGTTCGTGGACTGGACCATCGGCAGCAAGCACGATCCACATACATGTGCAACCGGCTGGCGGTGCTTTTGCAGACACGCTGCAAACCATCACCGTTGGTCTAGGCGCTACCGAAACGTATTACACGACGCCGCTTGTGCTTAATCAGGGTGACAAGGTGGCATTTGAGCTTGATGTCGCGGACCCGGTTTGGTCGGTGTTCGCCTCTGGCATATCGCTTTACGGACTACGGAGAGCAGCATGATTGCACGACGGATTACCGCACAAATCATGGTCAAGCCCGATGCCACGGTGATGGCGTCGGTATCGGCTGGCCAACCTGTGAGCATCACGAACCTACCCACCGGAGGGCAAGACTTTACGGTCAAGGTATGCGCTGACGGTGCGCGCCCTGATATGGTCGTGACGCAGGCAATTGACTACGGCGGGACCAACATCGGGCAGGCAGTGCCGCGCAATTCGCCCGCTCTGCTTGTACTGCTTGGCGGAGCGGTAGTTGCTGGCGACCTGCTCAAAGTCAGCAGCGGTAAGCTGATCAAGTGCGGAGTCGGCGATCAAGGTTGGCTGCGCGCTCTGCAAGCGGGAGCAGCGAACGACCTGGTCAATGCAGAGGCAGCGGACAAGGTGGCCTAGTGGGAGTGCTGCGATACGACCAAGCCAGCCCTCTGAGCAAGCCCGTGCGGCTGCCGAATGGGTTTGTGCGCGCAGAGGGTTACTTGACTCGCTCGGGTATCTTTGTCTATCGCGACGGTCAGGGCAAGACAGTGCGCGAGCTTCGCCCCCCCGAAGAGGTCATGCACGCGGACTCGCTCGCAAGCTTCGGCATGATGCCGGTCACGAATGAGCATCCAAGTGAACTGCTAACGGCAGACAACGCCAAACAGTACGCGGTCGGCTCAGTGTCAGAGTCCGTGGTTCCAGAGGGCGACAAGGTGCGCGCTGTGCTGATGATCACGGATGCATCCGCGATCGAAGCGCTCGACGCTGGAAAGTCCGAGCTGTCGTGCGGATACACCGCCGATGTAGTGCAAGAGACGGGTGTGTGGCAGGGGCAGCCATACGACGCGATTCAACGAAACATCCGGGGCAACCATGTAGCCCTGGTAGACGCAGGCCGGGCAGGTCCGGCTTGCTCCATACGAATGGACGCCGCCGGGGCGGCACAGGAGATCCCGATGGGTGATGTGATGATCGAACTCGGCGGCTCGCAGTACAGCGTGCCCGCCGAAATGGTCGCAGAGTTCGTCAAGCAGGTCGAGGCCAAAGGGCTGAAACCGATGATGGGCGATGCCAAGCCAGACGCGGCTCAGGCTGCAAGTGCTGAGATGGCGGCCGTGAAGGCTGACGCACAGCGCAAGCTTGACGCTCTGCAGGCGCGGCTTGACGGTCTGCAAAGCGAAGCGTCGGCGAAGGCGCTGCGCGAGAAGATTACCAGCGAGATCCGCGAGGACATCGCCGTAACCGAGACTGCCAAGCGCTTCGACGCTCAGGTGTCTGAGTCGGACAGCACCGAGGTCAAGCGGCGCAAGATCATCGCCAAGATCGATCCCTCGATCAAGCTCGACGGCAAGAGCCCAGAGTATGTGGGCGGTCTGCTTGACGCGCTTGTGCTGGCCCGTGGCGAGCAGGTTGCCGCGTCACCGCGATCTGGTTCGCTGAGGCTCGACGGCAAGGGCGGCAACGAAGATCCAGCCGAGGCGGCTCGCAAAGAGATGGAAGACCGCTTCGCCAACGCACACAAAAAGGGAGGCAAGTAACATGCCCCAGACCACCTATAGGACCGTGATGCCGACGGCCATCGAGGGCGCAATTGCCGACGATGGTGCGATTGACATCGAGAGCCGATCGAATACCGGCGTTTCTGAGATTCCGTTTGGCCGTCCGGTCAAGGCGGAAACGATCGCGACGGGAGTCGACAAGGGCTGCCTGCTTGCGGCGGCTGCCACCGATGTCCCAATCGGAATCGCGGCACACTCGCACAGCTACGCCGTCGAGGAGCTTGGGACTTCCGGAATCAAGTCCTACGCAATGGTCAACGTGCTTCGGCATGGTCGCATCCGCGTCAAGGCTGGCGGCACCATCGCAGACGGTGACCGTCTGTACTATCAAACCTCTACTGGCAAGTGGGTGAATGCCGCCGTGGCGCTCGACACGATCAACATGACCGCGCAGGTTCTTGCTCGGTCCTCGGGAGTGGTCAACGAACTGATCATTGCCGAAGTCGACATGAGCAACAAATCGTAAGGGGTGATGTGATGAGCCTTTGCAGAACTGCACAACGGTACTTTGATAGCCTGGTTCAGTCTGGGCGCTTTACCAAGGACGCGAGCGAGACGATCTACCTTGCGCGCCAGCTTCTGGAGATGGAAACCACCGTCTACAAGGAAGTCTACCCAGCGCTGCGCGGGCGTGAGTTTGTGCCCAAGTCGCCCATGGCTCTCGGTGCCAAGTTTTTCGGCTACCAGGAAGAGACGATGTATGGCGGCGGCGCACGCAAGATCATCGCCGACATGGCAACCGATCTCCCGCTCGTCAACGTGAACCGCACCGAAACGCAGGGGCGGGTCTATCCGCTCGGTCGAGCCTTCGCCTATAGCGTGTTCGATCTGTCGCACGCTGCCTATGCGAATGAGTCGCTCGACACCTCGCTGGCCAGCGCGGCGCGGTTTGCGATCGAGCAGGATATCGACGGGCTACTTCAGGTGGGCGACGCCGCCTACAACATGCTCGGTTTGCTCAACCAGACCAGCACCAACACCTACGTGGTCCCGAACGGTGGCCTCGGTTCGCCGCTGTGGACTCAGAAGACGGCAGACGAAATCCTGCTTGATCTTCATGGCATCGCCAAGGCGGCTCACATCGCGACCAAGTCTGCGGACATGAGCACCAAGATGCTGCTTCCGCTGGACAGCTACCAGCTCATTAGCACTAAGCCGCGTTCAACCACCAGCGATACCACTGTCCTGGAGTTCTTCTTGGGAACTTCGCAGTGGGTCAAGTCGGTTGAGCCCTGGTATGCGTGCGATACGGCGGGCGCTCTCGGCGTCAAGCGAGCGGTGGCCTACCGCCCAGAGGTAGACGCGGTGTTTTACAAGATGCCGCGAGAGTTCCAGATGCTTCCGGCAGAGGCCCGAGGTCTGCGTTTTGTCGTCGATTGCATTGCCGAGTACGGTGGTGTTCACGCTCGCAAACCGAAAACCATCACCTACGCGGATGGGATCTAACCATGGCCAAGGTCATCAACCGATCTAAGGAAACGATCCACGTCGGTGGTCATGTGTTCGGTACGGGCGAGCATGAGATCGTGGATATCGACGCGCTGATCAAGCAGCATCCCGGACTCGATAAGCTCGTCGAAGTGGTCAGGCCCGTCGAGCCGGAGCCCGAAGCGAAGCCCACAAAGAAGGAAAAGTAAGCGGTGATCACCTGGGCTGATGTCGTCGCCTGCGAACCGCAGGCGTCGGGCGTACCGCTGGCATCGCAGACCGCGATTCTGGCGGACGCTCCGATCGAGTTGAATGCGGATGCGTGGGAGACGAAGATCGGCCTGGCGTGGACCTTCTACTGTGCGCACCGGGCGTTGCTGTACCTGCAAGGCGTATCAGGAGCAAGTGGTCAAGTCGAGCTAGAGAAGGTGGGAGACGTGGAGCGCAAGTATGCGATTACACAGAACACCACCGGATCGGGCTGGAATGAAACCAAGTGGGGCCGCGAACTACTGCGGCTCCGCGAGGGGACTTTGAACTGTCGTCTGCCGCTACTGTGAACCATGGGAAAAGTCACCGACAAGGACAAGGGATGGCGTCGACTGCAAGCTCTCGCAAAGAGCCTCGCGGCTGATGATGTGCATGTCCGCGTCGGCGTGCTTGATGATGGCCGGGCTGGCAGTGATGATCGAGACGGAATCACCAACGGGGAACTCGCGGTGATGATGGAATTTGGAACGCGGAATGCCCCGGCTCGGTCGTGGATTGGGCGGACGTTTGACCAAAAACGGGCAGAGGTCCAGGTGGATATGCAGCGGCTCCTTGGGCACCTTGTGGATGGGAAAATCACCATAGACAAGGCGCTCAATGTACTTGGCGCGAAATACTCTGCTGAGGTCAAAAACACTGTCACGCAAGGCGAACAGATACCACCTCCCAATGCACCGAGCACGCTTGCGCGCAAGATGGCAAAGACCAGGGCAGGCGCAGCAAATGCGGCGCGCACCCTCATCGATACCGGGCGCATGATCGGCGCGGTAACGTGGGCCACGTTCGGGAGTGGCAAATGAGCTACGCCGACTCAATCACCAACCTCGCAAACGCGACCCTGACCGTTACGAGACGGCAAGAGGTGGCACCCATCAATGGCAGGGCGCAAGCTCCGACCACTACCACGCTCTCTATTCGCGCTAGTGCCCAGCCAACTACGGGAATCGACTTGCAGCGGGCAAGCGATGGCCGGACTACTGGAGACCTCTGGACGGTCTACACGACAACTCGGCTCTACATCGGGTCAACCGAAGCGGGAACCGAGGGCGGGTACCTGCCCGACCTGATCACGATCGGGGATAAGCAGCATGAGGTTGAGCACCTAGAGCACTGGTCAGCCTTCGGAGCACAGCACTACAAGGCGATATGTCGGGCGGTGGTGTCGTAATGGATTGGACAGCGATTGAGGATGCTTTGCATGCGTGGGTGGTATCAGCCACCGGGTATGCCGCTGCTCGTGTCTTGTGGCGCGACCAGAATGCAAATGCAAAGATCGCGGATCACATCACGCTACATCTATCCGGGCCGATCGTGCTTGGAACGGATGAACTACGCAGCTCGACCGACCTGCTACAGCCAGCGGGGCAAGAGATCAAGCAGTCAGTCCAGGGCGATCGGGAGTGGTCTTTACAGGTCGAGTGCTTTACGGGAGCGGTCACTACGTCGAGCGATGCCAAAAGCATCCTGTCGAATCTGCAAACCGTGGGGCAATTGCCGTCGAAACTAGCGCTACTCGACGCGCAAGGAATCACTCTGTTTGATCTTGGGTCTGTGCAGTACACGCCGGACATTCAAGAGGTGGGCTACCAGGGGCGGGCGCTCGTACTGATGCGCCTCTACAGTCGCGACGAAGCCAGCGAGCGGACAGGCTACATCGCGGAGATCGAAATCACTGACACCGTCGCGGCGGATACGTTTATCGCGCCGTAAGGGGAAGACATGCCGTTATCAGACATTGCCAACGTCTCTATCAGCCTTCAAACCGGTGGCCTCACTCAGCAGGGCTTTGGAACCGGGTTGATCTTGGGCTACTCCATGACGGGGTGGACCGAGCGCAGCCGGACCTATTCGAGCATCACTGGTGTCGCTGCGGATTTCGCCACCACCACACCAGAGTACAAAGCCGCGAATGCGTATTTTTCGCAGACCCCGCGCCCGGAGCAGCTCGTTATCGGTCGCGGCACGCTCAAGCCGACGATGATCTTCAAGCTGACCGTAGCGTCAGTGCTCAACAGCCAGAAGTACAGCGCCGTGCTCGCTGGTACGCAGTTCGATGTAACATCGGACGGGACTGCAACCAACGATGAGATCATTGTGCTGCTACAGGCTGCGCTCGCTGCCGCTGCGACCACGGCGGGATTCACAGCCGCAATCGGTGGCGTCGCTCCCAATACGTTCCTGACCCTCACTGGAAACGCGGTCGGGAATTGGATGAGCTTCTATCCGACAGACCCTGCACTGTTGACCCTGCAACAGACCACGGCCAACCCTGGAATCGCAACCGACCTGGACGCGATCGTGGTCGAGAATAACGATTGGTACGCACTGATGACGCTCTACAATTCGAGCGCGTGCGCACTGGCTGCTGCTGCCTGGACCGAGAGCAAGGACAAGATTTACGGCGTCCAGGTCATCGACTCCGAGTGCGCCACGGTCGCGGCTGGAATTGCCACCGACATCAGCAAGGCGCTGCAAACGGCGGCATACTTCCGCACCTGGGATACCTACCACCCAGACAACGGGCAGTTTGTCGATGCTGCCACCTTCGGGCGATTGCTGCCGTACACTCCAGGCTCTGAGACGTGGCGCGGCAAGACCCTTGCTGGCATCTCGGCAATGGGAACCGTCCCGCCGTTTAAGATGACTGAGACGTGGCGGCAGAACCTCATCGCCAAGAATGCCGGATATTATTACACCATCGCTGGGCGTAATATCACGGCAGAGGGCAAGGTTGCGGCTGGCGAGTGGATCGACACCATTCGCGGACGTGACCGATTGAAAGCCAGGATTCAGGAGGCCGTCGCTCTTGTGGTAATGAACTCCGACAAGGTGCCGTACACCGACGCCGGAATCGGGAAGCTCGACAACGCGATTCGCGGCTGTCTGCGGCTTTCGGTGGGCGATGGGTTCTTGACCGATGCATACACCGTTGTGGTCCCCACTGCGGCATCGCAGGCTCTAGTGGACAAGTCGGCCCGCATCCTGCGCGGCTACTCGTTCACCGCACCGATTGCGGGCGCGATTCACGTCGCGTACATCACCGGGACTCTTACCAACTAGGAGCGACCATGGCCACTTCTACCTGGGATTACAAAAAGTTAATCTTCTCGTTTGCTGGGCAGACGATCACCGGCTTTAGCGGAGACATCTCGATCGATCACAGCAGCGGCGAAGATAGCGTCACAAAGGTTGTCGGAACCGACGGGGCGGAAACTGTGTTTGTCTTTCGGAACGACGACTCCGGGAGTGTGACCTCTGAACTTATGGCGTCGGCTGCAAGTAACGATTTTCTGTCGGCAGCCGTTGCGGCAAAGCTCGTGGGGCCGCTGTTGATTCGAGACATGAACGGACGCACCGTGTTGGAGGCTCCTTCGGCGACAGTCGCCAAGCGGCCAACGGTCACGTATGGCGCAGAGATGTCAGGTCGCGAGTGGAAGTGGGTGTACTCAGACGGTAAGTTTGTCTGTGGCGGATTGGCACAGGTGTCCTAATGCCGCGTGAACCTCAGATCCGAGTGATTGACGGGTACACCGTTCAGGTTCAAGCCCTCCCCGTGTTTGCTGGGCAGCGCCTTTTTGTGCGCCTGCTCAAGACCGTGGGCGGCTCGATTGGCCCGGCGCTCGCGGCGCTGGCGTCGTCGGGGTCCAAGGGGCTCGGTGATATTGACCTGTCGCAGCACTTGCCGACGATGTTCTCGGCGCTGTCTCCTGAAGAGATGGAAGGCATCACACGCGAGCTGCTGACCGGAGCGGTTCTTGACCCGTATGGCAGCCCACAGAACTTGCTCGCAGTCTGCGACTTCGTGTTTCAGGGGTCCGTATTGACCCTGCTCAAGTGCGCGATGTTTGCGGTCGAGGTCAACTTCGGTGATTTTCGAGGGATCGTGGTCGGGATGCTCGACGACGCACGACGGAAGGCGCAGAGCAAGGCGAGCCCCTCATTGGGATCGAATGGTTCGCCGACGAGTGGCCCATCTGGCGGATAGTCCACGCCAAGCTAGCCACTCTCCGCGAGATCGGGGAATACTGGTCGCTTGGCGATGTGCGCAAGGCAAACGACCTACTTGACGCCTACGAGAGTGCCGAGCGTAGGATGCGCAAAAAGCAAGAGAGGAGCAGGCGTTGATAGTCCGTGAGCTGTTTGCAAAACTTGGGCTCAGTGTCGACGCTGCCTCCTTTGCTGTCGCGGATCACATGCTGGGCGCGGTCAAGTCCGGCCTCGGTCTGCTTGTGAGCGGCGCAGTCAAGGCGGGCGAAGGGCTGGCGGAGATCGTTACCAAAACGGTCGAGACGGCAGGTGCTCTCAATGACACATCGATCGCGCTGGGAGTAACCACCGACGCGATCCAAGAACTTGGCTACGCGGCCAAGCTCAACGGCTCGTCTGTTGAAGGGATGTCAGACGGCATCCGCAAGCTCTCGATCAACATGGCTGCGGCGGCCAGCGGGAGCGAAGAGGCGGCGCAGACCTTTCGCAAGCTGGGAGTGCAGATCACCGAGGGCGGGAAGTTGCGCACCGCTGACGCTGTAATCGGAGACATCGCCGAGAAGTTTAAGGCGATGCCCGACGGTGCGCGCAAGGTGGCCGCTGCTGTCTCTCTGTTTGGCAAGTCCGGCGCGTCGCTCATCCCGACTCTCACCCTTGGCCGCGACAAGCTAGAAGAGACACGGCAAGAGGCTCGCGACCTGGGAATCATCCTCGACAAGAACGTAATCCCTGCGGCTGACGACCTCGGTGATAGCTGGGACAAGATCAAGCTCGCAGCCGATGGTCTGCGGTATGCCATCGCCGGGCCGCTGCTTGCGAGCCTCAATGAGTCGGCAGAGTCCACGCTTGCTTGGATCAAGGCGAACCGGGGCCTGATAGCCCAGCGCATGCGCTCGGTGCTCATGGGACTATCGGAGGCAATCAAGGCCATCGCGAGCGGGCTCGCTCTGTTGTGGCGCGGGCTCAACTTTGTGATTGCCAGGTGGAAGCTTTTTGCCGCGCTCATCCTTGGCTCACTTGCTGCGATCGTGCTCGGAAACGCAGCGGCGGTCATCTCGTTTGTAAGCCTGGGAGCTTCGGCCATAGGCGCGGCCATTGCTGCGGCTGCGGCATGGGCTGCGGCTGCGGCTCCTTTTGTGGCACTGGCGGCGGTCATCACCTTTGTGCTGCTTGCACTAGAAGACCTGTGGGTGTTCTTACATGGCGGGAAGTCGCTGATCGGAGATGTCGGCGGGGCTCTCGCGAAGCTCATCAAGGACTTCGTTGAACAGGGGCCAAAGGACGGTGAGCATTGGATGCTCAAGATCCTGCGCTCGGTGCTGATCTATCTGCGTGCCGTCGGCAACTATTGGGCGTTCGTGTTTGGAAAGATCTTCGACGGTGTGACGTGGGCAGCCGGGAAGATTGACGGGCTGATCACGCGCCTCGAAAAACTGGCAGAAGCGGTCAACGGGAAATATGACCTGACCGGGATTGCCAGGCGCACCGGGCAGCGCGTGATAGGTGCGCTTGACTCGGCGGGCTCGGCAGTCGGTAACGCAGCAGAGAGTGCCACCCAGCTTTTTGCGCCAAGAACCCCGATGATGAGCAGCTCGCCGCCCATCGTGCAAAGCAAGAGCATCACGGCGACCTATGCCCCGGTCATCAATCAGCAGCCGGGCCAGAGCGCGACCGATGTAGCAAACGAATCACAGCGTCTGTGGTCCGAGTGGATGTCCTCCGAAGTTGAGAGCGCATCCGCAGCGGTGGGAGCCAAGTAATGGCCACCGAAAAGTACACAGGCCCGACGTTAATCGGCGACGTGTCGGTCGACTGCACTGTCACCGAGACACACACAGCGACCTCGACCGTGACCGAGCATCCCGTGGAATCGGGCGCGAACATCACGGACCACATCCGCCCCGACCCGGTGCAGCTCTCAATCACCGGCATCGTCAGCGACACCCCGATCGGTTCCAAGCAGGTTCAGCGCGCTGTGTCAGTGGGTGGCGCATCGGTCCAGGTCACGCAGCAAGAGCCACCGAGCAGCGCGACCGGGTTTGGGCGAGCCGCGTGGGCCAAGCTTGACTCGATCCGGGTTTCTGCCAAGCCGGTCAAGGTGGTCACTCGCGACAAGACCTATGAAAGCATGGCTCTTGTCTCGCTATCGGTGCCCAAGGAAGCCAAGACCGGCGGCGCTCTGTACTTCACTGCGCAGTTCAAGCAGGTGCGGATCGTCTTCAATCGCTCGACAAAAGTGGTGGTCGCGAAGGCTCCGAAGTCCCACAAGAAACAGGACACCGGGAAACAGCCAACGGCCGAGCTTGAAGCGCCAAAGAATTACTCCAGCGAGGCCCGCGACATAGCTGGGGATGCTGGGGTCGATAAAGCGCTCGGGCAGATTCGGGGCCTCCGATCCTCTTTGGGGCTTTAACATGGTCGAAATCCCTCTCCGCTCAGACCTTCCGCACTTCACCGTTGTCGTCGAGCTTGACGGCACGATCTACCGTCTTGAGTTCAACTGGAACACACGGGAAGCGGCTTACTACATGCACATGTACGACGCGGACGAGGCGATAATCCAGGGCTCCCTGAAGTGCGTTGTGGGCTGGCCTATCGGCGTGCTGCAATGCACAGACTCGCGCCGACCGGCTGGCATGCTCGTATTTGTGGACTCGGCAAACTCCGAACGCGACCCTGTTTGGATCGATGGCAAAGACCTCTACAACCTGGACACCGTGACCCGAGTGCCCGGCTATGGCGAGCTGGGCGACCGGGTGCGGCTGCGATACTTGACGCTGGCAGATATGCAGGTGGTGGCGTCCGGTGGCTGACCAGCGGCTACAAGATCGGCGCGTCCGGCTGCTCATCGCGAACCGCGTAGCAGAGGATTACAAGAGCCTGACTGCGGACGTGACAGAGATCAAGGACTTGCGGGTTCAGTTCTCTGTCAAAAAAAGTTCATCCAAGGAACCGAACACGGCAGAGGTCACGATCACCAACCTGTCGCCGACCCGACGCGCAGCCTTGCAAACCAAGGGCGTGAAGTTCGTACTCGAGTGCGGCTATGTCGACACCGGGGTCAAGCAGATCTTCCAAGGCGACGTGCGGCATGTGTCCCACGTTCGCGAGGGCGCGGACTGGCGAACGGTTCTGAAGTCCGGTGATGGCGAGAGGGCTTTTCAGTTTGCGCGGATCTCTGAAACCCTAGGCCCAAAGTCCACCAAGTCGGCAGTGATCAAGCGGCTGGCTGCGAAGCTTGGGCTCGGGCTGGGCAACTCCACAAAAGCCGCGATACCTGGGAGCTTTGAACAGGGGATCGTCCTGTCTGGCCCGGTGAGTCGCGAGCTTGACAAGGTGCTGAAAGGCACCGGTTACGAGTGGTCGATTCAGGACGAGCAGCTGGTGATTCTGTCGGAGTCGGAAGTCAGCGGTCAGGACGTGCCTTTGATCACGCCGGAATCCGGTTTGATCGGCTCGCCCGAGTTCGGGGCCCCGCTGGTCAAAGGCGGCAGTCCGCAACTGCATTTTCGGAGTCTGCTCAATGCCAATATCAAGCCGGGTGCCAAGGTCCAGGTGCAGTGCGAGCGCTTCCCGCTTGGCGTCTCGGTCAAGTGCTCCAAGGTCGAGCACAACGGGGACACCGCTGGTCAGGACTGGTATACCACCGTGGAAGGGGTGACGATATGAGTTCACGTAACAGCTCGCTGCAAGACCTGCTCGCACGGTTTCGGGAATCGCTGACGGCGGACTTGCACACATCGCTGCCTGGCAAAATCGTTCGCTACGATTCGAGCACGCAAAAGGCCGATGTGCAGCCGCTGATCAAAGAGCGCTACACCGACGAGTCTGGGGTGATGCAGTCGCGCGAGTTGCCTGTGATTCCCGCTGTCCCTGTGCAGTTCCCAGGAGCTGGCGGGTATCGGATTACGTTCCCGGTGGCGGTTGACGATGTGGGGCTTGTGGTCTTCAGCGAGGCCAGCTTAGACAAATGGCTGGTGTCCGGGGGGACCGTAGACCCTGCTGACGACCGGCGGCACGATCTGACCGATGCGGTGTTTCTGCCAGGGCTTCGTGACTTCGGGCACGCACTGGCCAGCGCTCCAACAGACCGGGCGACGTTCGGCAAGGATGATGGGCTACAGATTCATGTTGATGGGAGCAAGATCCAAATCGGCACAACGACGGCACTACAGCTCGAAAAGCATCCCAACGGAGAGACTTTAAAAACTCTGCTGGATACGTTCATTGGGTGGGCCTCTACGCATACGCACCCCACTCCTGCGGGTGCGTCATCAGCGCCGACAACTCCGCCATTCCCTCCGGTTCCTAGCCCAACTGCTGGTCTTCTGAGTCAGTCAGTCGAGGTGAAAACGTGACCACCTACCAAAAGATCACCGACTTCGGGCTTGACGACGATGGCGATGAGTATGCCGACGAAACCGGGCTTGCTATGACGGGTGACCTACCTGGGATCAAGCAGCAGACTACGTTGCGCCTTGGATTCTTCAAGGGGGAATGGTTTCTCGACGAGGAGCGCGGGATTCCTTGGTACGAGGAAATCCTAATTAAGAGCCCCAACCTGATACGGATTCGCGAGATCTTCCGCGAGGCCATCCTGTCGGTGTCCGGCATCCGAGAGGTCACATACTTGGATCTCCGTTTCAGTGCTTTCGCACGCACTCTCGACGTAAACTTCCGAGCTTCGACCGACCTTGGCGAGCTGGGAATCACACTCACAGGACTCCCCAATGCCTAGCTATGGCCTGCTACCTGAGGGCTTTGTCCCTAAGCCGCAGACGGTCATCAAAGAAGAGCTTGATACCGTCTACAAAAACACCTTTGGCGCACAGCTTGGAAGCGAGCCAGACGGCTCGATCCCGGCAGACTCCGTAGCGGGTCAGCGAATCGGGCTGCATGCCGAGCGCATGGCCGAACTGTGGGAAGTCGCTCAAGCCGTCGATGCCGGCATGGACCCAGACCGGGCCACGGGCCGCGCGCTTGACATCCTGTGTGCTATCACTGGCACCACGCGAAACCAGGAGCGGCGAACTACCGGCACCGTAGCGCTTACAGGCTCACCAGCGACCCTCGTCCCCAGCGGCTCTACGGTTGCAATCCCGATTGTCGGAACCCGCTTCGACACCGATGCAAACGCTACCCTGGTCGCTCTCTCGGCGTGGCTCGTCAACACGGCGTACGCTCTCGGGGACAGAGTGACCAATGGCGGCGCACCGGCTCGGGTCTACCAAGCGGTGGCAGGCGGAACGTCTGCGCTTGTCGGCACCGGCCCGAGCGGCACCGGGTCTAGCATCGCGGATGCAACCGTGACATGGTCGTACGTCGGCGACGGTACCGCTGCTGTTGATGCGACCGTGACGGCTCAGACTCCCGGCCCATTCGCAGCACTCACCGGGCAGATCACGTCAATCGAGTCACCTGTCAGCGGCTGGCTCTCTGTCCGCAACATGGCCGATGCCGCAGTCGGTGCTTACGTTGAGACGGACGCCTCTCTACGCAACCGCCGGGAAGCAGAGCTAGCCGGGCGTGGAAACGGGCCTCTACCCGCACTGAGAGCCGACATCCTGAAAGTCAATCAGGGGACGGCAAATGCTGTCGTCGATTGCATCGTTTTTGAAAACTACACCGAGGTCGTGGATGTAAACGGCATCCCCCCGCACAGCTTCGAGGCGGTGGTCCTCGGCGGACTCGATGCGGATATCAGGCAGTCGATATTCGACACCAAACCCGCCGGCATCCGTCCACACGGCACTGTCAGCGGAACTGTCACAGACTCGACAGGTATCACACACACGATCAAGTTCTCACGCCCGACGACCTATGCGATTTGGATCGAGGTTGACGTTACCTACAACGCGGCAAAGTGGCCGCTCGACGGAAACGATCAAGTGAAGGCCGCTATCCTCGCAGCGCTCACCCCAACGAACGGCTACACAATGGGCAAGGACGTGACGAGCTGGGGTATCGGGGCTCCTGTCGATTCGGTGTCTGGCGTGCTCAATGTCACCGCGATCCGCCTCGGCACTGCACCTGCCCCTGTCGGCACGGCAGATATTCCGATGGGTATCCGTGACGTTGCAATCTTTGACTCGGCGCGCATCCTCGTTACCTCTGTCGCAGGGACTCCGTAATGGGCGACGTACAACATGAGCTTGACCATGCCGGCAAGATGCTCGCGCGCCTTGCCGAGGAGTTCCGCAAGCCCAGGATCTCGGCGGTTCTCACCGGGGAAGCCGCGCAGTATCAGGCAATCGAGGATGCTTTTTGGCAACTGCTGGTCGAGCGCGGAGTAGACACCGCAGTCGGCAACGCGCTCGACGTACTTGGGCGCATCGTAGGCGAGCCGCGACAGGGTGCGATCGATGCTGACTACCGGCTGCGAGTTCGGGCCCGCATCCGGGTCAATCGCAGCGACGGCACGATTGAAGACATTATCGAAGTGGTGCGGCTGCTTATTGGCTCCGTACTGCTACCATCGGCGACGATCAAACTGACGGAGTACTACCCAGCTGCATTCGTGCTGCGAATCACCGGCCTTGTGATCTCCGCGACCCAGGCGTTGATCTACAGCTCGTTTATCAAGCAGGCCCGAGGTGCTGCTATCGGCTCAGGCTTCGGCTGGCAACAGACAGCGGACGCCGACGCTTTCGTGACTGCCACGTCGAGCCCTTTGACAGTCGCTGCCCTGGCCGGCGTCACATCCTTCACCGTGGCCGATACATCAGATTTCCCCGCATCGGGGACGCTGGTGATTGACGATGGACTGGCAGGCTCCGAGACGCTGGCCTACACCAGCAAGACACCGACGACGTTATCAGGCTTCCCGGCAACGGCGAGTCCTCACACTCTTGGCGCAATGGTCACCTACCCAGCCTCTGTCGGCAAAGGGTGGGGCGACACCGCCAACCCAGCTACCGGCGGCGCTCTCGTCGGGATCATCTAGGAGTTACGATGCTTGTAGACTTGATATTGCCCACGCTCGGGGGCCTGTTCGCGACGGTGGCACTCATCGTCAAGTACCTCGACCGCCGCGCCAAAGAGCGAGCCATCTTGGCCGCCGTCACGGAAGAGCAGCGCGACCAGATCAACGCAATCCCGCCGCTGTCGCTGGTGTTCGTGCTGACGCTGGCAACCGGGCTCCTATGCTGCGCCGCGTTCATTGGCCAGCAAGTGCGCGCCATGCGGCAAGAGCTGATCTGCGCCAGGGACTGCACAAGCGACCGAGACTG
>OFRM01000252.1_pt1 | contig 23881 bp, 43 predicted proteins | sample 1543101 | NCBI WGS metagenome assembly OFRM01 (sample SAMN07774223, study PRJEB24372) | wastewater metagenome | isolation source: Exp Tend VB 0WW | collected 2016-02
ACGGCGGCCGGTTCCAAGTCACTTCCGGGTACCGTTCGCACGCGACGAACGTCGCGCACGGCCGCAACTACCACTCGTTGCACGAGGACGTGAAGTTCCCGGGCGGGGCGGTGGACTTCGGTGGCATGCGCGACCGGGCGGCGTTCCAGCGGCGCGCCTCGTTCCTCAGGCACCTGGCCGGGTACCGGGGGCCGAGGCCCAAGCCGCTGTACGGCGACGACGGGCACGTGTCCGGCACCGGCCATCGCCGCGGCGGATGGATCGGCGCGCCCGTGCGGTTGCGGGCCGGGACCGGGAACGCGGGCGGGCCGGTGCAGGTCGGCCGGGTCACCCACCAGGAGACGACCGGGCCGGGCATCCCAGCGTTCGGGAAGCACCTACAGGACGCGGTCGCCCGCGCGTTGACGTGGCAGGCCGGGACGCTCGACCGGCTCAACACCACCATTCAGGCGGCAGCCGAACGCAAGCTCGGCCAGCTCCGCAACCGCCTCCAGGCCGCGGTCCGCAAGGGCGGCACCGAAGCCGCGGTGAAGCGGCTGCAGGCCGCCTTGGACCTCGTCGACAAGGAGCTCGGCCGCCGCGCCGGACTGCTTGCCCGCCGGATCACGCAGCGGGCCGCCGCCGCGGACCGGTCGCAGGCGCGCGGCGAGATCGGGCTGCGGCTCGCCGGCATCGACCCCGAGAACCCGCAAGGACTGGCGGCCCGGCTGCGGGTCGAGGCCGCGAAGGGCAAAGGTCTGCACCGCACCGGCCGCGACCTCGAGGGCGAACTGCGCCTCGCCCGCCGCGCCCACGACCTCGACCGCATCACAGACCTCAAGACTCAGATCGCGGACAACCAGACCGCGATCCTCGAGTCCCGCGCGTCGCAGCGCGAACTCGCCAGGGCCCGCCAGCAGGCGTTGCTCGACGCCAGAACAACGTTCGCGGCCGCCCTCACCGACATTGCAACCTCGCGGGTACAGCTCTCGCAGACCGGCCTACAGCGGGTCGAGCTCGAGCAGCGCCTGGCCGGCACCTACGACACCGGCGGCCGGGCGCGCGCCGACTACATCACCAACCAGGTCATCCCGCAACTCCAGTCGGAACGCGACCAGATCCGCGCTCAGGGCGTCGAGGCGATGCGCCAGAACAACGCCGACCTCGCCCGCCAACTACGGCAGGCGTGGGAAGAGAAGGGCAACGACATCCTCCAAGCCCTGCTCGACGTCAAGGACGCCTCGGAGACGACCGCCGCGAACACCGACCCGCTCAAGCAACTCGGCGGCCAGCTCGCCTTCGAGTTCGGCGGCTCCCGGCTCACCGATGATCTCCTGTCGAGCGGGGTGGGGGCATGACGCCCAGCGCCGTGTCCGCGGTCGGCGGCCTGGCCGGTGACTATCCGCGCGAGCCTCGCCCGGCCCTGTTTCGCCTGGCGATCGGCCGCCTCCAGGTCGTCACGGTGCTGGACGGGCTGACGGAGCAGTGGGGCCAGCAGGTCGAGTCGGTCGGCGCGCTGCCCGTCCCCGCCGAACCGGCCGCCCGGCCGTTCGCGGTCAAGTTGCCGGTCTACAGTCCGGCGGGGGTCGCGAACCCGGCGAAGGACGGCAGACGGCTCAGGCGTCAGTTGCGTGGCCTGGTCGAGAACGACCGTGCCCGGCTGGAGCCGGTGCTGTGGCAGTGGGACGCGGACCCGGAGGCGGCGGTGTGGGTCGTGCTCGGCTCCGGGTCGTTGGAGGACCTCGCGCAGGGCGCGGACGTGTTCGCCCAATGGGCGCTGTCGCTGGATGGGGCGGTCAGGGTCGGGTCGCTGCGCACCCATCGGGCGGCCCGCCAGTTGTTCGCCCGGCCGCTCGCAGGCGGGACGCCGAGGGATTGGAAGGGGTTGGTCGTCGCGACGGACCTCGCGGCCGCGACGACGTTGGCGGTCCACGGGCTGCCCGTCGCCGCCACCGCACGCTCCGACCAGCAGGACAACCTGCCTGTCACCGCCACCCGCACCGTCCGGCGCGCCGGGAACCTCGGCGTGAGCAAGACGACGGATTGTCTCGTGGTCGGCCAGCCGAACGCCGCCACGATCAGTTTCGGGTTCGATCCGGCGGACAGCGGCGTGGGGGACGTCCTCGCGATCGACCGCAGAGGCCTGCGCGAAACGTGGGCGTTCGGCCACTCAACAAACGCCGGGTACGGGCTGACCGACCCGTACCGGCAGCGGTGGACGGCCGCGCGCTCAACGGTCCGCAACCGCAACATCGACCAGAACTATGCGGTCAACGGGTCCGCGGTCGCGCTCGACTCGACCGGGGGGAACGGCGGGTACGCGACGATGGCCCAAGCATTCGCCGTAGCGAACCGTGACCCGTCCAATCCGCTGTTCGCGCGCGGCGAGTGGGAGACGGTCCTCGACTGGAACATCAACGACCTCGCCCAGCTCGGCATCGAGGGCGCGCCCTCCCCAACCACCGGCAACTACGAACCCTATGTCAGGGCGATGCGGTATTGCGTCAGCCGGGCCCGGTCGGTGGCGATGTGCCCGATCAACGAGAGCGCCGGCGCGTCGGACGCCGCGTTTGCCTGGACCGGCACCTGGAGCAATAACGCGAGCACGGACAAGAACTCGGGGACCGGGTGGCGGTCCACCACCTCGGGCGGATTCACATGGACCAGTCCCGGCGTCGTGAAGCCCGGCCAAACGGTTGCGCTGAACGGCCTGGCGATCCCCGGCAACCACAAGCTCACGGTCGCCGCGACCCTCATAGGGGCGGGCGAAACGCGGACGGCGACGTTCACCGTTGACGGCAACACCGGCCAGGGGTGGGGCAACGGGGCGAAGTACAACGCGTGGTGTCAGCGGTTCGCGGACCTGGTCGGCGGCGACACCTACACCCTTACCGTCACCACCAGCGGCGCGACGGGGTCCGGGTGCGGGTTCGACGGCGTCAACGTCGAGTTCGCCGACCAGGCCGCCCCCCAGACGCTGGTGTTCACGAGCCCCCGGTTCTACGGCGGCGACGTCGCCTACCTGCTGTTCTACTTTGCGTTTCCCAAGCAGCCGACGGACGCGACGATCACCCAGGCGGACCAGCGGCTCACAGGCCTGGTCGGCGAGTTCGGCGGCACGGACGGCGGGGTTTGTTTGTGTGACCTCGGCGGCCAGCTCGGCACCGACCTCGCCGCCAGGATCACCGCCGACAACGTACACCCCAACCAGTGGGGCCAGAAGCGGATCGAACGGGCGGCGTGGGAGGGCGCGGAGCGCTCCGGCGAGGAGATGTACGGACCCGCCCACGAGCGGCTCATGGTCAATGGCGGCCCCGGCGACGTCCCGGTCTTGGAGAACGGGGTGATCCGGGTGCGGCCGTACATGGGGTCGGCGCTGTCCCCGGCCGCCGACCGGGCCGCCCTCGCGGTGGACGTGCCGCACGCCACCTACCCGATGTGGGAAGAAGCCGGCCGTATCGTCATCTGCGACCAGACATCGAACGGGGGCGCGTGGTCCTCGCCGTACCGGGTGCTCGTCGCATCGCAGCTCGTCGCCTACAGCCCGGACCGCGCGACCGTCCGGATGGTGCTCGCACGGTCGCTGTCGGACATGTCCGTCACCGCCGAAGTGTTTGTGACGCTCGAGCGCGGCCAGTCGCAGTGCCGCGTCGAGGCGTACAGCTCGCCGGGCCGGCCCGGCACGACGGGCGGGTTGGGGTTGGCGGTCCGGTTCGTCCCGGCCTTCCTGGGTGATCGGGCGGCGGCGTCACCGCTCGCCGGTGTCGTCTCCAGCGACCCCGGCGTCGCCTGGAACGGCACCAGCAGCGTCCTCGACCTGCAGACCAGCCTCGGGTTCGGAGCGCAGCCGTACGTGACGCTCCTCAACCCAGCCCTGGGCGGCGTGTCGGTCGTGCTGGCCGGGTTGCGCGGCAACCACTTGTGGCGGTGCGTGGACGACACGACCGCATACGGCGGCACGGCAAGGAGGGGCCTGCAGATCGAAGCGCCGTACGGGGCCACCCCGGCGGGCCGCGGATACTGCGCCGCCACGGTCGGCGTCATCAACCCCTCCCAGCTCGTCGTGCCCGCCGTGTTCGTCCGCAACACCGGATCGGGGACCACGTCGGCGGTCGCGGACGCGGGCAGCGCCGCCGGGTCCGTCGTCCAAGAGTCGCAGGCGGCCGACACCAACGCGACCCTCAAGATCTCACCGGTCGGCCTGGTCCCCCAACGCGTGCTCGTCCTCGCACGCCTCGGCTCTACCGCGTCCGGCACCTTCAGCTTGTATCACCGGTTCACCGGGACGGGCGGTACCACGTCCCCGACCCGCACCGGCGTCACCCCCCCAGTCAGCCTGTCCGGCGTGCTCTACACTCCATTGGGGGAGGCGACGCTCGGGACCGCCGGGTCGGACTGGGAGTTGCACGCCTGGCGGACCGCAGGAGCCGGCTCCATCAAGATCGACCAGGTCATCTTCGTCCCGACCGAAATGCGCCAACCCGCCCAGGCCACCTATGACGGCGCGAGCGACCACACCGCCCGCGCGCTGCTCGAGCACCGCACCGTCCCCGCCCTCACCACCAAGGCCGTCTGACAATGGCCGACCACCAGGCCGGACGGCCCGTCCGAGTCCGGGTCATCCAGCCGGACCCGGCAGGCACCCAGGTCCTCGGCACCGCGTTCGGCGTCGCGCACGACCTCCGCGGCCCCAACGCATTCGCCGCAGGCACAATCGAAGCTCGCCTGTACGACGCGGGCGGCGGCACCTTGAAGCTCGCCAACGCGGTGGGGGCGGACGGCGTAGCGAACCTCGCCCGGTTCCGGTGCCTCACCGACCCCGCCTACGCGCCAGGCGACGAATGGGTAGAGGTGTGGGAGGACACCGACCTCATCGGCTGCTTCACGCCCACCGGCGGGAGCGTGGACCGCGGCACCATCACCCTGTCGGGGGAGGACGCCACCAGCCTGCTGAAACGCACCCGTGAGACGACGGTCGGGTACTGGGCGCACGCCCCGCGCGACGTGATCGAGCACTACGGCCGTGCATGGCGCGCCCTGCTCGCCGAAGGATTCGACGCGGCCGGATTCACCTACAGCACCTCGCCGCAGACCACGACGGACGGCAAGTGGGACTACATCCGCTGCGAGACGGACCAGACACAATGGCCCGGCGCGGTGCGGATGCGAGGCAACGGCGTCTCTTACCCGACTCTGGTGTCCAAGGTCACGTTCTCGGGGGGAACCAGCGCGGCGGACCGCTACCGGCCGTGGCGCGCAGAAGTGGACATGCTGCCCGGCCAGGTCGCCCCCAGTGACGCCGCGGCACTCTTGGTCTGGGACGGGACAACGGTCCTCGCCGCGACCTGGATTCTCTACGGCCAGGCGACATTCGCGACGGCGGGGTGGACGACGGGGCTCAACAACCGCGTCCCGCTTACGCTGACGTCGAGCATGCCGCTGCGGCTGGCGATCGAGGGGCGTGACCGCTGGGCGTACTTCACCATCAACGGCCAGGTGGCGTGTGTGCTGCCGATGGGCGCAATGTCGAACCCGGTCTACGTGGAGCTATCCGGCCCGTCGGCCAGCGGGTCCACCGCTCAGGTCCGGTCGGTGACGCTCCGTGTCGCCGACCGCCTCCTCATCGACGATCGTGCCGGCGACTACCGCCTGCCCGGTGCGCCCACACCGGGCGGCCTGTTGGGCGAATACCTCCCGGCCCAGGACCTCGTCGCGACCTACGGCATGACGATGGCCTCAAATGTCATGCTCAACCCGACCCGCGAACCGGCCGCGACCCGGCTGGAGCCGGGCGTCAACTATCCGTCCGCGAACCCGCCCGCATGGCGGCCCGCCGGGATACCGGCCGACTACTTCGCCGCGAGGTTTACCGGCAGCGTCTACCTCGACCTCGACGCCCAGGACGTCGCGGTCCGCGTCACCGTCGACGACGAGGCGACGGTGTGGGTTGGTCGCACAAGGGGCGGCGAGCATGCCGCCTACGCGACCGGCGCGCCCGGCGTCGGCGCGAGCAACTGGCTGAAGGCAGGGTCCTCGAGCGGGTCTGCGCCGTCCGGCACGACCGGCCCTTTGGCGGGGATGCGGTCGGGCTGGTACCCGATCATTGTCGAGTACAAGCAGATCACCGGGTCGGGCGGCATCGTCCTCGAATGGGAGTCCTCCGCGGCGGTCGGCACCTGGACCGTCATCCCGCCCGCCAAGCTCTCACCGTACGGCGTCCACCGTGCGCTGGTCCGCAACGAGTCGCACCTCGACGCACTCAAGGCGGCGGCGGACACCTACGGCTACCAATGGACATGCGAACCCCGTGCGTTGGGGTCCGGCGAGTTTCCCGGCCGGATCACCCCCAGCATCAGGGTGGGCCGCGACACCGAACGCCAGCTCGGCGAGACCGAAAGCACCGACCTCTCCCGGCAGGTCACCCTCGACCAGCGCGCCGACGCACTGCAGGCCGACGCCGCCGGCATCGCCGACCCGGCAGGGACCGTCCAGCTCACCGCCGAAGCGCTCAACCTCCCCGCCCTCACCCAACATATGACGATCGGCCAGGACTACGAATCGCTCGCCGACATCACCGACCAGGCGCTCCTCGAACAACGACTCGCGACGCTGCTCGCGTTGCGCGCCAGCCCGTGGGAGGAGGTCGCCGCCCGGCCCCCCGGCGGTCGCGAATACCTCGACGCGTGGCCATTGACCGGCACGCTCGCCGAGTTCGCATGGGCCCCGGGGGACGGCATCCGCCTCAACCTCCCGACCATCGGCGTCGTTGACAACACCCCACGTCAGATCCTCGGCCTGGCCCGCGACTACACCCCCAGCGGGGTGCGCCCCCCGACCGCCAGCTTCCGGCCCCGCCCACGGTCCCTGATCGCCGCCCTGCGCGACCTGCGCAGGGTCGCGCTAGCGCCGCAACGCAACTACCAACAGCAACTCGCAGTCACCGCCGGGAGCCTCGGGTCGAGCATCGCCGCCGCCGCCCCCGACGCCTACACCCGCATCTACATCGCGAGCCTCGACCGGGTCGCCGCCGGCAGCCTCGAAGTCGTCAACAAGTCCGACGCCTCAGCATGGGACCTGGAGGTCAACGGCACCGTCCGCCTGAGCGTCACCGTCCCCGGCTCCTACGACGTCACGTCCTGGCTGGCCGCCGGCTACAACTTCGCGCGGCTCGTCGCGTCGGGCGGGTCAACCGGCAGCTTCACCGTCCGGCTCAACCTCACCGTCCGCATATGAGCGTCAGGCGGCCGTGAGTGTCGTGGACCCGGCTCCGGGACATCCTGCTGTTCGCCGGCGGCCTGACCGGCGTCGTGCACGAGACGGTTCTGCGCGACGGCGCGGAGCGGCCGACGTTGCTGATCCTGTTCGCGGCGATGATGGGATTGCCGGCGTTCCTGGCCGGCGACCGCGACCGCAACGGCAAACCATGATGCGTGAGCACGCCGGCGTGCTGCTCGCGATCCTCGACCATTGGCGGCTCACCGCCGTCTACCTGACGGTCGCGACTGTCGCGGTCGTCCTGATCGAGCTCGCCCGATGACCCCCGCGCATCATCCGCGGTGGCTGGAGCGCCACTGGCGCCCAGCGATCCTCCTCGCACTGCTCGCATTGGCCGTCGTCGGCGGGTACGCGATCCAGGCCAGCTACCACAACACGTTGGAGCACCTCCACACCAGCCAGCTGGAGGCGTGCGAACGCGGCAACGTCCTGCGCCAGCGGTTGCAGGTCAACGTCCGGGTCCTCGACCTGCTGCTCGCCGAAGCCGCCCGCGCCCGCACGGTCACCGCCCAGCACACCGAAAGCCCCCAGGTCCGCTCCGCGAGCGTCCAGGCCGCCCGCACCTACCAGCACCTCCAAACCCTCACCCGGCCCGTCCCCCCGGTGGACTGCGGAGAGGTCGTGCCCCGCCCATGAAACGCCGCACCCGCCCGTTCGCGGACCTGTGCGACCTCGCCGACCGCAACGGCTGGCGGGTGGAGCTCACCGTCGGACCGTTGCGCGACAACCGCAGGCCGCTCGCCCGCGTCCGCGTCACCCACGGCCAACGGCTGGTCGCGACCGCGCCCGTCACCCGCACCCCGGACTGGGCTGCGCTGGCGTGCCTCGCCGCCATCGCCGGCCCCCACCGGCCCGCCTAACCCCCGCGCCGTCCGCCGCCGCGGACGCCCGGCCGAAGGTGCCGCCCAGCCACCTAGCTTGCCCCCTCGAACGGAGAATCCTGTTGCCGATCCGCCCCTACCAGACCGGCGGCACTGCCGCCGGCGCCCTCAACGCCCCGATCCCACCGGACGTCGCGACCGACCCCGCGTCCCGGGCGATAGTCGACCGGCTCCTCGCGGACATGGCCGACACCCGTGTCGCGCTCGAACCGTCAGTCGCCGTCTACACCGCCCTCAACTCCGACCCCGCCTGGGCGGTGCGCTGCGAAGACCGGACGGTCGCCCACTACCGCATCCCCCAACAGGCACGACCAGGCGTCCCGATCACCGAAGACGGGCCGCTCATCGTCTACGACCCCGCCTGCTCACCCACATCCGAACTCAGGTTGTGGCGGGCGGTCCCCGACCCCGCCAACCACATCATGGCCTGCCAGGGCTACGGCCTCTTCGACAGCGGGCCGTGCGGGTCCGGCCTCCCGCTGTACGGGTGGGGCACCGGGTCCGGCCTGTCCTCAGGGGCCGGCCTGCTCCGCGGCTGGGAGATCGTCGACCTCCTCAACGGCCAGCCCGTCCGCCACGCCCTCCGCATCCACGCGCCGGCGTGGTGCTCGGGCCGGTCGCGGGCCCCGGCGACCCGGTCCGACCAGGCCGGCACCGGCCCCCTGGACATGGGCGGCCGCCTCCAGCTCCAGGCCACCGACCAGCAGATCAACGCCAGGACCGTCCCCGGCGACGACCCCGACCTCGCCCGCCTCCTCCACGCCCTTTGTGTCGCGATGCGCGACTACGGCCTCGTCGTCCTCGACGGCGCACCGGGCCGCCAATGGACGATCCCCATCGAACACTCGGTCACCGCCCCCGTCGTCGAAGTGCTCCGCCGCCGCGCCCCCAACGGATACCTCGGCAACGCGATACGCGACCAACGAGCCAACCAGACCGGCGACGGCCTACGCCGCCGCAAAACCGACGGGGTGCCCTGGGACAGGCTCCGCATGCTCGAAAGGGGAACATGGTGACCTACCGGCTCTTCGACGGCCGCCGCGTCAACCCGGACTGGTACGTCTTCCTCACGCTTGCCCGCCACGACGGCGCGACGTTCCACCTGAATCAGGGCAAGCGGACGATCGCGGAGCAATGGCATTTCTGGCGGATCTACCGGCGCGACGGGTGGCCGCTCGCCGCCTACCCCAGCCCGTGGGCGCCGCACGTCCGCGACGACACCCAGCACCCCCACGCGATCGACGCGGACAACCTCCAGGCGCTGATCGACTACGGCGCCCGCCACGGCGTCACGATCCGCCGCACCGTCCCCGGCGAGGAGTGGCACGGCGAAACGTCCTACGCGCAGCTCCGCGCGTTCGCGCGCCGCCACGGCACCGGCATCATCGGCCTGCCGGTCCGCCGCGGCTCCAAGGGCCGGACCGTCAAGGACGTGCAGGTGTGGCTCCGACGCGGCCAGTACCTCGGGTCGGGGGCGATCGACGGCCGCTACGACGTCATCACCGAACGCGCCGTCCGCGCGTTCCAACGCCACGTCCGGCTCAAGGCCGACGGCATCGTCGGCGCCAAGACCTACGCCGCGCTACGCCGCCGATACTCATGGCGAGTCTGGAGAGGCCGCCGATGACCGCCGCCCCGTGGACCGAAGCCGAGCTCGACGGCCAGCTACGCCGCTTCGGCATTCGCCGCATCCTCCGCACCAGGCTGCTGCTGGCCTCCTACCACCGTCAAGGCCGCGCCCGCTGGGTCAACCTTTCACTCACCCTCGCCGCCGGATCGCGCGAGTCCGGCCTGACCAACAGCGTCGGCGACTTCGGCCACGGCCGCGGCGCCTGGCAACAAGACGACCGGTGGAACACCGGGTTCCTCAAGACCCACCGCGGATGCCGCGACGGCGAATGGGACCCATGCCCCCGCCACCATTCCGCATACACCGACGGGCACGTCCCGACGCTGCGCGACGGGCTGCTTCGCTTCCTCGACGACCTCGACGAACACCGCGGCTACGGCACCAACTACGGCATCGGCCGCTCGACGCTCCCGAGGTTCGCGCTCGCCTCCTACAACGCCGGGCCCGGACAAGCGCTGGCCGGGTACCGCGTCGGCAACCTCGACCGTTTCACCGCGAACGGCGACTACAGCGCCGACACGATGCGCCGCGCCGCCCACTTCCACCGGTGGCTGCGGCGCCGCGGTATCCGCTGATGGTCACCGCCGACGACCAGGTCCTCGGGATCGTCCTCGCCGCCGCCCTGATCGTCGGCCTGCTCGTCACGTACTTCGAGACCCACCACCACTAGGAGACCCCGTGTCCGACCAGTTGCGCTCCGCGATCACCGGCCTTGCCCTCGCCGTCCTCACCCTCCTCGTGTCGCTCGGGGTGATCGGCCCCGACCAGGTCGACACCTGGCAGGCCGTCGTCATCGCCGCCGTCACGCTGGTCGCGACGGTCGGCGTGCGGTCCGCGCTGCCGCCGAAGCCGCCGCCGCCCGGCGAGTAGGGATGGCCGCGGTCCACGCGCTCGGCCGCCCGCCGGTCGAGGTCCGCGTCCGAGTCGCAGGTCAGCCGGTCGGCAAGGGCCGTCCGCGGATGGGTCGCGGCGGCCGCGTCTACACCCCGGCCGCGACCCGCGCCTACGAGCAGCTCGTCGCCGCCGAGTGGCAAGCGGCGGGCGCCCGCCGGCTGCCGGACGGACCGTTCGCGCTGTTCGCCGAGTTCGTGTTCGCCCGTCCCGCGTCGCACTACCGGACCAAGGCCAAGCTGCTGCGCGCGGACGCCCCGACCCTGCCGCGCGTGGACCTGGACAACCTGGTCAAGACGATCGACGCGCTCAACGGGCTCGCGTTCGCTGATGACGCCTTGTGCTGGGAGATCCACGCTTCCAAGCGGTGGGCGACGGGCGGCGAGACGCCGCACGCCACGCTCGCGCTCCGCGCGGCCGTGTAGACGCAGCGAGGGCCCCGCCCGAAGGACGAGGCCCTCGCCGACAGACTGTTGGCCCGCGTTGGTCCGAGTCCGACGCGCGCGCAGGACCCGTCACCCCGCGCCCACGCTGCCCCCTCCTGAGCCCTCCGCCCGAAACGGCGGGGGGCTCTACTTCTTGCGGTCCTGGCGGATGAACGCGTAGATGGTGGGTCGCGATACTCGCGCGAGCCGCGCGATGTCGGCGATCGGCATCGCGCTGTCGTGCGCGACCCGCGCGAGCCGCGCGACGTTGCGCGTTTCGGTGTCGAGCGCGTCGGCTGCCGCTTGTCGTTGTCGGCCGGCGGCGTCGAGCCTGGCGGCGATGTCCTGGACCCCCACGCCCATAAGCGTAAAGCACTTGACACCACCCGTCCAGTCCTGTAAAGTTCTTTACATGAGCTACCAGGGGGACCTCAAGAAGATCCGCAAGCGCGCCGAAGACCAAGGATGGCGCGTCGAAAAGCGCAAGGAGTTCTGGCTCTTCTTCCCGCCCGACAAGAACCTCCCTCCCGCCCGCGCCGCGGGCACCCCAAGCTCGCAACGCAGCTTCCGCAACTTCCTCGCCGACCTCAAGCGCAAGGGGTATCGTCCATGACCATGGAGTTCCGCGTCTGGATCACCGTCACCGGCCTCCCGTTTGCCCACGAGGATCTCTGGGAGCCCGTGATCAACCGGCTCGAGCATGATCACTCGGAGCTCGGGCCCGTCATCGGCTGGGACGACGAGCACCGCGCCCGCTTCGTCGTCTCGCTCGACGCGGACGACTTCGCCCACGCCGCGAGCGTCGCCGAGGCCGCCATCAGTGACGCGCTCCGGGCCGCCAGCGACGCGCACGTCCTCACGATCGAGGCCAGCGCCACCAACGAGCGCGAGCTCGCGCACGCCTAGAAACCCGCCGGTCCGTCCGGGCGGCGGGTGATCCTGTCGCCGCTGGTGATGATCTGGACGCTGTGCGTGGGGGCCGCCCGATGGGGATCGCGCGGCTCCCACAGCCCTGTGCCCTAGGGGCGGCTGTCGGATAGCCGGGAGCGTCCGCCGCGACCGGCATGCTCCCGGCGGATGCCCCGAACCCAGCACAACGACAACCGCCCAGCCAGATGACCTGACCGGGCGGCTATCCAAGTCCGGGAGGAAACGCCCGGCGACCAGGAACTCGACACTCCGCAAGGTCGCAGGTCTTCCGGACGGAATCCATCGGAGACCGACGCGACCATGGCACGGCAGAAGAAGTCCAGCGGGCGGCCCTACCGCGGGCCCTGGACCTGCAGCCAGATGCTCGCCACGCTACGAGCGAACGGCTGGGAGATCCGTTCCCAACGGGGCAGCCACCTGCACCTCAAGCACCCGGGGCGCCGCGGCAAGATCACGCTCGACGACAACTGGACCGGCGTCAAGGCGGGATCGCTGCCCTTCCGCGGCGTTCGCGAGCAGGGCGGCTACACGAGCGACGAGCTGATCGCCATCTTCAACGGCGGCCTCGTCGACGGCTAGCAATGCGCGAAGCCGCCGCGCGTCAGGAACCGGCCCTCCTGGTCATCGCGGTGGCCGCCGAACCGGACGCGGCGCGCGACCCACCCCCACGCGGCCCGCGCACGGAACTCCACCCGCCAACGCACCGGGACGGGCCGCTCCGACTCCCCGACCGACAGGCCCTCGCGATGGCATGCCTCCAGGTAGAGGCCGAGCTGGCCGAGCATGCTCTCGATCGCCGATTCCCGCGTGGGCCCGTGCCCCACGATCGTGTAATCAAGCGCGACGACATCCCATCCATCGTCGCCCTGGGAAACGAAGACCCACAGGACATCGGGCACCACGACGCTCGTCTCGTGCTGATCCTCGTGCTGTCGCTCGTCCACGGTCATCGTCCGAGCACCGTCGCTCCCCAGGGACCCGTTCGGGTGTCATCGTCGCACAACGCGACTACGGACCATCCCACCGGCCGAATGTTCGACGCCCCGGTCGCGCTACCTGCCCTGTCGGGACGAAGGGTCGCCGCCGGCGACGCGAGGCTGACAACGCCCATCGGCTAGCCGCCGCTACTCGTCGTCCCAATCGGCGTCGAGCTCCTCGACCTCTTCGGGGTCCGGAGGCCAACCACCAACCCGGGAGCGCTCGTCGAGACCCTCGACCTCGAAATGCGGCCCCGGCACTAGCCGGCGGTCGAACCAGATGTGGCAGCCGAAGTTCCCGCCGCCGTCCTCGTCCCACATGCCGCGAAGGACCCCGCACACGACCATGCCCTCGAGGCCCAGGTCGTCGAGGACCGGGGCCGCGCCGGCCGCCAGCCGGGCCGACAGATACCCGACCTGGAGGTCCTGCACGACGGCGGCGATCGCGTTCTCGTCATGCTCGTTCGCCGGGTCGCGCACCAGCACGACGTCGACCGGCCGGCACACCCGAACCCCGGGGCGCTCGGGGCCGCACAGCTCCCACAGCGCCGGCTGGTAGAACGACTCGCCCACGACGATGTTCAGCGGCGGCCGCCACCACGTCCACTCGTCATCTGCCGCCCAGTCCTCCGGGGTGTTCGGCAGCGCGCATCCCGGCCGGTCCGGGTCCGGGTCGGCCGCCGGCGGCGCCGCCAACCCATCGCGGTGGGAGACGACCGCCCGGAACGTCACCTCGACCGGGGGGTCCGGGTCCGGGTCGGGCTCCGGCCGGTGGCCCCTCAACCGGCCCCACCATGTCATGGCTTGTGCTTCTTCAAGCCGGCGAGGCACCCGTCGATCGCGGCCCGCTGGTAAACCGGCCGGACCCGTTTGGCCTGGGCGGTCGCGACGCTCAGTGCGTCGGCCGGGACGTGGAGCTGGCGGGCCATCTCCTTCACACCGACCGCCTCGCACAGCCCCTCGGTGTCCTCGTACACCGTCCGGTTCACGCTCGCCTGCGACGGCTTCGGCGCCGCAGGCGGCTCGGAGCCCCCGGACCCGCCGCAGCCCGCCAGCGCCACCAGCCCGACCACAAGAACCGCGCAGCAGCGAACCCTCACGTCCGACCTCCTCAGCGACGCGGCCTGGAGATGAACACGTGCGAGCCGCGGACTCGGCCGTACCCGGTGTAGCGCACCAGCGGGCAGCGCAGTCCCGCCTCCCCGTACTCGTAGCAGTCATCGAACCCGTTCCAGATCTCATAGGAGCAGTTCCACCGCGAACGGCGGCCGTGGCAGCGGGCGTAGACGCCGCGCCCGGCCGTGGTGCCTGGGTAGGCGCGCTTGACGGTCCGCTCGATCTTGCTCTCGGCGCGGGTCCGCGCCGACCCGGCCGCCACGGCGGGCAGTGCGAGCAGGGCAACAGCGGCGATGGCGACGGCGCTAGCTCTCATGTCCGACCTCCCGGCTTGAATCGGTGGTCCTGCCCCTCGGCCGCCGGGCGCCGACCGAGGACCGCGGTCCCGCGTTCACGCCCAGCCCGTAGGAGCAGCCTTGCAGCACCCGATCCTCTCCGCTCTGCAGGGCGGCGGTCAAGCGGCGAGCGATGAGCAGTTGCGCGCCCGCCACCTCCCGGCCGTGTGCGACGCGCTCGACCAGGCGCTCGCCGGGCTCAGCCCGCATGATCCGATCGTGCCTGTCCTTCGCCGGTTCGATCGTCGTCTCGCTCGTCTAGCCGGTCGAGATCGTCTGCGTCCCGTTCAAGACCTTCCTCGTCGAGCTCGCGGAGGGCGCTGAGGATCAGGTCGAGCTTCTGCTCGATGCGGTCGAGCTGGGTGCCGGTCACTGCCGGTGGCGGAAGCGGCGGTGCGCTTCCGGCGGGCTCCCGTTCGACGAGCTCCTCGGGATCGACACCGACGAACCGAGCGACATTCTTGGCGTTTGGCCACTTGATCTTGCCCCCATGCTCCCATGCGCGGACGGTCTTCGCCGTGACGCCGACCTCGTGAGCGAAGTCCTCTTGGCTCAAGTGCAGCGCCTGCCGTAGCTCTCTGAGGCGTTCTCCCCGGGCGAAGTCGGCCATCTGCTCGCGCAAGCTAGCCAGCGATCCCGCTCTTTGCGAGGTACCAGCCCGGTAGCGGTGCGTGCGTGCGCTTGACTTCCGCATAACTACCCGGTAACACTACCGGGAGCGTATGGGAAGTCAATCCGCACCCGCCGCATCCCTCGCCGTGACGAGCATCCGCATCGAGCGGGACCAGCTCGAGCGCTTCCGTCGGATCGCCGAGGCGAACCGTCGAAGCGTGAGCCAGGAGCTGCGATGGGTCATCGACCAGCGCATCCGTGAGTTCGAGCACGAGGAGGAGGCGGCATGACCTACGCCATCGACCACCCCAACGGGACCACCCGCGATTTTGGCCGCGAGACCACCCGCTATCTCCTGGTCGAGGCGCGTCGCATCCTGACCCCGGACGGGGCATGGACGCAGGACTGCGCCGCCCGTGACGCTCGCGCTCATCCCGTGCCGCCCGCCGCCGACGCGGCGGTCTGCTGGTCCCTGGACGGGGCGCTGTGGCTCGCGACCGACCCGCCGCCTGTCGCCCACCACCGCCACACATTGATCGGGCGGGTCGAACGAGCGCTCTATCCGCTCATTCACACGGGCGGCCCCGCCGTACTTCATAGCTGGAACGACGCTCACACCCGCACCCAGGCGGAGGTGCTGGCGCTGCTGGACCGGGCAATCGACCAGAGGGCGGCATGATCTCCAATCTGGTCGAACTGGTCGGCCTCGGGTTGTTCTGGACGCTGCTGCTCAGCGTCGTCGGGTTCGGCGTGTTGGCCGGGTGGTGTGTGTTGGTCGAGTTGACCGAGGCGGCGTACCGCCGCAGGGCCCGCAAGGGCCATGACGTGCCGTTGCCGTTCGGGCAGGCGGTGTTGCGCGAGGGTCGGCGCCGGTGATGGGCGACCTGGTCCAGATCGGGCGGGTCCGTCCGCGCGGGTGCGTCCCGGTGCCGCGTGATGCGCACGCGGAGTTGCGGACGGACGTGTTGCTCGCGTCGGCGGCGCGGGCGGTGCTCGACTCCCGCAGCCGGGGCGAGCAGCGTTTGGCGTTGGCCCGGCTCGGCGCTGCGTTGGCGGCGCACGACCGGGGCGGGATCGAGGGGGGCCGGTGAGCGCGCTGTCGGTGGGGCAGCGCCGGTCACTGCTCCAGCATCGCGATGGGGCGGCGGCGTCGGACGGGACGTGGGAGGTCGAGGCCGCCCGCGCCCACGACGACGCCCTCTACTTGCGGCTGCTGCTGCACGGCAACCGCGGCGATTTCCGGTGGCTGGTCGAGGTCGACGGTCGCGGCGTGGGCCGCAAGATCGACGGGCGGCACTGGCAGACGGTCGACCGGCTGGGCGAGAAGGTCGAGGTCCCCGCATGACCGAGTCCAAGGCCGAGCAGATCCACCGGCTCTACCGCCAGCTCGACACCGCCCAGGCTCAGTGCCATGACGCAACCCGCCTGCTCAACGCCGAGCGGGTGCGCTGCGCGGATCTGCGGGCCGAGCTGCGCGCGATCGCTGATCTCGACGCGGCGGCGCACGGCCCGGCGGGCGCGTTCGCGGCCGCGGTCCGGATCGCCCAGGACGCGCTGCGGGACGGCGGCCCGTGAGTCTCGGCCTTTGGGTACTCGGCGGGCTGCTCGCCGCGAACCTGGTCGTGCTCGCGCTCGGCGTCGCGGCGGCACGCCGCAACCAGCGCGTCCCGCCCGCCCACCCGCGCCGCGTCAACGGACACGGCCGCTAAATGAGCAACCCCGTGCTCCTGAGCTTGCGGCGCGACCAGACAGACCGGCTGTGGCAGGCCGCCGTGCTCGCCCGGGCCCGCGCCTACGAGGCCCAGGCCGAAGCCGAGATGTGCCTGGCGGCCTACTACGCGGCGCAAGGAGCGCGCGAGGGCGCAGGGGAGGCGTCGGAGAAGGCCGCGCAGCTACAGGGCGAAGCACGCCTGACGCTGGACATGATCGAAACGACCGGAAGGGAAGACGACCGATGAGCGAGATGGAGAGGCTGGCTGGAAGCGTCAGCGAGCTGGGCATGATGCTCGCCGCGACGGCGACGAGGGCCGCAGGGGAGGACCGCGACCAAGAGCTGCGTCGTCTGTGCGGCCGGATCGAGGACCGGCTCGGAGAGATGCGCGCCGGGACCGGCGAGGTGCGCCACATGCTGATCTTCGCTGAGGGCTGGACGCTGACCGAGCAGCAGCGCAACACCTTCCGCGACCACATGCGCGTGCTCGCCGGGGAATACGGGCTCGTGAGCCTGCGGCCCTCGTCGCGGGACGGGCTGGTGACGATGCTCGACCTGCTCTCCGACGCCGCGTTCGAGCCGGCGCCATGACCAAGCGCCCGAACCTGGCCGACTACGCCGAGGTGCCCGACCGCATCCGGGCTTTCTACGCCGACCACCCCGAGGGGCGGCTGCTGTCACGCACGATCCGGTCGGGCGAGGACGAGGGGCGCACGCACCGCTTCGAGACCGACGAAGACGGCCAGCGCTGGGTCGTGGTCGTGGCGGACGTGTTCCGCGCCGCAAGCGACACTCATCCGGCCGGGACCGGCACCGCGCGGGACCCCTATCCGGGCCGCACGCCGTATACGCAGCGCTCGGAGGTCGAGAACGCCGAGACCTCGGCGTGGGGCCGGGCGCTGTCGGCCGCGGGCTACCCCGGCAAGTCCGTCGCGTCCGCCGAGGAGATCCAGGCGGCCCAGGCCGCGCACGACCAGCGCACCCTCGCCTCGGCCGACGAGATCCGGGCGGTGCTCGCCCACCACATTCCCAAGAGCCCGGTCGCGAACCAGCAGCGCGTCGAAGCGATGCGAGCGGCAGGACTGCCGTACGGGAGCGTGAAGGACGCGCTGACCGCGATGACCGTCTCCGAGCTCGACGCGCTCCGCGACCACCTCGAAGGCACGGGGTCCGGGTCGTGAGCGGCGAGCTTGTCATCCCCGGCACCGGCGAGGTCCTCGACCTGGAGGGCATGGCGACAGACGACCTCGCCGCCCGCATGGACGAGGTCCGCGAGTTGCGCGCGAGGCTCGCGGACGCCGACCGTGCGATGTCGGACGAGCTGCTGGCACGCATGGACCGCCGGTCGGAGTGGACCGCGACCGTCGGCGACTGGCGCGTGGAGGGGTCCAGCCCCGAGACGCTCATCGACTACGACGTCGACGCGCTCCGCGACGCCCTCCAGGCGCTCGTCGTCGCCGGACTGATCGACCCGGAGGCCGCCAGCGCCGCTGTCCGCACGACCGTCACCCACCGGCCGGCGAAGTCCCGGATCAACCGGCTGGTCAAGCTCGGCGGCGACGTCGCCGAGCGCATCGCCGCGACCCGCACCACCGGGACGCGGCCCAGGCGCGTGAAGGTCACGCGCCGCCCATCCACCCACCGCCGAAGCTTGGAGGCCAAGTGAAGATCCCGCAGAGCGCCGCACCGGCCAGTGTGCTTGAGCCGGGCGACTACCGCGCCCGGCTGATGAACGCCGAAGCGGCCACGTCGAAGTCCGGCAACCCGATGGTGAAGTGCGTCTACCAGGTCACCTCGCCGCCGGCGGACCGCGGCGCCGAGCTGCGCGACTACGTGGCGTTCACCGAGAAGGCGTTCTGGCGGGTGGACATCGTCGCGAAGGCCCTCGCCGTCAAGCTCGAGGCGGGCGAGGACCTCGACGCGGAGGGCTTCGCCGACCGGCTGTTCGAGGCGTCCCGCCAGGGCCGCGAGGTCGTCCTGCGCGTCGAGCACGAAACCTCAGAGGAGTGGGGCACCCAGGCCCGCATCCGCAAAGTGCTGCGGCTCACCGACACCCAGCAGAAGGACGCGGATGCCGACCCGGACATTCCGTTCGACGCGCCCGAGCCCGCCCCACCCGACGCGGCGGACACCGGCGACGATGACGACCTGCCGTTCTAGCGTGGAGCGAGAGCTGATCAGCGACCTCGATCGGTCCATCGCCTTGGCCCGGCTGCTCGCGATCCGCGATCGACAACTGCGTGTCGCGTGCGGCGGGCTGGAGCGGGTCGCGGACGGCGACGGCGCCTCGCGCCGCACCGCCGCGCTCACCCTCGCCGCGCTGCGCCACCTCGAACACAGCGCCGTCCGCTGATGCTGCCGGACGGCCGCTACCAGGCGGACCTCGACCGGGTCCGGGTCGAGAGCGACAAGCGCGGCCACCACCTCGTGCTCGAGGCGGTCACCGACCACGCCGTGCGGCTCGTCGCCCGCCAGCCACTCGCACGGGAGGGCGAGGACCCCTACCGGCTCGCGTCCTCGCAGCTGCCGGCGTGGCGGCAGTTCGCCGGCCGGCTCGGAATCGACGCGAAGGGACGGCCGGTCGAGCAGGTCGTCGGCGTCGTGAGCGCGATGGGCGGCCAGCGGGTGGTCGTCCGGGTGCGTCAGACACCGGTCGGCGCGCACTGCCGGATGATGCTCGCCGAGGGGACAGTCGCGACCGGGGAGATCCTGCCGGTGGCGATGTCGGACGCGACGGCCGCCGCGCACGACACGCACGAGCGGCTGCTCGCCGCCCAGGCCCGCGAGCAGGCAGGGTTCGCTGACGTGTGCCGCGCCAGCTTCGAGCTGCGCGAGACCGACGGGTGGGCGCGGCTCGGGTACCGCTCGATCGGCGAATACCTCGCGCAGCCGGAGGTCACGATGCGCCGCTCGAGTTTCTACGAGCGCGCCGCGATATGGGAGTGGTATGTCGTCACCGGCGGCCTGGACCCGGCCAGGCTCAGCCGCGTCGGGTGGTACAAGCTGAAGGTGACGCTCGGCGCGGTCATCGCCGGCCGCGTCGACGCGGGGACCGCGATCGACGACGGCGTAGCGCTCGCAGCCGGCGACCTCCGCGCGAAATACCGGAACCTGGGAGAACTGGAGTCCGATATATCGGACTCCAGCACGCCGGGGTCACAAGAGCGGCCCGCGCCGGCGCCCGGCCGTCGTGACGAGCGCGCCCAGCGCAGGATGGCGACGGCGCTCGCCGCGTTGCTGCGCGCGATCGATCGGCGCGCCGCCGGCGACGAGCTAGGCGTGCTCGTGGCGGAGGCCCGCGACGCCTTGGGCCCGTTCATGGAGTGGGCGACATGAACCCGAACGCGCGCGCACGCCCGGCCGGGGACCCGCTCGACCTCGTCGAGACCGCGCTGGACGCGCGCGGCCTGCGGCCCCACCGGATGCGGCGCGGCATCCATGAGGGGCTGCGCGCCGTCTGCCCGAGCTGCGGGGAGCGCAACCCCACCAAGCTATTGGTCACCCGCGGGTCGCGGGTTCCGCTCACGATCCACTGCTTCGCCGGATGCGAATGGTCGCGGGTGCTCGACGCGCTCGGCCTGCCGTGGGAGATCGCGCTGAACGAGGAGGAGCAGACTGTGTGGCGGCGCTGGCACGCCCGCGACACGAACGCGCTCGCGCACGCCCGCCGCGCCGTCCGCGAAGCCGAACGGTGGGTCGCCGCCCTGGAGCGCGGCGCGGCGGAGGGGCCGTCCCCGGCCGGGCCGCTCAGGCTGGCCGGGGAGCTGGTCGACCTGGAGGCCGGGCGGCGCGGGACGCGCCCACGCCCCCGCAGGGAAGCATCGTGACCGCCGCAGGTGACCGCGACCTCGTGCTCGACGTGCTCAGACGTGTCGGCGGCCGCGTCGCGTTGGAGGAGATCGCCTACAAGGCCAAGCTCACGCGTGCCGCCGCGCTCCGGGCGCTCGTGGAGCTCGAGGAGCAGGGTCTCGCGGCACCGATGAGCTGGGAAGCCATCCGCCACCAGGAGGCCGCGTGAGCGCCCATCTGCGCTCCGCTGCGGAGGCGTACGCCCGGGTCCTCTCAGACCTTGATCCGGAGCACTCCTGGCGCGTCCGGTTCGGGCCAGACGGGCCGGATGTCGCGCGGAGCGCCCCCACCCCGGTAGCGGCTGACGAGCCCGGTGCCGGCGACGACGATGCGGGTGCGGTCCTCGATGGGGCAGCGTTTGCCGCGGCCGACGGGCCGGACGATGACGGCCTCGAGCAGGCCGCGTAGGACATGCGCGCGCTGAGGCACACTCAGTCGGGGCCACGCGGCCGGTGGGGCGAGGTTCGGGGTGGGGCCTTGGGCGGCCGCGAGCCGGTCGGTGAGGCCCTGGGCGCGCTCGACGGCCTCTTGGCGGGTGCGGGCGCCGTGCGCGAACACGGCGGGGTCGAGGTCGGCGGCCGCGACGCCGGTCAGGTAGGCGGCGAGTTCCGCGTTCGCGGCCGCCAGCGTCCGTTGGGCGTCGGCGAGCGTCCCGTCGTCGTCACGGACCACTACGAGGCGGGCGAGCTCGGGCAGCGCGACGGCTTCGACGTGGGCGTCGAGGCGTGCGAGCGCGACCGCGGCCGGCCGGGGGCAGGTGCCGGCGCTCGACGAGCCGTGGCAGGTGTAGGCGGGGTGGCGGCCGGCGCCGCGGTTGCGGCTCATGACGTGCCCGCACGAGGAGCAGCGCACGAGCCCGGCGAGCAGCACCGGGATGCCGGACCGCGGCGGGCGGGGCGTGCGGGTGTGCTGCGCCGACTGGAACTGCTCGGCGGTGAGCAGCGCCGGGTGCGCGGCGGGGTTGACGTGCTCGCCGACCTGGAGCTCCCCGAGGTAGACGCGATTGCGCAGCAGGTGCCGCACGCCGCCCTCGGTCATCCCGAGCGTGCGGGCCAGGTCGGTGACGGTCGCGCCGGCGGCCCGGTCGCGGAACGCTTGGCGCACCCGTGGGGCGTCACGGTCGGGCACAAGCCGCCGGGTGGACGGGTCGCGCCGGTAGCCGAGCGGGGTCTGGCGTCGCTGCCAGATGCCGCGGGCGGTCGCCGACGCCCGCTGGGCAGCGAAGCTCTCCCGGTAGGTGTCGAGCTGGTGCTCGGCGATCGCCGCGAGCATCGTCCGCGTCAACCTGCCCGCCGGGGTGGAGGTGTCGATCCCCTCGCTGACCGAGTGCAGCTCCCCCCCAGCGACTTGGATTCGGTCCCACATCTCCAACAAATGCCGCGCATTTCTGGACGCGCGGCTCAGGTACGCGACGACGAGACCCCTGTAGCGCCCGGCCTCGATCGCGGCGAGCGCCTGTTCGAGGACGGGGCGGCTAATCGTGCCGCCGGAGGCGTCCAGCTCGGGTGGGAGCATCTCGACGTGCTCGCCGCGCCGCGACGCCCACGCCTGGATCTCCGCCGTCTGGTCGGTCGGGGATCGGAAGCTCTCCCCGCTCCGGGTGCCGACGCGCGACACGCGCACGTATCCTGCCCACGGTCGGCTGCTCACCGGCGCAGCCTATATGGCTACGCGTCCTCGCAGCATTGCGCCCACGCGTTGAGATATATGGCCGGGACGGAGCGCGCGTCGTGAGCCCGATGCGGATGTGGGCGCACGGACCGAAAGGCCGGACGCCGGTGGATCTGGAGTGGTCGCAGGCGGCGTACGGCTGGGCGCTGTCGGCGGGCGCGGCGGCGAAGGCGCTCCGTGAGGTCGGCTCGTCGCCGGAACCGGCGCTCGCTGGGGCGATCAGCACGGTGGTGGCCGATCTGCCGCGCTTGCACCGTGAGCAGGTCATCGTGGATGCCGTGACGTTGGCGATGGGCAACAGCGCGACCGGCCTATTGGGCGTGCGGCAGTTCGTCCAGATGTTCCTCGCGGCGCATGACGCGCTGGAGCGCTACGACCCGGGCAACCCGCTCGGGGCGCCGGAGCGGGGGGAGGAGGACCGATGACCACCCGCGAAGTCCTGACCGAGGCGCGTCGCATCCTGACCCCGGACGGGGCATGGACGCAGGACGCCGTCGCACGGGACGCCGACGGTGACCCGGTGAGCGAGGGCAACGAGCGGGCGGTCTGCTGGTGCGTGGACGGGGCGGTGGCCCTCGCGGCGACCGGCCCTTCGGGGTGGGACAGCGGGGCATGGACGGACGCGATGACCCTGCTCTCCGAAGCCGTCATGCCGGGGCGCGGGGAACTCGACCCGGGCGTGATCGCTTGGCAGGACGCTCCGGGCCGCACGCAGGCGGAGGTGCTGGGCCTGCTGGACCGGGCAATCGAGGAGGAGGGGTAGGCATGACGACCGTCGAGACACTTCGAGCCGCCCGCGAGTTGATCGCGGACCCGGAACACTGGTGCCAAGGCGTGGCTGCTCGCAGCCGGAAGGGGCGGGAGGTGAAGCCGACCAGTCGGGCTGCGATCGCGTGGTGCGCGATCGGGGCGTGCAGGCGCATCGCCGCGGGCCGCGACTTCGATGGGGCGTTCCTCGCGCTCGATCGCGTGGCCGCAGGTGCCGGTGCGTCAGGCGTCTCGACGCTCAACGACCACCGCACCCATGCAGAGGTGCTGGCGATGTTCGACCGGGCGATCGAGAACGAGGAGGGGAAGGCATGACGATGACGGCTGACGGGCCGGTACTGACCGGCGAGGACAAGGAGCTGCTGCTCGCGAGGGTGCGGGCGCACAGGGAGGCGGACCGGATCGCGCAGGGCGCGTACTTCGACGCCTCCGACGGCCGGGTGCGGGTATGTGCGGTGGGGTGCGCGATGGTGGACCCTGCCGACCCGACGGCCCTGGCCGTGAGCGATTGGCACGCGGCGCAGGAGGAGCGGTGGGGCATCCCGGCGTGGCTGGGGAGGCTGGAGGACCGGATCTTCGAGGGCCTGCCAGAGCAGGAGGCGCGCGAGCTGGAAGCCGCACACCGGGACAGCTCGTCGTGACCCGCCACACCGCCCGCGACGCCCCCCCGCACGTCCACCTGAGCGATGCTGCGCACCACCTGGCGAACGCACGGCGCTCGCTCCAGGCCGCCGGGCATCGCGCGCCCGTAGAGCTGCGGCTCGCCGTGCTGGCGACCGAGCGCCGCGTCCGCCGGCTCGGGAAGGCGGCGGCGCGGAGTGTCCGCTTTAG
>OFRM01000253.1_pt1 | contig 23796 bp, 26 predicted proteins | sample 1543101 | NCBI WGS metagenome assembly OFRM01 (sample SAMN07774223, study PRJEB24372) | wastewater metagenome | isolation source: Exp Tend VB 0WW | collected 2016-02
GAATAAAGCTTGACTATTGTATAAATAACAACTAATATAAGTATATAGGAGATGTTATGAGTAAATATATAGTTTATGCACTTAAAGATCCAAGAACTCAAGAAATCCGTTATATTGGTAAATCATCAATCGGATTAGAGCGACCTAAAAAACATAAAAATATTTCAGAACTTAAAAAGAAAACACATAAATCTAATTGGATTAATTCTTTAATTTCTTTAGGGTTAATGTACGAAATTACTATTTTAGAGGAATGTATTTCAGAAGAACACGTAATGCGACAAGAAATGTATTGGATTAAATTTCATCGTGAACTTGGAACAGATTTAACTAATCTTACAGATGGAGGAGAAGGCAATTCGGGATGGAATCCTTCTGAAGAAGTTCGTCAAAATATGAGCGAAGCTGCTAAACTTAAGTATGAGAAAAATCCAGAACTTAGATCCCAAGTATCAGAGAAACAAAGAAAACCTCATCAAATTTTAGATGGAGTAGAACATAAACATTGTTCTGACTGTAATTCATACAAACAATTAAATCAATATAGCGTACAACGTAGTTATTGGGATGGACTTAAATCTATCTGTAAATCATGTGCAACTGTTCGTATTGAGGAATATCGCAAAGAGCATTTTAAACCAATGAATGAACAAGAATGGAAACAATCTTACGAATCTCGTAAAGAAGCTATGACTAAAGGCGTACAAGCGCATTATGATGCTAATCCTGAAGTCAAGAAAGAAATATCTAAAAGAATGTCTAAGCCGGTAATTGGTACATGTGTAACTACTGGTAAAGAAATTAGATTTGAGTCTGCTTTAAAAGCTAAAGAAGCAGGATTTAATAATACAAATCTCGGTACCGCTATCAGTAAAGGTAAAGCTTATAAAGGATATGTTTGGAGAAAAGCATGATATTTGCCATGCACCAAAAGTATCATAATCGAGGATAAATATAAGGAAATCTTTTTACAGCAACAATGTCCCAATCATGGACATAATCGTTTTCTAAACTAAATCCATAATTACCGAAAGCATATGAATATATTATCATATGTCCTGTCGTACTTGATTTAAGTAATATCATAACCCTTCTATTTTACCAAACGGTCTATAATCCATATAATTCCAAACCAGATAATTATTTGATTTACTATGCCAAAATACACAATACGCCATTCTTCTTCCTTTAAATCTCACAACAAGAACAGGAAACCGATTGTTTTCGGTCCATCCTTCGTTATCTATAAAAACTTTAACTTGCTTCATAACTACTTAATATATCCCATCTTTTATTAAAAAACAAGCAAAATCTATAAAAATCCTATATTTAACAACTTTATCTGCAAGGTTTACTAACAAATTCGAGGACCTTTAATGAGCAAAACTTTAACTTTTGGGTCTACTCCGGTTGACATCCCAGTATCTGCAGATTCCCCAAACTGGGCGTCAGGGGTTACATCCGCATTTGAAGCAATCGCAGAAACTTTAGCATCTGTAGCCGGAGCATTTGATGTTCCTGCTCAATCTTTTGTAATCGATGCATACAATCCCGGTGTTCCAAATACCGATATACCAGCATTAACATTTCCTGTTACGAATGTTCGCGCTATAAATGTTTCTTATGCTATTTATAGAACTACTTCTTTAGAAACAGCATACGAAACTGGAACACTAATAGCCGTTTATTCTTCTTCAAATACAATAGGGAATAAATGGGAAGTATCTCAAGATTTTATTGGAGATGGTAAGATCTTATTTAATATAACAGATTTAGGTCAGATACAATTTACAGCTACAGCAATGTCTGGAACTAGCCACACTGGAAAAATTATTTTTAGTGGAAAAGCTATTTTACAAAGTTAATTAGGAGATTAAATAATGTCAACATTCGGATTCCGTAAATTTATTACCGGATTAAATATAAAGCCTAAAACCACTTCGACTGCTGCTGCGCAAGGTGATTTGGATATAACTTCAGGTAATGGAAAGATTAATTATCATAATGGAACCACAGCATCTCCGGTTGTAACTGAAGCACATTCTGCTGCTTTTACTAATAAAATATTCGATGCAGACGGAACCGGGAATAGCATAACTAATATTGAAAATGCTGACATTAAAGCTCTTGCTGCAATAGATGCAACGAAGATAGCAGATGGATCGGTAACTAGTGCCGAATTTCAATATCTGGGCGGAGTAACTTCCGATATTCAAACCCAATTAAATAACAAACAAGCAAGCGGTAGTTATATTACCGCACTTACGGGAGATGTTACAGCATCTGGTCCGGGATCTTCTGCAGCTACCGTTGCTTTTGTTGGAACATCATCTGCTGCCAATGTTAGCGCCGCCGAATTACTAGCAAACGCCGCCACGAATTTGAATACTGCTTCAACTATAGTTAAAAGAGATGCTTCTGGAAACTTTACAGCAGGAACCATCACCGCTTCTCTTTCCGGTAACGCATCAACCGCGACTACAGCAACTAACGTAAGCGGAACCGTTGCAATTGCTAATGGCGGAACAGGACAAACGACACAAACCGCAGCATTTGATGCATTAGCGCCAACAACAACAAAAGCGGACATCATAGTACATAACGGGACTGATAATGTCCGACTATCTGTAGGAACCGATGGCCAAACTCTGGTTGCTGATAGTTCACAAACAACCGGATTAAAATGGTCGCAAATTTCTGGAATTAAAAACTATATTAGTAATTCTGACGCAGAGGCAACAACGAACGGCTGGGCTACGTATGCTGATGCAGCAGGCGCTTTACCTGTCGATGGAACAGGCGGATCTCCTACCGTTACATTTACTCGTACTACTTCCTCTCCTTTACGTGGAACAGGAAGTTTCCTATTCACAAAAGACGCAGCGAACAGACAAGGGCAAGGAGCAAGCTACGATTTCACAATAGATGATGCAGACAAAGCAAAGGTACTTCAGATTACTTTCGACTATGCTATAGCTTCTGGTACATACGCAGATAGCGACCTTACCTGTTACGTCTACGACGTTACTAATGCTCAAGTAATTCAACCTACCGGATTTAGTATTCAAAATGCTTTAGTGAACATGAAGCAGTCTGCAACATTTCAAACAAACAGTAACAGCACTAGCTATAGATTAATATTTCATACAGCATCTACTTCAGCAAGTGCATACACAGTAAAGATAGACACGGTAGTTGTAGGGCCACAAATTGTTACCAATGGAGCAGCGATCACTGACTACCAATCATATTCTCTGACAATCGGCGGTTCAGGCTCTGCTCCAACTTTTGGAGCTACAGGAGGAACTAAAAATTCTAGATGGAAAAGAGACGGTTCTGATTTATTAATAGAGTTTGATTTAAGTAACGGAACAGGAGGGGCTGCCGGATCTGGAACATATTTATTTCCAATTCCAACAGGACTAACCATCGACTCTTCTCTGGTCCGCGTAAGTACCAATTCGGCCATAGCGACTGCGATAGGATCGGGCTCGTATTATGGTGGAGGAGCAGTTACCTCTACTTTCGTGTTTCCTTACAATACGACAAATTTAGCGTTACAGAACGTAGATAATACGAATGCTTCTCTTGCTACCAACGGAAATACCATAACCTTTACTGCTAGAGTTCCAATTGTTGGATGGTCATCCAATGTTCAAATATCCTCTGACACAGATACTAGAGTTGTCGCTGCAATTATTACTGGTGACCCGGCCTCTGCTACGGTAGGAAATCCAATTATTGTGCCAACTGCAGGCTATGACTCACATGGTGCATATAACACCTCAACTGGTAGATACACTGTTCCAATTTCTGGTCTTTATAAAATGTTTGGAGCACTTCAGTCTGCGTCTTCATCAACAACTCTTTCCATCTACAAGAACGCGTCATTGATCCAGCTCGTGGGGAACTTAGACTCAAATGGGGAAGCTACATTCTCTGGTATGGTGAGTTGTGTTACCGGTGACTTGATAGACATTCGTCCAGGAGGGACGGTTGATGCTACAAACATGTCTTTAAATATAGAACGAGTATCTGGTCCATCAATTATTGCAGCAAACGAAAATATCGCATGTACATACACAACTGCGGCGGGAGCCTCTGTATCATCAACTGCTGCTGTTGTTTTGTTTGGAACAAAAGAGTTTGATACTCACTCGATTTACAACACAAGTACAGGTGCTATAACATTTCCTATTTCCGGGAAATACAAAATATCATCAATGATTCTTATTGGCGATGTTGCGTCCGCTGCGGGGCAGACTACTGATCTTCAATTAAGAACCGGCTCAACAAATAATGCTGGAACAATTTCAAGTCAACATAACCAAGTATCGAATGCTACATCAGACAATGCGTTTAGTTCTATTATCTCGAAAACAATTTCGGTTCTTGCTGGAGATATTTATTCTATTCAGGCAAGATCTACCTATGGAGCATCGAGAACTCTTGTCCCGAGTGCAGTATATAACCATTTATCCATAGAAAGAGTGGGAAACTAATATGATTAAAATTACGATTATAAAAAACGGTGAAATGTCGAATCGTGCGGTTCTTCCTGCAGTAGAAGCGCAAGAATGGTTACAACAAGGGATAGAACAAAACATATTTGGTCTTCCTGGTGAATATACTGTTATTCAGGAAGATATAAGTGCCGAAATTGAGCAACAAAAGATAAACAAAGAAGCATTAGCATATCTTAATTCGACTGATTGGTATGTTATTCGACAATTAGAAACCGGAACAGCTATCCCTGCTAGTATATTGACAGAAAGAGCTGCTGCTAGAAACAGAATTGTTTAGTATTTAATTAATATAACTTTACCGGAAATAAGGATAAAATCGTGCCCTTCAAATCGTCAGCTCAAAGAAGATTTTTTCATAGTCCGGGTGCAACTAAAGCCGGGATTAAACCTACTACTATTAAAAAATTCGATAAAGAATCTAAAGGACTAGCATTACCTGAAACAGTTCAAATGCCTGATTCTGATGATGTAATTAATCCAGATAAAAAATTTAAACTATTACGATCTAAATTAAAATATTAAGGAATCACTATAATGAAAGAACTTGCGATTTTACTCAGGTCATTAAATTTATACGCACATAGTGCACATAATTTGTGTGGTAGAATTCCATTTTTCCAAGATCATGAATTTTTTAATGAGATTTATTCAGCAGCAGATACTAATTATGATTCAGTTATAGAACGCATGATTGGTCTTTCGGGAGAAGATTCGGTTCCTTCTCTTCCGGAACAATTAGAAGCAATTTATCAAATTCTTTCTCAACTTCCAGAAAAGGGAGTGAAAGAGAATGCTATATTTTTTCAAGTAATACTAGAAAAACAAAAAATGATATGTTCTAAAATTGAAGAGTTATGTAAGTCGGGTCTCCCACAAGGAACTATTCAGATGCTCGGTAATATTGCAGATCAATCTGAACAATTTCAATATAAAATTTCTCAGCGACTCAAGAAATAAGGGGCAGTATTTATGTCAGATGTTTCAAGTAAACAATTAAGCCAAAAAGACGCTGGACAGGTTCTTAAAGCAGCATTTAATGATGGAGATATGACTATTAGTACATCTGGATTTCTTGATGGAAAAATTGGACATAGACTTAAAACTAAAGTAGTATCCGCATTAATTGATGAAAATTTATTCTTTGATGAAGTTAGCGTAGAAACTTCTTCATTTACTAATGGGTCTGCGGTTGTTACAGTTCCTAATACTATTAATTTTAAAGTGGGTCAATATCTATTACTCGATGTGGGCACCGCAGGTATTCCAGATGACACTGTAATTTTATCTATTGATTCTAGTACGCAAATGACAATGAGCGCATCTTTTACGGCGGCCACCGGATCTTATTCTTTACATGTTGCGAATCTATTAAAAAGAATACGTCTATATTATAACAACATTGCACACAACATACTGCTTGATGCAGCTCGGATTGGGTAATACTCGTGGCTAAATATATAGTCAATCCCTTTACTGGACAATTAGATGCTGATGACGGCGGTAGTGGCGGTGGTAGCAGTTTTGTCCCCTACGAACAAAGTGTGTCTACTGTAGACTTCACTTTAAATGTCTCAGTATACGAACTATCGATTTCTGCAGGTACACATGGATTAGGGACCACGGTAGTAGCTCAAGTTTTCGATAATACCGGAGATATGATATATCCGAATATCAATATTAATGGTTCTGGAGATATCGTAATTTCGGTATCTTCTTCTCCTGATTTAAGATTTAACGGCAAAGTAATAGTAGTATAATTAATAGAAAGAGAGAAATAAATGGCAGATATCAAATTTAAAAACAAGGTAAAAGCAGAAGCTGGGGTAAGTCTACCCGCATCAACTGCAAGTAGGGCATTAACCGTAGGTGCTGGTGGAGATATTACATCGTCTGCAACTACAGATACAGAATTGGGTTACTTAAGTGGTGTCACATCCGCTGTACAAACCCAAATCAATGGCAAAACTTCGTCTACTCTTACTCAAGATCATATTCTTGTTGGTAATGGAAGCGGCGTAGCAACAGATGTTGCAATGTCAGGAGAAGCTTCTATTATTGCTTCTGGTGCAGTTACTCTTAGTAATTCTGCGGTAATCGGTAAAGTTCTTACTGGTTATACTTCAGGTGCTGGAACAATTTCTGCTGCTGACAGTATCCTTTCTGCTATTCAAAAAGCTAACGGTAATGACGCATTAAAGCTTCCATTAGCTGGCGGAACAATGTCTGGCAATATTGCGATGGGAAGCAATAAAATCACAGGATTGGCAGATGGCACTGCCGCTGGTGATGCTGTTAATAAAGGTCAAATGGATGCAGCTCTAGAAGGACTGAAGCCAAAAGCTGCAGTTAGAGCAGCAACTACTGCGGATATTACCATTGCCACTGCTTTGAATTCTGGCGATCTTCTTGATGGCGTTACTCTTGCCAATGGCGACAGAGTCCTCGTTAAAGATCAAAGTACCGCTTCACAAAATGGTATTTACATTGTTAGTGCAACTCCTACTCGTTCTACTGATTTTGATTCAACTTCTCCTATTGATGAAATTAACGGAGCAATCGTTGCAGTCGAAGAAGGTACGGCTAATGCTGGTAAGATTTTTGTTCAATCTGGAGCAGCAGTAGTAACAGTTGGAACTGATCCTATTAACTTCGTATTTTTCAATTCTAGTTCTTCATTAGTTGGTGGAGACGGTATTACTGTTTCTGGATCTAATATTTCTGTAGATCACGACGGAGAAGGTCTTACTTTTAGCACCGCTCAGCTCGCTCTAGAATTAGACGGTACAACCTTAAGTAAATCAGCAACTGGTGTTAAAGTTGCTGCTTTGGGTATTACTAATTCGGAAGTTGCAACAGCAGCAGCTATCGCATATAGCAAATTAGCAGCTCTTACTGCAAGTAGGGCTTTGGTTTCTGATGGTTCTGGAGTTGTTTCAGTTTCTGCAGTTACTAGCACCGAACTTGGTTATGTAAGCGGTGTTACTAGCGCAATCCAAACACAATTGGGTGGAAAAGAACCAACAATTACCACTCTACCTGTTTCTAAAGGTGGAACTAATTCTGGTACGGCTTTGAATAATGACCGCATTATGGTTTCTAGCGCTGGTGCTATAGTTGAAGCCGCTGCTTTAACTAATGGTCAGCTTCTTATCGGATCAACTGGCGCTGCTCCTTCTGCTGCAAGTCTTACTGCTGGTTCCGGTATCACAATAACACCAGGAGCCGGTAGTATCACTATCGCTGCCAGTGTAGCTCCTACTGCTGGAGATATCTCACTTACATCATTTAGCGCAGCGGATAACCAAGCCGCAGCAGCTAACGTGACGGGATTTGCTTTCGCAAACGCTTCTGTTAGGTCTTTTAAAGCGCAAGTTAGCGTTGCTGTAGATGCGACGGCTGATCTTTTTGAAACATTCGATATCATGGGTGTACAGAAAGGTTCTAGTTGGGATATGTCAGTTACGGCAGTTGGAGACGATTCTGGATTTGTTTTCAGTATTACTACAGCAGGACAGATCCAATATACCAATTTGAGCTATGCTGGATTCGTTTCTGCTACTGTCAAATTCAGAGCAACTGTAACTACTGTATAATATATAAGGGGTTATAACAACTATATTATATGAAAAACACGAAGTTAAGTCAGTTGGATAACCAGCAAATAAGTAAGCACATGTTCGATGAAGAAAATGATGCGCAAAGAGTCATAATCGTGTCTGGGGAGGTTCCTGATGTAAAAGTCAGTGTAGATCCCCAGGCTATTACGGACGCAATACAAAAAGGATTAGAGGGGTTTAAGGTCAATTCTGTAAACCCTCCTTCTCTTCAAATCGAACGTATTGAAGTTCCAGTGATTATCAAAGAAACCGTAATAGAAAAGGTAGAAATACCTGTAATTATTAAAGAAATCGAATACAGGGAAATTAAAGTCCCATTCGAAATAGTAAAAACAATAGAAATAGAAAAACCTGTATTTTTAAAAGAACAGGTAATTCAAGTAGTTAGAGGAGAAGAATCAAAAGAACTCAAATATTTACGAGTTGCTGTTGGTTGTTTAATTGTGTTGGAAATAATAACCCTGCTAATAAGCAGACATTAAGGAGACGTAAATGAAAGATAAGTTGATGAAAATGATGGGAGAAAAGAAAAAACTTTCACCTATCGAAATCAAAGCGAAAAGTGGAGTTCTTGAACAACTTAAGAAAGACATGCAAGACATGATGGGCGAAAAAGTAGCAGGACTTAAAAAAGTTACTGTCGCTTCTAACGATCCTAAAGGTCTAGAGCAAGGTCTTCAGAAGGCTAAAGAAATGATTCATGGCGGAGATGAGCCTGATTCTTATTTACCAGAATCTCAAGATATGGAAGAAATGGAAGAATCTCCAGAACACGAAGCTTCCGAGTCTCCAGAAGAAGAAATGTCTGAACATAAAGACCATATGTCTATGGCTTTGGGTGAAGATGAAGATTCAGAAGAAAGTCTTGATGCTAAAATTCAAGAACTTTTGAAAAAGAAAGCGATGATGAAGAAATAGGTTTATTTCATTTTCTGCTCTAAGTTATTTTTAATTTTGTATTTGAGAGGAATGAATAAATGGCAAGGACTCCTTGGGCTACGACTAATGATTTGATTGAAATGGTATCTCGGAAGATAGCTTTACCTATCTATCAGGCTACTTTTTCTAACGATGATATTATTAACTTCTTAAATGAAGAAATGATGGTATCACAAGTCCCGGCTATACTTCAATATCACGAAGAATATTTTGTTTATAAAAAAAGAGTTCCGTTAAAATCAAACATAACTAGATACTCTATCCCAGACCGAGCAATTGGAATGAGACTCAGAGACATTAAGTTTGTAGATACGAATGGTAACTATTTCGATCTTACTCAAATAGCCGCAGACGATAAAGCTTTTTTTCAACGATCGATCGGATCTAACGATTCTATTCACAAGTTTTATGTCGAAGGTAATGACATTGTTCTCACTCCCACAACGATTACGTCTCCTAGTGGTAGTTTGGAAATGTTCTTTTATATTCGACCTAATCAACTTACGGTAAATTCTAGAGCCGCGATTTGTTCGAGTCTTCAAAAAGTTATAACCATTTCAAATAATTCAACAATTACTGATTCTTTGAATACTATAGTAATAGATAATATCAGCTTTATTCCTAAAACCGCATTAGATGGTGGAGCTAATGAATTCTTAATAGGGGTAGACGCAAATGCAACTGCCTCTAATTTAGCAACGGCGATTACTAATTCAAGCAATTTATCAAATGTTACGGCAACTGTATTAAATAATGTAGTAACTATAATTAGTTCTAATGCTACTATGCCTTGGACTATTAATAATACTACGAATTGTTATACTTTTTCTAATCAACATCAGGTTGTATGTAGTTCAACCATTCCTTCAAATATTACAATGAATACTTTAGTAGATATATTACAGACTAGACCTGGACATAAAACTCAAAACTACGACGTTAAACCTGTTACAGTTTCAGGTAGTACAATAATCCTCAACGATTCAGATATGCCAGATTCTTTTATTGTCGGTGATTATATATGTGAACAATACGAATGTATCATTCCATATATTCCGCCAGATCTACATAACGCATTAGCAGAGAGAGCCGCTGCTCGTATTCTTGCTGCACAGGGCGATGCTGCTGGACTTCAGATGTCACAGGCTAAGATACAAGAAATCGATCAACAAACAAATAGGATTATTGCAGATAGAGCGGAAAGTACCCCACTTAAACTTAATGCCCGTGGCAGCATACTCCGGTATATGCGCATGGGTCGAAATAGGTGGTAGTAAACAATGGCAAGTTTAGTAACATTAAAAGCTAGCGGATTGGCCACACAACCTAATCAATTACAATTACCAGAAGGCAGTCTTTCTGTTGCGTCTAACGTAGTAATCGATAGAGATAATGTAATTGAAAAACGTAGAGGATTTAAACTCTACGGCAATTCATTTGGAACTTCTACCGACCTACTTAAACAGTTGATGCAATATCGAGATAGAATAATTCGTCATTATAATTCTACTTTACAATATGATAATGGGACTGGGACTTTTACTAGTTTTCCTGGAAGCTTTACTGAACCAGAAACAGGAATTAGAATTAAATCTGTTGCTGCTAATAATAACTTTTATTTTACTACTTCAACCGGAGTACAAAAGATAGCGGCAGAAACTAGCGATTTAGGAAATTCGGTTATTTCAAATGCGGGGGGAGCAAAAGCAATTGATATCTCTTCTGCTTTAAAATACAACTACGGATCTTCTACTGGATTTTTACCAGAAGATTCAACCGTAGCATATAGAGCTGTTTGGGGAATTAAAGACATAAATACTAATTTAATTCTTGGAACTCCTTCTCCTCGATCTGAACTTTATAATCCTATTACTCCGATTATGGTTCAAGATTTTGTTAGATTATTGCAGGCATTAGATAATGCAGCAGCAGTCCCTGGCGGACAGTCATTAACCGACACTAATTACATGTCTACTTTAGCTTTATCTGGAACAGCAGATGCTGTAGATTTAAATACTAATTTAATTTCATTAGCTTCAAAACTAGACACCGATATTTATGCTGCACTTCCTTCAATTACTGCACCAAATCCAGCATATAGCTCGGGTCCTCCTCAAATAGTCACCATTAATTTTACGTCTGCGCATGGTTTAATAGTCGGAGACACTGTAAAAATTACAGGAATGGTCCCCACTACGTTTAATGGTAACTTTGTTATCTCTCAAGTCCCCACTACAACACAGATAGTTATTTCGGTTACAGCTAATCCTGGAACATATATTTCAGGCGGAGTAATAACTAAAATTAAATATCAAGCAATTTCTTTACCACAAGATTTAACATCTCCGCATACTTCTGCACAATTGCGAAGTATTCAGACTTATATGGACAATATCATTTTGGATTTACAAGTAAGTCCGGTCAGTGAAATTACCACTGCAAACATGACTGCATATATTGATAATCTTGGAATTACAACAACATCTACCGTAAATATGAGTATTAATATTCCATTAGATGTAATTAATGCCGGAGTAAATCAATACTTTCTCCAGCTTTATAGATCTAATATCGCAGAGGCAACAGGAACTACTGTACTTTCTGACTTAGTCCCAGACGATGAAATGAAGCTGGTTTATGAAGCTTTTCCTACTTCTACTGAATTATCAGCAGGAGTTATGGAATTCGAGGACGTTACCCTTGATGCTTTCGCTGGAGCTAATCTTTATACCAATGAAGCAACAGGGGAAGGGGCACTACAAGCAAACGAAGCTCCTCCTTATGCTAATGATATTGCAAGATTTAAAAACGTAACTTTTTATGCTAATACTAAAACTAAACAAAAGAAACTTCTTTCTTTACTTGGTGTTAGTAATATGATAACTGATTATAATAATTCTATTATTCCTAAGCTCACTATCACAAACGGAACAAATTCAGTAACCTATTCTTTTGTTACTGGAGTTCAAGAAATTACAAATATAACAGCAATTGCTGATGTTGCTGATAGTTTGAATGGTAAATATTTCGATTTATATTCAGCTAATGATAAAACTAAATACCGATTCTATTTTAAAACATCTGGAGGGACAGATACTCCTCCATCAATTACTACCGAAACTCTAGTTAAGATTTATTTAAATACTGGAGATTCAGCTATAGTTGTAGCAGGTAAAACTAGAGATGCTATAAACGTATATAATTTAGATTTTCAAGCTGGAGATAATACACTTCCAACATTTACTGTTCTTAATCTTACTTCTGGGTATACAACAAATGCTTCTGCTGGAACTAGCGGATTTACTGTTACTGTTACTCAACAAGGCCAAGGACAATCCTCTACTACAAATCCCAAGCAAGTGCTCCTTTCTACTAGCGTTTCTCCTGCAACTGCTGTAGACGAAACAGCTAGAAGTTTAGTTAATATCATAAACGCGGACAGTAATTCTCCGGTTTATGCCTATTATCTTTCTGCTGCTAATGGTGTTCCTGGTAAATTCTTATTAGAATCTAAATCATTAAGTTCAGGAACCGTATATATTTTAGGTAATAATTCGGTAGTAGGAACATCTTTTAATCCAGATGTAAGTCCAACTTCTAGTATTACTGCAATATCTTCTGCAAATCCGACAGTTATTACTGCTAGTGTTGCACATGGGTTAGTAAATGCTGATACTATAGTGATTTCTGGATCTAATTCGCCCACCAATATAGACGGCACTTATGCTGTTACTGTTGTTTCTTCTACTCAATTTAGTATTCCGGTTGATCTTTCAGCGATGACTGTCGGATCTTACACTGCCGCTTATTCTAAAACAGCGGATGTAGAAGTCAGCGAGAATGACACAAAGATTAATAGAGTTTTTTATTCTAAGCTCGATCAGCCTGAAGCTGTACCTCTGGTTAATTACTTTGATGTAGGGGATTCAGACAAAGCAGTTCTTCGTATTTTTCCTCTTAGGGATAGTTTATTTGTATTTAAAGAAGAAGGCCTATACCGGATCTCAGGTGAAGTTGCACCATTCACTTTAGCTTTATTTGATTCTTCTTGTAAATTAGTTGCTCCTGATTCTTTGGGAGTAGCTGCCAATCTTATATTTGCTTGGACCAAAAAAGGAATAGAGACTGTCTCTGAGTCTGGAGCGTCCTTAATTTCACGTCCAATTGATACTAATTTATTGAAACTGGCTAGCAATAATTATCCCAATTTTAAAACAGCTACATTTGGATTAGGATACGAATCAGACAAGTCGTATCTGGTGTTTACTATAAATAATACTACAGATACTGTAGCTAAAACTTGCTATAGATATAGCACAGTTACCGGAGCATGGACTACTTTTGATAAAACTAATACTTGTGGAATAGTTAAAGTATTAGAAGATAAGCTATACTTTGGAGCCGGAGACACTAACTATGTCGAAGAAGAACGTAAAACATTTACTAGATTAGATTATGCCGATAGAGAACTTCCGTTTCAATTAAATGCTGGAAACTATTCTGGAACTGAAATTAAATTTAGTACCGTGAGTAGTTTTGAATTGGGAGATGTCTTAGAACAAGAACAAACTCTTACTCCTTTTATTTATAACATGCTTTTAAAGAAGTTAGATTTAGATCCTGGAACTGGGTTTACTGCATTTTATTCTACATATATGTCTGTCGGTGGAGACAATATGAGGACCAAATTAGTAGATTTAGCTCAAAAATTAGATACTTTAAGTTTAACTTATACTGACTATTTTAGTTCAATTGGAAATAAATCAGGAAGTATTGGCGCTCAGACTATAGGCGGCTCTGTTGTACATATCACAGCGACGGCACACGGTCTTCAAACTGGAAGATATATAAATATTTCAGGTAACACGTCTTCTCCTAGTTTGAATGGGGACTATAGTGTAACTGTTATAGATGCAAATACTTTTAGCATACCGATGACTATTACTACCGCTGTTGTTAGTGGTGCTTTTGTCACTTTAGATGATAATTTTACCGATGTTCAAGGTTGTTATAATATTATTGCCGGTAAATTAAATACCGATCAAGTTATAGCATTTGCTAATTATTCTACTATTACGTCTACTACCTCCATTGAAGCAATTGTTGTGGCAATAAATAAGATTACTAAAACCATAACATTAAATCTTTCTTTAGAATATATCGTTGGTCCTGTTACTTTATTCAAATCTTATAATAGTACTGCTGTTTATTCTCCAGTTACTATGGGTGATCCTCTCGGTTATAAACACGTTAGAGAAGCTACGGTAATGTTCGAAAGTAAAGCGTTTACCAGTGCTACTCTTAGTTTTGGAAGTGATCTATTACCGGCGTACAATCCCGTTGTTTTTACTGGCGATGGTAATGGAATTTATGGTCACAGTGATTTTGGTACTGGGTTCTTTGGTGGAGCGTCCAATGCTGCTCCTTTTAGAACACTAATTCCAAGAAATAACCAAAGATGTCGAGCTTTAAATATTAAGTTAGAACACGATGTTGCTAGAGAAAATATAGTAGTATATGGTATTACAGTTTCTGGTGAAGTCGGGTATAGCACGAAAGCATACAGATAATGCGTTTACCGAATTTTAGACGAGTATTTTCAACAGATTTCGAAGACCAATATAAAGGTCTTCTAGATAAACTATCCGGAACTATAAATTCTGGCATTGAAGCTCTTTATGATGCTTTAAACAATAAACTTACCTTTAATGATAATTTCGCAGCAACTGTAGCTGAATTTAGTGTCACGGTAGACGCAAATGGAACACCTAACGGTTCAGTTAGCTTTAGACTTTCTAACACTTTGAAAGTACAAGGGATATTTGTCATTTCTGCTATTGATGCTGGAAATAGCGCTTTATATCCTCCTGGTGCAGTATTCGTGAGTGGTACACCTAGCTCTAATTCGTATATAATAAACAATATACGAGGTCTTACTCCAGGTAGAAAATATACGTTAAAAGTTATTGCTCTTAATTAGAACGAATATGTTGCTTTTAACAACTATCTATGGTTAACTTTATGTTATTTAAAGGGAAAAAATGGCTATAAATCTGAATCAGAATAATCCAAATAATCCCCAAGGACAACAGAACGGTCCTCAAGCTGCAGGAGCTCAACCTCAACAGCAACAAAAACCACAAGGGACGGGCTTCACTAACCTTAAAAGCGTTTTGAATGCTAATCAAAATAATAAATTAGGTCAGGCCGTAAGTTCCGGCGTACAAAATGTTACCAATAAAACTCAAGGTCAAACCCAAGAAGCTCAAAATAAATTTAATCAACAATTGGGTCAATCTGTTCAGGACATTCAAAAAGGACAACAAGTACAACAAAAATTGTCTAACCTTGATTTTTCTAAAGATGCAGGACAAGCAGCAACTGATGTGAATTCGTTAAATACTGATGAGTATGCAAATACTACTAAAAATCTTCGAGCAGGGTATCAAGGTCCTCAAGGTTTACAATCTCAGGATGCACTTCAAGCTCAAGCACAACAACTAGGACAAACCGCACAAGGATTACTAACCCAAGGCGGAAGACAAGCAGCTCTTCAACGCTTTATTGGCGCCGGACCTAGTTACACGCAAGGTAAACAGTCTTTGGATAATATGCTTCTTGGTCAATCTAGTAATAATCAAGCAATCAATGACGCTAGACGAAATGCCGCAATTGCTGCTCAAGGAACTAACCAAGCTATTAATCAAGCTGCTGCTCAAGGTCAATTTACTGGACAACAGTTTAATACATTGAATCAAGATATTTCAAGCAAGCTTAGTAACTTAGGTCAAAATTTAGGTTCAACATTAGACGCTAGAGCGCAAGCTAAAGTTGCTGATGCCCAAAAACAAGTGGGAGATTTACAAGCGGCACTTAGAAATGGTACATTAAGTCAAGAACAATATGATATGTTTAGTAAGAATATTCTTGGTGGATCTGATCAAACTTATACATTAGGTAATGACCCTAATCAATTGGCAAACTTAGTACAAGCAAACACTAATTACAATCGTTCTAATGTTGCAAATCAGAACGAAGCACAGGCGCGTGACGCTCTTGCTCGATTATCCGGAGATACCGATCCTAACGCTCTTCTTAATTTAGATAAATCTCAAGTAGGAACAGCAGGAGAAGGATTACTTAAGAATCAGAGTGCAATAGATTCATATCGTAATCTTATGACTGAAGCAGAAAATGCAAAAGCAGGATTTAATTATGAGACTCCGGTTACTAATATGGCTCCAATTAGTGTTGGAGCTGCTGCTCCCACTGGACCATTCGGTAGTTACAACAGAGATTGGTCTAACCCTTTCGCTTCGGGTCAAAAACTAGATTTTAAACAAGCAGGAGATATCTGGGCTCAACTCAATGACCCTACTGCAAATAGAGAAACTATTTATAATAATTTAATGGACAAAGGGATTTTTGATCAAGCTAGTGCTGGGGATTTTTTAAAATCTCATTATGATACTGGCAAACTTAATCCAATTGGACAACAATATGCCGATATAACTAAAAAATATGGTCTTGGTAATAGTTTAAAAAGTTTATTGGCAAAGAAATAAAATGATTAGAAAATATAAGGCTTCTTCTGATTATAAAATGTTAGCAGGATGGTGGATGAAAAGAACTATGCTTCCTCCTAAAGCTGAATTTTTACCCGAAAATGGGTATATTGTTTCTGAGAAAATGGCATTATTTATTTGTAAAACTGACAGTAAATTTGCAATATTAGAGTTTTTTATTTCTGATCCAGATACAAGTAAAGAACAAAGAAAAGTATTAACTGATCTTTTAGTAGAATATGTTTTAGATGAATGTAAGAATTTAGGTTATAGTTCGGTTTATAATTTCCTAGAACACAAAGGAAGTTGTGCTAGTTTAGAGCGAGCTGGGTTTAAATTAAATTCAAACACTGTAAAATTTTATAGTAAGGAATTAGTATAATGGGAAGTTTAGCTGGAGCCGCTGGTGGTGTTTTGGGTGGATTACTAGGAGCAGGTGCTGCTTCTGGAGATAAAAATCAATCCAGACAAGCTGCCGATAAAGCATATCAAGAATTATTAGGAATGGGTGCTCCGCCAGAAACGGCAAAAGCATTAGTACTTAAACAGTTTCAATCTGCCGGAAATCTTACTCCAGAAATGGAACAATATATTCAGGCTGGACCTTCTCAAGTAGAAGGGATTACAGAAGATCCTAGACTTAAAGAACAACAAATGTCCGCTCTTAATCTTTTATCACAAAGAGCTTCTGGAGGATTAAATCCAGAAGATAGAGCAAAATTCGCGGATTTACAAGACGAAGTTTCTAGAGATAATAACGCCAGACAACAGGCGTTAATTCAACAGTATCAGCAGCGTGGTATGGGAGGATCTGGTGCTGAACTAGCAGCAGCTCTTTCTAATCAACAATCTGGAGCTAATCAAGCCGCTAAAGCCGGTAGAGATGTTGCTGCTTCTGCTTCTCAGAACGCACTTCAAGCAGCTCTTCAATCTGGTCAACTTGGTGGACAAATTCGTGGACAAGACTTTAGTGTTGCTCAAGCTAAAGGTTCTGCGGCAGATGAGATGAATCGTTTTAATACTCAGAATAAAATGCAACAACAAGCAAGAAATATCGCTAATCAAAACCAAGCACAACAATTTAATTTACAGAATCAACAGCAAATTGGAAATGCAAATGTCCAAATGGCTAATCAAGAAACCGGAAGACAAAACCAAGCTCAAGCTGATGATTGGAATAATAAATTAAGGCTGGCTGGAATGAAATCTGGAGCATATCAAGCTCAATCTACAGATTTTGCAAAAAGAGCACAAGAAACTACCGATCAAATTGGTGGTATAGGTAATTTATTAGGACAAGGTGCTGCTGCTATATTTAGTGGTGGAGCTAGCGCTGCTGCTCCAACTGGACCTAGCGTTGGGACTGCCGGAGGAAAATTTGGGAATAGAGCACAGCCGGAAGCATTCGCACATGGCGGAGTAGTTCCTGGTGTTGCTTTTATGCCTGGTGACCATAAAATTAATGATATTGTAGATGCTAAACTTTCTCCTGGTGAAATAGTACTTCCTAAGTCTATAATGGAATCACATGATCCTGGCGATGTCGCCAAGAAATTTGTAAACTATATTCAAGCTCTTAATAAAAAGCCTGAGTATAAATATAACAAGGACAGTAAATAAAATGGCTTCTATTCTTGATCTACTTAGAAAAAAAGATCCTAATATGTCATTGGAAGATGCTCGTTCTGCTATGAGCATGGAGCCAGGGACTAATTTTAGTTCATTGGGTGAGTATGTTCCAACTAAAGAAGTAGAAAATACTCGTGATAATTTTCCAATGGATGCTCCTATTGATCCGGATTCCGCTATTCCAAATAAACCCCCTCTAATGGGACCTTTATCTGCCGAAGTTCCACAAGAACCTCAAATCTACAATGACGATTATGACCCGTCAATGGAAGAAAAAGTTCAAGAAGCTCCCGTTGTTGAAAAGCCAGTACATAAGAGTGTAAAGTCGCCAGGAGAAGATTTTAAATCTAAACAACAAGTAGCAATCGAAGATATACAAAACCAGCCAGATAATAAAGAAGAAGTTACTGTTGCTCCAATCGAAAAAGAACAACCTAAAGCTGAACTAGATAAGTCACTGTCTAACCAATTTAAAGCAGCACAAGAAGCCAGAGCAAATGCTCAAGATACAGCAATGTGGTCTAAAATTGGGGCTCAACTTGGTGGAGCAATCGGTAAGCAATCTAAAGGTGTCGTTGAAGGCGGGATGAATCTTGCCGACATGATAGCTAAACGCGGCGATAGACCTATGGAACAATTACAACAACAAATGGACTTTCAGAAACAAGATCCAAGTTCTGAATACTCACAAGCTGCTCGTAATTTCCTAAAACAAAAATTCAATGTCGATCTTCCTCCTGGGATTACAGCAGAACAATTAAGTGGAACTTTTATGGGTCCAGCTCTTAAGTCATTTGAAGCCGATCAAGGCAGACAAATGGCAATGAATAAGCTTCAATCTGAACATTCTTTTAAAGATGCAGAATTGAAACAACGTCTTGCTGAGAATCATCTTAAATTAGAAGAAGCAATTAGAAACCATAAAGATACTGCGGATATTCGTAGGCAACAACAAGAAATTATGAAAATGCAGTATGATAATAAAAAAGATGAGAACGATATTAAACGAGAAGAGAAGTTAGATAAAGATGCACATAATCGTTTAGACAAACTAGGTAAATTAGTTACAGCAGAAGTTTCTTCTAGTAGATCAGCGTTTGGTCGTGCTGCAAATAACGTCAGATCTGCAGATGCTGCTCTTAATTTAGCTGATCAATATAAAGGTCACGAAAACGATATGGACTCTAGACAGATAGCAGAATTTGCTAGAAGTTTAGATGGATTACTTTCTTCTGGACAACCTACGGTATCGGGTCTTGAAAAACTTATCCCTAAGACTTTAACAGGCAAGGCCCGTTCATTTGAAGAGTTCTTAACTAATGAACCTAAAGGGGCAAAACAAGCAGCATTCATTCAACGTGCTAAAGAAACTATCGAAAGAGAAAAAGCTTTAGCTCAGAAACAAATATCTACAACACAAGGTAAACTTTTTGCTCCTTATAGAGATTTAGCTGAACATTCTAAATATGGACAACAATTTAATGATATTCTTCCTCCTGGAATTACTGCGGATATGGTGTTTAAAAAGCCAGGAAAAGAATCTGCTTCTGATCAATCCAATACCGTCAATGTGATTTCGCCCGAAGGTAAATCTGGAACAATTCCTAGAGATAACTTAGAAAAAGCAATAGCTAAAGGATTTAAGGTGGTTCAATAATGTCTGACCAACACGATGACCTTGGATTTAAAGAGCACGAAGATGTCGGCTTTACTCCTCACGAGGAGCAAGATCCAATAATGGTAGGAAAAACAGTCTCCCCTCTTGAAAGTTTCACTCGAGGTGGAGCACAGGGCCTTACTTTGGGGTTTGCTGATGAATTAGCCGGAGCAGGGGAGTCTGGGCTTGACTTAGCTACAGGAAAAGCGCAACCATCCTTTGAGGATTTGGTTAGAGCATATAAGCAACACCGAGATGAGTCGCGTGCTAACTTTAAAGCAGCAGAAGAAGCTAATCCTAAAACTTATCTAGGTGGACAAATTGTTGGAGGACTTGCTCCTGTTGCTGCTTCTGGTGGTCTTGGTGCCGGGATTCAAGGAGCCGCTCGACTTGGAGGTATAGCAGGACTTGGAACTTCTAGTACTGATCTTACTAGCGATGATACTATAGCGGATAAACTTAAGGGAGCAGGAACCGATGTTGCTATTGGTGGAACTTTAGGAGCAGCTCTTGCTGGTATCCCTGTTGGTATTTCTGCTTTTAAGAATAAAACACTTCCTGGTCAATTATTCAGTAAAGAACTTGGCGGACAGAAGATTGTTGGCGAAGAAGCTCGTAAAGCTCTTGGAGACGAACTAGTATCTAATGCTGGTAAAATCGGTCAGGATGTTCAAGAAGCAATGAACAAGGCGGCGCAGAATAAAACGTCTATATTAGAAGAGTTAACTAATGCAGGCAAGAAGTATAATATTGAAGACATACAACAAGCTTTAGCCGAAGGGGAAAAGAAACTTCCTACTTCTTTTACTAAAGAAGGCGATGCTGCAAGAAAAGCATTAAAAGAACCATTTGAACGTGCAGTCGAAATGGGTCAAGTCAATCCGTTAGAAGCAACTAGCGCAGAAGAATTAATGGGGACACAATTAGATCCTAAACAATTAGATTCAATGCGTAGAGCTTTAGGAAGACTTGGTTACGAGAAAGATCTTAAAGATGATCAGGTAGTGGCCTTGGCTAAGCGCCTTTCTGGTAAATTATCAGAAAAACTTAATACAAATGTTAATCCCGAAACTGGAGAAATTGTACCAAGTGCTTTAGGAAAAGCGAATGCTAAAATACAAAATCTTATGGAAGCTCAGGATATATTTAATACTGGCGGACACGGACTAGACGAATTAGGAAATCAAAAAGCGCTCACTCCACTACTTCAACGCTTAGAATCAGATACAATGTCTTCCGATATTGCTAGAAGTCAGTTTAAAAAAGGAATAGGCGCACTTAAGTCTGCTGAACCGGAACTTGGTGCTCAAGCCGAAAAATCAGCAACAGATATCGCAGATAGATATATGATGGCTCGTGAAGCAAATAAACCTCTTACTATTTCTCGTGAGGGAGCAAAACGGGCAGCAATGATCGGTTCTGGATATGTTGGTCGAGGATTAAATGCTTTGGATAAAGGAACTGGCGGTATATTGGAACTTGCAGGATCTGCTGCTCAAAAAATGATGAGCCCTATAGCTGCCGACTCCGGAGCTTTACCTAGTATGGTTCGTTCGCCAGATATTGCCGATGCTCCAAATCAATCTAAAATGAAATTTTCTGATTTAAAACCACAAGAAATGATGGATTTAGCTAAAAGGTTACGGGGAAAAGGAATTGACGGTGTTTCTAAAAAGTTAGAACAAGCAGCTCAATCAAACGACCCGGTACAAAAAGCTCAAGCTGAGTTTGTTTTAAAACAAAATCCTAGTGCAAAAAAACACGTCGAATATCCAAACGATGAGGAATAACAGTGTAATATGAAAATTTCTGAGATGCTTCTTAAAATTTGGGATAATCAAGAAGAGATGAAGTCTGACGTTAATGATATTAAAGTCACATTAGCAGAGCAACATGCTACACTCGAAGATCATACTCGTAGATCTTTAGCTAACGAAGAAGCGGTGGAGCTTCTCCGAAATCAAATTAAACCAATTGAGAATCATGTATTGATGGTAAATTTCTCAGTAAAAATATTACTAGCTATTGGTGGAGTCGTCGGATTCGTCGCTTCCATTCTCAAAGTTTTTGAGTTCTTCGGAATCACCAAATAATTCATCAAGATAATCATTCTCGAAGTTCTCTTCTTGACGTTTCATCTGTTCTTTGATATCTTCTACTGAATCCAACTTTCCTTGTGCTTTTTCTCTAGTATAAATACACCTATTTCTGGCATTATTCATCGAATAACACTCCCGTTTCTCTTTCTTTGTACGGTGTAGATGTTTCTTATGTCTATTAAATGACGCATTAACAAATTCAGTATTAAACTTATTAAGCCATTCTGCTGCTTCTGGATTATCTTTAAGATCCTTTATATATTTTTCGTCGAGCTCAAGTAGATCGAATCTAGTCTTAAGATTATACTCAGGGAGTAATGCTCTAAGTTTTTTCATACTTCTAGCAGAAGTTTTAGGAGATTGAGATTTAAACTTGGGATTATCATACCTACGTTTAGCTTTCTTTGTTACTACCTTTTTCTTGGTCTTCTTTGCGAGCTTTGTCGATTTCTTCGCGACGGGTTTTGAGCTTACTGTACCTTTTGTTTTGTTTTTTCGACCAGTCTTTAGCTTTCTCAAGGGTAACTCCATCTACCTTTAGGTTGTGTTTATCGATGTAGAAAAAATAAGGATGCATAATATATTCTTTATAATGTGGTAAATAAAACTTTAACATTGAACAAAAATCTTTAATTCCTAGTACTTTCTTCCTGGTTTCTAAAGCCCAGCCTTCATAGATATAATATAATGAAGTCCCTTGTACAGCGTAATCTCCTGAAGTAACAGAAAGATCTTCCATGAACTTTTCGATCTGTTGTTTATAATGCTTACTTTTAACCCTACTAGAATTATCTGACTTAAAAAATACCTCTTTGGCCTTCTTTGTAAGATCAATGGCTTCGTAGCTAATAAATACGTTGTATTGATCTGACTCAAAAAACTGAGTGAGCTTAAGTCCAAAATAATTAGGGCCATAGTCTGCCGCTTTAGACCAAGCCCTAAACATCTTATACAGCACTCTTCTTTTTACTGGGTGTTTTCCTGGTTTAATATTATAAAATGATATGAATTCTAGTATGTTATCATGAACTATGTGCTCTTCCTCTTGAGATTGACCCGAAACTTCTATTGCTTTAGATAGAAGAGATTCTAAATCTAAATCTTGAGGAAGAGTTTTCTTAGACATCTGGATATAATTCTTTTTTAAACATTAAAGAGAGAATGATAGTATTTATTACAACAGGAAAGAATCCAAAAATAAGACCAAGATATGCAAACGGTCCACACATTGAACTAAGTAATCCAATAAATAAAATAAGTAAAAATCGTTTAGTGTTACTCATATTAAAACTCCATTGTCGCTGTTACTAGACCGATATTATCGGACTTATTTCTAATATATTGTCCACCTAGAAACAAAGGACCAAGAACTCGTCTATCAACTTTTACAGAGTAAGTTTCATTATATGTTAAAGGATTAACCCCGATACCTACTAACCATTGTTTTTCTGCCGGTTTAGAAACAATAGACTCTACTTGTTTATCTTTCTTCTCTACCGACTTATCTACAACCGTAGTTACTGTTTCTTTTGTTCCATCTGCCTTAGTAATTTCTTTAGTAACCGTGACCACATTATTTCTAATTACTTGATGTTCCTGCACTTCTATTTTAGTTATTTCTTTTGGAGGCTGGAGGTACCGACCAGTACCATACCCAGCTCCAAATAATACAACAGCGACTATAGTTATTACTTTGAAGTTGTCCATTTTACATCCTTGCAATATCCGGTAGTGCAAATCCATTGAACATCTAACGGAGAATTC
>OFRM01000259.1_pt1 | contig 23462 bp, 38 predicted proteins | sample 1543101 | NCBI WGS metagenome assembly OFRM01 (sample SAMN07774223, study PRJEB24372) | wastewater metagenome | isolation source: Exp Tend VB 0WW | collected 2016-02
CGCTTGATCGACTTCCGCCAGGTAGAGGGCCTTAAGGGTACCGTTACCGCTATTGAGTACGATCCCAACCGTTCGGCTCGCATCGCCCTGTTGCAGCTAGAAAACGGCAAAAAGGCCTACATTATTGCCGGTAGTGGCATGACGGTTGGTCAGACTATCACCAGCGGTGGTGATGCCGAGATCGCTCGTCACAACCGCAAGGCCCTTAAGGATATCCCAGTTGGTACTCAGATCTACAACATCGAGCTAGTGCTCGGTAAGGGTGGCCAGATCGCCCGTAGCGCCGGTGCCAAGGCTCAGTTGGCCGCTAAAGAAGGTGAGTTCTGCCAGGTGCGCCTGCCAAGTGGCGAGGTTCGCTTGATCCATCAGAACTGCATGGCTAGCATCGGTACCGTTGGTAACGAGCAGCATCAGAACATCAAGTATGGTAGCGCCGGTCGCCGTCGCCGTCTGGGTTGGCGCCCAACCGTTCGCGGTAGTGCTATGAACCCAGTTGATCACCCTCATGGTGGTGGTGAAGGCAACCAGTCTATCGGTATGAACCCGAAGACTCCTTGGGGCAAGCCAGCGCTTGGTTACAAGACACGCAATCGTAAGTTAACCGACCAGATGATTATTCGCGGTCGCGGTAAAGGCAGGAGACGCTAAATGAGTCGTTCACTCAAAAAAGGACCGTTTTTGGATCCAAAACTCATGAAAAAGGTTGAGAAGCTGAAAGCCGGCGACAACACCGTTATTAAGACATGGGCACGTTCTAGCACCATCACTCCAGAGATGGTGGGCTTTAACTTCGCGGTTCATAACGGCAAACAGCATCTTCCAGTGTTCGTTAGCGAAAACATGGTTGGTCATAAGCTGGGTGAGTTCGCTCCAACCCGTAAGTTCCGTGGCCACGGTGGAAAGAAAGGTAAGTAATGCAAGTACGCGCTACAGCTAAATACGTTGGTACTTCCAGCCGCAAGCTCGGTTTGGTGGCTGCGCTTATCCGCAACCGCCGGGTTGATGACGCCGCTATCGTCCTGATTCAGACCGACAAGGCCGCTACCGAGCCATTGGGCAAGGTACTGCGTTCGGCTGTGGCCAACGCCGAAAACAACTTCAACCTACGCGCAGCTGATCTGCACGTCGCCGAAGTGGTGCTGGGCCCAGGCCCAACGCTTAAGCGTTTCCGCCCACGAGCTAAGGGCTCGGCTTCATCGATCCTTAAGCGCTCCAGCCACATCACAGTGGTTGTTAGCGATGAGGTTCCAGTGGCAGCCGGCGCCCCAAGCGCAACCGAGCTGGCTAAGAGCCACGCTGCTAATAAGACTGCCAAGAAGGAGGCCAAGTAATGGGTCAGAAAATCAATCCCCGAAGCATGCGCCTACAGCTTGATAAGCAGTGGCAGAGCAAGTGGTTCGCCGACGAAACCTACGCTACTCAGCTAGTTGAGGATATTCGTTTGCGCGAAGCTGCCGAAAAGAAGCTAACTCGCCGCGCCAGCGTTTCCAGCATCGACATCGAGCGCTCACCAAGCCTGATTACTATCACCATTTACACCGCTAAGCCAGGTGTGGTTATCGGCCGCGGTGGTAGCGGTGCCGAAGAGCTGAAGAGCTTGCTGAGCAAGATCGCTAGCGCACCGGTAAAGGTGAGCATCGAAGAGGTGAAGAAGCCAGAGACCAACGCCCGTTTGGTTGCCGAGAACATCGCTAGCCAGCTAGAACGCCGTATCGGCTTCCGCCGCGCCATGAAGATGGCCGCCGAAAACGCGGTTAAGGGTGGTGCCAAGGGCGCCAAGGTGATGGTGGCCGGTCGTTTGAACGGTTCCGAAATGGGCCGTCGCGAGCAGGTAGCCAACGGGTCAATCCCGTTGCACACCCTGCGTGCCAACATCGACTTTGCCCAGGTTGAGGCTCGCACTACCTACGGTGTGATTGGTATTAAGGTATGGATTTACAAAGGAGATTCCTTTTAGGACTTAGCGTATGTTACTACCGAAGAAAACCAAGTATAGAAAGCAGATGAAGGGTCGGATCACCGGCGTAGCTTCTCGTGGCATTACTTTGACCTACGGCCAGTATGGCTTGCAGGCCCAGGGTACCGATCGTTTGAGCTCGCGCCAGATCGAGGCCGCACGTCGTGCCATGACTCGCTACATCAAGCGTGGTGGTAAGATCTGGATTCGTATCTTCCCCCACACGCCGGTTACCCGCAAACCACAAGACGTCAAAATGGGTAGCGGTAAGGGTAACCCAGAATTTTTCGTGGCTAAGGTAAAGCCCGGCACCATATTGTTTGAGATGCAGGGTGTTAGCGAAGAGATTGCCCGAGAGGCAATGCGCTTGGCTGCACATAAACTGCCAATCAAAACGAAGTTTATTGTCAAGGAGGAGTCGTAATGAAAATTGCAGAAATCCGCAAAATCAAAACCTCTGAACTGGCGAAAGAAACAACCAAGCTTCGTGAAGAGATTGCAGAATTGCGTCGCCGTATCCATATGGGTGAAACAACTAACGTTCGTACACTTCGTGGCAAGCGCAAAGATTTGGCTCGCATGTTGACCGTACTGTCAGAACAACTATCTAAGGAGGCCGCATAATGGCAAAAACACTCACTGGTGTTGTATCGTCTGACAAAACCGACAAGACAATTGTCGTCATCGTCGCAACACGCCGAACACACCCAATCTATAAAAAACAATACACTGAGACCAAGAAATTTATGGCTCACGATGAAAAGAACGAAGCCCGAGAAGGAGACACGGTGATTATCGAGGAGACTCGCCCAATCTCAGCTCGCAAACGGTTTAAACTCAACGCTATCACGGTACGCGCAGGCGTCAAGTTTGTTGAGCCACAGGCTGACACGACGGAGGAAGCAAAATGATCCAACAAGAAACACGTTTAATTGTCTGTGACAACTCAGGTGCCAAGGAGATTTTGTGTATCCGTGTGCTTGGGGGAACTCGCCGTCGTTACGCACGCGTTGGTGATATCATCACTGCGACCGTCAAGCAAGCAAGCCCAACAGGCACCGTCAAGAAGAAGTCAGTTGTTCGCGCTGTTGTTGTTCGTACTCGCGATAGTATCAAACGCAAAGACGGATCGACTATCAAGTTTGATGATAACGCAGCCGTTATCATCGGTGACGATAAGTTACCCAAGGCAACTCGTATCTTCGGCCCCGTACCACGTGAACTTCGTGACCTTGGGTATGCCAAGATTATCAGCCTTGCACCGGAGGTACTGTAATGAACAAGTCTATATTTAAGATTCGACTCAAAAAAGGCGATACAGTTGTTGTATTGGCTGGCAAGTACAAGGGCAAGACCGGTAAGGTCGTTGCTACGCACCCCACACTAAACAAAGTCACCGTCGAAGGCATCAACATCGTCAAGAAGCATATGAAGCCAAACAAGGAATACCCTCAGGGCGGCATCATTGAGTTAACAAAACCAATCTGGGTAAGCAAAGTCGCCATCCAAGAGCCAACGACCAAGAAACCATCTAAGATTGGGTACAAGCTTACCAAAGACGGTGAAAAAGTCCGTATATTTAAGACAACCGGAAAGGAGATCAAGTAATGGCTGACGCAAAAACAACTACCAAACCTGTATCATCTCCGGCTGCACGTCTTAAGACTGATTACACGAGCAAATTTGTTGCAGAGCTACAGAAAGAACTCGAACTCGCAAATGTGAGCCAAGTTCCAGTGCTCGAAAAAATCGTCATCAATGTTGGCCTCGGCAAGTCAAAAGAGGACAAAAAAGTGATTGAAGCCGCAGGCAACACCTTGCGCAAAATCACCGGCCAGGCGCCAATCGACACCTTCGCCAAGAACTCCATCGCAGGGTTCAAGCTTCGTGAAGGTCAGAAAATCGGCCTGAAGGTAACGCTTCGTGGCGACCGTATGTATGAGTTCATGGACCGCTTAATTAACATCGTTATGCCGCGCTTGCGTGACTTCCATGGTGTGAGCGCCAAGGCTTTTGACAAATCTGGTAACTATAGCGTTGGCCTGAACGACCAGTCGGTATTCCCAGAGCTGACATTTGAAGAAACAACGACCGTACACGGCTTGCAGGCAGTATTTGTCATCAAGGCCATGAACCCACAACACTCAAGAGCATTGCTGGAAAAGTTCGGCATGCCGTTCGTAAAGGAGAACAAGTAAATGGCTAAGAAATCAGCTGTAGCGCGCGATCTAAAGCGCAGAAAAATGATTGACCAGTATGCCGACAAGCGCGCAGAGCTCAAAAAGCTCGGTGATCGCGAAGGTCTGCATCTGCTCCCACGTAACAGCTCACCAACTCGTTTGAAGAACCGCTGCCTAGAAACCGGCCGCCCACGCGCCTTTATGAGACAGTTTGGTCTAAGCCGCTTGAGCTTCCGCGAACATGCAAGCAAGGGCGAAATCCCTGGCGTAACGAAAGCTAGCTGGTAAGGAAACATCATGAGTAATGTATCAACAGACCCAATCGCAGATATGCTATCCCGCATCCGCAACGCCCTCGCCGTCAACAAGACGCAGGTTGTATTGCCACACTCCAAAGTAAAGGAATCGGTCGCCCGCATCTTGCAGGCTAACCGTTACCTCGACAAAGTATCAGTTTCTGATGCTGAAGTTGGCAAAACCCTGACGCTTGAGCTTAAAGCGGAAAATACCAACAGCCCAATCACCGAAATCGTTCGTTTGAGCAAGCCAGGACGTCGTTTGTACACTTCTGCTGACAAGATTCCAATGGTCAAACAAGGCCGTGGTATCGTTATTGTCAGTACATCCAAAGGTGTTATGACTGGCCGTGACGCGCACAAGCAGCGTCTTGGTGGTGAACTAATTTGTAAGGTCTACTAAGGAGAAATAATGAGTCGTATAGGAAAACTACCCATAGACATTCCGTCGGGTGTGACAATCACTGTCGATCAGGACTGGATTACAGTCGCAGGATCAAAAGGTACGCTGAAGCAATTCACCATGCCTGGCATCACGGTTGCTCAAGAAGAAAACCAAATTCTCGTTACACGCGTTGACGATGAAGCGATGCACCGCTCGAAGCATGGTCTCATGCGCACATTAGTCGACAACATGGTTGTTGGCGTCAGCAAAGGGTTTGAGAAGAAGCTCGAAATCAACGGTGTTGGTTATCGTGTTGCAATGGCTGGCCAGGGCCTTAAGATGAACCTTGGTTTCTCCCACGACGTAAACTACGCTTTGCCACAAGGCATTTCAGCAGCAGTCGAGCAAAACACCATCACAATTAGCGGCATCGACAAGCAACAAGTCGGCCAGGTCGCCGCAGAAATCCGCGCACTCAAGAAACCAGAACCCTACAAGGGCAAGGGTATTAAATACGTCGGTGAACGCATTATCCGCAAGAGCGGTAAGTCAGGTAAGGACAAATAGCCATGAATAGAATCGCAAAGAAACTCAACAGCTACACGCGTCGCGCATACCGCGTTCGCAAAAGCCTTACTGGCACCGCAGAACGCCCGCGTCTGAGCGTAAAAATCAGCAACCTGCACGTATCAGCCCAAATCATTGACGATACAACCCACAAAACACTGGCATACGCTACAACTGTTGGTAACAAGGCAGCCAAAGGAACTATGACCGAAAAAGCAGAGCTTGTCGGCGCAGATATTGCAAAGAAAGCCAAGGCAGCCAAAGTCAAAGCAGTTGCTTTTGACCGAGGCGGTAAGCTGTATCACGGCAGAATTAAAGCGCTTGCCGATGCAGCACGCAAGGAAGGATTGGAGTTCTAATATGCAGCCAAATCGAAGAAACCCCCGCAACGACGGCCCAGCCGAAGAGAAGCAGTTTGAGGAGCGAGTCGTACATATCGACCGCGTAGCCCGTGTTGTTAAAGGTGGCCGAAGATTCCGTTTCCGAGCACTCGTTGTTGTCGGTGACAAAAAAGGCAAAGTTGCTATGGGTATTGCCAAGGGCGCAGACGTCACTACGGCTGTCACCAAAGCAGTAGAAGTCGCAAAGAAAAACTTTATGACCGTACACATCATTAATGGTACCGTGGCTCACGAAGCTGAGGTCAAAGTCGGTGGTTCACGTATCCTCATCAAGCCGGCTGCACCCGGTACAGGTCTGATTGCCGGCGGTGTTGTTCGTACCGTGCTCGAAGTAGCAGGTATCCATAACGCACTAAGCAAGTCACTAGGATCAAGCAACAAAATCAATACAACCTATGCAACACTTGCAGCACTCCAGTCTATTGAGCACCCAGACAAGTGGATTACTCGTCAGGGCAAACCAAGTAAGAAGGCTCCAGCAGCCGCTGCTCCAAAAGTCGAAGCAGCTGAAGTGACTGAAACACCAAAGGCTGTCAAAAAGCCTGCAGTCAAAAAAGCGGAGGCTAAATAAATGAAGTTTAACGAACTCGTCGTAGCAAAAAAAAGCTCAACCAAGCGTGTTGGTCGTGGTATTAGTGCCGGACAGGGTAAAACTGCCGGTCGCGGTACCAAAGGTCAAAAATCACGTACAGGTAGCAGTCGTCGTCCAGGGTTTGAAGGTGGTCAAAATCCACTTATGCAACGCATGCCAAAGCTTCGCGGCTTTACAAGCAAGCGTACACCCGCTGAGAATGTCTACACTGGTCAGCTCAATGACCTTGGCGCTAAAGTTGATAACCATACGCTTGCAGAAGCTGGTCTTACGACCAGCCCATACGTACGCGTAAAAGTCATCGTCAAGGGTGAAGTCACTAAAAAAGTTGCTGTTAGCCTGCAGCTAGCTAGTGCGGCAGCCATTGAAGCAATTCAAAAAGCTGGTGGAAGCTTCACTAAGACTGACCAAGTCATGCGTCCTAAGCAAGACAAAGCAGAAAAGAAATAGTTCACGCTTTTTCACCAAAAAACCCGTCACCCGGCGGGTTTTTTTATTATGCTCATACTTGCATTTCTTGGCGATTATCAGCAGAATACCAACAACTTTAGATAATAAAGAGAGGGCAGCACGAAGTGGTAGATAGACTTGAAGCATACAGACAAGCGGGCGTGGATTTAGATTTAAGCAATGTTGCGTCACAAATTGCAGCGGATTATAGTCACCAAACATGGGGTAACGCCGGAGGCTTATGGACACCAGCATCTCCTGACGGACACTTAGCGGCGTCCAAAGTGATGCCACTTGACGAGATTCGCAAGCATTTGGACACTTCCGGGGTAGGCGGCGTGGACGGTACTGGCACTAAACCAGAATTCTACGAGCGAAAAAGAGATTTTTATGGTCTTGGCTCTGATATTATTGCTATGACGGTTGATGACTTACCGGTCGAGGGGGTGAAGGTGTTTGGGTTAATAACGGTCTAGCTGTAAGCTATTTGAACAATCAGACAATTACATATTTTGATGATTTGTTTAGGGGTCTGCGGGACGCAGCAAATGCCGCTGATGTTGTGCTCTGGACCGGCGAAACTGCTGTGCACGGCGATTGGCTTAACGGTCCAACAGACTTTACAGTGGATTGGTTTGGTGACGCCTTTGGCCTCGTGCATAAAGATCGCATTATTACGGGCGAGAAAGTGCAGGAGGGCGACGTAATATATGGATTTGAGGAGCCTGACAGCTTTAGATGTAATGGCATTAGCCGAGTTCGCAAAACCTTTATGCAAGCATACGGCGATGACTGGGAGAACGAGCTATACAACGGCAAGCCCCTTGGTGAATGGGTGTCGGTTGGGTCAACCGTATACGCTGGAATCATGAAGATGCTTAATGGCGGCTATAGAATAGAACAAAAAGCTACTGCAGATATCCATGGTGTTGCTCACATATCCGGAGGGTCATTGCCAGAGAAAGTAGGGCGAATGCTTCGTGTTTCCGAACTTGGGGCAGACATTACGGATCCGTTTGAGTTCCCAGAGATTATGCGACATTGCCAGGACGTTACTCTAGTCACTGATGGTGATACGGAGCGAAAAATGACTGATGAAGAGACACTTACGACATGGCATGGAGGACAGGGCTATGTTGTTGCGGCTCCTGAAGGTGATCATGATGCTATCGTTGAGGCCGGACGACAAAAGGGTGTTGTTATACGTCCAATCGGTCGTGTGACAAAGCAAACAGGTATTCGCATCTTGAGCAAGGGTGCTGAAAAGTACGGCGAAACGCTCGAATTTGCAGCCTAAACATCTGAGCTTTTCTGTGCGGTCAATGTAGGGTATACTTCTCAGAGATTTAATGACAAATAGTGAGGGTAATTGGTTAGTTTATGAGTTGGAAAGTTATTTGGACAGCGCTCAAAAACAGTGATATGCGCAAACGCCTACTGGCAGTACTTGGTATGCTGCTGGTATTCCGTATCTTGGCACACATTCCGATTCCTCTGAGTAACCCGGAAACACTTCAGCAGGTTCTGCAAAACATTTTCACGGCCAAAGAAGGTTCGTCATTCTTGAGCTTTGTCGATATCCTTTCTGGTGGAGCATTGGCTAACTTCTCGATTATGTTGGTTGGCCTTGGCCCGTATATCAACGCCAGTATCATTATCCAGCTCCTGACCAAGGCAATTCCCCAGCTCGAAGCGCTTAATAAAGAGGGTGAGTACGGTCGCAAAAAGATCAACCAGTACACTCGTATGCTAGCGTTCCCTTTGGCAATCATACAGTCTATCGGCGCTATTTACCTCGTACGCCAGTCAGCCCAGCAAATCGGTGGTATCGGTGATATTACCGCCAACACCTCGCTCCTGCAGTGGGGTCTTATGATTTCTGCGCTTGTGGGTGGATCAATGATTCTAATGTGGCTCGGTGAGCTCATCACAGAGAAGAGCGTAGGTAATGGTATTTCACTGATTATTACCGTTGGTATCGTTAGTAACCTCCCTTCTACAATCTCGAACGTTGTCACTTCAGTATTTAGTAAAGAGAGCCAGTGGCACCTGTTTGGCAAGGCACTTCCTATTGACCAGGATTCCTTCTTCCTTGCGCTTATTATCTTGGTGGTCGTAGTTACGCTCACGGTACTTATCGTTAAGCTGAACGAAGCAGCACGTAATCTCACGGTCCATTATGCCAAACGTGTTCAGGGTAACCGGGCATACGGCGGCGTCACAACAGTCCTTCCCGTCAAGCTGATTACAGCGGGCGTCATCCCGATTATCTTCTCTGTTGCGTTCTTGAGCGTGCCAAGCTTTGCCGGACAGCTCATGTCTGCGTCTCAAAGTCTTCGTTTGCAAGAATTCGGCACCAAGCTCGTGCTTTGGTTCCAGACTCCTAGCAATGAAACCTTTGCTGCCGGCGGTTGGGTTCCGTACATCTACCCGGTTGTGTACTTCTTGCTAGTCTTTATATTTACCTTTTTCTACACTAGTATTAGTTTCAACTCGGCCGAAATCGCGGAGAACTTACAGAAGCAAGGCGGATTCATCGCTGACGTGCGTTCTGGCTATCAAACAGAGAGGTATCTGGGCAGAGTTGTGAACCGACTGACACTATTTGGCGCTCTAGCCCTTGGCATCTTGGCCCTTTTGCCAATCGTTGGTCAGGTATTCCTCAAGACAAACATCGCCATTAGTGGTACCAGTATCTTGATTCTTGTATCTGTTGCATTGGAGACGCTCCGCGCTATTGAATCCCGTGCTTTGATGGTGACTTATGACCAATACGAGCAGGCTGATTATTTCTACGACACTGATGTACCGGGTACTGCTTCGCGTAAGCTCAAATTCCTACCAAGCCGCAAGAAAGCCAACCCTGATAAAAACTAATAAAACCCTTTGCAAACTGTTCTAAAGTTTGCTACAATGACTCGAGTTATATTTGTATGGCCAACAATAAGGAAGTAATCGAATTATCGGGAACTGTAGTGGAGGCTTTGCCTGGCACTCAGTTTCGAGTCGAACTCGAAAATGGACATCAAATCATAGCTCACGTAGCCGGTAAGATGCGAAAACATTATATTCGCCTCGTACCAGGAGACGGCGTTACGGTAGAACTGACACCCTACGACCTTACGAAGGGCAGGATAACGTACCGCAAGTCGTGATGAACGATATTTATTAACAACCATACTATCGCAGTGTGTTATTGCAAACAAAAGGAGCAGTAATCCGTATGAAAGTACGTGCAAGTGTCAAGAAGATTAGTCCAGACGACATCATTGTTCGTCGCAAAGGGCGAGTCTACGTTATCAACAAACTAAAACCTAAGCACAAGCAGAGGCAGGGTTAACTATGGCGCGTATATCGGGTGTAACCATCCCAGATGCCAAACAAGTACAGATTGCTTTGACGTATGTGTACGGTATCGGACCAAAAACTAGTGCTGATATCTTGGATGTTGCCAAGGTAGAGCCAACCACTCGTGTCAAGAACTTGACTGACGGTGAGATTAGTAAAATTCAAGACGTTATTAACGACAAGTACACCGTAGAAGGTGAACTTCAGCGTATTGTGACGACAAACATTAAACGATTGCGTGATATCAAGTCATATCGCGGTGAACGACATGCCAAAAGCTTGCCAAGCCGTGGACAACGAACCCGCACTAATGGCCGTACTCGTCGTGGACGACGTGTGGCTGTTGGCGGCGCGCAACCTAAATCAGCATCTAAGACGTAGGAAGGACGAAACAATATGGCAGAAGCAGTCAAGCAAACCAAGAAGAAAAAAGCCAAGCGCTCAGTCCCCCAGGGTCAGATGCATGTTTTGGCGACGTTTAACAACACGATTATTAGCTTTACCGACCCTGTCGGTGGCGTACTAGCAGCATCAAGTGCTGGAGCGTGTGGATTCCGTGGCTCTAAGAAAGGCACGGCCTACGCAGCACAAGTTGCAACAGAGAAGGCAGCCGCCATCCTGAAGCAGACATATGGCACAAGCCGCGTTGATGTGTACATCAAAGGCGTTGGCCTTGGTCGTGAAGCAGCTGTTCGTAGCTTGCAAAACCTAGATATATCAGTCGATAGTATTGCTGACGTAACGGGCGTGCCACATGGTGGCGTTCGTCCACGTAAGGCAAGGAGGATTTAACCATGGCACGAGACACTCAAAGTATCGTCAAGATGTCGCGCCGTGAAGGCTATGCACTTCATCCTAAAGCTCACAAGGCTTTGGCAAAACGCACCGCACTTCCTGGCGCCAACAACACTAGTCGTGGTTACCGAGCTAAGGCTAGTCAGTACTCACTCCAACTTCGTGAGAAGCAAAAAGTGAAGCGCCTCTATGGTCTGCTTGAGAAGCAGTTCAGCAACCTGATGAAAGAAGCAGGTCGCAAACAAGGTGAAGCTGGTGTTATGCTGCTTCAACTCCTTGAGCAGCGTGCCGACAACGCAGTGTACCGAGCAGGATTTGCCCCAAGCCGCCGTGCTGCTCGTCAACTTATGAGCCACGGCCACTTCATGCTCAATGGACGCCGCGTCAACATCCCGTCAATTCGTATGAAGGCTGGCGACGAGCTCGTTGTTCGTCCTCATAGCGTTAAAACCGAGTATTTCAAACAGTTAGATGATGTTAGTCCTGCTCCATCGGCATTGCCCGGCTGGATCAAAGCAGACCGCAAGAAGCTGACTATTACGATTACCGGCCTGCCAACTCGCGAAGAGGCAGAACCAGACATCAATGAACAACTAATCGTTGAGTACTACTCACGCTAACCAGGAGGCGAAACAATATGTCAAAAACAATTTACACACCAGGACTCGTGAGCACCGACGACCACTCAGCGACTAGCGCAACATTCACTATCGAGCCACTACACAGTGGCTATGGAATGACATTGGGCAACAGCTTGCGTCGTGTGCTACTGTCGTCTATTGCAGGTGCAGCCGTTACATCTTTCAAGATTGAGGGTGCATCACACGAATTCACCACCGTCAAAGGTGTCAAAGAGGATGTCGTCGACATCATGCAAAACCTCAAAGGCATCCAATTCCGCGTATTTAGCGACGAACCACAGACTGTTCGCATCGTAAAATCTGGCAAAGGCAGCGTTACTGCTGCTGACATTCAGACAAACGCTGACGTCGAAGTCGTCAATCCAAAACACGTTATTGCAACTATGGATGATCCAAAAGCTAAATTCACAGTTGACCTAGTTGTTGACACGGGCCGCGGCTACCGCACCGTAGAAGAGGTTACTGCCAAGAAAGCGAGCGACTTCATAGCCGTTGACGCAATCTTCAGCCCAGTTGTACGTGTACGTTACAAAGTAGAAAACACTCGTGTTGGCCAGATGACCGACCTCGACAAGCTTCTCCTGACTGTCGATACCGATGGCTCGATCACTCCTCGTGACGCGTTTGAAGAAGCAGCAGCAATCCTCGTTAACCAGTACACAGCGCTTGCAGGTCAGACCCGCGTAGAAACAGCCGAAGCATTGACAGCAGCTGGTGTAGCACCTGGCGCCAAAGGTGAAGAAGAGCCAGCTGAACTCATGACTTCCATTGAAGACCTGAACTTCTCTGCTCGTACTACCAACGCACTCATCAACAACGACATCCATACACTCAAAGACTTGTTTGCTTTGAGCGACACGGAACTTCGTGAGTTGAAGGGCTTTGGCAGCAAAGCCTTGGATGAAGTCAAAGATAAAATGGCTGAACTGGAGCTCTAAATGCATCGTCACGGATATAAAGGTCGAAAATTTCACAGAGAGCGCGATCAGCGGGAAGCCCTGATTGAGTCTTTGGCGGAAGCTTTGATCATACACGAATCAATCGAAACAACCCTACCAAAGGCCAAGGAATTGGTCCCATACGTAGAAAAACTCATTACCAAGGCCAAAAAAGGCGACTTGCACAACCGACGTCAGATTGTTAGTAGTCTGCAAACCGTTTCTTCGGCACACAAGCTAGTGGACGAGATTGCACCAAAACTGACAGGACGCACGAGCGGTCACTTGCGTATCGAACGCACTGTGCTGCGCCGTGGCGACAATGCCCAGATGGCACAAGTTAGCTTTGTAGATGATCTGTCAGAAGCACCAGTAGCTAAAGCTGCGGTTGCTGCCAAACAGGAAGTCAAAGAAGCAGTCGCAAAGCCTACCGTCAAGAAACCGGCTGCAAAAGCAAAAGCTACTCCAGTCAAGAAGCCCGTAGCTAAGAAAGAGGCCAAGAAATGAACAAAACATATAGCGCCAAGCCCGTAGACGTTACCCGCAGGTGGTACGTTGTTGACGCAAGTGAACTGCCACTCGGCCGCCTTGCTACACAAGTAGCCACACTACTCACCGGCAAAGGCAAACCACAGTTTACCAAGCACATCGACTGCGGCGACTTCGTTGTCGTTATCAACGCCGACAAACTCGTCGTAACTGGTGACAAGCTCGAGCAGAAGACATACTACAAGCACAGTGGATTTCCCGGTGGACTTCGCGAAACAACACTGAAGGCTCAAATGGCAAAAGACTCAACTATGCCAGTGTTCAAGGCTGTCCGTGGCATGTTGCCTGTCAACAAGCTCCGCGACGAACGCCTGAAGCGTCTCAAAATTTATGCAGGTGCTGAGCACAATCACGAAGCACAGAAACCAGAAACATTGTCTCTGGCCCTGAAAGGAAGCAAATAATGGCTGAATCCAAAACACATTACTACTACGGTCTTGGCCGTCGTAAAAGCGCAACAGCTCGTGTCCGTGTCATGAATGGAAAAGGCAACATTGTTGTGAATGGCAAATCAGCAGAGGAATACTTTGCAGACAGCAAATCACTACTAGCTGAGCTCACTACACCGTTTGTCGCATTGGACATGGTTGGTAAGTACGATGTCAGTGTGGTTGTATCTGGGAGCGGTCACGCAAGCCAGGTCGATGCTATCCGTTTGGGTATCGCCAAGGCTTTGGTTGTCATGAACCAAGAGCTGAAGCCAACCTTGCGCAAAGCAGAGTTGCTCGGCCGCGACCCACGCGAGAAAGAACGCAAGAAGTTCGGCCTCAAGGGTGCTCGCAAACAGCGACAGTTCACAAAACGTTAACCGCTCTAGGTTACGAAAAAAGCCCGTTTATTCGGGCTTTTTTGTTTGGTGCTGTTGCAAGCTATCGATAACCGTGGTATATTATCAATCATGTCAACACATCGACAAAGCATCTCAAACTATTGGTTTACCGACTTTATGGAGGCGGTACTGCTGTAGTATTTGATTGAATCAAGTAGACACAACCGCCCAAACACAACAGGGCGGTTTTTAATTCCGCAATAATTACCATTACAACTTAGGAGAACCACAGAATGCCCCCAGAACGACACGAATCACCAGCGCCAATACTTGCCGAATCACGGCGTATAGCCGATAAATTACTAGAAGTGCAAGGCATTGTGAATACCGCACACGCTACTTTGCAGCAAGAACTACTTGCTGACGTGCGAGAACAGCTTCAATACCCGCAGCCAGAAGATGTGGACACGGCACGACTGGTCGACACTCGTATTACACAGAAAGAAGCAGTCATATCACCGGAAGCACTTGATGCAGTATTGCCACTGACACAACGATCCGCGGATACAACACTTGATAGTCGAGATAAAATTGAACAAATTGTGCGTGGCGATGATGACCGCTTAGTTGTCATCATGGGCCCCTGCTCAATACACGACCCAGAGGCTGCGATGGAATATGCCAAATTTGCAATGGAAATGCGCGAACAGTACGGAGAGGACCTAGAAATTATTATGCGCTTCTACTCCGAGAAGCCACGCACTGAGCTTGGCTGGAAGGGTCTGGTTGCTGATCCGCTCATGGACGGTAGTGACGATATGAATCTGGGCCTTGTCGTTGACCGTATGATCTCCGTACGCATAACTGATATGGGCGTACCACTGGCCAGAGAGCGCCTAAACGCCAATACACCACAGTACTCTAATGGACTATTTGCCTATGACTCCATCGGTGCACGCAATGTCACCGACCAGAAGGCCCGTGAGTACGCCTCTGGCACATCGTCAGTTATTGGTATCAAAAATGGTACTGACGGTACAGTAGGTGATGCCATATCCGCGATTGTCTCGGCAAATGGTGAGCATACATTGCTTGGTCTCGCACAAAACGGCCAACAGGCAGTCGTTCATACCGCAGGCAATCCAACGACCCACATCATTCTGCGGGGTGGGAGCAATGGTCCAAACTTCGACGCCGAAAGTGTCAACGAGGCGGTTCAAGAAATCAAAGCTGCCAATGAGCGAACTGGCCTCAGTATACCTGAGGGTGTCGTCATCGACGCTTCGCATAAGAACAAAGTGAATGGCGAGCAAATGACTGCAGTGGAATCAGTTGCAGGACAAATCACAGCTGGTTCGGTAGCTATCCGCGGCGTCATGATTGAAAGCAACCTCAAATCGGGCAACCAAGACCTTAAAAAACTCGGCCCAGACAATCTCGAGTATGGTAAGAGTATCACCGATAGTTGCGTGGATTTAGCAGAAACACGAATTATGTTAGAAATGCTATCACAAGCAATTCGTACAAGACGTCTGGCTCGGGCAGAACACTCATGACGGCGATAGTAGGAGTTCAAGGTGGCAAAGGGTCCTATCACGAGCAAGCAGCTCGGCAGCACTTTGGGCCTGGTGCACAAATCGCATATCTTCATACATTCCGCGATGTATTTGATGCGCTATCTGCTGGAGAAATCACTGACGCAGTCATAGCAATCGCGAATAATCGCTATGGTTTTGTCACCGATGCGTTTAGCGAACTCATGCGACGTCATCAGGAAGTTTCAATACGTGGCGAGGTGTATGTGCGTATCAAGCACCAGTTGCTTGGGGTGCCTGGCGCTACAATCCGGTCAATTACTGAAGTATATTCTCAGGGAGTGGCATTGGGTCAATGCTCAGAGTTCCTGGCCAGCGCTATGCCCAAGGCCCGGCTCATTGAGTCAGAAGATACAGCACGGAGCGCTGAGTTTGTTGCGACATCCGCAGATAAGCACAAAGCAGCGGTTGCCAGTGCGCAGGCAGCAGAGATATATGGTTTGGATGTCATAGGGCACGACATCCAGGACGAAGAAAATAACATGACAAGATTTCTTGTGATGGGTGCCAACAAGACAAGGACAAGGCAGGCAGGCAACAAGACTACAGCCTTACTAAATACCTCACAACATCCAGGTGCGCTTGTTGATGCGCTATTGCCCTTCAAGAAACAGAAAATAAATATCTCTACACTTCATTCGACATTTTTGCCGAACACAGGGTTTGAGATGCAATTTCTTGTGGAGTTCGATGCAGGTATGCAGGAGCCCGCTATGCAAGCAGTCATGAGCCAACTTACAGGCGTAGGAGCCAAACTTACGGCAATGGGCACATATAGGGCACAACAATTAAACATTGACAGTCATTAACATAAGTGGTATTATAAAATGATGAGTACGCATAATATTCAGACGCAGTATTGGTATACCGACACTTCTCGTGGCGGTCTGTTCCGTGTGTTTGAATATCGTGATGCTAGTTAGCTCCATAGAGCGAAAGTACCGAAAAGACCGCCACGCCAACGGCGGTCTTTTTAATTACAACTTTCTAGGAGAAAACGATGAATACAATAACCAAAACGTCTCCACACCATGTGCGGCGGCAGTTACTTAAAAACAAACAACTCAATATAGAATCTGTCGGCAAGCTAGATATGCATACGCTGACGGACGTTGCTGACGCGCCAGATGGCAAAGGAACGGTAGTTCGGCTTATTATGGGCGCAACCCGAGCTATGCCTTTGCGGGCGATTACCTACGCTGATACAGCATTGCGTGTCGCGCAAGCAATCCCCTGTGAGCAGGTTCAGATTGTTCATGCTAATCGACTTGGCGGGCAAGTAAACGGCATTAACGCTGAAAAATCTGCACATGACGCAAAACAGCTTGCCGCAATCACGCAGATGCATGCTGCAGCATTTTTCCCGGATGTCTTGCCTAAGCTACTTCACGGACAGGACCAAGCGCTTGACCTGAGCGACTTTGTCGCGGCAGCTGAGATTGTTTTTAGGTCACGCCCTGAGATATCGGCAGCGTTAGGCCAGAAGGGTACGAAGCACGGTGGGGACTCACTTGTTTACTCGTCTGCTCATACCGCGTTTCAGGACACAGATAGGCTCGTGATTGAGCCGTTGCTTGCAGGGGCGCCAGTACAAGTGCCTGCAGAGCGGATTGTGAGCGTAGGATGCCAGCAAGAGCGTATATTCTACCTCACCAGGATGGCGATGCGCCAACAACTATCTGTTGACCTTGTAGACACTGCACAGTTGTTCACAGGCCATATATCGCCACCATACTTTGTTGCTCGTGGTGGTGAGCCGTTGCTTGGTGACGCGCTACACGATGGCGTTGATTTAACGCAGTTTGGTGATTTTGCCGCACATCGAGACATGACAACATTCATTCAGACAATTCAAGGAGTCAATCATGGATAATCCCATAATTATATTGGGTGGAATGGGGCCACAGGCCTCGCTTCGCTTGCACGAGCTGCTGCTCAAAAAATCAGAACAGTTTCACGGACCAGCTTCCGATGAGTTCCCGGCAATACTTCACGCATCAATTCCTGTGCCCGACTTCATAGCATCGCCAGCCAACTACGAAGAGGCGGTAACGTTGGTACAGCACACATGTTCGATTTTACCACTGGCCAATGCGGGTGTTGTTGGCATGGCCTGCAACACGGCGCATCTGATGGTCAATCGCCTGCCCTTAGACGGAGTCAATTTTGTGTCGATGATAGATGCCGTTGTTGCACAGGCAGAAGAGCTCCATAAGCCAACAAGCATAGGTTTGTTAGCATCCCCGCATACTATCCAGACAGGCCTATACGCGAACGCCTTTAAGAAGCGGGGCATAGAAGTCGTGCTTCCTGATAAGCGGCAAATGAATCAGTTGCACCGAATCATCACCGGAGTTATTGAAGGGCAGAGTCCGCAACGCTTTCGTGCAAAACTGAGCGCCATTGGTGCGGACCTGAATGCACGAGGTGCGACCGGACTGTTGCTGGGATGTACAGAGTTACCACTCATCGGCATTGACTCCGAGCTCCCCGTTATTGACTCACTTGATGCACTCGCCAACGCAATGCTGGAGAAATACTACGATGTCAGGGTATAATAGGTCTCAGATGAGCAAGCCAGTGATTTTGACGGGTATCCGTGCCAACAATGACCTCCATTTGGGAAACTATTTTGGTGCGCTTTTGCCAATCATCGATATGGCAAAGCGAAAAGCAGGGGAGTATCAGGTCAATTTGTTCGTACCTGATCTCCACAGCTTCACGACACCGATTGACCACAGCCAATTACAAGCAGGCATTCAGAACAACCTGCGACTGTTCGCAGCCGCTGGTTTGCCACTCGACAACCCAGATATCCATCTCTACCGACAGAGTTACATCCCCGCCCACAGCGAGCTGACAATCATTCTAAATAGCTTCACTGGATTTGGGGAGATGAGTCGTATGACTCAGTTCAAGGACAAATCAGCCAATCTGGGCGCGGAACGCGTGAGCGTAGGTTTGTTTGATTACCCGGTGCTCATGGCGGCCGACATGCTTTTGTACGGTGCGAAGCATGTTCCGGTTGGCGATGACCAGTCTCAGCATATTGAGATCACCCGCGATCTTGGCGACCGCATGAATGCGAAGTTTGGTGAACTGTTTGTAGTCCCGAATACGGTCAAAGAGCAGCACGCATTTTTTGGTAAAGACCAAGGTCTCCGCATCAAGGATTTACAAGATCCGACAAAAAAGATGAGCAAGTCCGATGAATTCGGCAAAGGTGTGATATTCCTTGGTGAAGACCCCAAATCTGCTGCCAAAAAAGTTATGAGCGCTACAACGGATAGCGTGGGCAAGATTAGCTATGACACAGCAAGCCAACCAGGGCTCGCGAACTTGATGCAAGTCTTAGCATTGCTCGAAGGAGTGGATGTGGCGGAAATCGCTAAACGCTATGACGGCCAAACACAGTATGGGCCGTTCAAACAAGACGTTGCCGCAGCCGTAGAGGGGTTTTTGACGAAGTTCCAGAAGCAGTTTGCAGAAGTGGACGATGCACAGGTTCATGCTAAGCTTGCATCATCTGAAACAGCCATGAATAAAGTCGCAAACGCAACACTCCTACGCGTTCAAAAGGCAGTAGGCCTCCGATGACCAAAGAAAACCCCAAAAAACCCGAGCAAAACGTTTGGGGCTTGTTTGGCAAGGTTGCTGGGTTTATTGGTGCGTTGGTCGTGGGGTCAATCTTCATCGATGGAATGGGCAAAAAATAATGAGTGCCGTGATTGAGTTTACTCCGGGGCAGCGACTTGATAAAGCGGTCGCTGAGCATTTTCCACAATATTCTCGGGCGTATTTGTCACGGCTCATTGACGGAGACGTCGTGTTGGTCAACGGCAAGCCTAACAAATCCGGCTGGAAGCTTCGCGAGGGTGACGTCATAACTGTCACGGTAGACCTGTCACAGGAGCAGCAGATTGAGGATATAGAACTACCGATCTTGTTTGAGGATGACAACGTGGTCGTAATCAATAAACCGACAGGGGTGATTAGCCACAGCCGGGGCAAGTACTGGTACGAACCATCAGTTGCATCGTTTCTTCGCCAAAAGACAGGTACAGACGCTGATAATCAGCGAGCAGGCATTGTGCACCGACTCGACCGAGCCACAAGCGGTGTTATGATTTGTGCCAAGAACGAAGAAACTCTTGGCTATCTACAGAAGCAGTTTGGTAACCGGACTGTCACCAAGACCTACATTGCAGTTATTGTTGGCGCGCTTGTTGAGCCTGCTGCTATCATTGACATGCCAATCGAACGCAATCCCAAGAAGCCCTCCACGTTCCGGGTTGGCAGCAATGGCAAGGCATCTCAAACGGCATATCGGACGCTGAAGGCAAATACAAAGTACAGCTTATTAGAGCTCACGCCCAAAACAGGCCGAACTCACCAACTGCGTGTGCATCTAAAACAACTCAACCACCCCATAGTCGGTGACCCACTCTATGATGGCGAGTCCAATGATCGGTTAATGCTTCACGCTGCCAGTCTGACCATTAAACTTCCGGGCGATATCGAGACGACATTTACGTCACCGCTTCCGACAGAGTTCGAGGAGCTGTTGAAGGACGCGAAGTGAGCAACCTGCTCATCCATCCCAAGACCAGTGCTCAATTAGGCTCCCTTGTAGCTCAGCCACCACATGCTTTGGTCGTGGTTGGCCCCACAGGCATGGGTAAGCCGACGTTGGTTCGTGAGTTTATGCGTACGCTGCTAGGCATCAAGAGCCTGAGCAACCAGCCGTACGTGCTAGAACTTAGTGGCGAGGAGGGTGAGCTTGGCATAGAGCAGATTCGGGAGCTACGCCAGTTTACTCAGCGCAAAACCACGGGTACGGGGACTATTCGTCGTGCATGCTTGCTCTACGGCGCTGATACTATGACGTCGCAGGCCGCGAATGCTTTGCTCAAGACGCTCGAAGAGCCACCAGAAGACACAATCATTGTGCTTACAGCCGAAACGGAAACAGGCTTGCCTGATACTATCCGATCTCGTGCGCAATTGCTCCATGTACTGCCCGTCAGCCAGACAGCCGCGAATGATTACTTCGGTGCTATGAACCACGATGTAAAGGCAATTGCTCAAGCGTTTGGGCTCAGTGGAGGCAGGCCAGGGCTCATGAGTTCCTTGCTAGCCCAATCCAGTGAACATCCACTATCGCAGGCTGTAACAGAGGCAAAGCAGCTTATTGGAGCTGATGTCTACGCTCGGTTGACGCATGTTGAGCGTCTTAGTAAAGACAAACCTGCTGCTCTACAAGTGCTGTTTGGCTTGGAGCGTATTGCCGCAAGTCTCGTCAAGTCAGCGGCGCAGAACAACGATGCTGATCGGTTGAAACGAGCGCACAAGACGCAGGCAGCTGTAGAGAAGGCACAACAAGCGCTTTCGTACAGCGCCTCAACAAAGCTTGTGCTAACCGACCTATTTATCAACATGTAGTATAATGTCGGTTAGTATGTATGAACTAGTCGCAGTATTGGGGTTTGGTGTGTTGGCTATTCGTGCCACCAAAGTACGAGATCAAGAGCTTTCGCCAATCCCGCGCAAGATTTCAGACAAGCTCGGCAAATTATGGGATATCGCCCACCAAGGAATGCGAGAAAACCGTTTGTTGCGTGCGGAGAAGGCATTACTGACGATTCTCAAAATTGACGAGAAAAACGCAGCAGCATATAACCGCCTCGGTATTCTCTATGCGAAGCAAAAAGAGTATAAAGACGCTATCGACTGTTTTGAAATTGCCAGCAGTATTGAGCCAACGGCTTCAAGTTTGCATAATCTTGGCTTAATCTATTACGAAACCGAAAATTACCCCAGTTCTGCTGCTGCGTTCGAGAAAGCTATTGAACTAGAAGGCAATCTTGCGGCACGTCACATTGCCTATGCCAAAGTTCAGGAGAAGCTAAACAACGAGAAACTGATGATTCAGGAACTAGAAAAAGCCATTGAGTTAGAGCCAAACAAAGAGAGCTACACTCTGTTGGCCGGCGCATATAGGCATACCGGAAACGAAGAAGGCGCACTAGAGCTCGAATCAAAGCTACAGAAGCTCATCGTACCATCTGGTACGCCCAAAAGAATCGCTCGCCCAAAACGGGTTGTTGTTTGACCTCTGTTTTGATACACTCTTACGTGAGTTGATAGCGTGCCACCTTAGCTCAGCTGGTTAGAGCACCTGTTTTGTAAACAGGGGGTCGTCGGTTCGAATCCGACAGGTGGCTCCACTCAAGTTCGTTACGCAGGGTTAGTGAAGCGGTCAAACACGTCAGACTGTAAATCTGATGGCTTATGCCTTCGTAGGTTCGAATCCTACACCCTGCACCATCCTCCTTTGCCGAGCCTTTATGGGTCGACTGAGGAGGTTTTTTGTGTTGTTGGCTTGAGTGCGAACACGAGCAGCTCACTGTTATCATGGTCATGGCTGTGTTGAAGTGGTCCTAATGTTGCAATTTGCTCACGCTTGCAACCCTTACCTTATAAGGGATAATAGCAGTCATGGCAGACTTACGATTCACTCGACTAGGCAACAACCCTGATGCCGAATCTTTGCGCTTACGTAACCTCTATTCTGATAGCGGAGTCGACGACGCTGTCCGTGATGAATTTGAAACTACAGTGATGGCATACCAAACGCTACCTTTGCCATTTATCGCTACAAGGATTCGTGAAAGGTACATGGGAGATGAGCCTGTTGCATGCGGCGCGCTTATTGTCGCCGACGGACAAGACGCAGGTATGGCGATATGGGGCATAAAAGACTTTGAAAGAACGGCGAATGAGAGAGTAGAAACAGTCAGAGGCATTAATATATCTGCATGGCTACTCAAGCAACACCGAAACAAGGGGTTTGCGCGTGAGTTAGGCCGTGATGTCGTCGAGATGGCGCAAGCTCAGATTCAAAATGCAAACGTGCCAACATGGAGCGGAAGACAGATTTGGACATCAGTGCACGTAGAGAACACGGCAAGCCGGCTGGCCTGCCTGGGCGCAGGTTTTGTTGAGGCTGGGGACCACACAGGAAGTCCTGGAAGGTTACTATACGTGCTTGGCGAAGACTAGAAGCTGTGTCTTTGCTGCCATTGCTTCTTGCGTGTTTAACCTGTAAAATAGCACCCTGTAAGCCATCTTAGCTCAGGGGTAGAGCGCATCCATGGTAAGGATGAGGTCGTGGGTTCAAATCCCACAGATGGCTCCATATGTACAACCGCCACACGAGCGGTTTTTTTGATGGTTGAATTATGGTATTGGGAGTATTATTCATCTATGAATATGCAATTGCTATTGATGATGTGGGCGGGGCACTACCTATCGGACTATGCTTTGCAGCCAGCATACATGGCCGAGCAAAAAGCATATGCACTCAAGACCAGCGAAGGCACTCATGCGTTAACTGCCCATGCGAGCATCCACGGGTTAGCTGCAGGCGTAATCACCGGGAGCTTTGCTGCCGGCCTTGCCGTCGGTGTTAGCCACTGGGTTATCGACTTTGGGAAAGCGTCGGTGCTTATCAAACGCAACAAACGGCAAGGTTTGTACGGCATTAACATCGACCAGCTACTGCACTTCGTAGTTATACTCACAGTTTGGCTGATAATTACATAACACCCGTATGCCGATAATATCAGTATAATCATATTGCATATAAAACACTTATATGATATAATCCATCCTTGTGAAAACGGAGATGTGCATACATGAGTGATTTTGGACGAATCCTTAATAGGTTGCAGCCTATTGAGGCCCCCGCAATCGATCCTGCTTTTGTTGAGCAGTATGATGCACAGCGAGTGCTCCCCTTGTCAACAAGACTTCAGACGGAGCGTCTCAGAGATGACTCCGCACTCAGGGCACTTACGGATACACTCAGGAACGACGACGCATGGCATGATATTGCTCCATTTGTTGACCGAAGAGCTGATTTTCAGCTTGTCGAGACCAGACGTCGGGGCGGCGTAAACGAGTCCAGGCCAAACCGTACCCGGTTTATGGCACCGCT
>OFRM01000260.1_pt1 | contig 23437 bp, 16 predicted proteins | sample 1543101 | NCBI WGS metagenome assembly OFRM01 (sample SAMN07774223, study PRJEB24372) | wastewater metagenome | isolation source: Exp Tend VB 0WW | collected 2016-02
TATTTGCGATTGACGAGTCGCACTGCGTATCACAATGGGGGCACGATTTCCGCCCGGAATATATCAAGCTCTCAATTTTGCACGAACGCTTTCCTAACGTGCCGCGCATCGCCTTAACCGCGACCGCTGACCAGCAAACCCGCGACGAAATCATCCACCGCCTGCAACTCGAAAACGCACTGCAATTTGTTTCCTCATTTGATCGGCCAAACATTCGCTATCAAATCGTTGAAAAAGAGAATGGCCGCAAACAACTCCTTGACTTCATCAAAGCCCAACACAGTGGGGATGCGGGCATTGTGTATTGCCTGTCACGCAAAAAGGTAGAAGAAACTGCCGATTTTTTAAACGAACATGGCATCACCGCACTGCCTTATCACGCAGGTATGGAGCTGGCAACGCGCACCAAGAATCAGGCGCGCTTTCTGCGCGAAGATGGCATTGTCATGTGCGCCACGATTGCGTTTGGCATGGGCATTGACAAGCCCGATGTGCGCTTTGTTGCCCATCTCGACTTACCAAAAAGTATCGAAGGTTACTACCAAGAAACCGGACGCGCCGGGCGTGATGGTGCCAGTGCCAATGCGTGGATGGCTTATGGCTTGCAAGACGTGGTACAACAACGCCGCATGATCGATGAATCTGAAGCCAACGAAACTTTTAAACGTGTGCAAAGTGCCAAGCTCGATGCCATGCTAGGTTTATGCGAAACGCTTAATTGTCGGCGCGTGCATATTCTGGATTACTTCGGCCAAGCGTCTACACCGTGCGGTAATTGCGACACCTGCCTTAATCCACCCAGCGAATTCGATGGCACTATCGCCGCCCAAAAAATTCTCTCAACCGTGTACCGGGTCGATCAACGTTTTGCTACTGGTCACGTGATTGATGTATTACGCGGCATCAGCACAGATCGTGTAAAACAATGGCGACACGATCAATTATCCACCTTCGGCTGCGGCTCAGACAAAAGCGAAGCTGAATGGCGCGCCCTGTTACGGCAATTGATTGCACTTGGCATAGTCTCAGTCGATTACGACAACTACAGCGCATTAAAACTGACCGAGATGTCACGCGCTGTATTGCGTAGTGAAACCAGCATCCGACTGCGCCAATACAAAAAAGCAGAAAAAGCCGTCAAACACAAACGCCAAAGCGCCAAAGATTATGCGGAAAGTAATCTAAGCGAGGCCGAACAAGCCATCTTTGAAAAACTACGCTGGTGGCGCGTTGAAACCGCCAAAGCCCACAACGTCGCGGCCTTCATCATCTTCCACGATACAACCCTACGCGAAATCGCCAAGGCGCAACCCAGATCCTTAGCCGACTTACGCGGCGTCACTGGGGTTGGTGAAAAAAAGCTGGAAAGCTATGGCGCGGATATCGTCGCGCTAATTTGCCAGACAATGGCTGCCTAGTCAGATATAAATCCATTTCTAGTTACATACTATAATATTTACAAAATAACTGTAATTGAACTCTTAGCTATTTTGACAAACCGCCCTATCACGTTTCATTGATTAGAGTGATCTAACATTAACGTGAAATCAGAAGGGCTGACTGCACTTAGTCTTCAATATCAACATAGATTAACCAAAGGTGATCACAATGAATACTCGTACAACTCTTAAACATTATTTACTCGTTTTTGGTCTAATGTGCAGTTTATATTCACCGAGCTTTGCTGTGGAAACGGGGAAACGCGCGCCTGATTTTACTTTGCCCGGTATTTCTAGCCCGATTCAATTAAATGCCTACAAAGGTAAAGTGGTTTATCTAGATTTTTGGGCCTCATGGTGCGCGCCCTGTAAGCAATCCTTCCCCTGGATGAATTCATTGCAGGCTAAATACGGTGAGCAAAATTTTAAAATTATCGCCATTAACGTGGACACCAATCCAGAAGATTGGAAAAAATTTCTAGAAACAGTCCCAGCCCAATTCGACATTGCCTTAGATCCCAAAAATCTTACTTTAAAACAGTATGGCGTCGTGGGAATGCCGACCAGTTTCATCATTGACCGTAATGGAAAAATCAAAGCACAGCACGCTGGCTTCAATGAATTAACGCGTGAAGAATCCGAAAAGACGTTGCGATCTTTGTTAGAACCCAAATAAAAGCAAAATAGATGCTTAATTTTTTCGATATGTGTAATTTCTCTATATCAGGCTAAATCCCAATATTTTCCTAAAAAATATGCCCATTATGTTATTGAACTGTACATATTAAAAAATATGATACTGCTTTACCTCAAGGAACAAGAATGAGTGTCGCAATGACAGTATTTGCCAAAGCGTTGATTGTGGTGCCTGTCACGCTCTTGCCGATTGTCAATCCGATTGCAGTCGCCCCGATTTTTTTGTCGATGACTGGTCCGTTGGAAGAGAAAGTAGCTATTCGGCTGGCTAAGCGGATTGCTGTTAATTGCTTTTTCTTGTTGATGGGTGTGGTATTTACCGGCTCTTATGTATTGGAATTTTTCGGCATTTCCCTGCCCATTGTGCGTGTGGCTGGCGGGATTATCGTGGCGATGGCTGGCTGGCGTTTATTGAACGATCAAGGTAAAGATGCGCTGCACTCGTCGGTTGAGGCGTCAGCCAATACTTGGACTCGCGATGAAATGCGCAAGCACAGTTTTTATCCGTTCAGCTTTCCCCTAACAGTTGGCCCGGGCACGATTGCCGCCTCCATCACTATTGGCACCCAATTACCAGCGAAACCGGTCGATTGGATTATCACCAGTTTTGCCTCAGCGCTTGGCGTTTTACTGACGACTATCGTGATTTATTTGTGCTACCGTTACGCGCGCCACTTGGAGCGCTTTATCGGTGATGTGGGTGCCACCGTGCTTTTGCGCCTATCGGCTTTTATCCTGCTTTGTATTGGTGTTGAAATTGGCTGGTCTGGCCTATCAGCGTTAGTGCAAGAACTAAGATAAATTCAAATCAATAAAAAACGGGAAGCCAAAATAAAAACTGCTTCCCATTTTTCATCATCTGTTCAGTCTATAAAAACTAGGTAATTGTTTAAGCAAGATTCTCGGTTTCAACCTTCGGCACTATTTCATCCAACAACATCAAGGCATGTTCGACTTGGGTTGTTTCATCACCTATCTTACTTTTCCACGCTTTCATAAAATAGATTTTTTGCGCCTCTGTCGGTGCGGAATACCAAATCACCATCAAGGTGCCCTTATGATCGTGAATTTTAGCGACCTTTCCGATACATTCATCATCGCCAGCAACATCGGCCAATGCAATCGCGTAGCCGTACACGCGATAAAGTCGTTCTAAACGATCCGGTTCGGTTTCACTATGGGTTGCTGAAATTTTTGCGTGATCCAAATACATGCCTGTCTCCATCGAAGCGTGAAAGGTGTGCTGCGTTTAGCAATTTTATCTGATCCTCACTTCAACAATACAAATATTATTTTGCTTATGGGCGGCGGCTACGCTTTTCCCATTTACATTCCTGTGTCGCCACCACCCGACCATTGTGATCGACCGTTTCTAGGTAAACATCAAAGCCCCAAAGTCGTGCCACGTGCTTGAGCATTTCATTGGTCTGTGTATTCAATGGACGACGCAGATATTGTGCGTGCCTGAGCGTCAAGGCGCGATCGCCCTGCATGTCAACCGACCAGACTTGAATATTTGGTTCACGATTACCTAAATTATATTGCCCTGCCAATTGCTGTCGAATAGTCTGATAACCACTTTCATCGTGAATCGCTGACACCATCAAACTATCGTTTTCATCGTCATCAATAATCGAAAAAAAATGAAAATCGCGAATCACTTTGGGTGATAAGAACTGGGCGATGAAGCTCTCATCTTTAAAATTACGCATGGCAAAATGCAGCGTTTTTAACCAATCGCTTCCTGCAATATCAGGAAACCAAGCTCTATCTTCCTCGGTTGGCTGTTCGCAAATACGTCGAATATCGCGCATCATTGCAAACCCAAGTGCGTATGGATTGATGCCATTGAAATAGCGACTAGAAACCGGTGGCTGGTACACCACATTGGTATGGCTTTGCAAAAACTCCATCATAAAACCTTCGCCAACCACGCCCTCCTCAAATAATTGATACAAAATCGTGTAATGCCAAAACGTTGCCCACCCCTCATTCATCACTTGGGTCTGTCGCTGAGGGTAAAAATATTGCGAAATTTTTCGCGTAATTCTCACCAGCTCACGCTGCCAAGGTTCTAACAAAGGAGAATATTTTTCGATGAAATATAGGAGATTTTCTTGCGGCTCAGGAGGGAAGCGCTTCGCCTCTACTTGTACTACTGATTCATCGCGCCGCGGCAAGGTACGCCATAAATCGTTCACTTGTGATTGCAAATAGCTCTCGCGCTCATTTTGCCGTTCACGTTCTTCAGCGAGCGATAATTTGCTTGGTCGCTTATACCGATCAACGCCGTAATTTTGCAAAGCATGGCATGAGTCCAGTAACAACTCAACCGCTTCGATACCATAACGTTGTTCGCATTCACTCACATAATTTTTCGCAAAAACCATGTAATCGATGATGGCATCGGCATCAGTCCAGGTGCGAAATAAGTAATTGCCTTTAAAAAAAGAATTATGCCCGTACGCCGCATGAGCGATCACCAAAGCCTGCATGGTCAGACTATTTTCCTCCATCAGATAAGCGATACAAGGATTGGAGTTGATCACAATTTCATACGCCAAACCCATCTGGCCACGCTTATAGCTTTTTTCGGTGGATACAAAATGTTTACCGAACGACCAATGGTGATACGACACTGGCATGCCGACCGAAGCGTAGGCATCCATCATCTGTTCTGCGGTGATGACTTCGAGTTGATTAGGGTAAGTGTCCAAACCAAATTTTTCAGCCACACGCCGGATTTCAGTATGCGCCTGTTCAATCAAATCAAACGTCCATTCAGATTGATCAGGCAAACGGTTAGCCGCGTTAGCCGCTTTTGGCGCGGCACAGATTGTTTCGGCCGATGCTGCGGTCGCCGCCGTGCCTGATGCTGTTAACACACTATCACTTGAACTGCTCATGGCGCCCTCACTTGACCTGTTTTTTAAACAGCTCCCTGAATACCGGATAGATATCCGACGCTGATTCAATTTTTTGCATAGCGAAGTTGGTGTGAGTTTGCATTACATTGACATACTCTTGCCACAAATTTTGTGGCTCACCCTGTGTAATTTCAACATACGCGTAATACTGCACCAGTGGCATCACGGTATCGTTCAGTATCTCACGGCAGGTGGCTGAATCATTGTCCCAGTTATCGCCATCTGAGGCCTGCGCTACATAAGCATTCCACTCTGCGCCCGAATAGCGTTCTTTAATGATTTCAGTCAATAACTTGAGTGCCGAGGAAACGATGGTGCCGCCTGATTCTCGCGAATGAAAAAAATTTTCCTCATCTACTTCAAGCGCAGAAGTATGGTGACGAATAAAAACCACTTCGATTTTTTCATACGCTTTGGTCAAAAACAGATACAGCAAAATAAAAAAGCGCTTTGCGATATCTTTTTTCTGCTCATCCATCGAACCAGACACATCCAGCAAACAAAACATCACCGCCTGAGTTGACGGCATCGGCACCTTGACGCGATTACTGTAACGCAGATCAAATGGATCAATAAATGGAATCGCCAGCAAGCGCAAACGTAGATGATGTATCTCCTGCTTTAAGGCGACGATGCGGGCATCTTTCGGATCATCCAACTTTTGTAGCAAATCGAAAAGCTCAGTCTCAGCCTGCTTCAAACGTTTAGATGATTTACCACCCACCGCAATACGCCGCCCCAAGGCACCGCGCAATGAGCGCAACACGTGTAAGCTGGAAGAAGTGCCCGAGGTGGTGTAACCCGCACGCTTACTTTTAAAATCGGTGGTTGAAGCGAGCTGGGTTTTGACCAGATTAGGCAACTCTAGATCTTCAAAAAAATAATTGAGGAATTCTTCGCGGCTTAATTGAAAAGCAAAATCGTCTTCGCTTGGGTCATCACTATTGCTGGCCTGTCCCTTTCCTCTGCCACCAGCACCGCCTTGTGGCCGCGGAATTTGATCGCCCTTCAAATACTCCTGATTACCGGGTTGCACTGCTTCCCACACACCTCCATGTGCATGACCAAAGCTCGGCTCATTGACATCTTTAACGGGTATAGAAACTTTTTCACCGTTTTCCATGTCAGTGATGGAACGCCCTTTAATCGCACGTGCAACTGCCTCCTTAATCTGCCCCTTATATCGTTGTAAAAATCGTTCCCGATTGGGTGCGGATTTATTTTTCCCCTGTAAACGCCGATCAATTAAATGCACCAAAACGATCTCCTAAAGAAAATGACTGACTAAAGTCAAACCATTTATCATTCAATCAGGACGATTTTCTAACTCGCAAATACCATTCGCACAAAAGACGAACCTGCTTCGTGGTATAACCTTTGGCCACCATACGATCAACAAACTCCTGATGTTTATTCGCATCATCGGCACTGGCTTTAGCATTGAAAGAAATGACGGGCAATAACTCTTCTGTGTTGGAAAACATTTTCTTTTCAATCACAGTACGCAGTTTTTCGTAGCTTGTCCAAGTGGGATTTTTGCCTTCGTTTTGCGCACGTGCGCGCAAAACGAAATTAACGATCTCATTGCGAAAATCTTTTGGATTAGAAATCCCAGCAGGTTTTTCAATTTTTTCAAGCTCGTTATTGAGCGCTTCCCGATCAAAGCTCTCGCCGGTATCTGGGTCACGGAATTCCTGATCTTGAATCCAGAAATCAGCGAAGGTGACATACCGATCAAAAATATTCTGACCGTATTCAGAATAACTTTCCAAATACGCGGTTTGAATTTCCTTGCCAATAAATTCGGCGTAGCGTTGTGCCAGATATTCTTTGATATACGAAAAGTAGCGCTGCTCCACTTCGGGGGCAAATTGCTCGCGTTCGATTTGCTGCTCTAATACGTACAACAAATGCACAGGATTCGCGGCAACCTCAGTATTATCGAAATTAAACACCTTCGATAAAATCTTGAAAGCAAACCGGGTCGATAATCCATTCATGCCTTCATCTACGCCGGCGTAATCGACATATTCCTGACGCGATTTCGCTTTGGGATCGGTGTCTTTTAAATTCTCACCGTCATACACCAACATCTTGCTATAAATGCTGGAATTTTCCGGCTCTTTCAGACGCGACAAAACCGCGAATTGCGCCATCATTTTTAGCGTGCCCGGCGCACAAGGTGCTTCTGCCAATGACGATGTACGCACCAATTTTTCATAAATCTTTATCTCATCCGATACGCGCAGGCAATAGGGCACTTTCACGATATAAATACGGTCTAAAAACGCTTCATTGTTTTTATTATTTTTAAAGGTTTTCCATTCCGATTCATTTGAGTGCGCCAAAATAATGCCTTCAAATGGAATCGCACCAAAGCCTTCGGTGCCTTTGAAATTACCTTCTTGGGTCGCTGTCAGTAATGGATGTAGCACCTTGATCGGTGCTTTAAACATTTCGACAAATTCCATCAAACCCTGATTTGCCAAGCACAGACCACCAGAATAACTGTAAGCATCAGGATCATCTTGTCCATAATCTTCCAGCTTGCGAATATCGACCTTACCTACCAGAGAAGAAATATCCTGATTGTTTTCATCACCTGGCTCGGTTTTGGATACCGCGATTTGTTTTAACACCGAAGGGTAGCGTTTGACTACGCGAAATTGATTAATATCGCCATTAAATTCGTGCAGCCGTTTCACCGCCCAAGGGCTGGGAATACCGCGTAGATAGCGACGAGGAATGCCAAAATCTTCTTCTAGCAAAGTACCGTCTTCCTCTTCACTAAACAGCCCCAGCGGTGATTCATTCACGGGTGAGCCTTTAATGCAGTAGAAGGGAATTTTTTCCATTAAATATTTCAAGCGTTCGGCAATCGATGATTTGCCACCGCCGACTGGTCCCAACAAATACAGAATTTGTTTGCGTTCTTCCAGACCTTGCGCAGCGTGGCGAAAATAAGCGACGACTTGTTCGATTACCTCTTCCATACCATAAAACTCACGGAAGGCGGGATAAAGCTTAATGACTTTATTAGAGAAGATACGCGAACGACGCGGATCGTGACGGGTATCAACTTGCTCTGGCTCGCCGATGGCAGCCAACATGCGCTCTGCTGCGGTCGCATATACCAAAGGATCTTTCTTGCACAAAGCTAGATATTCAGATAGCGAAAATTCTTCTTCGCGAGTTCTTTCATACCGGGCAGCGTAGTTATCAAAGATTTTCATTACGATCTCCATGAATAACAACTAAAAACAAGCAAAAACGATGGTGCAATAACCCACCAACTAGCGACAGCAATCCCAGACCTGATCCCTAGAACGCGGCTCGCGCAATTCTGGTGGACATCAATATTTCTATCTAGCAGCTTTAGTGTAGGTGAAATTTTCCGGCTTGGTGTCAATATTAAAAATATTTTCAGCAGTGTGTTTCAAAATACGATGAACTTGTTGTAGAACAAGAACGCAAACAACGTCCGTCTCAGACATCTAACAACGCACACGACTTTGCTTAACTTGGACAACAATTTTAAGCTGATGTTCTGGCGATAGTGGCTTAAAAAATTTTCTTCACTCAAGCCAATAAAATATACTAGGCCATGTATTTTTTATATACGTTGATAATATTGCGGAATATCGATGATTATTGACTATACTCCCATTTATTTTAAAAAAATGGGAATGCAGTGTAAATCGAGATAATGATCATTGGTTTGCAAAAGACGCCGCGCTGCGAATGCTCAACACTGTGCCGCATTTAGTTTTAATAAACTTTGCTTGTCTAAAAATGATCGTAATACGAAGATTGATTGAAATTTGAATTTTATTGCTCAACAATTTTTTACAAAATTGCGCATACCGATGGCGTGTTTTCCAGCTTAACGAGCCAAATCCGGCCACATCATCAACACGTTTATTCACTCATTGACGAAGCGACATAAGGTGCCGTGGTTGCACCGAGCATTAGTGTAGGCTGCCAAAGCGTCTGCAGCTGTGCGGCTGGCGTACCATTAATTCGTGCCAACAACATTTCACCCATTTTAGCGCCAGCCGCGCCGGGATCGGGCTGGTCTATGGTCGTTACATGATGTTCTACCAGCATATCTTCCATGCGACCCCAAACGATGATGGAAATATCCCGCCCTACCTGAACCCCGGCATCAATCAAGGCGCGCATTGCGCCAACACCGGACAAGTGATTATCCACAATCACTGCTGATGGCCGTGGTGAACATTGCAGTAACTGTTGCATCGCAAGATAACCGCTGCGCCGATCAATCGCATCGTGCAATAAATAACGGGTATCAATCGCCAAGCCAGCAGCACTGATTGATTCGATAAAACTATTTAACCGCTGCTGCGCAAAATTCAATGTCAATGGCGCGCTGATTAAACCAATCCGTTGGTGCCCCAAGGACAACAGATGATCCACCGCTAATTTAATCCCGGCTTCGTTATCATAATCAAACCAGGCATAAGCTTGATCTAGACGAGTTCGTCCATGTGCAATAAAGGGAAAGCCCTGTTTCGATAAATAGGCAATGCGCGGATCTTGTACCAGAGTACGGCTCACCACCAAACCATCGACGCGCCGTCCCTTCACCATTTGCTGATAGGTCGGCATTTCATTCGCTGGTGATACCGGCGCAATCATCAGATTTAATTTATGTTGTTCAAGTGCTGCGGCCATGCCGCCCACCACACTCAAAAACATCGGGTCGCCCAGATCAGACGGTTGCAATAAATAGATCAGACCAATCACATGCGAGCGGCCAACCGCTAAACTGCGCGCCATCGGGTTGGCTTCATAACCAAAGGCTTTGGCTGCTGCCTCAACCTTTTGCCGGGTTTCTGCATTCACTTCGGGATAACCATTCAGCGCACGGCTTACCGTGGCCTTAGACATGCCCAAGCTTGCAGCCAGCTCTTTCAAGGTCATCGCCATATTGAATATTCACCCCATCGCGGGCACCCCAGCTTCAGGTTCCCAAGCATGTTGAAATGCAATGTTTAGACTTTTTCCAAACGATCAATCGCCCGTTTAAAGAAATATAAAGCGACCAAAATAATGCTGAGTGGTACCAACGACAAATAGAAGGCGATTTGCCCGCTTAATGCACCAAACACATAGCCCGTAATCAATGATCCTGTGGTGCCACCCAAAGCAGAAAATAGAACCAGCAACCCCGTCATCGCTGAATGCTGGCGAATTGGTAATGAGCTTAACATGACTGAATTAATCCCCGGATAAATTGGTGCCATGAATAAACCAATCATCGGAAAAATAAACGCAGCCAATGGCGCGCTACTCCACTGCATATTCGGGTTGACCGCAATATCTTTAGTCAAAGGCAAAGTTAGTAACACCAACGCCGCAATGCAAACTAAGCAGATATTTAAAAACGGATACCAACTCATCTTACGCAAAACGGCTCCAGCGCCAAGTCGCCCAAGCGCTAAGCTGGCAGCAAAGATACTGGTCGCTTGTACGCTCATCGACACCGGCATCTTTAAAATTTCATTATTAAATGTCGGCAACCAGGTGCCGATTCCCTGCTCCAATAAAACGTAAAGCGCTGCCGATATGATATAGACACATACCAATGGCCGCGTCAGCAAAGCCAGCATGTCAGTAAAATCTTTTAGCGCACTGCTATCTGACTGCGCTGGTTGCCGATCACGCCCTTGAAAGTCGATGCTTAAAACTAGGCAGAAAGTGATCGCGCAAAGAGCAGCCAACAACCAGTACACATGCAGCCAAACCGGCGAGGCCGGATTCTGTTGATCAATAAAATAACTGAAAATCCAATAACCGCTCAATACGCCGACCATGAAAAAACCTTCTAGCGTATTCATTAAACTGGCGTGTTGTTTGCGATCAGCGCTCACCAAACCAAGGGTCGAATACACTGACACTTTGACCAAAGCAAAGGCAACACCGACACATAAAAAGAGAATCTTGGTCATCAAAAAACTGGGCAATAATGGCATCGCCACGCATGCGCCAGTGACGATGGCGAGTGCAATCAACATCGCATTTTTGTAACCGATGCGCGGCAAAAAAGACGCCACTGCAAACGACACAATACTAATCGGGATATCTTTAAAGCCCTCTAAGATACTTGCCGCAGATTTACTGACGCCGTAGGTATTAATCACCTGCAAAATAACGGTACCGACGCTATTTAATAAAATCGCGCATACAAAGTAAATCAGAAACAGTGCACACAATATGCGCCGGTTTTTCATACAGTCTCCTAGTGATTATTTTTTACTTTTATTTCTTGCTATTATTTTTGTTTGACTTCTGTTACTACACTGTTACTACACTGGCACGACAATTGGATGCAGCTACTTTAGATCACTCGCTAGTCTGCCAATAATCTTCCAAATGAAACTGATGCAATCCATCGATCACCACATCGGCGTCGGTCAACACATTCGCCTGACCAATTCCCAAAGCAAACATTCCAGCTGACTTAATCGCCTTCAAGCCTGCAATCGAATCTTCTACGCCCAAACAATCGGCCGGTGCGATTCCTAAATGTGCCGCTGCCGTCAAAAAAATTTCTGGATCTGGCTTACTCCGTGCAATCAACGCCGCATCGACCACGTCATCAAATAAATCAGCGATCTGTAACTTACTGATAACTGAAAATGCATTTTTACTGACCGATGCCAAGGCTGTTTTTAAGCCCGCAGCACGCACGCTGAGCAACGCTTCCCGTGCACCGGGCAATAAATCTGCCGGACTCATGTGCTCAATTAATTGTTGATAATGCTGATTTTTCTGATCCGCCAGCACCAGTTTTTCTTGCTCGGTAAAAGTGCGCTCGGTGGTTGCTAGAATCAGGTTCAAGGAACCCATTCTATCTACCCCTTTTAAGCTTTCATTGAAGTGCTCATCAAAGCTTGCGCCAACACTTTCAGCCAGTTTTTTCCATGCCAAGAAGTGGTAATGGGCGGTATCGGTCAATACACCATCGAGATCAAAGATGACAGCCTGGTAGGCATGACGCGCTCTGGGATTTTTGGTTTGCATAATCTGCATAATTTAAGCGCCTTCCAACAAAGCTAGAGTGCAGGATGCTTTATCTTGATCAAGTTCAAGCAACTGCGCACGGTGCTGAAAACGCAGTTTATCGCCGCGCAGGAGCTGATATTCAACTGTGTCTGCATTCACCTGCACCTGCAACAATGCGCCTTGCAAATGCACATGAAAACGGTAGTGCTGCCATTGCTTAGGTAATACAGGGGCGAAATGTGCCATGCCATTTTTAACACGCATGCCAGCAAACCCATACGCCACGCCCAGCCAAGTACCTGCCATTGCTGCCGTGTGAACGCCATGATGTGTATTGCCATGGGTATTATCAATATCCAACCGAGCAGTTTGCATGAAGTAATCGTAAGCCTTGTCGTGATAACCGACTTCGGCGGCGATGATACTGAAAATGCAGGTGGACAATGAAGAATCGTGGGTCGTCACGGTTTCGTAAAAATCAAAATCGCGCCGCTTGTCATCGAGCTTAAACTGGTCGCTCAGCAGTAGCAATGCCAGCACCACATCAGCCTGTTTGCAGACCTGATGCCGATAAATCACCAAGGGGTGGTAATGCAACAGCAGAGGATAATTTTCTTTCGGCGTGGCCGCAAAATCCCAGGTTTTTTTGGATAAAAAACTATCATCCTGCTCATGAATCTGGCGCTTGCTATCGTAAGGCAAATACATCAGATTGGCCGCCTTTTGCCATGTGAGCGCCTCATCAGTTTGATAATGAATCAATTGCGCAACCCGCGACCAGTCTTGTGGATACTCCGTTTGCAATAACTGCACTAGACGCGCCGCAAATCCTAAATGCATTTGCGCCATCGAGTTGGTGTAGTAATTATTGTTAACTTGCGCTGTGTACTCGTCCGGCCCAGTCACTTCATTAATGCAGAAGCGCTCACCCTGTTGCGTGCCATTGTCGGTAAAATGCCCCAGCCCCATCCACAAACGCGCCGTTTCCATGACGATTTCTGCACCTTGCTGCAACATGAAATCGATATCGCCAGTGACTTCAAAATACAATTTGATTGAGTACGCAATATCGGCATTGATATGGTACTGCGCAGTACCTGCCGGAAAGTACGCTGAACACTCTTCACCTGCAATCGTGCGCCACGGATACAAGGCACCAGTTTGATGCGACATTTGGCGCGCCCGTTGACGTGCTTGCGGCAAATATTGATAACGATATTCGAGCAGTTTTTTAGCAATCTCCGGCTTGTTATATAGGAAGAAGGGAAAAATATAAATTTCCGTATCCCAGAAATAATGCCCTTCGTACCCCTCACCCGTTAAGCCTTTGGCGGCGATGTTGGTTTTGCCGTCACGCCCAACAGATTGCAGCAAATGGAATTGATTAAAATGAATACCCTGTTGCAGCGCATCGTCACCCGCGATCTGCACATCGGCCTGCGCCCAAAAGTCGCTTAGATAGGCATGTTGCGCAGCCGCCAAAGCGGCAAAGCCTCTGGCTTGTGCCTGCTCCAAAGTCAAGCGGCTATGCGTCAACAAAGTCGCTTCGGGAAAATCGCGAGATGAATAGTAACTGCAAAATTTGCTCAGGCGAATCGCTTGATTCACGCTCGCATTAATTTCAAAATGCTGCTCAACGCGTTGCTCCTGTTGCACTAGCTTGCTGCTAACTGCGCCCTCGCACTGCACATAATTCAACATCGCGGTCGCCAAATGAAAACCGCTATTGTGGGTCGCATGCAATAACGCCGAGAAATCACCCGATTGTTGTACACCAATTTGACTCAACACAGGCCCACTAACGGCAGAACCCACGCGCGGATCATCACCCGCCTCAATATTTTTTACAACGCCATCTATCGCCGACACCAACTTCACTAGACCTGAAAAATTTAGTGGTGTGACTTGATAATCAATCGCGAATAAATGTTTATTTTCAAAGCAAACTAGGCGCTCACTGTGAATACGAATTTTTCGCCCATTGGGCGAGCACCATTCCAAACTTCGGGTCAAAATCCCCGTGCGAAAATCGACAAAACGCTGGTAGTTTTCTATGCTTCCTTGGCGTAAATCGACCGCTTCGCCATCGATCCATAGGTGAATACATTTAGCGTTCGGCACATTCACCATAAACTGGTTAGTGCGCGCCAAACCGTAAGCGTTTTCTGGATATTGAATCGATTCCGACTCAAAAAATCCGTTTAAATAACTACCCTCTAACGACACACCAGCCGGCCCTTGTCCGGCTTCCTCCGGGGTGCCACGTAAGCCAATATAGCCATTACCTAAAGCAAACAGGGTTTCGCCTAAAAAGTGGCTTGTTTCAACTTGATTTTCAGTGATACGCCAAGCGTCTAGCGGATACAGATGCGTTGCATCGATTTTTTGCACAGTGTCTTCCTTGATTTTTATTATAGGTATTTCAGCCGCACCAAACTGACCAAACCGATCAAACCAATCCAAGCTATTGGTGAGTTTCGCGCGACTTACCCTGCCAGTGCATTTTGCTCAAACAAGGTTGTTTAAAATAGTAAAAATTGCTTTGAAACAGGTTTATTTTATTAAAAAACCGGTTTAAATAGAAAATTGATTCTATTTAAACCGGTTTAAATTGTCAATGTAGTTCTCAGAATCTACTTTTATGTAACACCGGAACAAGCCGCCCTCTATCCGACTTGTACCGGGACAAAAGAAAGCATGTTAGGTTTGCCGAACCACCAGTGTGGTTGGTAATAATTCCGATTCAACTGGCATGCCATTGATCAGGTCGAGAATTTTTTTGGCCAGCAACACGCCCCCCTCGCGCAGGTACTGATGCACGCTGGTCAGCGGTGGTACAAAGCTGGTGGCGCCAGGCGTATCGTCATAGCCAATCACCGAGACTTGCTCTGGCACTGAGAAACGGCTTTCGGTCAAGGCGCGAATAGCGCCCATCGCTAATAAATCGCTGGCAGCGAACACGCCATCCACCAATGGTGTTTGCTCGCCAGATTTTTGCGACAAATAAGTACGCACACATTCAAAACCAGCTTCAAAGGTAAACGCGCTCGGGCGTAAAATATGTACTTGATGCGCACCCGCCTGCAATGCCGACATAAAGCCAAGACAACGTTCCTGAATTTCGGCATGATTAATATCCCCCAGAAATAACAGATTTTTACGCCCTTGCTGCATAAACCGCGCTGCCACACTAGCGCCGCCTGCACGGTTATCGCTACCGACCACAATGCAGGGCTGATTCGCATCAGGCGCACCCCATACCACCAGCGGCAAGCCCGATTTTTGTAATTGCCGCACCGCTTCGCCGTGCGAGCCTTGACCCAATAAGATCAAACCATCTGCGCCCTGCACTGGCGCTGTATCAAGTAGCTGCTTGGAAGTCAATACCACGCTATAGCCCGCGGTGGTGAGCTCTTGCGTGATGCTGCCCAAAAGCTCAAGCGGATAAGGATCCGACATAGGGCGGTCTTTGGCTGGCGTCATTTCCACCACCACTGCAACAGAATGACTACGCCGCAAACGCAAATTGCGCGCGCTGACGTTGATCCGATATCCTTGCTCTTGCGCTATTTTTTGAATTCTTTCACGCGTTTCTGGCGTCACCAGAGCGCTGTTTCTCAGCGCACGCGAAATCGTAATGGTAGAAACGCCTGCAATCTCGGCCAAATGTTGCATGGTAATGCCAACAGCTGCATCTGAATGAATTGAAACCCTACTTTTCTTGGCTGCCATGCGTACTCTTGCTTAAAGAAAATAAATCAATTGATCGTCGATCTGGTGACGATAAAAATGACGATAAAAATGACAATAAAAGTGGCAATAAGGTGATAAATACCATTCAAGTAACACGGATCAAAATTGCAAAACAATAATCAGATTCGGGGGGATTTTATTGCGCCTACCTCATTATGACAGAGCTTTTCGACAGAATTGCATAAGCCAATTGGCGCACACTTTACGTGCTTCACAATACCGAGTCACGCACAATTTTGTCTCATCTTCGCACAAATTTCGTGCGGAAAACAACGTCCATTTCGATCTAAATCATTTAGAAAATTGCCGGATTCGACGCAAATATCGACAAAAACCAGCGTTTTTCTTAAAAAATCGCAGTTTTTTCTTGTGAATTTTACTTAATGACATCGATAACATTTCAATTGACATCCATAACATTTATTGTTCCAATGTGCTACGTCTTCAGATATGGCCACTTGAAACCGTTTCGGGAAAGCCCCAATCACGGGTTCATTTAGGAAGTGGCACAGAAGTTTAATCGCTCGCAAGAGCATTTTTCTCTTTTGACCATAGTGAAGATGAATAACGCCAAAATACTATGGAGCAATCAAATGAAATGTAATGACAAATTCCTCTTGTCGTCGATCGCGCTCGCGGTAACGACTCTCTTCAATCAAGCTTACGCGCAAACGACCAATCCACCAGCAGAAACCAGCGCTGTTGCCAGCAAGGATGCCAAAGGCGGTGTACCTGAAGAAATTAAGCAGGTGGTGGTCACAGGTAACGCCAGTAAAAATGGTCTGCGCAAAATTGATGCGTCGTATTCGATTACAACAGCCAATGAAGAGCAACTCAAGCAGGCAGCACCCAGCAGCACTGCCGATTTGCTGAAAATCGTGCCAGGTATCTATGCCGAGTCGAGCGGTGGTAATGCTGGTGCGAATATTAATGTGCGCGGTTTTCCGATTGATGGCGACGCACCTTTTGTCACCATCCAATTAAATGGCTCGCCTATCTTCCCACCACCAACTTTATCTTTCTTGGAAGGTTCATCGTTATTTCGCGTTGACGACACGGTTGAACGCGTTGAAGTTTTGCGCGGTGGTCCAAGCCCAATTTTCTCAAATGGTCAACCAGGTGCCACCGTTAACTTCTTGCTGAAAAAAGGCACTGATGTGCCTGAAGGCAGCGTTGGCGTGACGTTCGGCACTGGTAATCTGCGTCGTTTCGATGCCTTCTATGGCGGCAAAATTGCTGATGGCTGGTACGGCACGATCGGTGGCTTCTACCGCGTGGCACAAGGTGTGCGTGATGGTCAATTCCCGGCTGATCGCGGTGGTCAATTAACTGGTAGCCTGACCCGCAAATTGGATGATGGCGAATTGACGGTCTATGCACGCACAGTTGACGACAAAAACACGTTCTACACCGGCGTACCTTTGCTGGCAGCAACCACACCAAATGGCAAGCCAAGTGCATTCCCTGGCTTTAATCCATTAAAAGGATCGTTCTACAGCAATGAATTACGCAATGTGCAATTAGAAGTTGGCCCAGGTCAGACAATCAACAAAGATCTAGCAGATGGCCGTGGCGTGAATGCCAATCTGTTTGGCGTTGATTTCACTAAAAATGTCAGTGGCTGGGCGATTAGTAACAAACTCAATCATTTCTCAGGTGACGCCCCAACTTTGGCGATTTTCACCGGGACTAGCCCAAGCACTATCGATGCCTATGTTAACAGCGCGATTCAATCGGCCAATAGCCAAGCCAACGTGGTGGCTGCAGCAGGCGGTCAGTTAGCCACTAGCGGCACGGCGACTTATCTGAACGGCGGCGCGGCAGTGGCTGCGGGGCAGCAAGTTTTGCCAGTCGGCATCTGGTCGGTCGAAAAGAAACTGACTTCATTTACCGATGAATTCCGCGTCAGTAAAGAATTGATCAAAGGCCATACCTTCACTGCTGGTGCGTATTTCGCCGATTACTCGTCGAAAGATTCCTGGTATTTGGGTAACAGCACGTTGATCACGGCGACTGAAAATGCACGTCCTATCAATGTGCGTTTGAACAACGGTGTGGTGGTCAGCGGCAATGGTCATGATGGCGCTTCGTTTTTCACTTTGAGAGAAAATTTTGATGCGCAAAATACCGCGTTCTTCCTCTCTGACGAGTGGAAAGTGAACGACAGAATTCGTATCGATGGTGGCGTGCGTACCGAGAAACGTCATTTGAATGGCGTGATTTCCAACCCAACTTCAGTTGATCTGGATAACAACCCATTGACGCTGTATAACAACAACGCCTCCGTATTAAGCGGCAGCAATACAGCGGTGAACCGCAATGACAATGAGTTTTCCTACACCTTGGGCGGTAACTTCAAGGTATCAGAAAACTTCAGCGCCTTTGCTCGTTTGAATTCTGGCTTCGCCTTGCCACAGTTTGATACCATCCGCGACAATGGCGTGAATGCACCTGTCACCAAGATCAAGCAATATGAGTTGGGCTTGAAAACGGTTAATCAGTACTACAGTGCTTATCTGACCTACTTCCACAATACGTTTAAAGGTCTGTCGTTCCAGCAATTCTTGGCCGACGGTACCAACGTGACCGCGATTGGCGGCTCAACTGGTGATGGGTTGGAATTTGAAGTTGCAGCACGCCCTGTGAAGAATCTGCAAATCGCCTTAAGCGGTGCTTATCAGGATTCAAAATACAAAGACTACGGCACTAACACCGGAAACGAAGTCAAGCGTCAACCAAAACTGCAATTCCGTTTAACACCAACCTATCGTATTCCTCTCGATGGCGCAGACATCAAACTGTATAGCACCTACACTTATGTCGATGACCGTTTTGCCGACGCCGAAAACCAACAGCGTTTGCCAAAGTATCACACCATTGATGCTGGTGTATTGGTGACCTTGGGTGAAAGCTTGGAATTACGTTTGTCAGGCACCAATCTGAGTAACGAATTGGGCTTGACTGAAGGCAATTCACGCGTGCTTGGTGGTGGCGGCAATGTCGTATTTGCGCGCCCTATCTTTGGTCGCTCGGTAGAAGCCTCTGTGTTGTATCGCTTCTAAAATAAAGCATACCGCCAATTAAACTTGGCGAACCCGATAACGTGGTATCGAGATAATCGATACCACGTTTTTTTTCGCTTGTGCTAACAATCTCAAAGCTAACAATGTCAAGATATGCCCGCAACACGGCATGCAGATATTTTGACTATACTGATACCGAATTGACGCCCACACGTCAAATCACCAAGCTGTTGTGTTAGACGGTAATATCGTTACAGCGACAACACGTTCAAGCACATATCAAATAGACTCAAGCTTAACCAATACCGCCATTTGTTTGGCTCACTCATGCTGGAGCGTTCATGCACATTGAAGAAAACCTCAAACTCGATTTTAAAGATGTCCTCATTCGCCCCAAGCGTTCGACCTTAACCTCGCGCTCGCAGGTTGAGTTGCAACGTGAATTCGTATTTCATCATTCTAAAAAGACTTATCACGGGATTCCTATTATTGCGGCGAACATGGATTCGACTGGCACCATGGAAATGGCGCAGGCTTTAGGCAAACATCAGCTCTCCGTCGCACTACACAAACATTATGATGAAAAAGAATTGATCGATTATTTTTCGGCCTTGGAGAATAAATCGACGGCGTTTTATTCGATGGGTATCACTCAGGCTGATTTTGAAAAATTCTCAGCGGTGATGAACAAAGCCCAACATGCCATCGAATACGTATGCATTGATGTGGCAAATGGTTACACCGAGGGCTTCATCAATTTCGTTAAAAAAGTGCGTGGCACATTTCCCCATCTGACCATCATGGCGGGCAACGTGGTCACTGGCGATATCACTGAAGAATTGATTTTAGCCGGTGCCGATATTGTCAAAGTTGGCATCGGTCCAGGCTCGGTGTGTACCACGCGCAAGATGACTGGCGTTGGTTATCCACAACTCTCCGCGGTGATTGAATGTGCCGATGCGGCACATGGCTTGGGCGGTCAGATTTGCGCTGATGGTGGCTGCGTGGTGCCGGGCGACTTGGCCAAAGCATTTGGTGGCGGCGCAGATTTCATCATGCTGGGCGGCATGTTGGCCGGCCACGATGAATGCGCGGGCGAGGTGATTGAACGTGATGGTAAACAATTCAAACGCTTCTACGGCATGAGCAGCCGCGCTGCAATGGACAAGTACGCTGGCGGCGTTGCCAAATACCGCGCTTCGGAAGGCAAAGAAGTTTTGCTGCCGTATCGTGGCCCGGTTGAAGCCAGCCTGCTCGATATCTTGGGTGGCGTGCGCTCAGCCTGTACCTATGTCGGCGCGCACAAACTGAAAGAGCTCACCAAGCGCACCACGTTCATCCGCGTTACGCAGCAACTGAATGAGGTATTTGGCAAATCCTAAGCGTGTTGCATTAAGTTGAATGAAGTGACCTGCTACCGGAACGGCAAAGCGCTGTTCCGGCAGTTTTATGCGCTAGAAAATATGTTATAAACATACTGCCACCTGTATTTTTTAAAAACACCCGTAAAATGTGCGGGCTAAGCATAAAAAATTATAAAAAAGTGGCAGTATATGAATTACGTGAGATAGCTACATCAATCTGCGCCATCTAAAGCCAGCGCTTGCTCGGGTAACTGAATGCCCTGCGCCGAGCGCGCCAGATGTCGCAACACATGCGCTGCGGCGGCCAAGCCAAACGAGGCGGTGACCACCACACTGGAGCCAAATCCGGCGCAATTTAAACCGGAAACTTCGCCGGAAACTGCGCCGGAGACTGCACCCGAACCGTCGGCGCTTTCCACTCCCAATGGATTGCTCAAGGCTTCCATTGAAAATACGGCATCAATGCCAAATTTGTTTTTGCTACCACGTGGAAAGCCATGATTTTGACGCAAGCGCTTGCGCACCAAGGCCAGTAAGGGCTCTTGCTCGGTGCGTGCCAGATCACGAATTTCAATCTTGCAAGGATCAGTCTGGCCACCAGCAGCACCAATCGTTACCAGCGGCAATTGCTGCGCACGGCAATACGCAATCAAAGCAGTTTTGGCTTTCACGTTGTCGATCGCATCAATGACGTAATCAAAACGCTGACCGCCGAGCATCTCGGCCACATTTTCTGGCGTCACAAAGTCTTCCACTTCGGTCACCACGCAAAATGGATTAATCAAAGCAATGCGCTCTGCCAAGGCCGTGACTTTCGCTTTACCCACGGTCTCGCTATTGGCTTGAATTTGCCGATTGATATTTGATTCGGCGACATTATCCAGATCAATCATCGTAATATGCCCAATCGCGCTACGTGCCAAGGCTTCCACCACCCATGAGCCGACGCCACCCACACCAATCACGCAGAGATGCGCCGCCTTGAAACGCTCTAGCGCTGCGCGCCCATAGAGACGAGCGATACCGCCAAAACGGCGCTCAAAATCGATGTCGATTGGAATTTGTTCTGAACTGAGCTGAGTCTGATTTTGCATGATGATTCTAATCAATGATTGTCTGTTGATCGCCAGATATTGTTGACACTTTGGCTGGTGACACTTTGCTGATAGTACATAGCCGCCATTTTACATTGCCTCGTGGTGTCTCCGATCTGATACTTGATATGTATCAAGCCTTGCCGATTTGTTTTATGCGCTCATCTTGGCAGTAGCAAAGTCACTGTGACACAATATCTACTATGCAGTCTTTTCAGCTTAGCTCAACCAAGGAACATCATGGCACTCGCCGATTTACGTAAAGATTACCGTCTCGCCCGTCTGAATGAAGCCGATGTTTTAGCCGATCCGATTGCCCAATTTGCGGCGTGGTTTGATCAAGCCTTGCAAGCCGGTACGCCAGAGGCGAATGCCATGAGCTTATCGACAGTTGATCAACAAGGTCGGCCATCGTCGCGGATTGTTTTAATCAAAGAATTTGATCAACGTGGTTTTTCTTGGTTCACCCATTACGCCAGCCGCAAAGGTGATGAGCTAGCCGCCAACCCGCATGCCGCCTTGCTTTTTTTCTGGAGCAATCTGGAACGACAAGTGCGGATTGAAGGCCGGGTAGAACAACTCAGCGCCGAAGAAAACGATCACTATTTTTATAGCCGTCCGCTCGGCAGCCGCCAGAGCGCACGTGCTTCAGCACAAAGCCAGCCGATTGCCAATCGTGCTGCGCTGGAACAACGTCTGCAAGCCGTTGCGGCAGAGTTTCCAGATAATCCACCACGCCCTGCCACTTGGGGTGGCTACCGTTTAGTGCCCACCTATATCGAGTTTTGGCAAGGTGGCAGCGCTCGTCTGCATGACCGGGTAGTGTATCAACGAGAAACTAATGGTAGCTGGACAATCAGCCGCTTGCAGCCATAAAAAAACGCGACCCAAAATTCACACTGAGTCGCGCGACGAAGCAAAGCAATTTGCTCCTAAGGGATCAACTTACTGGCAAATGCCTTCCGTGCTTTCGCTACTTTCGGTGCGACCACCATTGCGCAATAGCCTTGGTTCGGATTTTGCCGATAGTAATTTTGATGGTATTCCTCGGCGATATAAAAAAATGATGCAGGGCTTAATTCTGTCACGATGGGCTTTTCCCACAAAGCCTGCATTTCTGTCATAACGACTCGAGCAGTGTCTCTTTGTTCTGTACTATGGAAATAAATGACAGAACGATATTGGGTGCCAGTATCAGCCCCTTGGCGATTCAAGGTTGTTGGGTCGTGAATGGTAAAGAAAATTTCCAAAATTTCACGATAACTAATGATTGCCGGATCAAATGTCAAACGTACCACTTCAGCATGACCCGTGCGCCCGGTACAAATATCTTTATAGCTTGGATTTAGCGTGGCACCGCCGGTATAGCCAGATTCAACAATCGTTACGCCACGCACTTGCTGGAACACGGCTTCGGTACACCAGAAACAGCCGCCACCCAAAGTCGCTGTTTCAAAGGTTTTTGTTGTCATGATATTCTCGTTTTCCGGAAAGAAAACGATTAGTCTGCCACGCATCGGAAATTCTTACAGAGCAGACCTCAAGTGTCGTGCTGATAGGGCGTAGAGTCGGCGCTGGAATCACACACCGTGTTGGCGGCAATCCAACGGTGTATTAGCTTGCCAAAAACAGAAGATAAAAAGACAGGAAAGAAGCGTACAAAACTCTGCGGTTGCAACACCATGCCACAGCGATATAGCTGCTGCGCCGCATCCCACAACAAAGCGCGACAAGCACCGCGCCGCTGCCACAAAAAGACTAGCGCCACCGGGCATGGCGTCGCTGCGCAACACACGCCACAACCGTTGCACGCTTGGCCGATTGCTGGCTTCATCGGGGCGCTTGGTTGCAACCAGATCACTTGCTGATCTGAGGATCTTGGCAGATTGTGCATGGCATTGGTCTTCAACCCGACCATCTAGGTCAGCAGGCACTAGATTAAACCTAGATTTTCCATTAGACGCACCATAGGTGCTATTTGAGCGCTGGCGGCGCATTTTCGGTCAATTTCGGCGTTCTTCGTTGCTCATGGCTAGCCATGAGCGCCTCATTCACGTCAAAATTGCCTCGAAAAGTGCATCCGCCATCATCTCAAATCCTAATGGAAATTCT
>OFRM01000261.1_pt1 | contig 23426 bp, 31 predicted proteins | sample 1543101 | NCBI WGS metagenome assembly OFRM01 (sample SAMN07774223, study PRJEB24372) | wastewater metagenome | isolation source: Exp Tend VB 0WW | collected 2016-02
CCTATAATGAGGGGTGGTGTGAGGTAACAGATATGTTATCAAAAATCAAACATTTACAAAAAATCTTAGAATTAGCCGAAATTTCAATAAAAGATAAGGCTGTGGACTATTTGGCTACTAATGGTAAGATAATTGAAAAAAATGGGCTTAAAATGAGTTTTAAGGGTGGTTCAGCACGTGCCGACTTCTCAAATGTTGCTTATGTGACCGATTTAGAGAAAAAATTAAAGTTAGCTAAAGAGATTAGTAAATCACTTGCAAAGCAGGGCAAAAAAGAATTAGCCGATACGGAAACTGGTGAAGTTATTAACGCCTGTACATTTAAGCACGATAAAGACACATTAACAATAGAATTTAAATAATATGGAAAAGACAAGTAAAATTATCAAATCAGAGTTTAAAAATGAGTGGACAGGACAAAACGGAACAGTCTATTATCACACATTAGAACTCGAGAATGGGGATAAGGGTTCAATAGGTTCTAAATCTAAGAGTCCTGATAAATTAGCAGTCGGTCAGGAATTAACATACACGATTGAAAATGATAAAATAAAAGCAGTAAACAAACCATTTATAAAAGGTGGTGGATTTAAGGCAGAACCATTTGAGCATAAGTGTGCTGGTTATGCTATGGCATACGCCAAAGATTTAATAGTAGGTGAAAAAGTAGAAATTAAAGACTTACTGCCTACCGCTGATAAAATTTATAATTGGTTATTAAGTAAAAAAGTTGATTAACGTAAAAACGCTTGGCGAAGAAGCGGACTTGAAAGCACAAACTTTCAGTTTAGTACAAATGCCAATAGAAAGCACGAATGTTCAATTTAGCACTAAAACCGCTTTTTTGCCAAACGTGTGTTATGTGCCGTTTTTATTCACGAATTTAATTTAGAAATATGAAAGATAAAAAAGTTTTAGATGTGTGTTGTGGTCCTAAAGGAATGTGGTTCGATAAAAAAGACGAAAGAGCATTATTCCTTGACAGAAGAAGCGAAGAAAAAAAATGGGAACATCCATCAGGGAATAGACACGACATTATAGAACCCGATATTATTGGGGATTTTACCGATATAAAACAACCTGACAATTCATTTTGGCACGTTGTATTTGACCCTCCACACATACCACAAGAAGAGCCAACTGGTAGAATAGTATTTAGATATGGGTATTTAAAAGATGATTGGAAAGAAATGCTTAGAAAAGGTTTTGAAGAGTGTTTTAGAGTATTAAAGCCTAATGGAACGCTTATTTTTAAGTGGAATGAATGTCGAATACCTGTTAAAGAAATATTAGCATTAACAGATAAAAAGCCATTATATGGACACAAAAGCGGAAAGGCAATGCAAACACATTGGATATGCTTTATCAAGGAGTAGTGTCGCTCTTTAAAATGGCTACTAACGGGCCCGCAGGTTTGCGAAGGGCGTTATCTCTGATAACGACTGAGAGCAACATCAAAAGCCTTTTGCAAACGTGCTGTTGGCCGATGTAGAGGCACGTTTGTTTTGATGACTGCGGGCCCGTTGGCCAAAATCTATATTCGAAAGCTTGTCGCAAGCGTAGAAGATAGTGCCTCTATTTTGGCCAACTACTTGCTAAGTCTATAAACACCAAAGCATAAAACATTGAATACTATGCAGATACAATTTGATTACACTCTAAAGTGGCAGTTTAAAGACTACCCTCACTACGCAATTACCTCATGTAAAAAGGTAGTCAATACCCATAGAGGAACTATTGTAAAGAAAGTAGTAAATGGTGGAAGTATCGGTTGGTGGATAGCAGGTAATTTCATACCGCAAAGCAAGGTTAATGATTTTGTTAAGATTATCACTAAGAATCTTTGCCCTTTTTAACTATCCCCTCAGCAACATTACCCAAAGCGTTCAATACCTTTTCAGCTATTGGCCCTGCTTTCTCACTTACCGCGTCCGCTATTGGCTTAACTGCTATCGGTGTTATCCAACATATTAACCCATAAAACATACGATTAATCTCAGTATCTGCAAGTCCTATGACAATGGAAAAACTGCTAACTATCCACATTACTACACTTGTAATACATTGCATCATCGTTAACCGCTTTGCCCTTCCCGACATTTGGTAAACTTGATAGGCAATACCAGTCATAGTGGTGAGGAAACCGAAGATATTTCTAAAAAAGAAATCTAAAATATCGATAAGAAAATCATTTATTTTTTCAATTGGTGCTTGCGCCATATTAGTACAATTGTTGTTAAGAGTGCGAATAAAAAAGATAGTTTTTCAGAAGTACCAAATAAAGTAGCCTGATTAGTTAACTCATCAACTGCATTGTTAAACATACCCCACGTTACTAACCCCATGATTAATCTGATCCATAAATAATGCCACAAAGCCATAAGTAGGCATAGTGATAATGTAAGTAGGGTAATAGATACACATTTCATAAAGTAAGTCCATTCGGGTTGAATGTGTATGATACGATGTCCCATAAATGGAACTGAAAACGATGGAATATAACAATACTGCGTAATTCCATACGCAAAGATTATGAGTAAAATATATCCTACTTGCTTACTCATTACTTAGGCTTTGAAGGTCTTGAACCCCAAAAATCTACACTACCTGGCATTTGCACAATTATCTCCATTGCACTTATCGATGATTCCCACTTCATAGCAGCTTCAACATCATTTGTAAGTGTAGGGTTGTAGCTACTATCAAAGAGTGCTACCATAAAAGTTGGGTTTTCTTTTTTGAATATTACGTATGTCATATTATTAATTTAATTGTTGATAATATAAGATGCTACCTGCCTTTGCAACAATTGCGCTTGATAAAACCTCACTTGCAAATCTAGCTATAAAGGTACCATCTGCGGTAGGTGTAAAATACCCCTCTAAAATAGCTAAATTATTAGCAGTTGATGCGCTTGTAGCATTAGCGGCGGCGGGTGCATCAAAAGCCTGTATTTGTGCATTTCTAGTAGTAGTAGTAGTGGTTAGTGAGTACTCGCTTATTAGTACTAAGTTAGTCGCAGAACCTGCGCTACAATTGACTGCCCAACGTGAACCGGTAGTAGTTGCAGCGGCGGTGTAATAGATTACGAATTTAAAATAGTATTTTTTATTTGCGGTAACTGCAATTGATAATCCCGTAACGTCTGCTATTGTGTTAGCTACTGCATTGTTATTTGTAACATCACTGCCTAAAATCACTGTACTTAGACTATTTGTTAGTGGTGCATTAGCACCTTGATTTATTGACTGCTTAACAGCCCCAGTCGATGCAAATACTTGAAATCCCTTACCTTCTTGATACTCTATTCTTTCATCAGGTGCAAGAGTTGTTTTAAATAAAATATATTCGGTTCCATTGTCATCAAACTTAATCGTCACCGTTGCATTTGCAGTGTCTTTATTGTAAACACTAATGAAATCTATTATCCTTTGAGTTGATGTGCTGGGTGCAACCGCAAGTATTACATCAGTAGTATTATTTGAGTTTCTTAAGGACCTACCTGCTACAAATGTAGTTGATGTGCGGTCTCTCCATGATGTTAGGCATTGTATTTGGTTAGTAGTAATCGCACCGCCTAATACTAGTTCTAAATTATCGGTTGTCTGGCTTAAAATTATCATTGTATTTCAGTTTTTAATATGCAAATACCGATTCCATTACTCATTAAATGTACGGTATCATTATCTATTATTATTATAGTGTACTCCACATCGTTGTATATTATTTTATCACCAATATTCATATCAGTCCTTCGATTTGTTGTTGTGTTAGTTTCAAGTCTAGCGCTGCTTGTGTAGCGGTGCTTATAGGCTTGTTTAAATCGGAAGTGTTATCTACATTTCCAAGCCCTACATCTGCCTTTACAAGCAATAGGTCTGACTTTAGTGTAGCTACTGCAACATCTTCGGGGTCGCCTGTTAATGCCGATGTCCTACCTTTGTAAGTCTTAGTAGCCATGTTGGCTAACTTCGCATTAGTAACCGCTAAATTATCAATAGTCCACGTTGCACTGCTACCACTTACAGTAATGTCCCCCTTGTCACCATCGGTAATACGTCCCACCGTACTGGCACCATTTATCAATGTCAACAAAGTTGCAATTGATTCAACTACATTTACTGACTGATTTGTATTGAAATAAATAGTGCTATTGCTCGGGTCTATTTCCTCAAGTCTTACAATTCGATTTGCATTAACGCAAATAGTAGTTAAAGTAGCGTGGTCAGCTTCAAAGAAACCCGCGCTTACAGTTGCACTTACAAATGTGGCATAACTCGGTGTCGATATGGCTTGTAGTGCATTGGCTTCAAATACACTTGCATTTGGGTTATAGGCTATTCCTACCTGATTAATGAGGATATTTAACCCCGAATTGTTATACCCATATAGTACTATATCGGTATCTAAATTCTGCACATCACCATTATATGTAAGTTGTATTATCATTAATCAGTAGTTATGGTTATATTATTAGTTGATAATACACTTCGCATATACGCTAACCCAGCATCGGGTGTCGGGGGAGCGCCGCTTGGTACTTGATTACTAACGTCAATAGTTGCAGGATTATCAAAGGCATTTATAGCATCGTACGCCCATCGAATCACATTGTTAATCGTTGCAGGTAGTAGTTTGTTTGCAGTAAATTGAATGTCCGATGCGAAGTTACCAGTGCGAAACATATTATTTCCTATCTTCCATAATTGATTTGAGTTACAATACAAGCTAATACATTGTTGAGGTATCAACCCTCCTAAAGTTTGAATGATTTGGTCTGACCCGCTTAGCTCTAAATTTTCAAATCTATCAAAAAATAAACGTGCAGTGTACTTATCTCCGGCGGTGTAAACCTTTGTTACAGCAGCGTTTGCATTAGTGCCTGTATTCTTACTGCCATCACCCCACCAATAGGCATATTTAACGGATGCTATACCTGAATAATCCACTACCAAATCAGTTTGACCCGTCACCGCTTGAATGCCCACTTTTATACAATGGTCGTATGATGTAAATGTAAGTCCCGGTGAATAGGCAGCGTAAACAACACTACTATTTGTAAGCAATACAATTATATTTTGTGCATTAATGGCAAAGTAGGTATTATTGTAATCAACTATTGCTAACGGATCAACGGAGTTTAAATAATCAACAAAGTTTTGAGCGTTTGTAAATGGTAACCCAATTGCCACACTACTTGCAGGAGTTGTTATTGATAGGATTGTTACATAGAAATCAATATCACCAGGCGAAGTACCTAAAGCGATTTGAGGGTATTGTGAAACGTATGTATCAAAGTCATTTGACTGCGGTCGCACGTTCAATGTAGCGGTTGCAAGGTGGTTTTTATCAACTCGGTTTGCTTCCAACTTCGCACCCTCTGACCTTGTATATCTTACGTTTTCAATGTACCAATTATCGCTTAACGATAGACGTTCTATCTTATCAAGCATCCAATTGGGAACGGGTTGTTCATCAACTCCAAAAAACAAAGTCCATTCGCGATATGGCACTCCGCTTAACATTGTAAGGTTTAATGGCTGGTCTTCATATACATTGAACTTTGCGCCAGTATTTAAGTCAGTAAAAGCACAATGAACGCGGAGTTGAAACTCAATACCCGTTTCATAAAATATCCCTTGGTCGTTTGAACTATTTGAATATTTGAAAAGCAAAGTATTTGGATGGTGTTGTTTAACCTCGATACCCTCTGAAATTACCCAAAAATCATAATCGGTTAAATACCCGACTTTATGAATCTGTATAAAATACTTACCTTCTGCAATGTCATATAATGGTAGTTCTATTTCTCTAATAAACAAACTACCTACCGCACTTCCAACCGTTGCATCAACTTGCTTTACAACTTGACCCGAACAATTGATTAACCTTGCAACATAGTTAACTAATGGAAGTACATAGTCATCATCACCCAACCACTGCAACCGTATCACATCCCCTTGCTGATATGGTTGCCAATAGCGGTCTTTATCCATGTAGTCTTTTAAGCCTCTGATATAGAAATCAGCATCCATACCCCTATCATTTATATTCGGGTTAAACGCTTGATATGATGACTGCACATAAGCTGCAGTATTAAGTATATCGCTTTGCTGAAATAGTTTAAGCGGGTTAATTTGTGGTATTTCGAATATATTTGCCATTGAATTAAGTTATTTGACCGCTTTTTTTATTGATATTGTAAAATTAATGTAATTTTGTTGAAAATTGAAGATATGAGATATTTTATTATTTTGGTACTTTGTGCCACCTTTGCAATAAGTTGTAGTAAACCTGCTAATTATAGGTGTTATGATACGATTACAGATAGTACCGGCAACATCATAGCGACTGATAAAGGCTTTGATAGGTACTTCCCATCTATTGAATCCGTAAAAAGATTTGAGCAATATCATCATAAAACTTGTTTTTCTAAGTAATAATATTGTTTAAGTTAGTGCTTATGCTACATAGTAGCTTATAGCTTTGTGTATTGCTCAATATAGGTTTATCACTCATTGAGATTATAAACCCATAATAATCTAATTCATTGTATGTAAATTTAACCTTTCCGTAAGGATTTGTGTCTAAGATACTTAATATACTTGCAGGGATTATAGAATCAAATTCAAATATTATTGGGTAAAATATCATTGAATCAAGGTCTTGCAAATCCTCAGTTTGCTTTTCATATATAGTTGGACCGCCAGTATCCCATATTAAAAAATCTTCATTGTTTTGTGTCTTACTTGATGCTTGGAATGTCAAAGCTGCAAGTAAATCATACTGAGGATAAAGTACGGAGTTTATGTAATTGCCATGCCTAAATAAACACTTCTTAACTGACATATAAAGATTAAATGCAGTAGTAGGACTTATCAAACCGCTTGTAATAGTGTAACCACCTCTTTCAAGGTAGTAAAAGTCTTGACCTGCACCTGGTAATCCTGCCGGTACTGTTCCTGCTACTGTTGGCTCAATGTGTAACCAAAACACATCATTATCACTATCATTATCAGCCATTATCTTATCAGTAAGGTTTGCCCTTGCTAATTCAATTTCGTACATACTTGCATGATAATCACTTACTAATTGTTTTTCACTTGTAACCCTAATCAAAGGACTTTGATATTCTTGTAAAATATTAAATTCATCCTTACCGTTGACTGTATCAAACTTCACATCCGGATAACCTATCTTTAATTTAGCAAACATCTCAGTGGTAAATGGAGTTGTTACAAGATTATTAATAGTGCCTAAATCAAGTATTTGTGTAGCTTCATCATACGCTTCATCTACTGGTGCTATCTCAATTGTTTGTGTATCTTTATCAAACTTCAAACAAGTATTAAAAGCACATTTCATTGAATTATAAAACTCTGTGAAATTGGTTTGTAATTGCGACTTTTCTAATAATCTCAAAGCATCCCCGCTTGTAATTACTTTTGTTGCCTCAGTTGTTTGCAATAGTGTAGAGGATGCAACCGCATCAGCATCAATATCAGCTACTAACTGAGTAAACACATCAAATGTACGGAGTGCAGGTACATAAGTCTCAAATACTTTGTTTAACACAAATACTTTTAGATCCAATGAGAATATATGCGCTTGATGCGGATTACCTGCGTTTAGGTTTGTATAGAAAAACCACAATATTAAAACTTCATTTGGTGCAACTGAAATAGTAGTATCGAAGTTAATTATTTCCGTTCCACTTGTACCGGCTAAATAAGCAACCCCATCAGCAATTGAATGGTTTTGTATTACTACTGAATCATCCTTTAAAAAACGTAATGCCCTTAATCTGCATTTGGTACTATTGACATTAGCTATTGTTCCAATGTTTAGACTTCCTTTTATTTGATAGTCGTAGGTAAGTGATTCACTTGAATTATGAATAAACCATTTATCACCCATTGCCATTGATACAAAGCCCCCATAAACTTGTTTGTAAAAGTTGCTGAATAGACCTAAGTATTCATTTCCTTTAGGGTTATTATCACCATTTGAATAACCTTCAGTAATATAGAATAATAATGTAGGTGCATTGAATGTGTTTACATCTGTGTACGTTGGTATTGTAACATTGTCATTAGGTTGGTCTAGTCCTATGAAATTAAACACCGCTTGTAATTCTAACCCATCCATACTAACCCAAATAACATCATGGTTATCAATTACATCTATTTGGAAATTAGTATTTTCCTTCGCTTTTAACTTTGCCCAAAAACCGCCCTCCATTATTTCAACATTCACAAAGTCTTTTTTATCATTGAATCTTGAAAAGTCAACATCACCAAAGTAGTAAGGCTCATAGTCATATACTGCAATTGTTCTATTAAACTTTTCAATGTACAATTGACACGCCCCCTCAGTTCCATAATTCACATAAAGATAGCGTAGTATTTTCGCCCCATCCTTTACAAACTCAATAGGTATTGTAAAGGCTTGAAACACGCCATGATATGTAAACCCACGTTCCCACGTTAATACTATCTCACTCCAATTCTTAGGTGTGTATGTTAGCGGTGTTTGTGTTGTAGTATCTTGTACCACCCCTGCATTATCAACATAGTAATAATGCCATGTACCTGCAACATCATAACGTAAATAATATTTAAAATCTATGTAGTTCAATTATCTGATATTTTTTTTAACGTGCATATAATGGTCAAAGTTTCCAATTATGTTAACATTTGAATTTTTATTAATCATTACTTTTTTCAGTTCTTTTACATCATTTGTCAATTCGCTAAATGCTTCTAACATGGCGGTTTGCATTGAATCCGTACTTACTTTATTACCGTTCCCTAATTTCTTAAATGCTACATTATACACGCTTTGCATTAACTTTTCATGTGGAATGATTTTAGTTTGTGCCGGTAAATCCATTATCGTATCGGTTGCAGGTGTTAAGAATGTTTTACCACCTGGCAATATACCTAACTCAACTCCTTTCTCACCCACATGAGCCAACCCACCTGGATGATTATCAGTACCTTTGTAATACTCAGGTAGTGGTGTACTTGCCACCCTTGCGATATTGGCTATTCCTATTGCGCCTTGAGCTGCTGCTAATCCAATACCTAACGGAGTAAATCCATATTTAGAAAAAGTTTTCATTACAGAAACCGCAGTATCCATTATAATTTGTGCTATTGAATAGGCTTTATTTTGTTGTGCTGCTTTACGTTCTGCCCTTCTTCTTGCTTGGTCTATATTCTTTTGTTGTGCTTCTCTTTGCGCTTGTAACTTAATTAGTTCACGTTCCCTATCAGCTTTATTGGTAAATGATGCGTTTATACGCTTAGTCTCTGCATCGTAATTATCATTTAATACCCTTTCACGTTCATTAATCTTTGATATTTCAGCGTTATAAATAATCTCAGTAATGTTGCCCATTAACTCAGTCGCAGTGCTTACTATATTTGCATACTCTTGAACTCTCTCAATACGCTTTCTCCACATTTCCTCTATCTGTGCATCCTCACTATCCAATAACGCTTGATTACCCGCCATGCCTTCCTTAATAGCGTCAAGTTCCATTTTAGCGTATTCCTCATTCTTTTTCCTAATCCATTCTAAGCGGTCTAATATTCTTTTTTTAGTAGCTTCATCTGTCTTTTCGTTCATTTGCTGAACTTCTAAATCCAATTGGAATAGGTCGTGTTCGTATTCTTTGATTTCCTTTGCCCTATCTTCTTTAGTTCCCTTACCAATATTACCCTTAGTTTTACCACTTGCAGAAGTGCCACCGCCACTTACACTACCACCTAAAGACTTTGCAATTATCGCAGCATCTTTTTGGAATTTCTTTGCTATCTCTGTAAACTCATCACCTTCTTTCTTTATTTCATTTACTTGGTTACCTATTGCAACAACTCCACGCCCCCTACCCGATGCCCAGTCCTTTATATCATCCCATGAGCCACCAATACCACCGCCGCCAGGTTTATTAGCTTCATTAAAATCTTTCATACGTCTTTGCCTTGTCATTTCAGCTTCAACATATTTTTTACCCGCTTCATCAAGTGCTAAGTTAGCGGCTGCTTTTAGTAATGTCATTTGAATATAAGCATCCCCATTTTTTACTAACATTTTTTCAGCTTCATCCAATGTAGTTACACGCCCTAAAGTATCACCTAATGTTTTATTATATTGGTCGACTACTGTTTTTTTATCTAAAAATCCTTCTTTTGCTAAATCTATATTTATTCTTAATTCGTTTACGTCATGTGCTGCTTTTTTGTATTCTGCATTCTCAATTGCCTTGTTTAATAAGTCTTGAGATGTTGCTGCTTTTTCCGTACTACCTATCATTGCAAATATCTCTTTACTAAAAATCGTAAACAAACCAATTGCAATAGCGAAGATGTTACCAAAGCTAAAGATAGAGGATGCAAATATCTTCATGGCACCCATTGTTCCGTTAACCTTTCCAGTGGTTTCATTCGTTGCAGCCGCCACCGCCTTAAATCCATCAGCTAATATTGGTAGGTTATTCGATAAACCTAATATACCTGTTTGTGCTGAATAAGTGAATCCGGGCAATTCTCTAAATACTTGGGTAAGTCCAAATAGTTGGTTTTTATAATCACCTACATTACGTTGAAACCTGCCAGTACTTCCATCAAGCTGTTTGAGTGCTGCGTCAGTTGCTTGGATCCGTTTTACCATTTCCGCTCCCATTGGGGATTCTCTCATTGCCTTACTCATGGCATCATACTCACGCCTCCACTTTACAAGCGATGCACTCATTTGATTAATACTGCCCTCAGCGGCTAATACTTCCCTTGCGGCGGTCTTATTAATTGCGTTTTGTTGTTCTAATTCAACTGCGTTTTTTGCCCTTTGTTTTCCTAACTCTCTTTCCGCAAAAGCTAATTTAAGCACTTGCGCTTCCATTTGCTTCTGATACTTTTCCAGTTCGCTTAAACCTTGAGTTGTACCCTTTACGCCTTTTGCATCGCCTAAAGCATCCTCCAACAACTTAGCAGCATTCGCAGATTTTACAAACGTATCAACTAATCCGTTAAGACCCTTTTCCATGCGTTCAATTTGTGCGAACGCTTCTTTGCCTATTATCTCATTAATTACCTCTGCCATCAGCTATTTTGTTTAATTTGTATAAAATTACCCTTAAAAGAAAGAGTGCAAACCAACCCGATATGAATCCTAATCCGAACATTATGTTATTGATTTTTGTTGCTTAATAATCGCATCGCAATGCGCTTTGTATTTCTGTACAAATATACAATATTGTCCGACTGAAATCTCATTAATATTTATCGACATCTTAAATGCAGTTGACATATCCACAATGATATTGGTAAAGTACGAATAATCCATTTCCACCGCCCCATTTTGATTCTCAATAGTTGTTGCCATTTGTTGTAACTCGATTAAATCACGTTTGTAATGTGCTATAAAAATCTTTAGCACTCGATTAAGTGCCTCAGTTGAATATTCTAAAATTGGTAAGGGGTAATCAAAGTCATAAAGCAGTTTGAAAAGTTGCTCGTTTGGTCTGACCTTGATTACCTCTAATATATTTCGCGCCCTTTGAATCCTCGACTGAAAAATAACCGTATCTTTTACGCTTACTAACTTATCTTCAAATTCCTTACCACCAATAGCAACCGCGTAATCGTTGTATAATTGCTCCCAAATTGGTTTTAATTCCTCTTTTGTAGCATTACCCTTAATTATCAGTAACTCGTAATTTTGAGTACTTAAAATATCAATAAACACTACTAATGGTAGTTTATGGATACTTTGATAAATACTCAATGATATTATCTTCTTTGTTGGTCGCAGGGCAATACCTAAGCCTTGCATCTTCGCGGTCAAAATAGATAATATATGTTTTATTTTCTTCAATTGCTTTTTGTTGTGCTAACCGCCTTACCTCAGGAAGTCTAGCCATTAACGTATTCCGTAACCTCTCACATTTTATGCAGTATAAAGTATCTATCATACCTTTAAAATCTTCTTTACTTCGCGCACTAATGCCGGTTGCATATACTCATCTGCGTACTCTTGCTTATTTGGATCCGATACCCCAAAGATAGCAGATCCGTATTTCTTTTGCAAATCACTTGACTTGCTATTGCTCGAAAATATATCAAATGAGTTCTTTGAATTAATCTTTAATTGAAAGGCATTTTGAAACGCCCCTGATGCAAACAAATCAGGAGTTCCTAATCCTGGAAACGGATTACGCTGATTCTTTTTTCTTGCATAACTTGCACTCCGATAAGACTTTAATTTCTTACTATTCTTATCCTCACCCTTATCCATTAACTGACTTTTATTCAAGTCTATCAAAGCATCCTTTGTATCAACTATTACGCTAACTCCAATTGCTTGTAAGTCAATTGACTGCGCACGTCTTAACATCTCATGAATGGTCGCCATCTTCGAGTTCAGGATTACTGGTTTTTTTCTTTTTGGGTTTCTCAACTTCTGTAACTATCTCAATTGGTGGTACTACTAAGTCATAAAGCTCACCCGCATTTTCAGTGCCTAATGTACTTTGTGCAATAAATTGCACCCTTGACATTGTTGCTATAAAATCAGCGTTGTAAGAAGTACCATTGTAAAATATTGATTTGCATTTTGACATAAAAAAAGTATTAAAGGGAGTGACATTAAGTCACCCCCTTGTTAATTAAAATTAAGCTACTCTCGCAGTTGTTACAGTTGCATTACCATAACCAACAACTCCCGCAGTTACCAAATCCGACACATCACCGATACTGATAGTTATTAAACCATCGACAGCAGGATAGTCAGGGTCAACCGCTGACAATAACACATTGAAGGTCTTTGTAGCCGCTACATAAGTAACGGATGTTACAGTAACCGCTAACCCCGTTTTTGTGTTTATTGCAGTGTACAATGATGCAGTTGCTAACTCAGCTGAATAGTAATCAGCTAAATCAGTACCGCCATTAGTAAGTTTGAATTTGATAGTTCCTGCAGTACCCGCGCCCAAACCTTCGTAAATACCAATTTCGATATTTTTTAAGCCTGAAAGATTACGAAGTACTGACCATGAAGATTCAAATTGAACAATAGCAATGTAAAGATTTACCTCATCGCTGTTTTCTAAGTTGAAACCAATTGAGTAAGTTGTACCGGTGCTTCCGTCATTGATTTTCAAATTAGGAATATCCAATAACTCCAAATCAAAACCACCGAATAACGTAGCATATTCGCCTGATGTAACTCCTACCAACCCGTTATTAACGCGGTCAATAAACATAACATCATAAGCATCTTGTTGGTTATCGAATGATTTTAAAGCTTTGTGAAGTGAAGTAGCTCCGTTTGTGTACGAAAAGTACCAGGCGTATTTACCATCGCGAACTTTTCTTTTACCACCGTATTTGGTTTCCTCCATTACGCCCTCTGTTGACTTATCTTCAAGTCCTTCAAAGGTTTTAATTGGGAAGATACGCTCTGATAATGAATCGTTTGCGATAGCATCAGCAAGTACCGTTTTAAATGTTAGTAAATCCGTAGCTGTGTACGTTGTGCCTTTTGGTATAAGTACCGCCCCCGCAAAGTTTGAGGGGTTGAATACGCAGGTTGGAAGTCCTGTGTTTTGCACCGCAGTTCCGCAGGCTAAAACATTCATTTGTATTTGTGACATATTTTTTTTATTTAATTAGTTTAAAATTGTGCTTTGCATCTTGTTTGTATCTGCAACGTGCATGATAAAGGTGTTTGCCCACCTCGTTCAACTTTGTGAATAATCATATAAGTACCGCCCGCAAAATTGTTAGTGTCATCATTAGTCTTTGTAATCGTGCCAACTACATTAAAGGTTTCATTTACTATCTGAGTTCCGAATAAGTCGTATTTGTAACCACTTATGATATTGTTTTCGCCATCAATTTTACTAATCGTATATGTGATGTTACTGCTAATCTCATTGTTAGGATAATCAGCACACGTGAAGTCGTAAGCTAAAGAAATATCAACTAATGACGTTACCATAGTAACCACCCCACCCGCTATTTTGTAGTAAAACTGCACATCTGAATTATCATAACTAATTCGACCTAAGTAGAATCCATCAGCAAGTAATGACGTATCTAATGTAGAAACAAATGGAACTAATGCAGGTGGTGTAGGAACTGTCATCGCTATCGGTGGCCCGCCCGTACCCCAGTCTATTACTGGTTCTAAAGGCCCACCACCACTTTCAATGTAAATGTATTCATTCACTTGCGCAGTTAATAACGAACTCTCTAATCCAGTAATGGTTACATTCTCAATGACGTTAACATACTCAATTTCACGACCATATTGGCATGGTGTCAATAAGCATAAGTTAGGCGTTGCAGGTGCGCAAATAGGGTCTAAATTAACCTTTAGCTTTATGTTAGACATTAACAAACCATCTAAAACATCGGGTAACTTATACGCTGTATTTCCATTAGCTGATTCTTGTCCGGCATGAGTTAAATCCCTTTTAGTATGACTAAACGCTTGGTTATATCCTAAGAAGTACATACTATCGAAAATCACTTGTTTCAACTCTGCGTAAATCGGGTATAAAATAGGAATAAAATTAGCGGTGTACCTTTCATCCGTTCGCATTGTGGCGGTGCTTCGTGTTACGATTATTAACGTAAACTCAGCATCTTCACTTTGCGAATCAAATGGGTTTTCATCGAACTGATGGATTAAGCAAACCAATGGATATTTATTGTTTTTTACATCGTCATCAGGACTATTACTATCAATGGTCAACTCATCCAATATATCTATCCATGTGCCATGCCTAAATGATACTTGAGGTATTGTAGCACTTGCAAGGTTTGTACTTACTTCGCTGACAATAGCCTCAAATATTGAAGGTATAGAAACGGGTGATATTGTATAAGTTTGAGCCATTAGATAGATAGCAGATTACGTTTTTTAAAGTACATATAATTATCATTAGTGCCATATCCTGCGGTTAAATTCAAAGGACTTGTAAAGCCTACATAGTCAGGGTAATCAGCTTGATTAACTACCAAAAAATCGTTTAAGATTCTGTTCAAATCTACCATTTCATTCCACGCATCACATAGTTTCCATATAGGAGTTGCAGGAACCGCGTTTGTTGTTGCAGTTGCTTTTTCACCTAACCCGGTTGTATTTGTTTGTGTTTGCTCAATGTAGTTGACATAGATATAATTTGCAATAGAAAGTAGCTTATCAGTATTCCTAAACCCTACCCACTTATTTAAGCGTCCATAGGTGTCAGTAAACTCAGCTCCCTTCCATAAGTCAAACCATATACCACTCGTAGGATTTAAGGCAATAGCAGTCGTGAAGTCTTGAGCCATTTTATAGCCTAAGACATCCGTTAGATATTTACCCTCATACTTAGTGATAAACAACGCCAAATTAGCACCTTCCGTTAAGGTCGGTGCTGAATTTGGAATTGACAATTGTCCTACAAAATCTGTATAAACGATTATTGACATTTATTGGTAAGTTATTACTTTGAAATTACTATAAAGTGTTTGCTGAGTACCTGCACCTACTATCATTGCTCTTAGGTAGTACACGCGTCCACTATTGACATAGTAAACCGCTGCACTTGAGGCAGGTCTAAGGACTGCATGACCATCATCAGAATAGTAGTCATAGTTAGTACCTGCACCACCAACCGCAGCCGCTACGTTTAGCGTATCAGAGTTACGTCCATCAGTACCTAACATTCCTGCATTTAGATTTCGCCATACTTTGCCATCGGTGCTACCTTGAATAAATACCTTTGCAGTACCCGTACCACTTACTCTAAAAGTGTTAAAGGTTACTAAGTACTTACTTGCAGCAGTGCCATTCAATGCACCTACTTTAGTGTAAAATGAATACAAGGTATTCGCATCGTAAACAGTGTCTGTTGTACCTGTTGTAATAGTCGCAGCAGTTGCAACGCCACTTGATGTAGTATCAGTATTTCGATACATTGATATTCCTTGCCCTGATAAATCATTGCATGAGAATAGCGCTACTGTGAAAAGGGTCAGTATCCCTATAATGGTTTTTTTCATTTTTATTTTTTTAAGTAGGCAAAGCCTTTATTAATCAAAATCAATGCAGTATCAGCAGGTACTTTGTACTCCTTACCCTCAGTCAATGTACCTAATTTAGATCCGATGACTGTTTGAACACCTACTAAATTAATAGGTGCTTGGGTTTCCTTTATTACTTCTTGAGTATCTTCTACTTCTAATACTTCTTCTTTTAATTTTTTAGACTTTGCCATATTATTTAATTTTATTTGTTACTTAATCAGTTTCTACTAAGGTACTACAGGTGCGATTAATGCTGCGATAGCGGTTGCAAAATCACCTTTAACCAAACATGGAGAATCATTAGCTGAAACGAATTGAACTAAACGCGATTCCACAATTAAGGTCATCAAGTTATTAATCGGATCGTCACCACTTGGAGTTAAACGAATGTTTAAATCTTCTCTAAAGAGTACATTCAAAACTTTCATATCACCGCCCAAAAACTCACCACTTGTAACTAATGGAGTTGCAATAACTCTCATGCCACCAATGAAAAGGTTAGTACCACCACCGGCAATACTCCAGTCATTGTAATCTTTCCAAATCGGACTACCATCAGTTGACTTCAAGCCTTTGATGATTTGGATAGTGTCAGGGTGAACTAAAATAGCGTTTGGAATACCATAAGCCAATTCAACTTGGTTTGCTACTGCATTGATTACATCAACTTCGTTAGCAGCAGGAATAAGGTTTGCATTGTTACCAGCACTGAAAGTAGTTGCCCACTCGGTAGCACCTTTTAAGAATACTGTTAACCCCGTACCGCTATACAATTGTGTTTCAATTGCAACGCTAACACGCTTCATCATTGAACGCTCAATGTAAGAGGTCAATTGTGGTAAGTCAGCCAACATCTCGGTTGATACCTTTGAATAAACTGCGATTTTTTGTACCGGTTGAGTTTTCTCAACATACAATACTGAAATTTGTGTTTTGCCCGTTGCTTCTGCGATAAATACTGGGTCCCCTTGCTCATCGGTTTCCTCTATCCACATTGCGAACTTTGTACCAATTCTACCCGTTGTTACTGCACTAAGGTACTTTTCCATTCTGTGACGAATAGGAGATACAATGCCGGTGTCTTGAGTTAGTGATACTTCTGTACTACCTGCGATAATCGTAGTAGCTTCAGTAATGTTTACTGCAACTTTAGCGGTAAGGTCAATGGCTTCATTACGTGCCATGCCACCTGCTTTTACAACAGCTTCAAACTTCTCTTTGTTTGCTTCGATAGATGCGTTCAAAGATGATTTGAATGTTTGTACTCCAGGTAATGGAGTAACTCCGTTTGCTTTCAATGTTGCAAGTGATGTACCCTGCTTAATAGCAATTTCATACAATTTCTTGTATTCAGCTTTCAATTCAGTTGATACTTTTTCAATGGCTTCGTTGATAGCTTTATCAGCATCTTCTTTGCTAATCATATCTGCGGTAACTTCTTTTGCGGTGGTAGTTACCAAATCCACGAACTCATTATGAGTTGTAATTTCTTCGGCGGTGTACGGAGTGTTATCCGCTTTTAATGCGCCTAATTGTAATTTTGTCATTATTTACTTTTTTTGTTCGTTAATAAAATTTGTTTCATCAAGTCTATTTGAGTGACCTTAGTCGGCTCTATAATATCAGAAGTACTTTTGGTGGCTTCCGTTATTGAAATTGTTGGAGTGTATTGGTTTGACCCACATAACACTGCGCTACCCTCTACTACTTTAGCTTCAAGAATAGCATAAAAATATCCCGCTTCATCTACTTCACTTTTGTTTACAATATCATTGTAGTACTTATCCCAAATGGCTTTCTCATCAGTGAAGTATTTATCTTTTGAATTAACCGCTAATTCCATTTTGACATATCGCATTCCCACCGAATGATTAACTACATTACCCTTCAAGTACTGGTTAAACATGAACTCATTATCGGATTTGCTAACAACGGATTCAAATATTAATGCTTGTGTTTTGCCCTCGTAAGAATAACCTAAGTCAGTCCATGATAGCAGCTTAGCAGTTGCTGTTACATTACGACTTATCACTTTATCGAACTTCATTTGGTGTTCTTGCAATAGTAATAAGTTCTTTGCCTCTTTTAATGATTTACCCCAAATGCCAGGTATATGTACATCACCATGAGAATCAAATATGTTAGTAGTATTGATAGCACTCTTGATGACAATCTCATCAACATTCAAACCACTTGCTACACCCGCTTCTTTAGTTGCTAAGTCATCATGCTTCAAATCCGTTGCAAGTCTTAACGATACTGAATCAGCATATTTATCACATGACTTTTTTGCTTGTAGAATAACTGCATGGTTGTCTTTCAAGTGCTTAAACAAGTCCTCTTTATTTTCAAATTGTGGTATCATTTCTTAATCAGTTTAGTAAGTTTGTTTGCTTTCTCTTTCTTAATCGCTTCTATTTCTTCTTTAGTTAGTTCCTTTGGTTGCTTGGGTTTCATTGGTAGTTGTTTTAATTGAAAATGTACTTTGTATTTCTATTGGTAGTTGGTAGAAGTATAACGCTGCTAACTCCGTTGGCGATTCTTCATCGAGTATTTCCATTGCCCTTCCATAAGTGATTAGGTTGTTTGTCAGTTGTAGTGATACGCTTGATACATTGTTTTTACGCACCTCACTCTTAACTTTCTCATCCGCTTGTAAACACGCTACATGACTAAAGTCAATTACATACTCTACTTTGTTTTCCAAAGCAAATGTACAGTCATTCCATTGTTCCATATAGTTATCAGCCATTGGGATAATGTTATCCTGATACTGTGCTTTTTCTGCAATAACTTGATTTGAAAAAGTAGATTCAGATCCACGTGCTAATAGTTGCCACTTGTACCCCAACGCATCACATAAGGTCATTATGTCATCATTAGCCATTTCCTCTAATTGCAGTTCAGCAATGTTCAAAGACATTGGTGTAAACTTCATTGAGATAGCACTAATGATTAGTTGCCATTGGTCCTTAAGTAATCCGTATCGCTTATAATCTTTTTGCAACTGCTCAGTCATATCCGGTGTCGCACGTTGCGCACCACCCACATCAGCACCATCGGGTGAAAGGATACCTATTGCCCCTCGCTTTTCCATTATTGTTCCCCTACTCTCATAATTCTTAATAAGGTTTCCAATTGGGTACTTTAACGAAGTAAGTCTTGAAGTAGGTAATAACAGATTATCAATAGTGCAAGTAGTATCAGTAAAAAAATAAACATCATCTTTGTTTATTGGTGTCTTGTATCCATTGTTTTCAAACTCAATGCTATCTATCATATCAAACATTGATTCAACAAACAAATACCTTTTGTTGGTTTTGATATTGAGATACTGAGGTGGTAATATCCATAGTTGGCTTACAACATCCATGCTATCAGGTTTAACCCTTAGCACCGGACAATATCCAAATAAAGTAGTGTAAATTGTTACCATTGACCTAAACTGCTTATCAGTTTGCAGTGCATTAGGCATCTTATATAGTCGCGTCCATTCCTTACCAACATCGCCCTTTTTCTCTTTGGAAGTATTTGGATTAATTACACTTATCTTACCTTGACAAAATTGTTGGGACTTAGAATTAAGGATGTATGATAGTGGTGGACATTCATTAAATGACTTGATTATTTTCTTTTCAGAATCGTATGCTTCAAACACAATACGACCTCCAATTATTGATACATCAAGGTTTGGAGAGAATGTTGGATACCCTACATTAGCAGGTGCAGTCTTGATAGTTGTCAGTCCTAAAGCTTTTAGTATATTCAAAACTTACCCATTTGGGTACAAATATATACTAATTTTGACAATTCCAAATTTTTTACCGCATTTATTTCGATATTCACCTCATTTTTGTTAAAAAGTTGTAGTTTATTTATAACAAAAGTGTATTATCTTTGTATCGTTTTCATGTATGTTTTGGATTTTGGTTAAAAAGTAGGGAGTGATTACCCTACTTTTTTTATTGCCTTAAATGTCCTTTTCATAGTCTTAACCCCCATATCTTCATCACCTTCCATATTAAACATATCAACCTTTAGAAGTTCAAAGGTAAACGCCTGTGCTATGTGCTTTGGTGGTGTAGGTGGTGTTTCACCTATTACTTTCAGCTCATCTTCAGTACTATTGTGGCGCACCTTGATAGCATCGCACATCTTACCGGCAGTTGTTAATAGTTCTATTTGCTTTTCTTTCTTATTCATTGTATGATTATTATTGAGTATAATTTAGCGAGTGCAAGTACCACAACACCACTGATGAGTAACACTGTGAAGATGTATGGCAATAGGTGTTTTAGTAGTTTCATAGTTTACAAATTTAGTACATTTTCCCTTTCGCAGTCAAAATATATCTATGCGCATCGAAGAGGTGATTAAAATCATCAAGTGGCTCATCCGTTGGGTTTCCGTTCTTATCCTTTGCCCAAGTATAGTTAACGTACTCATTCCAAAAATCTACACTATCATCAGTAAGATAATTCTCATACTCATTCACTCGATTAATACCACTTTGAATACTGCCAGGCCCTTTGTAAGCAGGTAGGATATAAAACCCATTTAGCAACATTGGGTATTTATCAGCGTGTCCATCAGGTAGTTCATCTCTTGTCCATCCATTACGCAGTTTGTTTATTGTCAATGGCTCTGCACTATCAGCAACTATCAACCCATTAGCGCCTATGCCTAAGTGTTGCAGCTTAATAGCTAAGTCCATCAATGATAAGTTACATTCATAAATCAATTGCCTTGTATAGCACTTGCCATTGTGTATTTTAATCTCTACCAATGCCATTGGTGAGTTAGACCAACCAAAGTCAAGTCCGTAATATGATTTGTAAGGTAGTTCGTTGAACTCGGTATTAGTGATTCGTTTCCAATTCTTGTAGATTTGACCGGCACGACCACTACTGCAAAGTCCTACTATCTGAGTGAGGTAATAATGTTTGTCATAGAAGTTAGAATCAGGATTACCATAAGCTTCATACTTGCGTGTGATGTGTTCTGGTAGATGTGGATTATCGGTATAGTTTGAGATAATGAATACCACGCCTTCAATGGTCTTAGGTTTCAGTTGATAGTACCCATCATGCTCGGTTTGGTCTAAGTCGAAATATCTTTTAATAAACCAATGATTCATGTCAGGAATATTGGAGTTAATGAATATCAAACTATCTTGATTCCTAATACCATCGGTAAATCGGTTAAATGCCATTTCATCTGTAATATCTTCAAACTCCTCAATGATGCTAATATCAATATCCGATATACTTTTAAGGTTTGCAGTCTTTGCGTTACTCGATGCCCTAAAACCTTTAGTGAATATTAACTTATTTCCATTTGCTTTATGTTTCAGTTCATGAGTATTGAAGTCATAGATAGTATCAAAATACCCTTTTGCTTTCTCGTTTATTTCAATGTACCTATTCTTGATTTCATTGAGTATTGAATCGCTTATACTGGTCTTTTCGTCTCTTAGTACCACTACTCTTTTATTCTCTGATATAGCCTTAATAGTTACGAACTTACTACCCTCATAAGACTTACCACCACCACGCCCACCGATATTAACTACCATCCAAGTCCCTTTAGGTAATTGGTATAGTTGTTTGAAAGGTGCTAATGGGTTTGGGCGTATTTTAATTGTCATAGGTCAACCTCAATGGTAGTATGAGTAAGATTTAAACCCCCATCCAATGTCGTTCTATTAAGTTTTGGTTTGAAGTATTCAACTAAGGTATTATGAGCAAAGATAAAGTCCTTACCTCTTAGTGTTTCCATTTCCTGTTTATACCTATCTAACCCCTCATTGAGTAACCAGTCACCCATAGTTTCCCATGTAGATAGTCCTACCTTTTCTTTTAGTAGTGTTTTACCGTCTTTAATACCTTTAGGTTTTCCTTGACCTGGCTTGTATGTAGTTGATGTTTTTCCCATTGCCTAAGTTTGCCTAAGTACAAAGTTACATTATTTATTTTAAATTACAAATAAGTTCTTCTAAGGGGTCGAAATCGACTCAATGAGGGCGTACATTTCATCATACGTTCTACAAACATGATATTGCCCCCCAAATGATTCAACCCACGCTTTAAACTTGATTTGTGAGGGTAGCAGCTTTTCTTTAGCGGTCTTAACCTCCACATAATACGTTATCCCCTTATAACCACCCATTAAGTCCGCTATACCCTTATTAGGTGACTTTATAAACCCTATTCCATGCCGGTAGTTACCCTCTGAGGATATACGCTTCATTTCTGATCCTAAGAATAGCGACCACATACATTTAAAAAGATATGTTTTCCCGTTTGTATCTTCTACTACTTTAGATATAGCAGATGTGCGACTGACCTCAACAGGGATTCCATTATCGTTGAGTGCGTATTGTATAGTTTGTTTTTTAGTCACTTTGCGCTTTGTTACTGAGAACTTCTCAGCGTGTTTCCCTTGTCGTTTGCGGTCATCGTTCCATGCGGTTGTAAACTGTTGTAATGTCATATTTCAACGGATAGCATCCCTGCTTTGATTAGTTTTAGGAAATTAGGATTTTGATTTGCAAAGTTAGTCATTGCCAAACTAATAATTAGTAGTTTGCATTCATCGGGTGTGCAGTCTTTCGTCTTACCATTGACCACGTTACGAAATGTGCTATCTTCAACGTGTTCATAGATGTTACCAGTTAGTCGGTGGCGCAGGATGATTTTAGAATGGTGTGTCATTGTATGATTCGTATTTTTTAACTTGAATGTATCTACCTACCTGATCCGAAGATTCTACATATTCTACTCCATTATATTTAAAGAAGTCCTTAACCCATGTAGTAAATCTCTTTTCTGATAATTTAAAATAATCGGGATATTCTTTTTTAAACTCCTCTCTCATTGCACCTTTGTAGTATCTATCAGGTGTAAATTGTATTCTTTGAATTGCGAAGTCTAAAAACTCATTTGATGTTTGTGCTATAAATTTACGTAGTTTTCCATTTTGCGCTATTGGCTCACAAAGTCCATCTATCATATATTTGTGAATGCAATTTATCATAAAATTATCAAAGTTATTAAATTCAATTTCATTCCAGTCATCAAATAGTGCTTTTCCAAAATCTTCAAGCGGTGTTTTATTGTTTGAATAATATTGCTTTAATTCAATTTCTATTTTACGCCTATCAAATGAATGCCCTACCCCCTTTATTGGGTAGTTAGTACTTATGATTATTTTGGGTGACCTTTCAACTGGAATATAAATAGTAGTTTGGTTTTTCTTTTCAATATCCACTCCCTCAGTAATAATGCTAAATAATGATTCAAAACTAAAACCTTTTGCGATGTCATCAATGAATAAAGATCGGAA
>OFRM01000263.1_pt1 | contig 23416 bp, 38 predicted proteins | sample 1543101 | NCBI WGS metagenome assembly OFRM01 (sample SAMN07774223, study PRJEB24372) | wastewater metagenome | isolation source: Exp Tend VB 0WW | collected 2016-02
TCAAGTCGGCCACGAACACCGGGGCGCTCGCGTGACCAAGTACGTCGCGCTGCTCGAGGAGAGCGACGTCGCGGACGACCCGCCGACGGGCTTCACGCGCCGCGGGGCGGCGAGCGGCACGCCCGCCTCATATCTCGCGGTGGTGGGCTACGGCACGCCGCCATTCAAGCGGCGCCAGGTGACGCTCACGAACAGCGCGACCGACGCCTACCCGGCGATCTCCCTGGACGCGGTGGACGGCGACTCGAACCGCGCGAACATGGACTGCGTGGTCGCGGTCTACCGGCCCAGCTCGAACGCGCTCGAGTACGTGCACGTTATCGTGCGCGGGCAGGGCAGCGGCACGGTGACCGACGGCTACCAGTTCGCGATCGACTGGACGAACAACCGGGTCCGCATCTACAAGATCGCCAGCAGCGTCCGCACGAACCCCTTCTCGGACCTCGCGATCTCGCATGCGGCCGGCACGTGGGCGCTCTACAGGATCCGCGCGAACGGTGGGGCGACGACCACGCTCACGGTGCGCACCTGGGCGGTGGGCGTGACCGAGCCGACCACCTGGGGCCTCACCGCCACCGACAGCAGCTCGCCCGTCACCGCCGCCGGCTGGGTGGGCTTCGGCGGCTACGCGCCCAGCGGCACGAAGACGGGCATCTTCAACTTCCTCACGGCAGCCTCGAACGGCGACAGCGCGGTGGTGCCGCTCCTGAACGTCGACTACTACGCCTGGCTGAACAGCGCGGGCGCCGTGCGCCGCGTGCTCGCCGAGATGTCAGCGATCGGCTACGACTCCTCCGGCTCGCCCTTCACGAAGACCGTGAACGCGTACATCGCCAACGGGGGCTTCACGACGAAGCCGTGGGACACGCCGCCCGACCGGCACTATGACGCCTGGATCGTGGGCATCCCGACGCTGCGCCAGGAGATGAACCTCGCGCTCTCGGGCCGCGCGAGCGTGGGCTTCGGCGCGCTGGTGGTGTCGAACACCGCCGGCGGCGTGCTGGGCCTGTCGCGCCTGGTGCTGGACGGTTCGGCCAGCGGCTACGCGAGCACGCCCGACTCAGCCGCCCTGAGCGTGACCGACCTCGACGTGCGCGTGAAGCTCTCGATGGTCGACTGGACGCCCGCGGGGCAGGTGACGGTCATCGGCAAGTTCGTGCAGTCCGGCAACCAGCGCTCCTTCGCCGCGACGGTGGAGGCGGGCGGCACGCTCCGGCTTTACACGAGCTCGGACGGCACGAACGCGGGCGTGATCTCCGCGTCCTCGACGGTGGGCCTGGGGCTTACCGACGGCGTGGTGAAGTGGCTGCGGTGGACCCTCGACGTGAACGACGGCGCGGGGAACCGGGTGCACCGCTACTACACGAGCGACGACGGCATCACCTGGACGCAACTGGGCGCGACGGTGACGACCGCCGGCACGACCTCGGTCTTCGACTCAACCGCCGTGCTCGAGGTGGGCGGCATCGACGCCGGCGCCTCGCAGAACCCGAACGCGACCATCTACCAGGCGCAGGTGCTCTCCGGCATCGGCGGCTCGGTGGTCGCCTCGCTCGACCTCTCGCAGGCCGGCAAGGGCGAGACGGCCTTTATCTCGCCGGCCACGGGCGAGAAGTGGACCCTCGCCGGCACCGCCCGCATCGACAACCCACGCGCGATCTCGGGCGTGCGCGACGACTGGCTGCGCATGAAGTGGAACCGCGAGTACGTGAAGCTGTTCATCGGGGACGAGACCTGGCCGAAGCACGACTTCCGCACGTACCTGATCGGGAAGTGCGGGCAGCCGGTCGCGCCCTCGATGGACCGGATCGAGTTCCCGGTCGCGGACCTTCTAGGCATTCTCGACCAGCCGCTGCAGACGAACGCCTGGGCGGCGCCCGCGCCCTTCGAGGGGCAGATGAAGCCGTATGTCGCGGGCTCCGTCTCGTGGATGGAGCCGGTCCCCACCAGCACCTCGACCCTCGAGATGCAGGTGCACGACGGCCCGGTCTCGGGGATCGATGCGGTGTATGTCGACGGCATTTCGTTGGGCATGTCTAGTTCGATCAGCGCGGTCGACGCGGGGACGAACATAATGACCACGCCCTCGCCGCACGGCATGTCCGAGGGATTCACGGTCCAGTTCCTCGCGGGCACGCAACCGGCGCCGTTTTCGCTCTTCACTGAGTACTTCGTCATAGCGTCCGGTCTCTCGGCGAGCGGCTTCAAGCTCTCGGCAACGCCCGGTGGCGCCGAGATCGACATCACGACCACCCCGACAGGCGCCGTTTTTCAGGGTTACGGCTACTGGGTCGACTACTCCGGCGGAAAGCTCACGCTCGCGAACAATCCTTCTGGTCGCGTGATGTGCTCGGCGCGCCAGCCCACGGCCCTTTGGTATCCCGCCGACGTGATTGCCGACGTGGTCTTCACGAAGTACGGTCTCTCTGAAAACTACAAGGACCAGACCGCTTTCGACACGCTCGAAGCCGATGTGACGGAGTCGTGCGGCGCCGTGTTCTACGGCGAAAAGATCAGCGCCCTGGATGCGGTGAACAAGATCGCCACCGGCGTGAACTGCTGGTATGGAATCTCGCCGGACGGGCTGCTGCAGCTCGGGCGCCTGGCGCTGCCGGCCAACACCGCGGTGATGGACTTCCTCGAGAGCGACGTCAAGGCCGACTCGCTCAAGCTAACGAAGAAGGTCCCGCCCGCGGACCGGCCGAACCTGCGCGTGACGAGCAAGCCCCAATTTCTGCTGAACGGGACATTGAACCTCGCGCCGACCAAGTACTACGAGCTGCTTCGCCAGTTCAAGACCGACGTCGGCGGCGCGTGGCCATCGGCCGGCATCCCCCTCGACTCGAAGCCAAACCAGGCCGACGTCGAGGACCGACCGACCATGAACTCGCTTTTCTCCTCGGACACCGGCGGCGCCGCTGAGGTGACGCGCCTCGAGACCCTCTACGAGAAGACCCTCGGCGTCTTCACCTTCGAGACCCGCCTGGGCGCGCTGCGCCTGTCGATCGGCGACACGATCTCGCTCACCCACCCGCGCGAAGGCTGGAAGAGCTGGAGCATCGCCGACCCCGCGAGCCCGGACAACATGACCACCATCGACAGCACAAAGGCGGTGGTGATCGGGAAAGACGTGAACCTGGGCGGCCCGAACCCCTTCCCGGTGAAGCTGACCGTCTTCCGGCAGATCCCGGGCTACTACCCCACCGCGGACGTGAACTAGGCCATGGCGAACCTTCGGATCCTGACGCGCAACATCGCCGACACGGCGGTCATCACGGCATCGCCGGCGATGTCGACGACGCTGCCGGTCACGAACCTGGGCAAGCCCACCGAGCGCGGGCGCACGGCGCGCACGACGAGCCTCGCGAGCCAGGACGTCAAGCTCGCGTGGGCGTCGAACCAGAAGGCGAACATGGTGGCGATCACGCGCCACAACCTCACGACGGCCGCGACGCTGCGCACCCTCGGGTACTCGGACGCCGCGTGGACCTCCGGCATCCTCGACACGACCGCGCTCACGGCGTTCTCCACCTCGGGCCTGAACACCGACATCGACGTCTACACCGAACGCGACTTCCAGCACCTGAAGAGCTCGGTGCAGTACTTCGCCGAGGTGACGAACCTGCAGAGCCTCATCGCGCGCATCGCGGACGCCGCGAACCCGGACGCCTACATGGAGGCGAACCGGCTGATGGTGGGGAAGTACTTCGAGGTCACGTATAACCCGCCCTTCGGCTCGGTCGAGCTGCAGCAGGTGGACGCGAGCGTGATGGGGCGCGCGGACGACGGCACGCAGGTGGTCGACAAGCGCGCGAAGTGGCGGCGATTCACGGTGCGCCTGGACTTCGTGCACGACGACGACCTCGACGACCTGCTCGCGCTGGAGCGCTACCTGGGCACCGACAAGGAAACCTGGATCTCGCTCTACCCGGGCGCGGGCGGGGCGAAGGAGCTCTACAACCAGATGGCCTGCCGCATCGTGGACTCGCCCTCGATGAACCCGAACCAGGTCGGCGTCCACGCCAACAGCATCACCTTCGAGGAGGTCTGACCGATGGCTCATCCCGACAGCCGGAAGCCCGGCGGCCGCGAGTTCCCCGCGGAGATGAACCGCCGTGCCGACGATCCGCGCTGGTCGCAGATCCACGAGCGGATGGAGTCCTTCGACGCCGCGATCCGCGAGCAGCGCGCGGTGCTCGACGCGAACACCTCCATGACGAAAGAGATCAAGACGAACACCGACGAGATCGTGCAGTTCTTTCAGGCCGGGAAAGGATTCTTTGCGGTCGTGCGCGCGACCGGCGCGCTCGCGAAGTGGGTGACGGCGATCGCGGCCGCCTTCGCGATCGGCTGGGCGCTCACGAAGTACGGCATCGCTCAGGCGCTCGAGGACATCCGCAAGGGCAAACCGTGACCACGCGCGCCGACCTGCAGCGGGCCCTCGCGAACCGGAACGTCCAGGCGTTCTACCGGGCGGTCCGCCAGGGCGAGTCGCGGCAGGACGATCTCGCCTACCGGATGCGCTTCGGCGGGCTGGGCCAGGCGCCCAAGTACTTCGACAGCTTCGCCGATCACCCCCGCATCTTCGAGCCCACCACGGGCGGCCGGAAGTCTAGCGCGGCCGGCGCGCCGCAGGTCACCGCGACCACCTGGGACGAGGAGCGCCGGAAGTACGGCTGGCCCGACTTCTCGCCACCGTGCCAGGACGAGCTGTTCGTCGCGCGCCTCATTTACCGGAAGGCGCTCGACGCGGTGATCGCCGGCGAGTTCGAGCGCGCCTGCTTCCTCTGCGGCAACGAGTGGACCTCGCTCCCCGGCGGGCCGGAGGAAAACGCCGCCACCGCCCGGGCGCGCGAGACCTACATCCGCTGGGGCGGGCTCTTCGAGCCGGCCGAGGCCTCGAGCGGAACGAAACCCGCCATTCCCGAAACGAAACCGGCCGAAACCGGATCACCGGCCGCGCAGGACGACGCTGGCGCGGCGATCGACGCCTCGCCCGCACCTTCACCCCAACCCATTCCAACGGAGCAACCCATGGGCTTCCTCGCAGCGCTTCTCCCCTCGCTCTTCAAAGCGGCCCCCGACCTGATCCGCCTCCTCGGCAGCGGCAGCGCGATGACCGAACGTTACGCCGCCGTCGCCCAGCAGGTGTTCGAGGTGGCGAAAAACGTCACCGGCTCGATGAACGAGCAGGAGGCGGTGCAGAGGATCCAGGCCGATCCGGCAGCGGCCGCCGCCTTCAAGGCCGCCGTCGCCGAGAACTTCGACCAGTGGCTGGGGATGATGGTCAAGTTCGCCGAGCTGGACGAGGCCTCGCGGGGCAAGGCCCGCGAGTTCGTCGCCTCCTACGGCCGCGAGCCGGTGTTCTTCCGCTTCACGTTCGTGGAGGTCCTCTCGGTCTTCATGCTCGTCATCGCCGCCGTGGGCGGCGGCTTCGTTCTGTGGGACCCGAAGGACCAATTCACGAGCGAGATGCAGACCGCCGTCGTGATGCTGATGCTGATCGGCGGATGGAACGGCGTGAAGGAGTTCTGGCTCGGCTCGAGCATGGGCTCGATGCGTAAGGACCAGACCATCAACCAGCAGTCGAAAGGATGACCATGGCAACCGCAACCCTCGAAGACATTCTCGCCGCCGTCCAGCACCTGCAGGCCACCGTGGACGGCATCAAGGCGGCGCAGGCCTCCGCGCCGTCCGCGGCCCCGGCCACCACCCCCGCGGGCGACCTCCTGCCCGGCCAGGTCACCATCCCGGTGCCGGCCCCGGACTCGCACGTGCGCTACCGGGTCGCGCTGGACGCCGTCGGGAAGTCGGTGCAGCTGGTGGTGGGCGAGGCCGGCGAGCAGGGCTTCACCTGGACGTACAACGAGGCCGACCCGTCCGGCCGGAGCGCTTCCATCGGCATGCGCCTGATGAACCAGCAGGGCGCCGTCGCGCTCGAGATGGGGCAGGGCTCGATGCCCGGCACCTCGTCCTTCGCGACGATCACCTCGCAGGCCCCCGCCTGGCAGCCGCGCGTGGCGCCGGGCGTCTACGAGCTCGTGCTCTGGTCGAACGTGCCAACCATGATCGACTTCGAGTTTCACTGATGCCCGCGGGCGCGGACCGCCTTGGCCAGGCGCGCGCGATCGCCGTGGCTCGCGGTGGCTTGCCGGAGCAGCCCGAAGTAGCTGTTGGCCGTCTGCCACAGGTCCTCGCCGGGCACCTCGCCCAGCCTCGCCATGGCCGCGCGCACCGTCTTCCTGCGCAGCTGGCGGCGCCAGGGCTTCGCGACTTGGCCGACGAAGTCGATGCCGCGCTCGACGGGCTGCAGGATGGTTTTCCGGGGATTGAGGCGCAGGTGCAACTCGCGGGCGACGAAGGCCTCGATCTCGTCGTGCGCAGCCTGGAGCCATGCCCGCGACTCGTGCAGCAGCACGAAGTCGTCGACGTAGCGGATGTAGTGCCGCGCGCGCAGCACGTGCTTGGCGAACTGGTCGAGCGCGTCCATGTGGACGTTCGCGAAAAACTGGCTGGACAAGTTGCCGATCGGCAGCCCGAGGTGGGCGGGCTGGCTGAAGAGACTCTTCGCTGGCGGGATAAGCGCCAGGCGCGCCTCTCCGCTGCGCAGGCGCACGTCGGTCCGCGGGTCGTGGAAGAGGACCAGCTCGGCGAGATCTCGCCACCACGGCTCGGGAATGCGGCGCTCGAGGCGTTCCCAGAGGATCCGCTTGTCGATCGTCACGAAGAAGTTGGCCACGTCGCACTTGAGGTAGTGCGCGGGCCGGCTCCAGTTCTGGGTGACGGAGCGGACCTTGGCCTCGAGGCGCCGCGCCGCGTAGAGTGTGCCGCGGCCCCGGATGCAGGCGCAGCTGTCGGCGATGAATGCATTCTCGAACCGCGGCCCGACCCGGTTGTAGAGCAGGTGGTGCACGATGCGATCGCGAAAGCCCGCCGCCCAGACTTCGCGCGGCTTGGGCCGGGTGATCACGAAGCAGATCGACGGGCCCGGCCGGTAGGTGCCTGCGTGGAGCTCGTCGAAGAGCCCTACCAGGTTGCGCTCGAGGTCCGCCTCGAAGGCGAGCGCGCTCTTCGTGTTGCGCTTGGTGCGGCGGCAGTCGAAATAGGCCTCGACCAGCGCCTCGAAAGAAAGCCCGACATGGGCATCGTCCCTTCCATCTGCGGACGGCGCGGGCCCGGTTGTGGTTGTCCTTGTGGTTGTTGTTCTGGTTGCCGTTGTTGAAGTTCTGGTTCCACGCCCAGGACGGCTCGGAGGCCACCCACGCCCAATCGTGCGATCCACGTCACCCCGGCGAAGGCCTCGGCCGATCATCGGGGTGACTGCGCTTGACCCGTCCCGGAGATCTCCGGCGGTATCCTTCCCGCGCATTTCGGTGCCCTCGTGGGGCAGCGGCACGACCAGATCGATCATCGCTCAGGCCCCCGCGCCGTGACGGGAGGGCAGCGGGCGAGCTGCGGACTTGCGCCATCCATTCGCCTGCTTGCCGATCGAGCCCGTCAAGGCGATCGCCTTGGCGTACTGGCCGGTCGAGATGTACCGGAGATCCCTGGCGAGGCGCAGCAGCAGCTCGGCCACCTGCACATGCTCCTGCAGCTCGAGCAGGTGAGGGACTTTGTCCGCGGCGACGTTCGCCCGGAAGACGCCAGTTGCGATCTCGATGCACTCGTCGCGCACCTTCGCCCCGATGGACTGCTTCACCTCGCGGGGCATCTGCTTGACGAGCTCGACCACGTTGCCCAACAGGTCGTAGGCAACTTTGTAGATCGGCAATTCAGTGTGAATGGCCATGTCGGGGAAAGCTCAATTACCGAAGGATCGAATCACTGAAAAGGCACTCTGCGGACGGCGCGGGCCCGGGTGTGGAAGTCCTTGCGGCCGTAGTACTGGTCGCCGTAGCCGAAGCTCTGGTCCCACGCCCAGGACGGCTCGGAGGCGTGCTGCTCGCCGCTCCAGTACCAGCGCGGCTTGTACTGGCCTTCGCGGCGGTTGCCGAACATCACCGCTTGCTCGCGGCGCGTGGGCAGTTCCCCGCCCACGCTCTTCGCCCAGGCGACCGCCTCGTCCCAGGTGAGGTCGTTCGCCGGCTCGACGTCGAGGTCGATCAGCAGGTAATCCGGCGCGCCGGACTGGCCCGCCATCACGCCCATCACGGTGCCGCCGGCGTAGGTGCTTTGGATTCGCGGCAGGGGAATGGCGGCCGCGGGCGCCGTGCTCTTCGTGGTCATCGTGGTTCCTCGAATGATCGAATGGGTGAATGACTAAACCGGCACTCTGCGGACGGCGCGGGCCCGGCTGCGGTTGAGCTCGCGGATGTAGTACTGGCCGCCGTTGCCGAAGTACTGGTACCACGCCCAGGACGGCTCGGAGGCGTGCTCGGTCGCGGTCCAGTACCAGTAATCGGGGTCGATCTTGTCGCGCAGGTTCGCGAAGAGCAGCGCGCTCTCGAAGCGTGTGGGCAGCTCGCCGCCGATCGACTTGGCCCAGTCGATCGCCTGCTGCCAGGTCAGGTTCTCGCTGGTCTGCGGGAGCAGCGCCACGTGGTGCCAGGTGCCGGTCTCGGCGTCGCGCGAGACGCCGGCGTAGATCTCGCCGTCGGCGAGCCCGAAGGGCACCGCGATCTTCATGTCGATGACGGTCGCGTCGTTGGTGGGGGCCTTCTCGGTGTTCGTGTCCATCACTTCGATCTCCTTTTCGGGTGAAAGCCCATTCGCGCCCACGCTTCCGGGTCGACGGGCAGGGGGTTGGTCCTTCCGGACTTCAGGTTCACGAACGCGCCGTGCCACTCGATCTGGCCGAAGTGCAGCAGGTTCCACAGCAGCACAAGGGCCTGGGTCACGACGGCCTGGTTCACGAACAGCTCCTGCCGCTCGAGCGCCTCGGCCAGCGAGCAGCTCGGCGCCGTGTCATCCGCGTCGCTGTCGGTGCGGATCTCCGGGAAGAGCTCGAGCACCGTGGGCAGGCGCTCGGGGCACGGCGCGGGCATGCCCGGCGCCGCGCCGCGGGCGGGGCCTTCTTCGCCGCCGGCTTCTTCGCGGGCGCCTTCGCCTTGGGCGCGGCCTTGGCCTCCGCCTTCGCCTTCTCCTCGGCAGCGCGCTCGGCCTGCAGGTCCTTCTTCGCCTGCTTCTTCACCGCCGCCACGTCGATGCCCAGCGCCTTCGCCAGGGCATGGCGCTCAGGCGTCTCGTAGTCGATCTCGGGGAACACCGTGTCGAGGAGCACCGCGTAGCACTCCTGGTGCCCCATGTTCTTCCAGTCGAGCGTGCCCTTCGGGGCGGCGAGGTCCTGGATCTCCATCGCCACGTCGTTGAAGTTCCACGCCTCGCGCGCGATGACGCGCAGGGCTTCGAGAGACTCCACGCCCGGGTCGAGGAGCTTCGCCCGCAGCGCCTTGTGGATCGCCAGCTCCACGGCTTCCTTCTCCTCCTGCGCCTGGCTGCGCTCGGCGGGCGTGGGCACCTTCGCGGCCTTCACCGCCTTCTTCAGTAGCCCGGCCTTCTCCAGCGCGTCGAGCGCGGCCTTCTTCTCGTACGCCTTCACCCACTCGCCGGGCCGGTGCGGGTTCGCGATGAGCGTCACCTGCACCTTGAGGCCCGCGAGCGCCTTGGAATACTTCTCGGGGTCCTTCGCCTCGTAGCAGTAGGCGTCGTCCTTCACGTAGCCGCCCTTCACGTCGCCCCATGCCGTCACGACCTTCGCCGCCGCCTCGCCAGTCAGCACCGCGTGCCCCTTCGCGCGCTTCTTCTCGGCCTCGACCTCGACGGCCGCCAGCGTCTTCGCCTCGTAGCACGCGGTGTCGGTGCAGAAGTCGCCCGCCGCCATGTCCTCGAAGAGCGCCGGCTGGTTCAGCGAGCGCTTCGGGCACTCGCCGCAGGGCACGCCGATCGGTTGAGCGCCCGTCTTCGGGAAGTAGATCGCCGTCACGTCGAACGGCGGCTTGGCCATGCCGTGCATGTACCGGCGCTGGATGAAGTGACGAGCGCTGGCGATGTCCATGAGGCCGTCTTCGACGATCTGAACGAACGCCTCGTCCTGTTCCTTCGGGTCCGCGATCCGCGCCAGCAGCAGCGCGTGCGCCGCGCCGAAGTGCCCGCACTCGAAGGCCTCGCGCGACTTGCCGGTGAGCGCCGAGAGCTTCAGGCGCTGGTACACGTAGCTCGCGCTCTTTCCCACCTTCGCGGCGATCTCCTCCACCGTGTAGGCGTGGCCATCGCCGTGCTGGCAGGCGAGCAGCGAGTGGTAGCCGTCCGCCTCCTCCAGCGGGTGCAGGTCCTCGCGCTGGACGTTCTCGACCACCTGGATCTCCAGCGTCTCGGCGTCCGACAGCTCGCGCGAGATCGCGGGGATGTACTCAAGGCCCGCGGCCTTCGCGGCCCGGTAGCGGCGCTCGCCCGCCACCAGCTCGAAGGCGTTGCGGTCGTTCGGACGCGAGTAGGGCCGCACCAGCACCGGCTCCAGCACGCCCAGCTTCTTCACGCTCTCGGTGAGATCGGCCAGGCGCGCCGCGTCGAAGTGCTTGCGCGGGTTCGTGGGCGACGGGTAGACGTGGGCGAGCGGGATGCTCGCGTGGGTGGCGGGCGCGCTCACTCCTCACCTCCCAGCGTCTTCAGCTCGCACGGCTCCAGCGTGAGCTCCACGCCCGTCTCCTGCAGCGTGTAGAGCTTCGCCACCTGCTCCGGGCTCGGCCGGCACTGCACGCGGAAGGCGACCACCACGCTCCCGCCGTCCTGCGGGGTCAGCCGGAAGCTGTTCACCTTCGCGTCCTGGAAGACCATCGGCTCGCCCACGCCGTAGCCGATCTTCACCGTCGCGCCGGTCATCTCCTCGTCGCGGCCGATGGGGAATTGCATGTGGTTATCGCGGACCGCGAGCCCGGTGTCGCCGAGCAGGTCCTTCGGGCCCGTGGTGAACATGCTGTTCTTCAGGTCCGGGTGGAAGTGCGCGAGCACGTCCGCCGAGGTGGGGAACGAGATCTTCATGTCGGCGGCCGGCACCTTGTCCGGGCCGCACTTCTCGGTGCGCAGGTTCAGCGATTCGAGGGTCGCGGAGGGTGAGACGATTTCGAGAGCGAGCACGGTGGTCCTTTCGGTGAGAGGTAGGGAAGGGGCGGGTGGACTGGCTACCACCCGGCTAAGAGCTCAGGAGCGTGAACGGAACGCGCTCCCCCGCCGGCCGGCGCACCCGGCCACAGCGCCCCGTAGTGGTCAGGCGGCGGCTTTGCTCGCCGCGGACAGGATCTTCGTGACCTTGATGCCGGGCACGCGGAACGCATCGCCCAGGCTCTCGGCCAGCTTCTTCGTGGCCGACAGGTTCACGTCGAGCAGGTTGATGAAGGTCGGGTTCGCCGCGACGAAGGCGACGACGGCCGCCTTGTCCACCAGCTCCACGTCGATGCGCTCGCGGAACGAGAGACCCTTGGTCGACCGGACTTCGGGCGCGGGAGCGGCCACCACCACCTGCGACACGGCCATGTCGGCGCGCGCGGCCGCGAGCAGCTCGTCGCTCGCCTTCTGCGCCACGGCGGCTTCCGCCTCCAGGCGCGCCTTCTCCTCGGCGTTCTTCGATTCGGCAGCGCGGCGCGCGGCCTCGTCAGCCAGGCGCTGCTCCTCCTGCGCCTTGCGGGCTTTCTCGCGGGCCTCGGCCTCCAGGCGCTCGCGCTCGGCGCGCGCGGCAGCTTCGGCGCGGCGCTGCTCCTCGCGGCGCTTCGCCTCCCGCTCCTCGTGGAAGGTGGTCGCCTTCGCCTTCACCAGGCGCTCGGCCTCGGCGTAGTTCTCCACCGCCGGGCGCACGAACTCCATCACCGCCTTCTTCGCGTCGTCCAGCGGCACCGTCACCTGCTTGCGCCACTCCTCGATCGCCTTCGCGGCGGCCTTGCCCTGCGCGATGAGCGCCTGCGCGTGGTTCATCATCGCGTCGGAGTCGACCACCAGGTCGCGGGCCTCCTCGAGCACGTCGGCCGAGGGCGCCACGATCGCGCGCTGGTCGCCCAGGTTGATCTCGATGGCGGGAGGGGAAACTTTCGGAAGAGCGAGGTCAGTGCCCATGCTTGGATCTCCAATGGAAAAGGGTGACGAGCGACACGAAGGTCGGGAAGTCGGAAGGGTCGCGGTAGAACGTGAGGCGATAGCGGCCGTTGTCGGCGAGGTACACGCACGCGCGGTCCCAGGCGCCAAGGCCCGGCGGCAGCGCTGCGCCGTAGGCGGCGGTCTGCACCCCGTGCACCGGGTGCGCCACGCCGCTCTTGATGTCGATGATCGTGGGGCGCTCCAGCTCGCCCTCGCGGTCCAGAGTGCCGGCGTAGCCCAGCGTCGCGTTGTGCACGTACTGCTCGATGAGGCGCGGCCGAAAGCCGGTGTCGAGGCGGAACTGGCGCCAGGCGTCGAGGTAGGGCACCACGAGCGGGTGCACCGTCGCCTCGTCCAGCGTGCCCAGGTCGTGCAGCTCCGTCGCCTTGTGCACCGCGTGCCCCAGCGCCGCCGCGCGCGCGAGCACGTTCACCGGCACGCGCTCCCACGACTGCAGCGGGGCCATGATGCCGGTCACGTGCGGCACGACGCGCCCGGCCACGGTGTACTCGTGGCGGGCTTCGTCGAAGGCGATCGCATCGCGCGCGCTCATGCTCAGCCGGCCGGGTTCGAGAGCCAGGCGAGGATGAGATTGCCGGTGTCGGTGTCGATCCCGTCGATCGTGTCGATCTCGAACTTCCTGCAGATCTCCTGCTCGGTGACGGTCGCCTTCTCGGCGCGCTTGCGGATCATCTTGAGCTGGCCCTCGCTCGCCGGCGCCGCGTTCGCGGGTTTCGCCTTCTCGGGAACGGCCTCGGCCTCGACCGGCTGCGCCTGGGCCGCGGCTTCCTGCTGCGCGGCGGGCTCCGGCTCGGCCTTCTTCTCGGGCTCCGCCTTCACCGGCTCGGCGTCCACCGGCGCGGGTTTCGCCTCGGCCTTCGCCTTCGGCATCGTCACCGGGCCCGCGGCCGGGGGCGTCACGTCCTTCTCGGGGATGTCCTGCGACTCCTCGGCCACATGCACCCCGCGCAGCACGTCCGGGTAGACATCGCGCAGGCACCACGAGCGCGCGCGCATCTGCAGCATCCGCTTCGGGTACTGGGTCCATGGGCCGGACTTGCCCCAGAGGCCGGCCTTCACCGCGTCGTCCTTCGTGAAGGTGCGGATCACCTCCTCGCGGTCGGTCGTGCGCTTCGTGCGGCAGGTGGCGCTCAAGCCGTCCGCGGCCACGTCCTCGTAGACGTACTCGCACAGCCCCGAGGCGCGCACCAGGCCGATCACCGCGTCGCCCCAGAGGCTGGGCCGCCCGTTGATCACCGCGATCGACTGCATCGCCTGCATGGGCTGAAGGCCCAGCTCCATCCCCCACTGGACCGCGACCAGGATGTTCGCCGGCTCGCCGACGAAGTCCTTCGGCACCAGCGCGCTTTTCGACAGCGTGGTGCAGAACTTCATCGCCTCCTCGAACGTGGTCGGCGTGAGGCTGAATTGCTTCCGTGCTTCGGTGAGATCGTTCATCTGCTCGCCCTTTCTCGTTGTGGTGCTGCTGGAAAACCCATTCCCCGAACCCCTTCGGGGGATGGACTCTCGCCCATCAACTTCTCCCGTTCGATTGCCTGTTTGTCCGCGTTCCTTTCGAGGGTGGGCCGGACGGCGCGCCGGCCCGTCGCGTGCTACATCCCGTAGGGGTCGTCCTCGCACTGGCGCGCGAGCGGGTCGTCGATGAACCACGCGAGCGCGACCACGGCCGCGATGCAGGCGATAAGGATCGCCAGAGACCAGCCGATGACGGCGCAGGTGGTCATCGCGTGAACCTCCGCTCGATCAGCGACGCCCCGATCGCCACTCCCACGCACACCGCCGCGAGCACGCCGATGGTTGCGGCCACCCGGTAGCGCGCGTTCGCGGCGAAGGTGACGGACACGATCGCGAGGAACGCCGCCAGCGCCGTGGCGCCGAACCACACGTCCTTGCACTCCTCGACCACGCGGATGCGCTGGTACAGCGTCACGGGCTCACGCACGGCGCGCTCCCTTCGGCCGCACCAGCGGCGTCACGTTGGACGGCTTCGCGACGATCTCCGGCACGCGCCGCAGGAACTTCGGCACACGCATCGCGACCAGGCGCCCGGCCTCGGCGCGCACGATGAAGCCGGCGGGCTCGAGGATGTGGCGCACCTCCTCGGTCGCGTGCTCGCCATCGAAGAAGATCGGGACGAGGCGGCTCACGCTTCCCACCCCTCGATCTTGCCCGCGCGTCGCCCTTTGTTGTAGAGCGAAACGACGATAGACGCGATGCAATGGTGGACAGAGCGCCCACCAAGTTCTTTTTGCGATCTTCCCTTTCCGAGAAGTCCGGGGGCGCCACCGGGAATCGGGGCCAGCTTTTTCGCGAGATCCTTCTCGTCGACTTGCCCGTTGTAGCGAATGAAGACGAGGCCGACGGCGAGCATGACCGCGCCATTGAAGCTCGATGCCTGATTGCCCCACGCCAGCGAGATCGTGCGTAGGGTGCGAGCGAGCGCCTTCGGGCCCTCCTTCGCGCTCGCGATCCCGCCGCCGGCATAAATGCGCTCCAGCGCGTCGACTGCGCAAACCTGCCCGTCGCGCGACTGATCGGAGATGTGCAACCCGGCATCCGCGACAACGCGCTCGATGGCGGTTGCGGTCGGATCTCCGGCAGTGACGGAAATGCGGAACTTGTCGAACTTCCTCACCGCGCGGCGATCATTTCTGGCGCCGAAAAGCCGCGCTTCCTCCTCTTGTGAGAGGCCATCGAAGAGCTCCGCGTGGATCTTCTGGTCACCCCAGCCGACGGCGCGGATCAGCTCGACGCGGTGCTGCCCATCAACGACATAGAACTTCCCGTTCGCGCGCTTGTTGACGACGATGTAACCGAGCTGGTCGACATCGAAGATTGGCACGTGCGCCTTCACCCATCCAGGAGCCAGCTTGCGTTGAGCCTCCGGGTCGATGTTCAACACCGAGACGTTGATCATCGTGAACGTGGAGCTATTGCTGGTAGATTTAGCCATTGATCCTCCGTGCGAAACGATTCAGGCGAGCGGCGAGCCTCTTGAGGGCTTCGCTCCATTCGCCGGATTTGGATGCGTCGACGTCTTCGGTTGGTATGGTGTCGAGCAGGTCGCAGATTCCGTCCAAGCTGATCAGCGCGCGCTCGATCTCACGATTGGGCCTGCGGTATGGGGTCCGTCCATGGATGGCGTGACGCGGCTTTTTCTTTTCCGGCGCCGCCTTGCGCCGCTGCATTTCGCGGTGCGTCCCGGCGACGTTGCCCGTCTCGTCCATCCGCTCCGGAAGGTCGCAGAACTTCTCGGGGTCGGCCTCGGCGGCGGCGACGACGGCCTTGGCTCGGTAGTAGCTCGTCTCGGACATTCCGACGGCCTTGGAAGCGGTCTTAGTGGTTTCCCCGAACTTTTCGACCTCTGCTTCTTTTAGGGTAGAGGTGCCCTTGGGGGCGTAGATTCTGCGTCCCTCCGGCGTGCTGTCCCTCGTCTCGATCTTCTTCCGATGTTCCTCCTCGATCAGCCGGCCGATGGCGACGGCCTCGGTGGGCGTGAAGTCCTTGCGGGCCGCGTTCTCGTCTCGCTCGGCGCTCAGCAGGTCCGCAACCTCAACGAAAGTCACTGGCACCGCATCCCAGCCGAGCAACTTCACCGCCTCCAACCTGCGATGCCCGGCGATGAGCGTGCAACTGTTGTTCACCACAACGGGATGCAGGAGTCCATGCGTCGCAATCGAGTCGGCAAGCGAGCGCAGATCGCCCATGTCCTTGCGGACGCGCTCGCCGATTACGATGGCGTCGATGGCAAGCGGAAGGTTCACTTCCACTTTCATCGCGGCCCCCGGCGCTCTTCGCCCTGGCACGAGTCGCACACCGACACGTGGCCCCAGTGCTTGCGCATGCAGCGCGGGCACACCCGGTCGTCGTGCACGAAGTTGATCTCGGGCATGAGGGCCAGCTCGCCGCGCGAGAGATCGCCGCCGGCGTGCTCGTCGTCCAGGATCTTCGCGTCGACCACCGCCTCGATCTGCTCGGCGATCGTCGGCACCGCGGGCGGGAAGGCGCCAGTCCCGATGTCGAACTCGCGAAGGCGCGCGGCCTGCTCCTCGATCTCGGCGGCCGAGCCGGTCGGGATGGTGGCTCTCAGGCGCGCCGCGGCCTCGGCGATCTGCTGCGCGATGGTGGGCACGTCGGACTGGGCAGTCGGGATGCAGGCGCTCATTGATGGCTCCTCGGGACCAGCAGGTCGAGGAGCGCGAAGATCACGCTCTCGGCCCGGTCGGTCAGGGTGGGGTAGGTGATCAGCACGTCGGACAGGGTCCGCTCGACGTTCACGCCGGCGTCGGGCACGTCGAGCACCGTGGATTTCCAGTGCACGTCGCCATCGGGCAGGCTGAAGCGCGCCAGCACGCTCAGCCTCGCCCCGGCGTCGAAAACGCAGTACTCGATCCAGAGGTTCGGGCCCACCTCGTCCACGGCGATGCGCGGGTTCGGTTCCGCGCTGGCGGAAAACGCTAGGCTCGCGGCGATGGCGGCCAGGGCGATGCGGAAGCGGGTGGGCATGGCGGGCTCCGGGGAGGTGAATACGGCAAAATACTGCCGGATGCCCGGAAAGCTGTCAAGCAATATATTGCCGCGCGTTTGCGTAGCGCGATCCGCAGCCACCTTCGCGGCTGGCTATGGGGTCAATCCGAGGGGGCGGTGAAATGGCCCGGCTGTGGGGTGCCGGGCTACTTGGCTTTGAGCTTCACGCCGCAGTACTGCTCGATTTCCTTGGCGTGCACATCGAGGCCCGCTACGGCGAAGGGGATGGCCGTGGGCCCGTGCCGGAATGGAGTCACCTCCACCATCGCGATCTTCGCCGACGCGAGGCGCTTGATCCACGCCGCTCCGTCAGGGACGTATATGTCCGATCCCGCATTGCTCTCCTGGCCAACAATGCGAATCGGCTTCCCGTCGTCCAGGCGAATGCGCGCGCTTCGCTGCCCGTACGCGCCCCCAGTCTCGGGTTGAATCTGGACCTCTGCCATGATCGCGAACCGCGCCCGATTCGGGCCGCACCCGATCATCAGCATGGGCTTGCCCTTTCGCGCGCCATCGACGAATCGTTCGGAGGCCTGCGCGTAAAACGCGATCATCGGCGCCTCGCCCATTCGGCTCTCAACGGGGACGCGCTTCCAATCGGTGAGCTGCGCCTCGGCTGCAAGCACCCCGAGCATCAGGGTAGCGAACACCAATCTGGCTGGCGTAGGGACGCTCACGATGCCTTCCGGTTGCGGTCTTTGCCTTTGGAGCTGGGCTCGCTTGGCGGAAGTGGGAGGTGCCTCTCGACGCGCTCGTCGGGAATGGCCTCCTTGTTGGAGAACAGCTTGCCCATCATCCAGAGCCGGAACGTCGCGTCGTCTATGAGAAGACGCCAGGCCTGCGTCTTGAAGGCGACGGCGATGGCGGTGACAACATCCAGCGATGGGCTGTGCTGGTCATCGGGATCTGGGCGCAGCACGTAGCGGATATAGCGCTCGGAAAGCGGCTTCCCCCTACGCTTCGGGCCAGCGCTCGCCGGCCAGCGGCACTTCGCCGCGAGCTTTTTCGCCGTGTTCAGGTCGGCGTGTTCGTCCATGAGCTGCTGGACGTTGGCCGCCAGAAGATCGCGTGCTGAATAGTCGGGAAGCGACATGGCAATATGCTGCCGCCGCGTGACGGCAGTATGTTGCCGGATTCTCTTGACTTCCTGCGGCAAAATATTGCAGGATGGCGCCGTGAACACCATCAACCTCTACGAATACGCGCTGGAACGCGCCCGTCAGTCCGCGCAGCGACGCGAGCTGCCCACCGTTGCCCGCGAGTCTGGCGTCGATTACTCGTGGCTCTCCAAGTTCGCCAGGGGAACGATCCCGGGCGCGAGCTACGCGATGGTCGCCAAGGTCGCGGACTTCTACATGACGCGCGAGGCCCAGGCGACCGCCGCGCCGCCCGCCGGCAGCGAGGCCGCCGCGTGAGCGTGTACCCGAAGCTGCTCTGCCGGTGCGGCGCGCCGAAGCCGTACCTGCTCTCGCGCACCTGCAGGAATTGCAGGGATCGGCGGCTCTTCACCACGCGCTACCTAAGCGGCGCAACGCTCGCGCACGCTGCCGTTTCACGGGCGCGGGCCGCTGGTGTGCTGCCAGATCCGAAGCTGACGCTCTGCACCGACTGTGGCGGCCCTGCCATCGAGTACGACCACCGAGACTACAACGAGCCGCTGCAGGTCCAGCCCGTATGCCGTCGGTGCAACCTCCTGCGCGGGCGGGCGATCCCGAAGCGCTGGGCGCGGGGAGAGTTCGCCGCCTATCTCCAGCGCGCTCTGGCGCGGAATCAGCCGAGCCAGGCAACCGTGCTGCTCTTCGCGGCGAAGTTCCCCGACGCCATCGAACAGGCCGCCGCGTGAGCACCGTCTCCTCCCCGGCAGTATCGGCACCCACCGCGTCCAGAACCGCGGCCCGGGTGTTGCCGGTTTCGCCTCGCCTCGGCGGGGCCTTTTCATTCGTCGTCATGGCCGGCAGTCTCGCGCGATACATCGCGCCGGGCCTTCCGACATTTTCGGAGCCCGTCGGAACGTGACCCCCGCGCTCTTCCACGAGACCGTGATCGACGCCCTGCGCGATGTGGTGCAGGGGCTCGGCGGCGCGAAGGCCGTGGGCGCGAAGATGCGCCCCGATAAAAGCGCAGACGTCGCCGCCCGATGGATTTCGGACTGCCTCAACCCGGACCGGGCCGAGCGCTTCGACCCCGACCAGGTGCTCTGGCTGCTGCGGCAGGGTAGGGCGCACGGCTGCCACGCGGCGATGAATTACCTCGCCCGCGAGGCCGGCTACGCGGATCCCACTCCGGTCGAGCCCGAGGACGAGCGCGCGCGGCTGCAGCGCGAGTTCATCGAGGCGACCAAGATCATCGCCGGCATAGGCGAGCGCCTGGCCAGGCACGGAATCAAGGTGGCGGCCTAGATGACCGAAGCCGAACGCCTGCGGCTGTCGCTGAACACCGCCATGGGCATCGCCCAGCGGCTGCGGCTGCTGCACGAGAAGGTGCCCGGCGCGGTGAAGCCGTTCGAGGTCGGCAACGTCATCGCGGAGCTGGACGCGTTCGTCGCCGCGCTCCCGCCCGAGGACAAGTTCCCGGCGATCGCGCTCAAGGGGGAGGGCTGATGGCCGACAAGCTGATGACCGTGTTCGTGCGCGGCAGGCGGAGCTCGTGGACGTTCCAGTTTCACGGCAACCCGGCGCACCTCGCCGACTGGCGCGAGGATGGGCTCGAAGTCTACGAGATCACGAACGCGATACCGGCGTGGGCGGTCGATCTCGGCCTCGCGCGAGCGTGGTGCTTCGTGCAGGACCTGTTCCACTTCCGCAACCCGTGGAGGCGCTGATGTCCATCACGACCGGCACCGTCCACGCCAACAGCATCGTCTCGTACTACACGAGCGCGGAAATGATCTCGCGCCGGGCCGCGCAGGTGCTGGCGTGGGTGCGCGAGCACGGGCGCGCCACCGACCGGCAGGTGATGGCCGGGCTCGGATTCCAGGACCCGAACGCTACCCGGCCTCGAATCAGTGAATTGATCTCCATCGGCGCGCTCCGCGAAGTCGGCTCGACGCGCTGCCCGATCACCGGAAAAACCGTGCGCCTGGTCGACGTGCCCGCCACGCAAGGGAGCCTCTTCTCGTGAAGCCCCGCTACCCGTACGTGAAGCGCCGCTCGAGCGACTGGGGCCCGCGCTGGCTGATGATCGGCTTCGCGGTCGCCTACCTCGCGCTGGTGGGGCTCATCCTCGCGGCCGTGATCCGGGGCCTGCCGCTGTGACCGCGAAGCGAAAGCCCGCGCGCCCGCGCTCGCGTCAGCCAATCGTCGGCGGGATGGACGAGATGCTCGCCATGATCGCGCGAGGCGTTCCAGGCTCGAAGCTCACCTACGCCCCGAAGCGCAAGAACCATCCGGGATCCCGCCCGTTGCCACAGGCGGAAGAGCGCGGACCCACGTTCTCTACCGCCGTCGGCATGGTCGCCGCAAAGGCGGCGCTGCTCGCCGTGATCACCGGAGCGGATGCCCCGCAGGCGCTGCTCGCCGCGGCCCGCGCGCTGATCCACGAGGCCCAGCGCATCGAGCGCACGCCCTACGCGAAGGGCCACGCTTGAACGCCGTCGTCAACGATCCGCCCCTGCGCGTGGGCGAGCTCTCCGCCGCCGAGCTGGTCGAGTGGGCCGCCTTCGAGGCCCAGGCGCGCCCCGGGCTCGACCTCATCAACTGCCGCGACTGCCGAAACCGCTTCGGACACCGCTGCAACGCGCTGAACCACAGCCACGTGCCGCTCGAGTTGAACCATCGGTGCGCCCACTTCCGCAAGCACGCCAGGAGCGAGCGGTGAGCGACCGCGCGAACCCCGCCGCCGACATCCTCACGCGCTCGGTGTGGGAGCCCACCGGGCCCTTTATCGTGCCGCTCATCGTGCGCAGCACGCGCATCGCAGTGCTTTCGACGGCTGGGGGATACGTGCGCTACCGCCGCGGCGACGAGCCCGCCCAGGTCGTGCACCACGCCACCTTCCGGCGCTGGTTCCGCCCCCTCTACGACCGCCGCGCCGTGCGCTCGCAGTTCACCATGTCCCTCGCGAACCTCGGCGAGTTCCGCGTGTTCTGGCTGCCCGATCTGCGCCGCATGGTCGCCCGCTCCGTCGCCTGCTCGCGCCACTTCCGCATCCCAGAGGGCGCCGTGCCCGTCGGGACCTATTCCAGCCCGTTCACCGCCGACCAATTCCTCGACGACCTCGACTGTGTCCTCGCCACCCTCGACCACGAAGCCCGCAGCGCCGCAGCCGCGCGCTGAGCCAGGCCGCCACATGCGAACGCCCACGGGAACCATCGTCGCAGTCGTCGCCGTGAACGACGCGCTGGGCGAGGCGCTCGTGCAGTGGCCCGACGGGCAGTTCGCGGACTTCCGCATGTCGCAGCTCAAGCCGTTGCCCGGAGGCGAGTCGTGATCGGCACCACCGCCACCGTGCTCGAGGCCGCCGCGCGCATCCGCGCATCTGCTCCCGTGCGCGCCCACCGCATCGGCAAGCCCGACGAAGACCTGCCGCCCACCATCCAGGAGAACCCCATGCCCAGAGGCGTGTACGACCGCACGAAGGCCGCCGCAAAGCCGAAGGAAAAACCGGAAGCGAGCTCACCCCCCCCCGGCGCCGAGAAGCCCGCCAAGGTAGGCCGCAAGCCACGCGCAGCCAAGGCGCCCACATCCGCGAGGTTCGGCGTGTTCGATGACGGCACGATCGAGCTGCGCCTGCCCGGATGCACCGGGCTCGTCGGCACGGAAGACGCGCGCGCCCTGGTCAAGTTCCTGCGCCAGATCGGGATCGAGGCGTGAACCAGGCCAACGAGACCGATCCCATCGCGACGCTCGCGCTTGCCGGGAAGCTGCTCGCCTCGATGGTCGATGTACAGGCCACCTCTGGCGAGAAGGCCGCGGCCCTGCGCACCGCTGCCTTCGCCATCGAGCAGGCCGCCCAGGCGCAGAGCATGGCCGTCGTCATGTCCAACATCATCAAGAAGTCCGGAGCCTCGTGAATCAGCCCGTCACCATGGCGCTCGATCTGGCCACCCGCACCGGCTTCGCGATCCTGCGCGCCGACGGCAAGGTGGAATCCGGCGAGGCGCGCTTCGACCTGAAGCCCACCGACGGGCAGGGCTTGCGCTACATCAAGTTCCGCAAGTGGCTGGTCGAGATGAAGGCCGCGCACCCCATCGAGCGCCTGGTCTACGAGAAGGTGATGGGGCACGGCGCCTTCCAGGTGATCAGTGCACACGTATACGGGGGACTTCTCGCCACCCTGCAGGCCTTCGGCGAGCACCACCAGATCCCCTACGACGGGTTCGCGGTGACCACCATCAAGAAGCAGTTCGCCGGCAGCGGCCGCGCGCAGAAGGTCGACGTGATCCGCCAGTGCGAGGCCATGGGCTTCCGGCCCGCGAGCGACAACGAGGCCGACGCGATCGCACTCCTCCACGTCGCCACCGGCCGCTGCCCCGTGCTCACCATGAGCGGCGCCACGCCGAAGAAACGCACCCCCAAGGCCCAGCCCGAGATCCGGCCAGGCGCGGACCCGTTCTAGGAACCCCATGACCACCGAACGCCCGGCCCCGCTGGTGCCACCGGAAGTCGACCTTTCCGGGTACGAGTTCATGCCCATGTTCGGCGACCGGCTGCGCGCGAGCGACACGAACGGGACCGCGAACGATGCCGAGTTTCGGGCCGCCGTCAATCTCTGGTGGTCCTCGTGGAAGCAGATCCCCGCGGCGAGCCTCCCGGACGACGACAAGGTGCTCTGCAAGCTGGCCGACCTCGGGCGCGACCTGAAGGCCTGGCGCAAGGTCAAGGCGGTGGCGATGGCGAACTTCGTCCTATGCTCGGACGGCCGCTACTATCACACCTTCCTAGCGGGCGAGGCGCTCAAGGCATGGGACGCCAGGGTGAAGGCGCGCGAGAAGGCCCGGATCGCCAACGAGAAGCGCTGGGGCAAGCGGCCGCCGGATGACCCAGGCGGTGGGAAAGTTGTGGATAACCATCCTCCGGGTGATCCTACAGCGACCAACAGACGATCCCCGGAGGAGTCCCACAGCGACACGGAACGATCCCCGGAGGAATCCCCGGGCAGTCGCAAGGGACAGGACAGGACAGGACAAGAATCTACCAACCGCTTTCCCGGTGGTGATAACTCCGGCGCTTCGCACGGCCCGCCGCCGGCTGGTGAGGATCTACCCCCCGACCCCGCCGTGCTCGCCCGCATCGTGGTCGAGTGCCAGAGGGCGAAGATGCTCGAGGCCACGCCCGAGAACCCCATGATCCTGCGATGGGCGAGGCGAGGCGCAACCCCGGCCCAGGTCACGGCAGCGCTGGCTGAAGCGCGCAGGCCCGGATGCAAGCCGGCCCCCGAGGACCTGCCAGCGGCCTACGTCGAGGCGATCCTCGCCAAGGTCGTGAAGGCCGACCGGGCAGCTCGGGCAGCAGTCGAGGCAAGGGTGCAGGCCACCGCCAAGGCGACCGCCGAGATCAAGGCGGCCAGGACCACGGCAGTGCCACCTCCGGCCGAACTGGTCGAGCAGCAGCGCAGGAAGGCAGCGGCCGACGCGTGAAGCTGCGATGCCTGAAGCCCACTCTCGCGCCCGCACCCAGCCCCCGCGGATGGAAGCCAGACGACGTCCGAGGCACCCGCCAGGAGCGCGGATACGGCCGCGCCTGGGAGATCACCCGAGAGCGCATCCTCGAGCGCGACGACAGGCTGTGCCAACCATGCGCGCACATCGACCGGGTGAGCGTGGGCACCCAGGTGGACCACATCGTCGGCAAGGCGATCGCCCGGT
>OFRM01000266.1_pt1 | contig 23371 bp, 28 predicted proteins | sample 1543101 | NCBI WGS metagenome assembly OFRM01 (sample SAMN07774223, study PRJEB24372) | wastewater metagenome | isolation source: Exp Tend VB 0WW | collected 2016-02
GGCCGATGCCCACGCCCACGCGCAAGCGGCGGTCGTGCATTTCGGGGGCGCGCATTGCGCCTGCGGACTGGCCGCAGCGATGAGCGCGAGACTGACGAACAATCTGGACATGGCCGGACTCCAAGCGGGCGAAAGTTCAGGGACAATCGAGCGGCGGAATATACGGCAGCAGCGGCGGCATCAGGACGTAGTTCGTTGAGACCATTTCGCGAATCTCGAAGCCGCCCTTGTCGGCAAGCCGGAATAGATTCGATTCGATTGTGATGTCCAGCCGTCGGCCCGTGCTGATCGTCACGCAATCGCGGTCACGCCAACGGGGATCGGCGAACGGGAACAGTTGGATTGCGTATCGGTCGTGCTGGCTGTATCTGTTTTCGTGCTCTTCCATCCGCCAGTTGCACCAGACCGCGACGGACGCCAAGCGGCCATAGCTGACCTGCACGCCGCCGATCTTGTCCGCTTCGGCGGGAGCGATTTGCAACAGAGCTATCAGAGACAAGGCGAGCATGTCTAACGACTTTCTCCCCGGATGATGCGACTAACGTGCGACTGCCCCAATCCGAATTGGGCTGCTAGTGCCGTTTGCGTAACTCCACTCGCGTAAAGGCGACGGATATCGCTTACTTGCTCATTGGTGACTTTGCGAGATTCACGGAACGCTGCGGCGTTCGGTAAATGCTTGAATGTGCGACCGCTTGCGGCGTATCCAATGCTAGCTTCGCACGTCTGCGGATAATCTTTCGAGATGCTGCCGTATGATTCGCCTTTATTCGCTCGTTCACGAATTGCAACAACGTCAGCATCAGTCAACTTGGCGGCGTAGTGTTTCTCGCCTTGAGGAATGCGGTTGTTCCGACGCTTATCGTCAGTGTTTTCACAACGAGTTCCCCAACACAGATTCGATAACTTGTTGTTGTGCTTGCAGTCGTCAAGATGACGAACTTCCTGACCGTCAGCCGGCGGGCCAACGAAAGTCAAAAGTACGAGTACATGAACTCTGATTTTCACGGTTCGCCCCGGAGCTCTCAATCTGACTTCCTTGTACTTTTGCTCACCAGTGCTCATAATCTTCCATGAATTCGTTATGGCAGCTCTTCTGCCTTGCGACCGCCACGAACGCACGCGGCCCATATCGGACACTTCGTAACCCGGCCAACCTTCAACGGCTCGCCATTGCTCAATACAATCGTTGGGTAGCACGCTTCCTCCTTACCCGAGGTGGTGTGTTAGACGGTCGGGACGATTAACGGTCGCCCCGGCCGTCGTCATTTTACCGAATCACCATGCCAACGGAAACGCCAGTAAATTACGATGAGCAGCCACGCGGCGTGGCGCACGCTCTGGTACTTCGACACGCCAATCCAAATCGCGACTGCGAAAACCGTCGAATCCGCTAATCGCGTAACATTCGCCGGTTCGCACAACTTTTTGCATCGCTTCCCATGAAATCCAAAACGATCCGTCTGGTTGTCCCAGTGACTTCGGACCGGGAGGCATGGAAGCACCCCAAGATTGAAGGACCATAAATGCACGTTTGTCTTTCCGGTAAGCGCAAACCGTCATGCAATGTGGCCATGAGCCGCCGGGCCAGCAGAATCCATCGGCGTCACGCTTGAATCCGCCGCGTCCCTCAAAGCCGACTGACGAACAGATTGGCACAACGTAGCCATTGACGAGAGCGGCTCGCACTTCTTCCGGCGTTCGCACTTGTGATGCCGTCGCAATCTTGTGCTCCAGCGCGTGCGGTTTCTTGTCGCGCGGCATCCCGGTCCTGCCCCATTGTTTGCACAACTTCGGGCCGATACTGCCGTCGTGGTTATCGTCGCCGGCATCCTCGCTTGAGAGTGAGCCAAGCGTCATGCACGCTTTGGCGGCATCGGCTCCGGTCGATCCGTCTTGATTGCCGAGGAAGTCGCCAAGCTCTCGCGATAGAGCGTAGACCGACGCGGCACTGATTGGCTTGTATTCTTGTGCCTCGCCGTTCAGTGCGATTTCTACGCAGGTCAGAATCTCAAGCGACGCGCTCCAACCGTGTCCCACACAGGAACCAACAGAAAACTGATTGTGCGGCTTCCAAGGATGCCCCGTAACCTTCTCGTAAGCCTGCCACAAGAATGCGTCCTTATCCGTGTCGCCTTGAATCAGCGGCTTAGCGGCGTCCCCAAAAAATGGATGCTTGAACGACTTGACGACGGCGGCGACGTGCTCGGGCCGGTCATCCCAGCCGAACGCATGGGGCGGCGCTGGCGAGTCGATTACCGCCTGACGCCATGACTTACAAACTGCCCCACCGACAACGAACCCAACCAGAGCGCAGAGCACGGCAGCCCGTGCGGTCGTTTGGAATCCGCCGAGCCACGTCCAGACCGCCTTGAGCTTATCCATCATTGGGCTTTGTCTCCCGTGGTCCAATCACCAGAGCGGCCAGCATCCAAATCACGCAGGCCGCGTCCAGCAGTGCAAGCGCCGTGTCGAGCCAGTCGCTCACCGCAACGCCTCTAAGAGCAACGCCAGCCGATGCAAACATTCGCTCGCCTTCGTGCGCATCTCCGGCGTCAACGGCACGTCGGCCGTACCGAGGCACGCCGCAAACTCAGCTTTGAGTCGGTCGCGAATCTTCGTCAGCGCGTCGTCCGGCAGCAGAATCTTGGACGCGGCCCGGAGCTTCGCCAGAAATTGCGCTGTAGTCGCGACGGTCAAATCCTTCAGCGCGGCCTGCCCGGCCGTTGAGTAGAGCGATGCGAGCGATCGCGCGGCCGCTGATTTGTTAGGGTCGATGTCCGCTGCGAATAGCAGTTGCAGTTCGGCGAAGAGCGGATCGTTTGGCGTCGGCGGGACTGGGCCAGGTCCGGGCGGAGTGGGTTGCGATCCGACGATAACCAGACACTTGCGAATCACCCGCTCGTCACCGCCGTAGACTGTGACGGTAATCGTGTACGTTCCATTCGCTGACGGCGCAAACCCGTAGTAGCACGTCTTGCGATCCGCAATCGGCCAGTCATCCGGCAGCGACGTTGGACCTTCCACGTCGAAAAATGCCTTGCCCGCGTTCGTCTTGGCTCGCACGCGAAACGGCTGGCCGGGCATCGTCATCACTTGCGGCGGATCGAGTTCCAACGTCGGCGCACCGCCCACCGGTGCCGGCAGCGTCGGGCCTTGTAGCAACGAAAACGCAATCAGCAGTCCGTACATGAGCGGGCCTCATGCTTTCTTCTGGAACGTCCGCGCCGACCACGCCGGCAGCGCGACGAACAGGAACAGCGCGACCGGGCCGACGATGAACCAGTAATGGACGATCAGCGCACCGAGCGTGGTGAGAATCACCGCCGATACGACGAACATCACGGCCTTCTTGACGAACGCGATCAGCTTCGCGACGAACACGCCGCCGAACGCACCCTGCATCAGTTCCGGGTCCGCGCCTTGCATCGCGGCATCCATGTTCGCCGTGACTTCGTTGAGAGCGGCCTCAACGCGCTGCTCCGCCTTCGCTTCGGCGCGGGCTTCGACACGTTGGGCGCGGGCCTCAATCAGTGCCTCGATTCGCGGAAACAGCTTGCGTTCCGCGTCGTTCTCGGGTGCGGGGGCAGGCGGCACGGGCGGTTCAGGTTTCGGTGGGCGCGGTCTAAATGGTCCTGCTAGCGGCGGCTCGTTTGCTTGCGCGTCGCAGGGGACATTGGCAAACGCCAGCGGCGGCGGGAGCGTCTCGACTTTGAGCAGTGGGCGGGTGGTCATCGCTTGCGCGACGATGAGCGCGGCGGCAATGACGGAGGCGCAGACGGCGAGCGTGTGGGGAAGCAGTGACTTGCTGCGAGGGACGCACCAGCGATGATCGGGGATAAGATGTTCGCGGGGCATAAAATAATAAACACCTCGCTAGGGCTTCCACGTCGTCCGATTCGGGTACTTATCCGGCACGTTGCGAATGTTGACGCCTTCCGGCACTTCCTGTTTCGGCACGATCCAAATATCGTCCCATCGCGGATCGAATATCGTCGTCGTCGGGAACAGGTTTAGAATCGGCTGGTGAACCGTGTACATCATAAAGTCGTGGCCGCAAAGCCAGTTCGATACCTTCGGCATCCATGCCCGCACGTCAGATTCAACGATGTCGTGAAGATGCCCGCCGTCAATGAATGCACACCAGACGGAATCGTCAGCGAATTGCGTGGCAACCGAAGCGCTATCACCATCGACAAATCGAACGACGTTGCTTAGTCCTGCCGCCCTGAGATTGACTTTGCAAGAGGCATTAGCGCCCATCGAGTTATTATCGACGCCGACGATTTTGATCCCCTTATTCGCTTCCCTTGCGAGCAATCCCAAACAAATCAGACCCTGACCGTGGTAGGTTCCGATTTCAACGATTGTCGATCCGGCAGGCGCGGATTGAATGACTAGTTGATGGAATGACCAGAAATCGAGATAGGGACCAAAACTGCCGACAGAATCCCATGAGAACCCGAATCGGCGAATCTGCTCATCAACCGGGAATTGCGGGCCCATGACTAGCCTCGTTTTGATGGAACCCAATCAATCGGCGTCTGCCCGTTCCCGTGAACGAACAAGCCGCTATGTCCTGTTTGCTTGTTGAACACTACCCCGTTTTCAAGCGAAAACACGGCGTCCCACGGATGGCAATGGCAGGCGCTCATTACGACGGATTGATTGCGGTCGATAGCAACGCCATGCGCGCCGTCTAGAATCAGGTCAGCCAGATATTTCTGGACGGACCCATACCCGCGATCCGGCATCATGGCGAGTATTTCTTCTGGCCGCTGTCTCAGGTCAACCGTCATCGGAGAATGCGGGAACCAGAATGGATGTTCGGGAATGCCGTAGTCGGCTCGCCGGTAATCGCCTGGCCAGCAGCCGACTTCTGCCGACATTAACACAGACGGATTGCTGTAGCGATCTAGGGCAATCGGCAATTGTTCGGGCGGTCCAACGGCGATCATATCGAATGCGTCGAGGTGCAAAGCGTGAGTGTACCCGGCCGCTCGCCACGAATCGAACCGCGAAACGAACGCATCGACGTAAGCCATTTCTCCGACGAATGGCGAGATATGAGCCTCGTTCGCCCATCCCCATGCCTTGCACGATTGCAGCATTCGCGCCCAGCCGGGATGCGACGGAGTTGAGCACCAGGAGAAAATGATCGGCTTCAACTTAAGTCCTCATCCGGCCCGTGTCGAATGTCGCGCTGCCCACTGCGATAGGCTTGAACGCAAGCCGAGTATTTGGCCATCCGTTCGCCTGCGTATTGCTCTTTCCATTTCGTGTATCGCGTTCCGCCGTGGTCCATATGGTCGATGTTGTAATGCGGATAGAAACACGAGTAAAAGCCGGCCAGTTCACACCGGACAGCCGCCAGGCTGTCATCGAATCCGTAGGTTCCAATCTGCACGAGATAGCCGATCTTGTCGAGCAAAGCCGAATTGTAAAGCTGGCACGTCCCCATCGCGTGATAGACCTTCTCGACTATCAGCCACGTCTCGCCGGGATTGTGCGGCAGCATGTGCAGCGTCGAAGGTGCCGAATGCCCCCAATGGTCTTTCGACTGGTTAGGAGATTCCGCCAAGTCCTTACGCTTAAGCCCGATGATGCCGATGGTTGGATCGCGTGCAATGCACTCATCGCATTTGTCCGCCCATCCCGGCTCATGCAAAAGTATGTCGCTGTCGATCTTCCAGCAGTTTTCGCCGGGCTTTCGATTCTCCCACGCCCGATTGATGCCGCGAGCCGTGCCGATATTCTGGCCGTTCTCGATGATCTCAAACATCGGCTCAAGTGTTCGCGTCAGCGTCGAAGCCGTCCAGAAGTTGAGCAAATCTCGCGACTCGTCACATATCCCGTTGCTGACGACAAACATTCGATGCTTGCGGAAATCGACAGTGCGGGATAGCGATTCAAGCGTGCCGCGCAGAAGTGCGGTTCTTGACTCTCCGGGCGGATCGTATGCAACCATTGCGATCAGCGCCATCCGTGTTCACTCCCCGAAAACTTTGCGGCTCACGTCGTCGTACAGTTCGTCCACCGTGAGCACTTCGCCCCATGCCGTCAGGACTTCCGTTCCCTTGCCGGCCTCGCCAGTAGCCGACTTGAAAAACGGGATTTCGGCCAGCTTCTTGACTTCATGCTTGAACAGCTTCACCCGAAATCCGCTCATCGTTTTGAGCTCGATTGTCTCCATGTTTCTCCTTCCACTTGAGGTATTGAGGTTCGATCACCCGCGTCATGTAATCGACGCTATAGCAGTTCAGCGTTTGCCCGTGCGCCGCATGCAACAGGCCCGCCGACTCTTCCGGACGAAATAACATTCCCCAGACGGCCTCGGTGCCGCCCCAGAGTTGCGGAACGGCCTGCCATTTGCGCGCCGCCATATCTACGTTTCGAACCCATGCAAACGTGCCGTGCGGATGCCACGTTGACGAAGTTCCGGGGAAGCAAAAGCCGATTTTCTTGAAAGTGCAAATCACGGGATGAAGTATAAGCGACTCGCGAATCAATTTCCAGTGATCTAACATCGTCTCGTACATAATCTCCGTCCAGCGATGCGTCGGCGAATGCTTCGGACGATTAACGCCCTTCGCGTGAGCGTAGAACGTAACATCGCCGGAGCCGCCCGGCAGGACGTGCGGCCAAAGCGTAGGCCAGGCGACGACTTCGCCTAGCGCCTTATTATTCGGCATCGTGACGAACTCGCAGCCGTGTCCGGCGAAAGCGGATTGCACGGCCTCGGGCTTATCGAGTATTTGCGGCCGCATTCCGGGCCGACGGGTATTGCCGGTGACGATTGCGATAACACGCTTGCCCGTGAACAGGTCGATCCGTTTGAGCAATTGCGAGACGTTATTCTGCCAGACTCCGTTCCCAGCTAGCGGACAAATGAAGTAGAGCAAATGCCGGGTCGCGGCGAACTCCGGCGGGTCGTTCGGGTTGGATCGCGACCAGTATTGAGCGCACGATTGGCAGTCGGCCCCGTCCCACGTTTCATTGATCCGGCATTGGCCGCGTTCGTCGCACTGTCGCAGCCATTTGCCTTCGCACTGGCACGGCTTTCCGTCGGCGTTCGTTCGCTCGATGATCGGGCCGATATGGATGCAGTCTCCGGGGCGGGTTCGTCCTTCTGATTTTATCGATTGCCGTGAACGTCGTTTGACTTTTCCGTGCGACAGATTACGAGATACAACCCGCCTTATGAGACTCGATGACTTATTCCGCATACAACACCGGTCCCCCCATCAGTCCCACTGAATGACGGAGTCTGACAACTGGCCACCGTCAAATCCTCATCGAATATCACTCCCGTATCGTCACTGAATGTACCATGCCAAGTTCCGGCCGCACATTGAAGATTGCCGGTAATCGCGCCAGAACCGCCCGGCAAACTGTTAAACAATGAGGCGTAAACGTCCCATTTCGATCCGTCCCATTCCAACTGGGCCTCGGCGTCACCGATGCCTAGTGTGAATCGAGCCTTGAGAATCCGGCTGATCGGCTTATCGCAGCAGTCAACCGTAATTCCGCAACTGTTTCCGGCAGTCACCCGATAGCTAATCGTAATAGTGTAATCAAATGGTCCCGGAGTCGCTCCGGCTAACTCAACCGTATGGGTGCCAAGGAGTTCATCCATGGCGCAGCCGATGTTCGGAACAACGTCAATATCAGTTGTGAAATCAAACGACAAACAAGGCGTATTTGTGATCAGGTCCATCGACAACGTCCATGTCGCATCCGTTGGCGGAGTCGGCCCGTCGCACTCGAACTTCGTATAGAAAGTGACCAGAGCGCCAGGATCATCCAACAGAATCTTCGATCCGTAGCCATTCGGATTAGACAACGCAAGAGTATCGCTGATATTCGTTATCCACGCTTGACCCGGTGTAAGCGTAATTGTTCCGCAGTCGGGATCGTCGCTTTCAATGACAAATGACAGTATTTCAATGCACAAATCGCACGGCGATTGCTCGCCGCTGCAAAGGCAATCACAATAGTCGAACTCGTCTTCCTCGCAGCACGGGCAATCGAGCAGTATCCACCCACTCGGAACGGCCGACGTTGTGGACACGATGACGAACGCGATGCCGGGCGATTTCGTAACCGTAGTCGGGATGAACGATGCGGCGATGGCCGAGACGGTGACGGTTGCGATGTCTGGATACCCGACCTGAGTGCCGGTCGCGTACAGATTGCCATCGATACCCGTAATCGTCACCGTGGCAACGGCTGGCGTGGCAGTCGCGGTCCCGGTTCCTGTTGCGGATGGTGCAATTCCGCTCACGGTTACGCTCGCCGTGGCAGGCGTTTGGCTGACGGTTCCGGTTGCCGTCGCAGTTGGCGAGACTGCGGATACGGTGACGCTGGAGACGCCCGCAGTGCCTGTCGGTCCTCCTGAAACCGATGCGGTAGGCGACGTGGCCGATACCGTTACAGTCGCGACGGCGGAAGTACCGGTAACGGTTCCAGTACCGGACGCGGTTATAGAAATCGCTGAAACTGATACCGAAGTCGTCTCGGGAGCACGATAAACGTATCCGGATGGCGCAAATGACGGCGAAATGGCACTGACGGTAACCGTGGCAGTTGCTGGCGTGCGCGATACGGTTCCCGATCCAATTCCAATCGGAGACACAGCGCTAACCGTGACGAGCGTATGAGGCTCTGATTCAGGCGTAACCGTAACGGTGCCGAATGCTGTGGCAGTCGGCTGAATGGCTGAAATCGTGACGAGCGTATGCGGTTCACTGGCCGGCGTTACGGTTACCGTTCCCGTTGCATATGGGTCCGGCTTGCGTGCGAGAATCTCAAGTTCCGTGGAACCTGGTGTACGGCTAACCGTTCCAGTAGCTGATCGGCTTGGTGAGACACCGGAGACAGTAACCGTCGAAGTACCGGGCGTTGCAGTCTGAGACTCTAAAACCGTGTAGTGAATGATGATCCGACCGTGACCACCCGCAGCGCCGTTGCTGATTCCACTTATACCAGCACCACCACCACCACCACCTGGAAGCACGCCTGCTGTGATTCCCGCGTTAGCGACGAAGTCACCGCCGCGCCCGCCGTCGCCTCCACCCGACACGCCAGTGCCGCCCGCTGCTCCCGAGCCCGATGTCGCAGCAGAGCCGTTTTGACCATCAGCAACGCCGCTCGCGGCCGCACCACCACCACTGCCGCCAGCAAAGCTGGGGTTACGATCCGCGCCGGAGCCGCCCGTATACTTGACATCTCCCGTGCCATCGGCAGCTAGGCCACCGCTTCCGCCGTTTGTTGAAGTCGCTGCCGATCCGCCTTTGGCCACCGCAAGACTTGGGCCAAAGATCGTGTCTCCGCCGTTGCCGGGAGAACCAGGCGTACCGCCAGCGCCGCCGCCGCCTATCGAATAGGAAAGCGACTCAGTCGGAAGTACGGGAAGTGTGATGCTCGCATATCCGCCGCCGCCACCGCCAGAACCATTAGAGGAATTGCTACCGTAACCGCCGCCGCCACCGCCCCAACATTCGACGAGAATCTCATAGACGCCATCGGGGACTACCCAATCAGCTTCGTCAATCGGGCCGTCGAATGTTTCGGATGCCATTGGGATACCCTCTACGTCGGGGTAAATACCAATTGGCCGTTGACGATACAGAGCGTGCCCGAGCGGATCATCGCCCCGTCTTCGGTGCATTGAAGGAAGTCGCTGATACTGACGCAACCGGTTCCGGAGCTTGAACCCGATCCGCTACCAGACCCGCTTCCGCTGCCAGACCCGCTTCCGGCTTCAACCGAACCATGTGCGAACTCAGTCGGTGTCAGATTCCACGGCCTGCCCATTACGCGAGTCGTCGCGTCTCCGTTGGCTCGGTAATTCCAAACGATGTCTGCGGCGACTGCCCCGCCAAGATCGATAATTCCGGCGTACATTTCATCGATCCCGGCGAGCAGTTGCGAATCGAGATAGTCTTTCGCCAGTTGTTCGGCCAGCGATTGCAATTCAGCGAGATTGGTTGGCGATCCACTGGTATCGTCACTGGCGTAGGACGCTTTCGCCGTCGTGTGAAGTGTTTTTGTTTTACCGTTCAAGTTGACGAGATTTTCGTATCCGGTCAATGACGCGCATGTGACTTGATGCCTATGAACTTCGTTATATGACTCGCTGAACCAGCCGCGCGAATGGGCATCGCCGCTGGCGTATCCAACTTCGTCCACCCATTTCGGAAACGTCACGTCAACGTATTGCGGGAATGCTCCGAGTCGCAAGGCATCGAAATACGGCTCGTCGGTTCCAATCGACAGCCCGCCCGCCGTTCGGTCTGCCCACCGAGATTCATCGATCCCAGCAAACGCTTCGATCAGTGTTTGTACGCTGAATCCGCCAGCCAGTTTTTTGCACGCAACGCGACCGACATTTGCGAGTACAGCGTCAAGCAAGAGCGTTGTTGATTCGTAATTACTGTAAAGCGATGAATCATACTCTGGAATCAGATATACAGACTCGGGATTCACAATCGGGAATCCGCTTAATTCGTTTGCAAGCCAGTCGATAAGCCCGCCCCATGATGCTTGGTCGTTCAGCACGTCAATCACGCCGCCCGTAGTGAACTGCAAGAAATACCGGTCGTCTACCAGCGTTATCAGATACAGGTCGTTTTTTGCGTTCGTCGTTTGCAAGTCGTTCAAAAATGGCGTCAACGGCCTCGGTGGCAGCATCGTCATTCCGGTCGCCGTCACCTTGCCTTTGGTCGTGTCGTTGCCATCGGCCTGCATAATCAGCGAAGCCGTCCGCAAGGTAGTTGTTGCACCTGAAGCAACGACGATGTTTTTGATTCGGAATAACTGCTCGCCGGTGGCCAGGAACCGGCCGACAGACCAGCGTGACAGACCGCATGGCCAGAATAGTTGCCCGATCTTCGGAGTCGGTACAAGGCAAGCCGGATCGGAGAACGCCAGCCCCGTGAGATTCTTGCCGGGCCAGCGTTGCACTGGCGTCACGTCGCGAAGGTCGCATGTCGGCAGAAAGCGATTGACCCATTCCTCAATTTCGGGAGTGGGTACGCATAATTCGACGCCGGCATAGCTGAGCTCAAAAGCCATCAGGATAACGCCTGAAGGAATCTCGTTTCCCAAGTGCTGGACAATCGGCCCCAATGCAACGGTGCATTGTGCGGTAGATTCTGCCAACGCAATCCGCGCATTGGCTCCTCAAGTATCAGGTCAGTGCTCGGTGCGGCAATGGTAACAGGGTCGTACAGTTGCAATGCGTTCACGATCTTCTGCCAATCGACCAGAACGCCCAGCGTCGTATCCGTGAGATACGTTAGCTGTTGGTTCATCCTGTCCACCATGACGCGAGCGTAAAGCGATACCTCAATCTGACCATCGTTGCCAACAGCGTTCCGCCCCGCCCCAGCGGCTAACCCAACATCGAATGACGCCCCGACCGGCATGATTGTAACGAAACGATCAGACGGAGCAGCCTTTATCATTTCGTCATCGGCCGGAACGAGAGTGATAACGACGCGCGGCGCGGCGAAAGTCAACGCGGTCACCAGCGTTGACTGCACCTGAAGCATGATTTCCGAAAGCGTCGTAGTCGTTCTGGCCATTGTCTCACGCGGTTATCAGGGTATCGGCAATGTTAGGCGAACCCGAATACGGCAGTTGCAATCCCATTGCCTTCATGTCGAAGAACCGATCAAACGCAGTTTGCCACGTTCCGCCGTAGGTAGATGAGGCACGATCATTTGTCATGACAACGGCGAACTTGTCATTAAGCTCAAAATCGGCCGGCCCACGGAACAAGGAAATGGATGGACCTTGGGCATACAGCTCAGTCATCGGAGCTAGTGCGAGAGCGTCGATATAGGTGTTTGAGGTGTTCGCCGGTGCCGACGCAAATGAAATTCGCAGCTTGTATTCGTCAGGCATAACTGCCGGTGTAACGAAGGTCGTTTTGTACTGAACGAAACTCGTTGTCAGGCTTCCCGCGGCAATCGTTAGTCTATTGCCGATGCCAGCATCGTCGGTTAGTACCGTGTCCGATGAATCGGCCAGGTCAACGCGAAGATTGACTGTGCCAGTTGTAACGCCTCGCTTGAGCCAGAGACTGAGCCCGTAAAGCGTATTGGGCCTAAGAACGGACGACGAACCAGTTGACGAATTGAATGACTGATACAGAGCCGGGACAGTCGATCCGTTGCCGACAATCTCAAGGCCGCTGTATCCCGTTCTGAGAACGTCCGTCGTTTCTTCCAGAAATGCAGTCCCGGCCGCTCCGGTTTGCAGTGTCCAATTATCGGGAGTATCCGCGACAGTGAATGTCTCAAAGCTGCTGTTAGTCAACAGATTCAATCCGTTGCTAAGTTCATCGTCAACCGTGAACAGTCCAGACGATGAACCGGAGTATCCTGGCCAGTTGTATGCCAGTGAATTGCTGACCGCATAATCGCCCGACCATGAAAACGGCTCACTGCCGGCTGTCGCCGTTCCTAGTTTAGAACTGGCCGTACAAATGAGTTCTCCGGTTTCCACGAAAATGTTCTGGCGTGAACTTCCGTCCGTGTTAAGAACGCTGGCAACGGCTCCGCCGGTCCCGATAATTCCCGCATCAGCCGTAGCCGTGGCCGTAGTAGTGCAAGTCGCAACGGTTTTGGTATCCTCGACCATCAAGCGTATCAGTTCCGTTATGGCGAGCGAAATAGACGTATTTGATGCCAACGGCGTCGTTGCGTTGACTTGCTTGCAAAGCATGGCCTGAGCAACGGATCGGATTGTCTGGCCAATCGCCGATTGTGCGGACAGAGCGCCTTCAATGGATTGCGACAGCGGCGCGGCAATTTCATATTCCGTCGTCAGCGCGGCAATCGCTGCATTCAGATTCGTCAACAGGTTACCACCAGCGTTGACGTGGTTGACGCGGAGAACCTTGAACAAGAGACCCAGCCGCGTGAACAATCCGCCAGCGCCGGTATAGGTAAACGACGACATTGCCTATGCTCCTTCAGTACGGAACGATCCTGTGCCGCCGGCCCCGGTGAATGTTCTGAGCGTAGGACTCGACGGTCCGCCCCATGTAATAATGTTCTGATCAAACGTAAACGACGATTCCTGCTCTTGCTGAGAAACGAGTTGAACCCACGGCGGGACGCATGGCGAAAGTCTGGCTAGGTCTGCCCGCTTGTAAGCGTAAACGTACTCGCCGCTAACGGTGTACTTGAGGTTGACGCCATCTGCGGATGGTTCGACTTTGCCAGGATTGATTATGATGTCGAGAACCTCGGCATTAGGATCGGCTGGCGTCGGGTCGGGAACTTTCGGCCGTTCACCGATCTTGCTGGCTGTCCATGCGACGACGCGCTGCTGAGTCGGTTCAGCGGTCTGAATGATGACGCTCGAAGCGCCTTTCTTGCCAACCGGAAGTTGCATCTTCTGTTGTTGCTGGCGGTGTTCGGTGTTCAATTCGACCTGCGTGTACACTCCTGCGTCAGTCGTTTTGAATCGGGCTTGCGCATCGTCGCCTTGAATCGGCGTCAACGAAACTTGAGCCGGCTTGGTAATTCCGCGAGCGGTTGGGGTATTCGCCGCTTGCAGAGAAAAGTTACTGATTCCGAGCCGCAGGCACGGGTCTTGAAGCGCTGCCCCGACAAGTTGCAATTGAGCAGTGCCTCGCGTGCCGGGATCGAACGGCGCACGATTCACATCTGCACCGACTAGCGGAGTTGTGAACCGAACGGAATCAAATGGCATTCCTGCTCGGCGAACAGTCATGGTTTTCAGCATGGCCCGAACGCGAACCTCGACCTCGTTCCGATAGAGATTTTCGCGAATCGTCCCAATGACAAGCATGGTGTTTTTGCGCGGATCGGCCGTGTTGTTGTCGAACTGCCCGATTGCCACACCGCCGGCCATTTGTAACTTCGATACGGCAATCTGCAAGCAACGAGCAAGTAGAATTCCCTTGCTGGTCAGCTTAGCGGCGCGAAGCATCAAGCGCACTTCGCCGTATCGAACGGCCCCGTCATTCGTGCTCTCGGAATACTCGCCCTCGGCTTCACTGGCCGGCGACGGCGGCGCGATGTACTGCTCTTCATCGACAAATTGATAGCTAAGTTGCAATCCGTCCGGCGAGAGCGTGTATTGGCTGCTGATCCGCTGCATGTCCGGTTCAAGCGGTGATGATACGAGACCACGCAAGGCCAGGTCCGCGTTCGTCACCATATCCGACCGGGCAATCACGCGGCCCACGCGAGTTTTCTTGCTCATCGCGTGGCGGTCGATGTCGATGGTTTCCGTCCATCGATGCGAAACGTAGTTCGGTTGCCCAGCCGAGGACGTGCCGCACTGGTTGACGTGGCACTCAATCGCGTAATCGACCAGATAGCTGGCGTCAGTAATTCGCGTGATCGTGCAATGCAGCGGCTTCGGGCCATTTTTGGCGTCAATTGCCGTCGCCGCGGCGAGATTTCCGACGCTGAACAGCGTATCGCCGCCCACGGAAAACGAGAGCGGGCGGCGCGGGGAAAGCAGCATGTGCTGAATGCGGGCCATCGTTTCGGTCGGCGTATCGCTGCCGCTGGTTGGCGAAAGCGGCTGAGCGACGACGCAAGTTCCCGAAATTACGGCCCGCGTGTACATATAATCCACGCTGCCGATCTCGTCATAGACGGGCTCGAACGAAACCCGCTGGGTAGACCAGAGGCTGAGAGTCAGACCATTGTAAACGAGAACGCTCATGGATACCTACGACCTCGAACCGCAACCGCGAAATACGGGGCTAATCGTCTCTGGAATCGTCGTCATAGTCATCGCGCTCATCGGTGCCGCCGTCATCATTTACAAACACGATCATCCGACTGTCGTGACCAAGATTCGACCGAGTGCCGAGACCGCCGTAGCCGACGCGCAACGCGCCAAGGAACTCACATTGCTATGGGCAGAAATCTCAGGCGTCGTCATTGTGTCTTCCTTTCAGGTGTACTTGATGATCTGGGTCGCACGCGACTGTCGCAACCGCTCCGACGATGCCGGGGCGCTGTGGGCATTCGTCGTTTTTCTTATTCCGCTCATTGGCCTACTCGTCTATCTCTCGTCGCGGCCTAAAGGCTTTCTGGAACAATGCCGACACTGCCCGAATAAGCGGCTTCCATATGTTGCGTCCTGCCCGCACTGTGGCCGAAGCTAATCTCGCCTGAATGTCGGATGCCGGAACTTCGGATGGTCGAACCGATCCACCTTGTCCATTTGATCGGCCACGTCCTTCATCCATTGGCCAAGTGAAATCGGATCGGTCCCCGGTTCCGCTTCTTTCCCGAAGAATTTGTTGATGTCTTTGGCAATCCCATTCAGCGGGGCGACTACAACGGTCTTGAAGCCCTCCCAAACTGCCGCCACTGTGTTTTTCGTGTTGGCAACAAGTACATCGATTTCTTTCGTCCCTTGTTTGTACCCTTGCTCGGCTTGCATAAGCGTATTCGCACTGCTCGCCGTCCTGCGACCAATCTCCATGTTGCGGAAAGTCTCTAACAGATTTCTCTGCCCTTGAATCGCCGCATGATCTGGAGACACCTGAGCGAGCATCCGGCTGTAGTTCTGCTGTTCGCGGCTCATCCGATTCAGCGATTCCACCGTAGCATTGATCGCCGTGTTGAAAATGGCCAGTGCGGGAAAAGCGCCAGCCGCACCTGACCGGAGCGATGAAGCCGCACCGCGAAGATTACCGGCCTTGATATTTGCTGACGCTCTGGACAGTCCGTCTCGAAATGTTTGCTGCTTCTGCTCTCCCGACTTTCGTTCCGATTGTTGTCCCGTTCTGGCCACTGCATTATTGAATGAAACCTCAGTAGCCGCCGCTGACATCTTGCTCGATAACTCATGGACCGTCCGCGAGAAATTGGCAACGGCAGCCGTAGCAGCCTGAAGGGAAATCCCCCATGCAATGTCGTCATCAACAGGGATTCGGTCCTTGTTATCCGGCACTGACCAGACCCTCAATAACGCGAATCAGCGCTTTCAGGTCGCCGCCGCTGTCGGGCTTTCGACCGAACCATAATCCACAGTGTTCGGCGTAGCTGGTTCTGATGAGGCCGGAACCTCCATAGGCTCCGGCCCACTCGATAAAGGGAGCGAATCATCCGTGAGCTTGCCGACGTACTCGCCGAATCGGATGAACAATTCCAGACACTCGGAATCAAGCAATCCGCCCGCATCAATGTCCTTGACGCCAAACGCTCGGCGCACGGCAGCAGCCGTTCGGCCAGTCGCTTTCAGGCCTTCTTTGTTTGCTACTTGTGCAATCTTCGGGTCGAATTGCAACTCGAAATCGGGATCGGTCATCAGGGCGCGATGAACCGCCAACGGATCGGCGAGCCGCTTGCGCGTGCCGTCCCAGAATGCGAAGATGGTGCGGTCACGCGGCCGGTAGCCGAAAGCGTCCCGCCGCCCGAAGAGGCTGCGAAGCCAGGTAATCATCCGCTTGTCGTGGTGTTGTAGAGTATGCTTCCGAGCGCCGCCGTAGCAGTGCCAATCGGAGCAAATGCCAACCATTGAACGCGATAGATCGTCCGCCGCGTGCTGAGTCGCACTGGCCAGCGCGACGTAATTGCGCACGGGAAATTGTAAGGCACGGAATCGCCGGGTGAGAGAATCAGGACACGCTGATACAGAGCACCGGCAACGATGAGACTTCCGGTTGTCCCGAGAAGCCCTTCCGCCGACGAACTCGGACGTTTACGCACCTTTGTCAAAACGGCTTCGTCGTACACGATTACGTCGGCCGAAATGCGTGCGACTTGCCCGATTTCCTGAAAGTCCACCGGCACGCCGCCTGTACCGCCGCCCGTGTCAGCGAATACCGGGTCAATGTGAATCTCGGGCTCGATGTCAACACCATCCAGTGCATGACCAAGCAATTCAGTCGTCACCGCAACCGGGCCTGCGGTATACAGGCCGATTTTGATTTGTGCAACGCCGTTGACGTGAATTGCTGTTGCCATCAGTTCGCCGTCAGGTTACGGTTCCCGAACATTCGCCGGGCTTGATAGACCGGTGAATTAACAAGGTCCGATTGATCTTCGTACCATGACGCCGTTGACGATACGCCAGCGTCCATGACTTCTTGAAACCCAAATACGGCCTCGCCCTTGCTCAACTGGTCCATCGACTCGTAAGTGCGGGCGATCCGCATACTCATTTGCGCGTCGGGGTTCCGGCGTTCCATCAGGTTCCACATGGCGAGACTGGCCACCATCTTCGCCAGATACGCGCCTCCCGCAGTGCTCGCCGATTGCAATGCGATTAGGTCAACGGGCTTGTATCGCCCGCCTCGCATTACGGCTTGCTCAATTTCGCCAGATGCGGCGAGCAGTTCAGCAGCAAGCGTGGCATGGCCAGGGACGCTGCCGGCGGCAACACGGGTGCCATCATCGGCCAGCAAGTCGCCCCATAAGCGCACATCGAAAAACTGCACGGCTTGGGCTCCCGTGCAATAGGCGGTCGTTGTGCTGATCGGGTCCATTGCCATTACCCCGGCCTCCCGAGGTTAGGATCGTACTGGCGTGGTCCGCGCGAGTTACCTTGCGGTGGGCGCTCGTATTGGCTTTCAGGAGTCGGCCCGCCGATGTGACCCCAGCGGTAGATGATCCGCGGCGGTATGGTTTTCGGATTCCATCGGCGGTAGGCCACGCCACTCCGTCGCATCCACCAGACGAACGATCCCTTGCTGCCGGATTCGAGCATTTCCAGATAGACCGAATGGCCAACAGCGTACTCGTACAGGTAGCCGTTGCGGAAGCCGACTTGCAACCCCCAATTGCCACCCACCCAACGCATCTTTTCGACATTGCTCGATGAAACCGGAATCCATGCCGGAGCGTATGGCCCGGCTTCTTCTTCGGCCGGTTCCTCCCACGGATTGAAGTCGATCTCTTCAATGCCGAGTTCGCGCAGCCGACGCTCACGGTCAACCTCGGGCGCTGGCGTGATGCCAAGCTCGCGAAGTCGTGCCAACCGTCTCGCTTCGGGAGAATCGATGCCAGCCCGTCGCAACTTGGCTTCGCGAACTTCCTGCGCCTTGCGCAAAGTATCGCGGTCGTGCTTGGTATGCTTATCCAAGCGCGATTCCGCGATAGTTCGTTGAGCTTGTTGACGGGCTGCCTGCCGGAACCCAAAGATTCGCGACAGTACGCGGCCCGCACGATCCAGGAGAGCCAATCTGCCCTCCTTACGCCGTGGCCGACGTGATGAGGTAACCGGACGACGGGGCCGTAACGACTTCCGCCGTCTCTTCAGTCAAGTGACCTTCCCACCGGCGATTACGGGTGTCCTGAAACTCGGTCACGGTCAAGTCGATGCCGGTCGCGTCAATCGACCCGCCCGCTTCATCGGCGGCACGGTAGAACACGGTCATTGTCGAAAACGGCTTCTCACCATAGACGCCGTCGAGCGAATCCGGCTTGAAGAACACGCCAACCGTTCCGTCGGGCCATACATAGGAACGGGTCACAGTCGCGCCGACTTCGCTCGTCACGCGAACCGTGCCGTCAACCACGATCTCACAACCATAGATTGACGGCGGCAGCCCGTACAGGCTGTTGTCGAACAGCGAGCCGCTGATCGCGGGATAGGCGAACGGCGATCCCTTGAGGAAATCGTGCATTTCCGCCGACTGGCCGATGAGCCGCGCGTCGGTCGGGTTCATCACAATGACCATCTTGCCTGGCTGAGCGCCGAGTGCGCCGTTCGTGTCCTTGTTGATGATGTCCTGAACTTCGGTAATCGCGTCCTTGAAGTTCGGGTCAGTGGACGTTCCAACGTCCAGTTTGCCGCCGGCAAGTGCAGTGGCCGTGCTGTAGTGGTTAACGGTCATATCGGCGTCGGCCGACGTTGCAAAATTGCTGGTCGTGGTCAGCGCGGTCACGATGCGGTAGGCGCGATTGGTCGCGGCCAGTTGCGCGTGACTGTTTCGATCAACCTGCATCACGTCGAAATCGGCCATCTGAATGGTATCGAGATCGTGGCCGTAGGCGTAGTCGCGGCGAGTCAGCGTGAACGGAATCCAGGTGAACGCCTCCGGGTTCGCCGGAACGGGGCGATCCTGGTTGTACGCCCACATATAGGCGTCAGCGTTCAAAACGCGGGCCTGCGCCTGATTGTTGAACTTCAGGTAGAAACCGCGGTTCTTCTTCGTGAACCCGTAGCTGATGTACCGGTTGTACCCGAACGACTTCGGGTTCCGCGAGTACCCAACCGTTGTTTTGCCACTGGCTTCCCAATTCGGGATAAAGCCGTTGGTGGCCGAAATGAAGCCCGGTCCTGTCGCCATTTCTCTGGTCCTCGAAAAAGTCCATTAGCCGAGCGTCAGGCCGGCGTGAAGGTTCCGGTATTGACAAGAATCTCAACAAGTTCATCGGCGTTGGCGCTTGTCAGTGCAAAGCCGCCGATATTGGCAGCGCCCGAAGTGTGAGCAATGCCCTTGCCGCCAGTGCTGGCCTTGACAGCCTGCCCAGCGGTCACGGCCGCGATGACTCGCACCCGGCACTTGTCGCCGGTCTGGTAAATGTGGAATGTCGCCTTGTCGCCAGAAGTTGCGGCAACGGCTGCATCGGCCCCGGTCGTACCCGGCGGGTCTCGCTGGCCTTCCTGCATCACGCCGATCAGCGCGTTGCCGCTGTCGGCCTGAATGACCTGGAACGCCGTCGAGTCCATTTTGACGAATACGGACGGCGCGATCGTTCCGCCGGCTTTCCACGAAATACCGCCGCCCAATGCGCGAGAAGAAGCTGGCATGTCTCAAGTCCTCAAATGCAATCCGGCTTGCGGCCGGCGGTGTGAATCAATCCTCAATCGGTTGGCCGGCGAGAAGGCAACTGCGGGCCTTTTCCCAACGCTTCGTGTCGCCCGCGGCGTACTTCGCGGCGCGCCCGGCTTCTTCCGCCGTCAGCGATGTCTTGGCCTTGCCGGGCTCGTCCATCTTGCCGCTGTAGGTTTCGATCAACGTGCCAGTGGGATTCGGCACGGCGAACTGCTTGATCGTGGCAATGTAATCGTCCCGATCTTCGGGCGATTTCTTGGCCAGCTTCTCGACCGTTTCGGCGGTCTTGAGTTGATAACCCTCAAGCTGCAATTGCTTGACCATGCGCTCGCATTGTTCGCGGTCGCGCTGAGCCGTGAGCGTGGCAATCGTTTGACGGTCGGCTTCGCGAGCCGATGTGAGTTCTTCCACCTTTGCGGCGAGCCGGGCATAGTTGACGGCCTCGTCGTCGCGGTTCATTCGTTCCATTTCCGGCTCCTTCGCGGGCTTGGCTTCCGGCTGGCTTGCGTTCGTCGCGCCCGGTGCGCTGGTCTGATTCTGCTGGTAACAGTGCATGGCGTACCCGACCCACTCGTTTCGCTTGGCATAATGTTCCATGTTGGCGGACCATTCCTTGTGGCCTTCCGGCTCGCCATCGCTTTCGATCTTTTCGGTTCCAACATCGGGGAGGTCTTTCACTTCGTCAGCCATGTAAAACTCTCCCGGCGCGGAGTAGAAGTAAGCGCCTTTGTAGATTTCCACCGTGCCGAGATCGAGTTGCGGATCGCGCGTCAGAAGTGCGGCCCCGCGAATCTCTTTCGTGGATGGGTAGTATTCAGCGGATCGATACGGACGGCCCTTCACGTCGGCGGCGCAGTCGCGCTTGGCGTAGGCGTCAACGTAAACGCATGGCTCGCCGTCGGGACCGAACTTACCAGCCTCGGCGTTCAGCCAGTAGCCGACGACTTGCGGCTGATCGGTTTCGGGTGTTTCATGATTGGGGTTGACGTGGCCGACGGTCATCCGGGCCGGCACGCCCTTGGCCTGATTCGCTCGCATGTTCGCGGCGATCTCGTCCATGTCCTCGGCGGTCACAACGTAGGCGATTGACTTGTTGCCTTTGGCGTCTGTCTTGATCCGTTCGTGCGGCTTGAACAATGGCACGCGCGACTTGACCAGCCATTTCGACTGGTCGCCGAATTGGGCCATGAAGTCAACGGTCGGATCGGAAATGGACGCCATGCGATAATAAACACCGCATCGCGAGCAAATGTAAAATGTCTGTTAGCTGAGAAGCGCGAGCAACTCTTCCTCTTCGCGCATGATTTGAGCGATCAAGGCACGTCGCTGGAAGTTCGCGTAGCCGCTGCCTGAATATGACGACTCGGCAACTGGTTCCACAACAGCCAGTGCAGCCGCGTCAATCGTGACCGTCGCAACCAGCGGAGTCGCTGACGCCGTTCCCGATGCGGAGATTACCGCATCCGTGCTCGCAATCGTAACCGTCGCAACGTCCGGCGTAACGCTGACGGTACTTTGAGCCGCCACCGTCGCATCGGCGGCGCTCACGGTGACGGACGCGACCGCGGGGGTTGATGTTACTGTTCCGCTTCCGCTTGCTGACGGATCAATGGTTGAGATTGTAACGCTGGCAACGGCTGGCGTAGCAGTACCGGTTCCACTGCCACTCGCGGCCGGGTCAATTGCTGAGACTGTAACGCTGGCGATGAGAGGCGATACTGTGACGGTCCCGGTTGCGGATGCAGACGGGTCGATACCGGAAACGGCCACGCTCGCCGCTGCTGGCGTGACCGTCACCGCATTGATCGCGGTCAATGATGGCGAGATTGCCGATATCGTGACCGAGGCTGCCGCCGGCGTTTGCGTGACCGTGCCGGAGCCGCTAGCAGACGGCGCAACGCCGCTTACGGTCACGGACGCGACTAACGCCGTTGCCGTTTGCAACGGTATCAGCGTGTGCCAGAACCGGCCAACGATAGGCTTGAACGGTTGTGACCGACCAAACCGGGCCATGTTAGACTTCCACGATCACATAGCAGTAAGCATTCACCGCCGCCGCCGCCGTCACGCGAACTCGCAGAAACGTGCTCACCTGAATCACTGGCTCACGACCTAGCGGGAATTGCTTGACGTACTGGTTCGTCGGAGCGATGTACTGCAAGTCCATGATGCGGCACGTTCCCGGCGTTCCTTCGCCGCTGGCCGTGTATCCGGTCGATGTCGCACCAACGGGAAGCAAGTTCGTCGTCGGGTCGCCGCCTGCAAGCGCCGCCGCGTCCATCTTCGTAATGTCCGCCGCGACCGAAGCAGTGACCGTGGCCGCGCCCGATGTTTCCACAAGCTCAACTTTGATCGGCGTTGCCGCCGCGCTTCCATCGAATGAGATTCCCCACTCGACGACTTTCGCAACGATGGTTGCCGATGGCTTCACCTGCAACAATGTTTTGATCGCCGTGCCGGTTGTCACTGCCACGGGTGCGGCTGCGCCGGCGGCGGCTCCGTTGAATAGCAGATACAGTGCCATGATTGCTCCTAAAAGAACGATGCCCGCTTGACGGCGTGGCCGGCAATAATTGAACGGGTAAACAACGCGGTTGCACCAGCCGTAAATGTCACCGTCACCTGCCCGTCGGTGCCGTCGCCGCTCGATGGATATGGGTAGTAATAGCCAGCACCGCCGCCGCCCGAGCCGGGAGCCGTCTGCCCGCTGTTGATGCTGGCGTTTGTCGTCACATCACCGCCGCGCCCGCCGTGCCCTGTCCCAGTGCCTCCTGCACCGCCCGAGCCGCCCGATTGCACGCTGCCATTACTGCCGGCAGCCGATGCACTGCCAGAGCCCCCGCCTCCACCGCCGCCGTCAGCGGCGGCGTCCCCGCCATTCCCGCCATTGTGTCCGGTGCCGCCTGTCCCGCCTGATCCTCCCAATCCGCCAGTCGTACCGACACCCCGCGCTCCACCCTTGGCGATCACTTCGTTAGTATTAAGGGTCGTATCGCCGCCGGTCGTTCCATCGCCGGTTCCGCCGACTCCTTTTGCGCCGACAACGAACGTAAGGTCTTCGCCGCTCGTCACTGACCGGGCCGTAATCAAACGGTGTTCACCACCGCCGCCGCCCTGCCCACCAAATCCGAAACCACGGCAACCATTCCCACCAGCGCCGCCGCCAATCAACTCAAGGTCAACCGTTCCGTTGCCGGGAGCGGTGTAAACATGAGTTCCGGCAGTCGTGTAAGTCGGCACGTTGTCACCCTAAACAAAAGACCGCTGGGGAAGGCCCGCAACGGTCTGATCGGTTGCACTCGCGACCGCCCTACCGCTTGGCCGTAACGCCCATTTGTACGGCCGCAACCTTGCCGGTCTGCGATTCCCGCGCGGCACGGTTCGCCGCCCGCCGCACTTCGTTCAGCACGACGTTGAGCGGTTTCTCTTCCTTACGAGCTTGCAGCTTCGCCGCCGCGTACTGCTCGGCAGTCACGCCCCAATGGTCGTACTGCTCGTTGATGACTTCGGCGTCATAGGCGCGCTTGTCGGCGATGCACTCGGTGCGGGCCGCATCCAGCTTCGCTTTAGAGGCTTCGTATT
>OFRM01000268.1_pt1 | contig 23288 bp, 23 predicted proteins | sample 1543101 | NCBI WGS metagenome assembly OFRM01 (sample SAMN07774223, study PRJEB24372) | wastewater metagenome | isolation source: Exp Tend VB 0WW | collected 2016-02
GGCAATCACGCTCGTAGCGTTGCCACCAACATGGTGGACGTTTAGAACACGACATTGATGATTAAAAACAAGATCTTATTAGTCAATTTTAGCGGTCAACTGCCGTTTCTAGGTTTAATTGCTGTTTTTAGGATTGATTTTAAAATAGAAAATGACCATGTCAATTGCGCTTTCCGTGGTGTTGCGACCCTCACGTCTCCTGTATGGTTTGCAAGCTGCCATGCTATTGCTGGCGAATCTGGGCTGGACTTTGGGGTTATCGCAAATTATTCAAACACCGATATTGCTAGGGTTGGCATCTGCGGCAGGCATTATATTGAGTAGCATTGTTTTTTTTCACAGCGTTCGACAACAGAAAATAAACCAATTAGATATCGATGATGAAGGTCGGATAATTATCCGGCGCTTACGTTTCCGTATAGCGCGCGCTGAGTTAGCGCTCAATGAAAACCAGCCGGGGAGCGCCTCTGGGTTCGATCTCGTTTGGTCGGCAAATGCCGAGCTTGGTGAAGATAGCGTGGTGTGGTCGCATTTATTTGTGTTGCACTTACGTTTGGCAACTGGGCAAGTCGAAAGAATCGTTATTTTGAAGGATAGTATTGATCCCGCAAGTTTCCGGCGTCTTGGCGTGGCATTACGCTGGTTGATGTATGAGAAAAAATCACGTCAAATACAGGAAAATGACAGTCATCATGGGAACTTTACCGTTAAATTTTGACTCTATTCAATGAACTATAAAAAAAGTGGCTGCAAAACGAAAAGATGACCTCGCAAAGATGGGGCATCGGAGTGCAACATAGGAAAATTGAGTGACGACAGAACGCGACATTGATCAGCGCTTAGTTGAACGCGTCCAGCAAGGTGATAAAAAGGCTTTTGAGCTTCTGGTTTCCAAATACCAAAGGAAACTGATGCGGCTCGTGTTGCGGCTCGTCCATGACCATGCAGAGGCCGAGGATGTGGTGCAGGAAGCTTTTATCAAGGCGTATCGGGCGTTAGCCAATTTTCGTGGTGATTCGGCGTTTTATACATGGCTGTATCGAATTGGCATTAATACCGCAAAAAATCACTTGGTAAGTCAGGGGCGGCGTGCGCCGACTTCGACTGATGCGGATGTCGATGAAGCTGAAACTTTTGTCGATGCCGATGGCCTAAGAGACATTAATACGCCAGAATCTTTGTTGGCCAGCAAACAAATTGCGGCAACGGTGAATTCAGCGATGATGACCTTACCGGAAGAGTTACGCCACGCGATTACTTTGCGTGAAATTGAAGGATTGAGTTACGACGAAATCGCCGAGTTAATGGTATGTCCGATCGGCACCGTGCGCAGCCGGATTTTTCGGGCGCGGGAAGCCATTGCCGATAAGTTGCGACCGTTGATTGGCACCGGCTTAGATCATCGATGGTGATGTTAAATGAAATACAATAGAACATAATAAAACACGAGTGCGCACATTTTGTTAACCAACAAAATTGACAATAAGCAATAGAAATTCTGGAATGATTATGAAGACCGACACCCAAGCAATCGACGCCTTATCTGGCATGCTAGATGGCGATATTACCGATGCCCAGCTTGATGCATTGCTCGCCAAGTTAAATCAGGCTGATGCGAGTATCAGAAAAGACTGGGCGCTGTATCATCAGATCGGTGATGTGTTGCGCTCCGACGATTTAGCAATCAGCATGAGTGCCGATTTCACCACCCGTTTTGCGCAACGCCTTGCAGCAGAGCCAGTGCTGTTGGCACCGCGCGCATTGCGTTCTGGTGAAGCTCAAAACACCTTCGTGTCAAAAAAAGAAGTTCGCACAGTATCGAATGCGTGGCGTATCGTTGGCTCGGTAGGTGGTTTGGCGGCAGCGCTATTGTTAGGCGTTAGTATTGCACCGCAATTGACGGCAATTTTTAAAGATCCGGGCGTCGCCAGTACCAGTGCCTCTATTGCACAAAACCAATTACCTCAAAATGGTGTGACTCTGATTAAGCCAGAGAATGCGTCTGAAGTGCAATTGGTATCGAGCCAGCTATCTTCTGACATTCGCGCTAACGACAAAGAAGATGCGCAGCAAGGTGTACCAATACAAATCATTCGCGACCCTAACTTAGATAGTTATTTGCAAGCGCATCAAAAATTCTCACCATCGATTGGCAACTCTTCGCGCTACGTGCGTCAGGCAAATACACCCGCTGTTAGTGCAGCCACAGGTAACGCCCAATAATAAAGACGCATGAAGTCAAAGGAAATGATGTAATGATGTGCATGCAGCAATTCAAAAGTACGATTTTTTTGGCAATCTGGCTGGGCGTCTGCCCACAATTGTTTGCCAAAGAGAACGATGCGGTAGACATTCAAAAGCTTTTGTTGCGTATGCAACAGGCAGCGCAGCAGCTAAATTATTCTGGCACCTTCGTGTATCAACAAGCGAATCAAATTCGCACCTCGCGCATTGCGCATGGCTTTGATGGTCATACTGAATTGGAAAAGCTGGAATTGCTAGATGGCAAGCAAAAGGAGTATATACGCCGTAATGACGTGGTGACTTGCTATTTGCCCGATACAAAAACCATTCAGGTAGAAAAAAATGTTATACAGGAAGCGTTTCCTGCGATCATCAATGGTGCGCCTGCGTCGCTCTTAAATGGCTATCACATCAAAAAAGGCGAAACCAGCCGAGTCGCCGGCGCAGATTGCCAAACGCTAAGTTTTGAACCAAAAGATACGTATCGTTTTGGTTATCGCTTATGTGTCGATTTGAACTCAGGTTTGTTGTTGAGAGCGCAAACTGTGAATTTAAAACGTGAAGTGATTGAGCAGATTGCTTTTACGCAATTGAGTTTTAATGATTTTGATAAAGCGGTTTTTCAATCCAGTTTTTCAAATACCTCAAAATGGCCGGTCGAAAATATGACCGTGCAAACCAAAGTTAATTCTGGCTGGGTAGTGCAATTTTTGCCCGCTGGATTTAAAAAAATGCGTGAAATTAAGCGCATCATCCCCATCTCAGAACGTGTGCAGGAAAATGATCTTCCCAATGCATCCAATACATCCAATGCCGCCAATTCCAGTAGCAACGTTGTCGATGAAAAAAAGAGCGCTAATGCGCATCAAATTCAGCAGCAGATTCGGCAGCAGCAGGTGATCCAAATGATTTTTTCAGATGGTTTATCGACATTTTCTGTATTTATCGAACCAGCGAATGCAAGCCGGGTCGAAGGTAGCTTACAGCAAGGTGCCGTTACCATTATGGGAAAACGTCAGGGTGATTATTGGTTAACGGTGGTTGGTGAAGTCCCATTCTCTGCAATTACAGAAGTCATTAATTCGATTGAATATAAACCTAAATGATAGTGATGCCATGAATATCTCATCTCATTTTTTTACCAAAAAAATTATTGCTACTTTCATCGTCGGTGCGGGTTTGGTTACTGTTTTACCTGCTTCAGTTAATGCCTTACCAAGTGCCACTGCGGCACCAGTTGCGGTTGGTGTGAATAGTGTTGGTTTGCCGGATTTTACTGATCTGGTAGATAAAACCAGCCCTGCGGTGGTCAATATCCGTACCACTGAAAAAGTACAAACTGGTGGTGCCGATGGTTCAGATGATGATCCGGCGCAAGAATTTTTCCGTCGTTTCTTTGGCGTGCCTGTACCCAAAGCACAACCTGCGCCTACACCACGCGGCCGTCGCAAAGCGCCGCAGCAACAGGAAGAGGAAGTGCCACGTGGGGTCGGTTCTGGCTTCATCATTTCGCAGGACGGCTATATTTTAACCAACACGCATGTGGTGGAAGGTGCCTCGGAAGTGTATGTCAAGCTGACCGATAAGCGCGAATTTAAAGCCAAAGTGATTGGTAGTGATAAGCGCACTGATGTTGCGGTATTGAAAATTGAAGGCAGCAAATTGCCACGTTTGGTGATTGGCGATTCGGACAAAATCCGCGCTGGTGAATGGGTGCTGGCGATTGGCTCACCTTTTGATTTAGATAACACCGTGACTGCCGGTATCGTGTCAGCCAAGGCGCGTGACACTGGTGATTATTTGCCCTTGATTCAGACCGACGTTGCGGTGAACCCAGGTAATTCGGGCGGCCCATTGATCAACATGCGCGGTGAAGTGATTGGTATCAATTCGCAGATCTACAGCCGTTCCGGCGGTTATATGGGCATTTCATTTGCGATCCCAATTGATGAAGCGATGCGCGTGGCCGATCAATTAAAGGCGTCGGGCAAAGTATCGCGTGGTCGCATTGGCGTCGAGATTAGCGGTTTGAGTAAAGAAATTGCTGAGTCACTCGGCTTAAAATCGGCGCAAGGTGCAGTTGTAGTGCGCATTGAAGCGGGTAGTCCGGCAGAAAAAGCGGGTCTGCAAGTGGGCGATGTAATTCTGAAATTTAATGGTGTTGTGGTCGATAAATCGAGTGACTTGCCCCGTTTGGTTGGCGCAACAAAACCGGGTAGTAAAAATACGATATCGGTGTGGCGCAAAGGCGCAGCACGCGACTTGAGTGTCACGGTTGCCGAAACTGATGCCGACAATAAAATCGCACAAAAAGGCGATAAAAAAGCGAAGAAAGATCAAGCCAGCAATTCATTAGGGATTTATGTCAGCGACCTGAATGATGCGCAGCGTAAGGAAGTTGGTGGCACTGGTGTGGCGATTGACTACGTCGATGGTCCAGCCGCTGCGGCAGGTTTGCAGGCGGGCGACGTGATTTTGACGATGAATAACGTCGATATCAAAGATGCTAAACAGTTTAATGCGATGGTGGCCAAGCTCGATACCAAGAAAGCAGTGGTCTTGCTGGTGCGGCGTGATAATATCACCCAGTTCGTACCAATTCGACCTGTGAGCCAGTAACAGCAACGTGGCGCAAAAATAGCGTAGTCTGTCTGTAATTGACGGCGTTATTAGCAGTCAAAAATACCCGCGAGAAGCCATGTTTTTCGCGGGTATTTTTATGACCGCTCGGGCGTTCGGGCGTTCGGGCACTCGGGCGCCATGGGGGCGGATAATTTCAACAAGCGGTATAAATCTTCAATAAGTCTTGATCAATAAGCCTTTATAATCGCGCTGCCATTTGATTTTATCGCCAAGATCAGTTCGTGCGACGCCGTATGTAGATTTCCTTTTATATACTGTGCCCTGTATATTTTGAAGACACTTTATTGATGTGCGGGATTGACAATATTTTTTATAAAAAATCGGCAGTATATTCAATATTCCTATTCGAGCTTTATCCATGACGCATTTCATTCTTTATTCGCGTAGTTATTGTCACCTGTGCGAAGACATGTTGTTTGCATTGCGACCCTTTCAGGATGCCCATGGTTTTACGGTAGAAGTGCAAGATGTGGATGAAAACCCGGATTTATTGGCAAAGTATGACGAGTTGGTGCCGGTGTTAGTGGGGCAAAAACCAGCGCAAGCAGCGCAAGAAATTTGCCATTATTTTTTAGATCACGCCCGACTTGAGGCTTTTTTACATGGCTAAAAAGAATGACGATTCAAGCTTTTCCTTATTCGACTATGAAGGCGAAGTTATTTGCGGCGTCGATGAGGCAGGGCGCGGCCCATTAGCGGGGCCGGTGATGGCAGCAGCGGTGATTTTAGATCCAGCGCATCCGATTGCTGGTTTGCGCGACTCGAAAAAACTCTCAGAAGCGCAACGCGATGCGCTGGCGATTGAGATTAAACAATCAGCGCTGGCTTGGGCTGTGGCTTCCTGTACCGAACAGGAAATTGATACGCTCAATATTTTGCAAGCATCGATGCTGGCCATGCGCCGCGCGGTCGAGGCTTTATCGATCACACCGACGCTCGCATTAATCGATGGCAATCGTTGCCCAGTGATGGCGGTGCGCTCGGAGGCGATTGTAAAGGGAGACGATAAAGTAGCGGCCATTTCAGCCGCTTCGATCTTGGCAAAAACTACCCGTGATCATGCGATGGCCGTGTTGCATCAACAGTATCCGCAATATGCTTTTGATCAGCACAAAGGGTATCCGACTGCTTTGCACCTAGCGCGTCTGCGCGAGCATGGCGTCACACCTATTCATCGACAATCCTATGCCCCGGTGCGGGCATTGTTAGGAACAATTTGAGTAATATGAAGCACATCACCTCGCGCGACAACGCGCAGTTTAAAGAATTGAAGCAATTGGCCACCAGTTCGCAAGCACGTCGCCAAGCTGGGCGTACCTTGTTAGATGGCGTGCATTTGTGTCAGGCTTATTGGCAAAGTGCGGGCGCGCCTTTGTTTTGTGTGGTGTCGGATAGCAGTACCGATCATGCAGAAGTCGCACCATTACTTGCGCAATGCGAAGCAGCGCAGGTTGCTTGCCTATGTTTGCCTGACGCCTTGTACAAGGCGCTGAGTCAGGTGGAAAACGGGGTTAACCTGTTATTTATCGTCGCCACACCACAACCCGAATTACCCGCAGTATTTCATGAGTCAACGGTGGTACTGGATAATCTACAAGACCCCGGCAATATGGGCTCTATCTTACGCAGCGCCGCTGCCGCAGGTATTAAAAATGTGGTTTGCAGCCAAGGTACCGTATTTGCGTGGTCGCCCAAAGTCATGCGCGCCGGCATGGGAGCGCATTTTTTACTGACTATTTATGAAGGCGTTGACCTCAATGCGCTGCTGCAATCGGCTACCATTCCCATCCTGGCAACCAGCTCACATGCAACGCAAAGCATTTATCAGGCTGATTTAACGAAAGAAGTCATCTGGTTATTCGGCCACGAAGGACAAGGCGTCGCCGATGAGTTGATGGCCTTGGCGACTTCTACGGTGACGATTCCTCAGAGAGGAGAAATAGAATCACTCAATGTCGCCGCCAGCGCCGCTATTTGTTTTTTTGAACAACGGCGTCAGCAGATGGCAAAGTAGTATTGTCGCTTCTGTTGATCTGTCAATATGCGCCAATTTTTATATGTCAATTTTTATATACTGCCATTTTTTTATTTTAAAAATTGAAAGAGCGCACATCAAATGAGCGTGTTGGGCCTTTTTATTTTTATACTATATGCAGTATATGGTTTTCTCAAAATAATTTAACGGACTGTTTTGATGGCTGGTACCTCGTTTTTATTGTCAACCATTCGCACCTATGCATTAGGCATTATGTTAGTGGATAGTGTGATCGGCTTAGGGCTCTGGATTGCCGGTGAATTATTCCCGCCAGTGGCAGCGACTATGATCATTTCACCACCGTATGCTTCTTTGTTTGGCTTGTTGGCAAGTTGGTTGATTTACCGCGAGAAATCAGGTGCGTGGTTTGCTGCATTAGTTTTTTACGCGCTTCAAATTCCCAGCTATTACTCAAGCGATTTTCATTTTAGTCATCAGGCAGGATTAAGTTTTACCGAGACCATACAATTGGCGCACGGCATTTTGGTTTTGAATTATCTTGGTATAGTGGGATTGATAGCGACGGTTTTTATTCTGCTATGCCGCCCTAGGCGCAATAACGAGCCGCAATAACGAGCCGCAATAAGCAGAGTCAACAGACCCTAGATCAATTGATGCGCCACCGCATACTGCACCAGATCAGACAAAGTATACAGTTCCATTTTCTGCATGATGCGGGTTTTGTGTGTACTGACGGTTTTTACACTGAGGTGCAATAGATCGGCAATTTCGGTGATGGTTTTGCCGTGTACCAGATGGCCGAAGACTTCGAATTCACGGTCGGACAATTGGGTGTGCGGTAAATTGTTATCGGCTGGCATGGCCGACATGGCAAGTTGTTCTGCCACTTCGATGCTGATGTAAGGCCGACCTGAGGCGACCTTTCTGATCGCGGTGACCAATTGTGTGCCAGCACTTTCTTTGGTCAGGTAACCTTTAGCACCGGCGCGAATGGCGCGCACGGCATATTGCTCTTCTTCGTGCATGGTGAGAATCAGAATCGGTACTTTCGGCATTTCTTCACGGATTTGCCGTATTAGATCAACCCCGCTGCGCCCCGGCATGGAGAGATCCATCAATAAAACATCAAAATTACCAGCGCGTGCCTTGGCCAAGGTGTCATAGCCATCGACTGCTTCCGCTACAACTTGAATGTCGTCGATGCCATCCAAGATGCGCTTGAGTCCTTCGCGCATGATGGTGTGATCGTCGGCAATCAATATTTTAATCATAGGAACAAGTCGTTTCTTGGTAGTGGATTGATGATGTGATGGATCGTTATGGCGTTATACCAGTAAGTCTACACAATAATGCGCATTTTAAATTGCCGCCCCTTAATTTTGCATTGACCGAAGCGATCTAAGGCATCTTGTGCGATATGACGATCGAGGGCGACGTAAGTCATAAATTCAAAGACATTGATTTTACCGACCTGCGCTTTGCTGACACCAACGTCAACGGTTAGTGCGCCCAAGATATCGCCAGGGCGTAATTTGTCTTTTTTGCCGCCCATGATACAAACCGTGATCATGGGTGCAAGTAAGGTAGGTTTCTCATCTGAAGTGGCCAAGGAGGTCAAGGCATCGAGCGATTGCCATTGCACGGCTTCTTTTTGATAGTCTTCAATCAGGCGCACCCATTTTTTTTCGTTTGGGGTAGCAAGACTCAAGGCCAATCCTTTTTCACCTGCGCGGCCAGTGCGACCGATGCGATGAATATGTACTTCGGTGTCTTTTGACACATCAACGTTAATCACAGCGCCCAAATTTTGAATGTCTAAGCCGCGTGCCGCAACGTCGGTAGCGACTAGCACCGAGCAGCTTTGATTGGCAAACAGCACCAAAATTTCATCGCGTTCGCGCTGTTCTAGATCGCCGTACAGGGCTAAAGCACTGATACCTTGTTGCTGTAATTCTTGCGCTAATTCGCGGCAATGAATTTTGGTATTGCAAAAAGCCAAAGTGGAAACAGGGCGAAAGTGCTGTAAGAGTTGCGCAACAGCGGCATTACGGGTTTCTGGCGTTACTTCATAAAACCATTGTTCAATTTGTGCTGGCGCATGTTGGCTCTCGACTTTGACTTCGGCCGGGTCGCGCAAAAAATTCGCGCTGGCTTTGCGAATATCGTCAGGGTAGGTGGCTGAAAACAATAGTGTTTGGCGGCGTGGCGAACAGGCCGCAACGATGCCAACGATGTCGTCATAAAAGCCCATGTCCACCATGCGGTCAGCCTCATCCAAAACCAAGGTTTGTACGGTTGAAAGCTTGATACTGCCGCGCCCGATGTGATCGAGCAAACGCCCCGGAGTACCAACCACGATATGCGCGCCATGTTCGAGGGAGGCGATTTGTGGGCGCATAGGCGTACCACCACACAACGTGAGGATTTTTACATTGCTCAGAAAGCGTGCGAGCTTGCGTAATTCATTGGCGACCTGATCGGCTAATTCTCTGGTTGGACATACCACCAGACCTTGAATCGCAAAATAGGCAGGATTCAGTTTGGCAAGCATGCCAATCCCAAACGCGGCGGTTTTACCGCTGCCCGTTTTTGCTTGCGCAATTAAATCGCGTTGCTCCAACATATAAGGCAAGCTGGCTGTCTGAATCGGCGTCATTTGATGGTAGCCGAGGCGATGCAGATTGGTAATGAGTGCCGGTGGTAAAGGGAGGTCTGAAAACAGGTTGGCGGGGCTTGAGGTCATTAACGAGTGCTCGGTGCGAGACATGCTGGATGGAAGATGTAGTTTACCAGTTGCAGCGCTGCAATAGACAATTTTAAATAAATAGGACTGACTCTAAACAGACGTTGGCGCTGCGGCTTCACGCCTAGCCAACACTATTTTGCGTAAATCCTGGTATAAAAGATCGATCTGGAGGACATTGTGATCTGATGAGCTTTAGTAAAATCATATTAGATTTGTTAATTTTTATGGAATCATTCAATTAACATTGGTCATAGGAAATAATTTGCATTACTGTATATGACACTTAGATTTAGGACTTACGCAAAATTGTGTAGGCTAGGCGAAGCAACAACGCCAACGTCTGTTTTGTGTAAGTCCTAAGATGAAGAAAATAGCGACACAGTCGATACGCAAGATGGTAGTAGCGAGGATTGGCAACAATAGTGAGGTCGCTTTCTTCGCAATTCTGAACTGCAGAAAGAATTGCGTGTTTAATTTGAAATTGATGTAAATGCAAGTTAAGATGAAAATAGGGCTTGCGCAAAATGGCGTAGGCTAGGCGCGAAGCCGCAGGCCGTACCGACACTACAAATCAACTTTGTTAAGGCTTCCTCAAATCATTTTATGCTAGATGTACACCTCAATACGAGATCTGACCTGCCTCTGGGAATTAAACTGCCAGAGCTGATTGGTGCATTGAGCTATGCGTTGGATATTACCGAAGGGCAGCCAGAAGGACATTGTATTCGTTGCTGTTGGATAGGAATGCATATTGGGCGCGAAATAGGTTTGACAGAGAATCAGTTGTGGGATCTGTATTACACCCTTTTGCTGAAGGATTTGGGCTGCAGTAGCAATGCCGCGCGTATTTGCGAATTGTATTTGACCGATGATTTGCATTTTAAACGCGACTTCAAAACTGTGAATGACAGTCTCCCTAAGGTATTGCTTTTTGTCTTGAAACATACCGGTTTAAAAGCCAGCCTAGCGGAAAGATTTAAACAGGTTTTGACTATCTTGCGCGATGGTCGGGAATTGGCCCATGAATTGATTGCAACGCGCTGTCAGCGTGGTGCTGAAATAGCCCGATTATTACGTTTTTCTGATGACGTGGCGGCAGGTATTTATAGTCTGGATGAGCATTTTAATGGGCAGGGCAAGCCAGAAGGTTTGCAGGCAGACGCAATCCCGATTTTTTCTCGAATTGCGTTACTTGCGCAAGTGATTGATGTATTTCACACCGCCGATGGTAAAGAGGCGGCGTTAGGTGAAATCCGATTACGTACCGGTCGCTGGTTTGATCCGGCTTTGGTGCGTGCCTTTGAGCGAGTGGCGGATGATGACGCATTTTGGCGAGTGTTGGTGTCGAACGACATCGCTCTTACTGTACAAAGCTTGGAGCCATCTAGTCATGAGGTATTGTTGGATGACGATTATTTTGACGATATTGCCACGGCGTTTGGTCAAATTGTCGATTCAAAAAGCCCTTATACCAGCGGCCATAGTGCGCGTGTTGCCTTTTACACGGATTTAATTGCCGTGGAATTAGGGATGTCGCCTGAGCGTAGGCGTTGGATCAAGCGTGGTGCGTTGTTGCATGACGTGGGAAAATTAGGTGTGAGTAATAGCGTGCTGGATAAAGCAGGTAAACTAGACGATGAAGAATGGCAGGCGGTGAAGTTGCATGCGACTTATACTGAAACGATTTTATCGCGTATTCCTGCTTTTTTTGAATTGGCTAGAGTGGCCGGCGCACATCATGAGCGTTTGGATGGCAAAGGGTATCCACGAGGTATGCGGGAATCGGAAATTAGTCTTGAAACCCGGATTATCACGATTGCTGATATTTTTGATGCGATTACCGCTGAACGTCCGTATCGTGGTGCAACACCCGTGCCGCGCACGTTGGAAATCATGACAGAAACCGTGGGCAGCGCGATTGACGCACGTTGTTTTGAGGCGCTTCAAGCGGCCTTGGCACGTTTATGAAAGAAGATCGAATGGAATATGAAGTAATGGATACGCAAGTATCTCCTGAAGGGCGCTTAGAAGTCTTGTCTAAGGCAGAGGTGGCGAAATTATTGGATACCAGCCAGAGCGGCTTGTATCAGCTTTTTCGGAGTTGTTCTCTGGCTGTATTGAACTGTGGCAGCGGTCTTGATGATGGTAAGGAATTATTGGAGCGCTATCGATCGTTTGAAATCAGCATCATTCAACGCGAGCGCGGCATCAAACTAGACGTCAAGGGCGCACCCGCCAGCGCGTTTGTTGATGGCGTGATGATTAAAGGTATACAAGAGCATTTATTTACGGTGTTGCGCGATATTTTGTTTATTCATGGTGAGATCGAAGAAAGCCCCAAATTCGATTTATCCAGCTCACAAGGTATCAGTGATGCGGTTTTTCATATTTTACGTAACGCCAATTTACTGCGCCCGCAGGTGAATCCTAATCTTGTAGTCTGCTGGGGTGGCCATTCGATCTCTGGGCTGGAATACGATTACACCAAGCAGGTCGGTTATCAATTGGGCTTACGTGGGTTGGATATCTGTACCGGATGTGGGCCAGGCGCAATGAAAGGCCCGATGAAGGGCGCAGCAATTGGACACGCTAAACAGCGATTCGCTGAAGGGCGATATCTAGGCATTACCGAACCGGGCATCATTGCGGCTGAAGCGCCCAATCCGATTGTGAACGATCTGGTGATTTTGCCTGACATTGAAAAACGTCTTGAAGCATTTGTGCGCTTGGGTCATGCGATTGTGGTGTTTCCTGGTGGCGCAGGTACGGCAGAAGAGATATTGTATTTGCTAGGCATTTTGCTGCACCCAGATAATGCAGAATTGCCCTTTCCGGTCATTTTTACCGGGCCCGCCAATGCAATTGATTACTTCAAGCAAATTGACCAATTTATTGGCGAAACTTTAGGTCATGAGGCGCAAAGCTTGTATCAAATCATCGTTAATGATCCAGTTAAGGTGGCGCAAGAGGTACAAGCCGGCATTAAGAAGGTAAGAGAATTCCGCAAACTGAAAGGGGATGCCTATTACTTTAATTGGTTGCTGAAAATTGACGATGAATTCCAGCATCCGTTTGAACCCACGCATGACAATATGCGTAATTTGGCATTGCATAAAAAGCAGCCAACCCATTTGTTGGCGGCCAATTTACGCCGGGCTTTTTCCGGCGTGGTGGCAGGGAATGTGAAAGACCAGGGGATTCGCATGATCGAAAAATACGGTCATTTTGAGATTCAAGGTGATCCACTGATTATGAAATCGATGGATGCTTTATTAAGTTCTTTTGTTGCGCAAAGTCGCATGAAATTACCGGGCAAGGCATATCAACCCTGCTATCGCATCATTAAATGAGAAAAATGAGTTTTTAGGAACAAAAAGTAGCATAATAAGAAATATCAGTAGGCACTGCAGCAGGCAGTATTTTCACCACAAAATCCAACATCAATAAGGATGAAAAATATGAGTACCGTACAACAAGAAGTTGATGAACGGACCAACTTGACCGGTTCAAATAAATTTGAGCTTTTATTATTTCGTTTGGGAGAAAATCCCTCGACAGGTCGCTCAGAGTTATTCGGCGTGAACGTATTTAAGGTGCGCGAGATCGTTGCTATGCCAGAAATTACCGCAGTTGCGGGTGCGGTCGCCCATAATTTGGGTGTGGTGAACTTGCGCGGGCAAATTATTCCGGTGATTGATTTACCGGCGGTAGTAGGTTGCACACCAAAAACCGGCTTGAATATCATGTTGGTGACCGAATATGCGCGCTCCACCCAAGGTTTTGCTGTTGAGTCGGTAGAAGAGATCGTCCGCTTGGATTGGTCGCACGTATTGTCAGCCGAATCGAGTGCAGCAGGCGGTATGGTTACCAGCATCGCTCGGCTGGACGGTAACTCTGAAAATACGCGCTTAGCGCAGGTTTTGGACGTAGAACAGATTTTGCGTCAAATCACACCACGCGATACCAAAGACGTCGATCCTGAAACAATCGGTGCAAAATTGGTCGTGAAAAATGGCGCGGTGATTCTTGCTGCTGATGATTCAGCCGTCGCGCGTGGCTTGATTGGTCAAGCGCTGGAAGCCATTGGCGCACCGTTTATTATGACCAAAACCGGAAAAGAAGCGTGGGAGAAATTGGCATCGTTGGCAGAAAGTGCGAAAGCCGAAGGTAAGTCGATCCATGATAAGGTCGCTTTGGTGTTGACGGATCTGGAAATGCCGGAAATGGATGGCTTTACATTGACCAAAAACATTAAACAAGATGAGCGCTATAACGGCGTGCCGGTCGTGATTCACTCTTCACTTTCTGGTTCTACCAACGAAGATCACGTGCGCAGCGTCGGTGCAGATGCGTATGTGGCGAAATTTGTGGCCGAAGAATTGGCTGCAACCATCAGAACGGTGATTGCGAAAAACAGCTAATTGGCAAATTGAAGTTGGAAATCAAAAAGGGCGCATAAAGCGCCCTTTTTAATGTGCTGTCTTTAGTGATGCCTTTATTTTTCTGATGGGGGAGGTGAGGCAGGCACTTTTTGCCAGCCACCTGGACAGGATTTGATTGACGGATAAAATCCATCTGGGTTGTGGCAGTAATACCAGATATTGCCACCTGTGGAAGGGACGACACTAGTTGGTGCTGAGCTGCTTGGATAGCTAGGTGTATCAGCATCATACGAACCAGATTGCTCAATATAGACTGTTCTAGGCGCGGGGACGGTGCGCACAATGACTTCGTTGGGGTAATAAGGATAGTCATAGTAAACCGGCGGATAATAGTAAGAGCGGTGGTAGTATCCAGGAAGTAAGCTAAGTCCTAGGCCAACGCCCACACCAACGCCGAGGCCAACACCAAAATGACCGTGTCCATGCCCATAGTAATGGCCGCCCCCCCGCCCATAGGCAGATGCTGGTGCGGCGTACAGGGCGCTAAATAATGTCAATGCCAGTGTGCTGGCGGCGATGACACTACGTGAAAGCAATTTCGTGTTCATTTTAATCTCGCATTTAGTAACTTTAACTACGTCTGAATGACATTTCGTAATGACATTTCGTAACCCAGAGGTTAACCAAGACGAAAGCGGGCGACATAGATCTTCAGTATGATTCGATATGATTCAATATGATACGACACAATCAGTGATGCCAACATCATGCCACTATTTCATGTCACCATCCCATTGTTCCCAATTGAATGGTAGAACCAATTTAAAAAAAGAAAAGCAACATTTACAGCCTGTTACGAAAATTTCAAATAGTGAGCCAGAAAGAGATAAAACTATGAATGCACAGAACCCACCCATGACTTACATGACTTATGAGCAGTACCTCGATGAAGTTACCACCTTATTAACTGAAATGTATGAACTTAGTGATGAGGCGGCAATCAAATATGTTATGCGTGCACAGGCTGCTAATTATTTTTCAGCGCATGACGATCATCCTGAAATGTGTACACAAGACCGTGCTGTACAGGATGCGAAAACCGTCTATGAGCAAAGAAATAAATCACGCCCAGAAATTTATAAGAAGTAGTATATTTCAGGACTGGCGTAAATACATTCCAACAAGACATAAGCTTGATGGCGGGGCTAAATACAGCGTGGCTCGGTAATGGCATTGGGGTGGCTTTGTGTAGGTTGATTAGTGAGTATGCGTAGTGATCTTTAAAATTTTTAAGGCATCGATAAATTGCATTGGAACCATATTTGGTTCCAATTTTAATTTCAGCGACTAACGATATTATTGAACAGCAGGGGAAATTTGATGCAAAAAACATGGAAGCAGATGTTGGTGGTCGCCACGGTTTTAATGTCGGCCAATAGTTTGGCCGCTACCGGCACAACAGCGGCATATCAATTACAAACCGCAGCCGCTGATAAGGAAGGCGACGCTTCCAAGATACCTCTGCGCGCACGTTATACCAAATATGAGTATCAAATTCCCATGCGCGATGGCGTTAAATTGTATACCGTGGTGTATGTCCCTAAGGACAAGAGTAAAACCTACCCGTTCTTAATGAATCGTACCCCTTACGGTTCTGGCGTATTTGATAAAGAAGGTAGTCATTATGGGGTAGATTTTTTCCCCGCATCATTGGGCACCAAGGAAATGGAAGATAGCGGCTATATCTTTGTGCGCCAGGATGTGCGTGGTCGGTATTTGTCGGAAGGTGTTTGGCAAGAAATGACACCGCATGGAAAAAAGACACATGCACCTGGTGAGGGAAATGAAAGCCAAGATATGTATGATACCGTCGAATGGCTGTTAAAGAATGTGCGTGGGAATAATGGCAATGTTGGTATCTGGGGTATTTCCTATCCAGGCTTTTACACCTCTGCCAGTATTATCGATTCTCATCCGGCGATTAAGGCGGCATCACCGCAAGCGCCGATTACTGATTTATTTATGGGAGACGACTCGTATCATGGCGGCGCATTTATGTTGGCCGCCAATTTTGATTTTTATGCGAGTTTCAACAAAGAACAAAATCCGACACCTTTGCCCAAAAAATGGGAAAAATTTGATTACGGCACCGAAGACGCCTACCAGTTTTTTCTGTCAAAACTCACGTTGCCGAATATTTTGGCCAGCTTAACTGATAAACAGCGTGCCTATTTCGCGCCAACAATTGAGCACAATACTTATGACGAGTTTTGGAAAATCCGCAATTTAGCACCACACTTAAAAAATATTAAAGCCGCCGTGTTAACCGTTGGCGGTTGGTATGATGCCGAAGACTTACAAGGCCCTTTAAGCACCTATAGTAATATCAAAAAAAATAATCCTGGCACCTTTAGTGGTTTGGTGATGGGACCTTGGGTGCACGGTGGTTGGGCGCGTTATGACGGTGAAAAATTAGGGCATGTGCAGTTTGATTCAAAAACTGGCGACTATTACAGAAAAAATATTTTGTTTCCGTTTTTTGAATTGCATCTAAAAGGTGTGGTCGGGAAGCCGATCCCTGAAGCGCAGGTATTTGAAACCGGTAGCAATATTTGGCGCAGTTATGCCGCTTGGCCACCAAAAGAAGCGCAAATACGCACCTTGTATTTTGCCGAACATGGTCAATTAACATGGTCTGCACCTGCCGTCTCAAAATCAGACTCAAGTACTTATGATGAGTATGTCAGCGATCCCAAAAAACCGGTACCGTTTATCAGTTATCCGGCAACCGGCGCACCGCAAGAATACATGGTGTCCGATCAGCGTTTTGCGTCAACACGTCCTGATGTTTTGGTCTATCAGACCCCGGTATTAGAACAAGATGTGACGATTGCTGGTCCAGTCAATCCGAAGCTATTTGTTTCAACCAGCGGCACCGACGCTGATTGGGTGGTAAAACTGATTGACGTTTATCCTGACGAGTATCCTAGCTTACCGCCAAGTACCGAAAAACGTAATGATGTCGCCCCACCAGAAACGCAATTAGCTGGTTATCAGCAGTTGGTGCGTGGTGGGCCGTTACGCGGGAAATTTAGACATGGATTTGAAACTCCCGAAGCTTTTACACCAGGAAAAATTGAGTCGATCAACTACCAGTTGCCCGATATTAACCATACATTCCGACGCGGCCATCGGATCATGGTGCAAGTACAAAGTAGCTGGTTTCCTTTGGTTGATTTAAATCCGCAAAAATTTGTGAATATCGCTACCGCAAAGCCAGAAGATTTTCAGAAGGCGACACAACGGGTTTATCACAGTCGGGAGCAAAGTTCTGGCATAGAAGTGCATGTGTTGCCGAATTAAGAACTGGTACAGACGCAAAAAATGAAAAAACAGAAAAGATCGAACATGAAAAATAATTTAAAAAAGCGCTTTAAAGTGTCTACGTTGGCCTGTTTGCTTGGATTAGCGTTTCAGTCAAATCTGGCATGGTCAGCAGCGCCAGCTAGCGTGACGGGCAGTAGCAATTCTTTGGTGTTAGAAGTGAATACTATGGATTTAAGCGCGAATGCCTGCACCGATTTTTATCAGTTTGCGAATGGCAATTGGTTGAAAAATAATCCTATTCCAGCAGATCGAGCGCGTTATAGCGCTTATGATGAAATTACCGAACGAAATTTGAATGATCTTCGTCTAATCGCAGAAGCTGCAGCAACAAATCCGGGGCAAAGTCGCGCCGCGCAGTTGGTTGGTACTTATTATCACAGCGGCGTTAATCAAGAAAAGATCGATGCCGATGGCGCAGCGCCATTGGCACAACAATTGAGTCAAATCGAGATGATTGGCAACCGGTCTGAACTGCTGTCCGTCATAGGGACGCAGCATAAAGCCGGTACTTCCTCTTTATTTAATTTTTATGTTGATCAAGATGCGAAGAATACCTTGCGATATTTACCGCAAATGGCGCAAGGTGGTTTAGGTTTGCCTGACCGCGATTATTATCTGAAGACAGATGCCAAAACCAAGCTGATTCGGCAAAAATATGAAGCTTATGTGGCACAGTTATTGACCCTTTTAGGTGAAACTGCAGAGCAAGCAAAGGCACATGCGCGCCTTATTTTGCAATTTGAAACACGTTTGGCAAAAGCATCACTGACAAAAGTGGCTTTGCGTGACCCACAAGCGTCATATCATTTGATGGATTTAAGCAAGCTCAATCATTTATCGCAACAAGATTGGACAATTTATTTCCAATCAATCGGTTTGACGGACACCAGTCAAATCAATGTCGCGCACCCAAAATTTTTAAGTGAAGCGGGGCGCATGATCAAGAGCGAACCTTTATCGACTTGGAAAACTTATTTACGCTGGCAATTGGCAAATAGCAGGGCGAAAGATCTATCAACAGCGTTTGTGAATGCGAATTTTGATTTTTATGGACGAACTTTGGCCGGTACCAAAGAATTGCAGCCGCGCTGGAAGCGGATTTTGACGACCATTGATGGCAATATCGGCGAAGCATTGGGCGAGCTATACGTAGAGAAGTTCTTCGCACCAAAAGCAAAAGCAGGCGTTTTAGAGATGGTCGATAATATTAAGCTCGCAATGCGTGACAGCATCAGCAAATTAGAGTGGATGTCGGATAAAACCAAACAGGAAGCCTATAAAAAACTGGATACCTTGTTAGTGAAAATTGGTTACCCAGATCAAGCACGTGATTACAGTGCTTTGAAACTTGATGGCGACTCTTTTGCACTTAATAATATGCGAGCGGCTGAATTTGAATTCCAGCGTAATTTAAGCAAGTTGGGCAAGTCGATTGATCGCAACGAATGGGGCATGACAGCACCCACGGTGAATGCTTATTACAATCCGACCATGAATGAAATGGTATTCCCAGCGGGCATTTTACAACCCCCTTTGTATCATGTAGATGCTGATCTGGCCGCAAATTATGGCAATACTGGCGCTACCATAGGTCATGAATTAACGCATGCTTTTGATGACGAAGGTCGGCAATATGATGCGCAGGGAAATTTAAAAAGCTGGTGGAGCAAAGAGGATGAGAAAAAATTTCTAACGCGTGTGACTGCCATCGAAAAGCAATTTGATGAATTTAACCCGATTGATAATCTGCATATCAATGGCAAGTTGACTGCCGGAGAAAATATTGCGGATTTAGGTGGTTTGAAAATCGCGTTACAAGCAATGCAAAATGCGTTAAAGAAAACCCCGCAAGCGGACAAAATTGATGGCTTCACGCCTGAGCAACGCTTTTTTATCGCGAATGCGCAAAGCTTCCGTGGTTTGATGCGTGATGAGCGTTTGCGACTGCAATTGGCGACTGATCCGCACGCACCGGAGAAATATCGAGTAATCGCGCCGTTAGCAAACATGCCTGAATTTGCTCGTGCATTTAACTGCCCGGCTGAGAGCTCGCCTTTACGAGAAATTAGTCAACGTGTGGATATTTGGTAAACAACAAAAAAGGTTCAATTCTCACTAAATAGAATTGAACCTTGTTTGATGAAGCGACCTAACAACAGAGGTAAATCAGAGCCAAATTATTGAATCTTTGCCTTTTTCACCAGAGTTTGCTGATACGCTTGTAATTTTCTTTGCTGCAAGCCGTCAACGATTTGTTGCTTCACTTCTTCCAGTGTTGGGAATTTGGAAGGGCGCACATCTTCTAATTTGATGATGTGGTAACCGAAGTCGGTTTTTACAGGTGTTTCAGTAAATTGGCCTTTTTGCAGCGCAACCATTGCATTTGAGAATGCTGGAACGAATGTCGCTGGTGATGCCCAATCCAAATCGCCGCCTTTTGCTGCTGAGCCAGGATCTTTCGATTGTTTGGCTAATTCTTCAAATTTTGCGCCGGCTTTTAATTTAGAGATGATGGCGTTGGCTTCATCTTCTTTTTCAACCAGAATATGGAAGGCGTGATATTCCTTATCGCCTGCTTGTGCTTTGGCTTTATCGTATTCCGCTTTGATATCTGCATCAGTGATTGGATTTTTAGTCACATAATCACGCATTAAATTTTGAATCAAAATTTGTTGACGTGCCAATTCCAATTGCGTTTTTACGTCTGCATTTGTTGCCAAACCAGCTTTTTCTGCTTCTTGCGCTAACACCTCAAAACTCACCAGACGGTCTTTGATCGTTGCACGTAACTGTGGTGTGTCTTGTTGGCCTTGTGCTTTGGCCTGCTTTACCAGCAATTCAGCCTTGGAAGAGGGAATCGCTTTACCATTAACAACAGCTAAATTTTGAGCCATAACAGGCAATGCTGCAGTGGCGAGAAGTGCTACCAGCAAGTGTGCGGGTTTGAAAGTCATCATCTGTTCCTAAAGTTACATGAAAATAAAAACGAATAGTCTAGGTCGGTATCTCTGACGGAGCCAATGCAATTATCGCAAGTGCATGTATTTCCGTATGCATCATATCGCCAACGGCATCATACACTAGTCGATGTCGTGATAGACGATTTAATGTTTCAAATTGTAGACTGACAATTGTAACGCTGAAATGCCCTGCACCGGAAGAGGCGCCCGCATGCCCCGCATGTTTCGCTGAGTCATCTTCGATCTGACAGCTAATCGGATGCAAAGTTTCTTCCAATCGCCGCCGGATTTCATTTACACGTTGATTCATGGTGTTTCCTCCAAATACTTGGCGAGAAATACCCCTTGAATAACAATGAAAACCGGGATCAGTGCCAGTGAATACAGTTTATAGCTGACCCACGTGCTTTGGCTAAAATTGAAAGCGACATACAGATTCAACAAACCTAACAAAATAAAATAAGCGATCCAAGCCATGCTGAGTTTTGCCCACACCGGTTCTGGCAATTGAATTTGCGAGCTCATTGCTGTTTTAATCAGGTTTTTTTTGAAAACGAATTGCCCTAGGAGAAAGGCGAGCGCATAACACCAAGAAATGACGGTCGGTTTCCATTTGATGAAGGTGTCACTATGAAAATAGATGGTGGCGCTGCCAAAGCCGATAATGACGATAAATGAAATCCACAACATCGGGTCGATTTTTTTCCGTCGTATCAGCAAATAAGAAATTTGCAGTAAGGAAGCGCAAATTGCCAAGGCGGTCGCCAACAAAATCGGTCCTTGATCGAGGCTGACTTGATTGCCGGATACAAACCCCGATAAAAATTGATTGGCAAGCGCTTGTGCCGCTTCGGCATGGCTTTCGCTTAAGCGGTAAGCGATAAAAAAGAAAACGACGGGAAAAATATCGAACAAAAATTTCATGAATTATTTCTTAGATTATTTCTTAGGTTCAAATTTCAGTGAGGCAGAATTGATGCAATAACGCAAACCAGTTGGCGGCGGGCCGTCTGGAAACACGTGGCCTAGATGCGCATCGCAGACATTACAGATGACTTCGGTTCTACGCATACCGTACGAGGTGTCTACCTTTTCCAGTACATTGGCAGGATTGAGTGTCTTGAAGTAGCTAGGCCAACCACATCCAGAATCAAACTTTGTGTCAGATTCAAACAAAGGCGTATTACAGCAAACGCAGGTATAAGTACCAATTTCATGATGATCCCAAAATTTGCCAGTAAAAGCGCGCTCTGTGCCCGCGTGGCGGGTGACTTGATATTCCATTGGGTCTAATTGCGCGCGCCATTCTGCATCTGACTTGATCACTTTTTCCATGGATATTCCTTTTAGGTTTTATGAAGAACAGCTTACTTCGAGGGTACTTGCCCAATCTGGCGGTAACGCGGCGTAAGCATTATATTCGGGTTGTTCATCGAAGGGATTTTCGAGAATGTGTAGTAGTCGATTGACCTCGCTAAAATCTTTCTGCTGTGCCTTTTCGATTGCGATTTGTACCAAATGATTTCTTAAAATATATTTAGGATTGACTAGGTTCATTGCGGTTTGACGCGAGAGATTATCACGCTGCTCAATTTGCAGACGGGCACGATAGCGCGTTAGCCATTGATCCAGCGTTTTACGGTCAATGAACAGATCGCGCAGATAATCATCTTGTGATGCATCTTCTTTAACGATACGGCTTAATTGCCGGAAGCTGATCGCATAGTCAGCGTGGTTTTCTGCCATCAAACCAAGAAAATCTTGAAACAGGCTGTCGTCTTCAGGTAAAGATGCGCTTAGGCCAAATTTGCCATGATGTAACTCACGCATTTTTTGCTCGTAAATTGTTTGATAAGGCTTTAACTGTTCTTGGGTGGTTTCAACATCGCCAATTAAAGGTAGCAGCGCCTGTGCCAAGGCGTGACAATTCCACTGCCCGATACGGGGTTGCATGTCATACGCATAGCGCCCATTAACGTCAGTATGATTACAAATGTGGCGTGGATTATAAGCATCCATGAAACCATAAGGGCCATAATCAAGTGTGATGCCTAAGATAGACATATTGTCGGTATTCATCACGCCATGCATAAAGCCAACTGCTTGCCAGTGCGCCATTAATTCGGCGGTGCGTTTCACAACTTCGGCAAGCAGAGCTGCGTAAGGATTATCGGCCTCCAAGAGCTCGACAAAATAATGTTGTAAAACGTAATCAGCCAATATTTTGAGTTGTTCAGGTTTGTTGTTGTAGTACCAGTGCTCAAACGAGCCAAAGCGGATAAAAGACGCCGCAACACGTGCCACCACGGCGCTGGTTTCCGGCTGCTCGCGCATGACATATTGATCGGAACCAATTAAGCACAGCGCCCGTGAGCTTGGTATGTGTAGCGCGCTCATCGCTTCCGAACAAAGGTATTCTCTGATCGATGAACGAAGAACTGCGCGGCCATCACCCATGCGCGAGTAGGGTGTGGGGCCGGCGCCTTTGAGTTGTACTTCTAGCAGCTCAGGCGTGTCTTGATCTGCAACCGCTAATGCGCCTAATAAATGCGCACGGCCATCGCCTAATTGGCCAGCCCATACACCGAACTGATGTCCTGAATAAACAGCAGCAAGCGGGCGGCTGCTTTTGGCGACCAGATTACCGCTGAAGATCTCGGTAAAAGCTGGGCTGCTGGTATCTGCTGCACTTAACCCTAGTTTTGTCGCGAGTGCTTGATTAACGCTGATCAAATACGGCTCGCTGATCGCTGTCGGCGCGATCAGCGTATAAAAATCTTTGGGAAGTGTGGCGAATCGGTGTTCAAAAACCAAAGATTGGAACAAATCGCGTGCGCTTGAGTCAGTCATTGCGGATATTGAGAAAGATAAGTGACAGGATGAAAATAGTGGTACGCACTGTCATGTGTCGTCATTCTATTTTTATACTG